>JABAOH010005309.1_pt1 | contig 79102 bp, 75 predicted proteins | sample 7062181 | NCBI WGS metagenome assembly JABAOH01 (sample SAMN14538630, study PRJNA623070) | marine sediment metagenome | biome: marine biome [ENVO:00000428]; feature: marine pelagic biome [ENVO:01000023]; material: deep marine sediment [ENVO:00002113]; isolation source: pool of 5 deep marine... | reverse complement strand
TAGGAAACCTAACATGGATCTCAGCGATAGCGTCCGTACTCACACTTTTCTGGCTCGGCTTCGGCGTGGCAGGACTGATGCTCGCCTTATCCTTCATCGCATTCAAATCATCGGACCTCTATACTGCGATTGTAACTGGCCTAAGCACCATAATAATCCGCTTCAGCACCGTCCTATACCCCTTCATCTTCCTTCCCCCTCAATACGCGTCAGCTGCAGCCTTCAGCCCCCTCACCTACGGTTCGGACCTCGTCCGCTTCATCCTTGGATTCGACCCCAGCATCCTCCTAGACCCCTACTATGCCGTAGCTATATTGACAGCTCTAGCCGTAGGCACTTTAGGTCTAGGATTGATTTTAGTCCAAAGACTTGTAGAAGGAGTCAAAAGCGCATGAGTGAAACTCGCGTAATTCTTGCAGTAGCTCGCAACGACTTCTCCTACTTCTTCAGAACAAAATGGCTCATGGCCATACTCCTAAGCCTAAACCTCTCAGACATGCTTGTGGTCGCCCTAGTCTACAAGCGAATGATGACCTTTGATTACTTCTCCTACTTCGTCCCTGCAGTCATAATCATGGGGCTCTTCGCAGCTTCACTCGACACTGGTAGACGAATCTGGCTAGCACTGCGAGAAGGAGTAATCCAGTATGAACTCTCTCTTCCCATCAGCACCCACGGCCTTGTAATAGCGTATCTGCTTGCTGGAGGATCAGCTGCCCTAGTATATGCATCATCGCTCATGGCAATAGCGCTGATTGTCCTTCCTGCTCAAGCAATCGGGAGCGCTCTCATGCTGTTGCCTTTCCTCTTCGTCCTAGCCATGGGACTTACAGGCATCGCAGCCACACTTGCATCGATCGCATCTACGCACGGAGAGTTCTTCTTCGCCTTCCAAAACATCGTTCAAATCGCCCTCTTGACCCTGAGTACAGTCTACTACCCTATTGAAATCGTTCGAAACTATCTGCCTTCGATACTTGTCTCGATCGTCGCGGCCAATCCCTTGAGCCTGGCGACAGAAGCGCTCAGGCAATATGCTTTTGTTGGTATGCCCATCGAACCAGTGTTCCTGGCCAAGATCTTTCTTGCAAGCATACCCTTCACCATTATAGGCGCCTTTGCATATCTAGGAGCCCTTCGGAAGTTTCAAGTGAAAGGAAAAGTGTAGGCTGCAACCAATGTTCTACACTATTGCACTCTAATCACACAGTTCGTCATGCATCGTGGGCTATCTTCAAGGAAGAGTCAATACCTCCACCTTCACCTTGTGTCCATCCTTCAGACTTAGGTGTCTCCTCAGGAACGTGGCAGAGATGACTTCGACGACTGAAGAGTTGTAGTGACTTCTCAAGGCAGAGATCAGAGCTCCCCTGACTTTGTTCTCTACGACAGCAGGATAGCATTTCACGGCTCCAAAAGTTCTATCTTCCCCTTTGAACCCTTGTATCTCGACGGCAGGATAGGCCTCCAATTCACCGTAGGTATTCATGTCATAATCACACGTGAGCTTCAGATTAAGCGTGCCAGGATAGGGGTCAAACCCCAATTTCTCCATGAACTGTCTTCTATAAGGCTCTCTTGTCACGTAGTAAGCCCCCTCTCCCAAGCCTGCAAAAACAACCCCTTCCAGAGTCACCGAAGGAGGATAAGCGGCTTCAATCAAGAGTCTTAGATTATTATGTAGCATTTTCAGCTCCTTGACTCCAGCATCAGTCATTGTGATCAGGCAGCCGTCAGGAGTAATAGTGCGCCGAATCCATCCATCCTTCTCCAACTCGATCAGATAACGAGAAGCCGTCTGTTGTGACACATCCAGTTTTCTAGCCAAATATTCCGTAGAAACCTTTGTCGTCCTTCGATGTGCCCCCAGCTCAGCCAACTTCAGAATCGTGAAGAGATTACGCCACTCAATCCTCCCAACCATGGTGAAACCTTCCAAGCCATCCTAGCATACAGAATAATGTATCGCAGAATTTAAGGAACTCGAAACTGCGAGAGAAACCATACTTCTTGCACAAATCATAAAAGCCGTTGAAGTAGAAAGTTAGCATGAAGAGGAATGAATAAGATTCTCCTTCTATTTGTCGTTGCACTTGCATTACCATGCCTAGTTAATATGCACATACAGGTTTCTGCCAACGGCGGCGGAGCAGGTATCGAAGCTGGGGAATGGTTCAGATATGAGGATATCAAAGTGTCATGGGATTCAAACTACTCAATTCCTTCAAATATAGCAATCCTTCAACTTAATGATACCCAATCTTGGGAAATCGCTTGTGATGACGTTTTCGGCACAAATATAACATTCCATGAAACGATACGGTACAAGAGCACTAGTGAAGCGACAGTATTCGGATGGTTAGATATCGATAGCGGAGAAGGGAGACTAGCCAGTAAACCTTGGGGAACCAGCTATCCTGGTGCATTGTTTATAGCGGCCAACCTTAGCGAAGGTGATTCATTGTATGCTGGAAAGCCGGATGTGAAGATAAATGAAACCTGCCGTGTTGAGTATTTCGGCGCTGTCAGACAATCTAATGTGGTCAACCGAAGTCTGTACAGCAGTGGTTATCTCAAAACAGAGATCATGGTTTGGGACAGGCTTTCAGGTATCCTATGCGAGTTGAGTGTGAATTACTTCGCTGAAAACAGAACAGTTGGATGGTACAAAGTTAGACTCTCCCAAACCAATCTTTGGAGACCTTTTGGTGTTCATAATCTCGACACGGGATTGAAATATGCCCGGATTCAAGAGGCAATAGATGCTCCTGAAACATTAGACGGACATACAATCTATGTTGAAGAAGCAGTCTACTATGAAAATATAGTTGTCAACAAGTCTCTTTCGGTCGTGGGAGAAGATAAAAGCTCCACGGTTATTGATGGCAATGGAATCGGCAATACTCTCAGTATAGTTCTAGATCATGTCAACATCACAGGCTTCACAATACGACGGAGTGGAAGCACAACCTATGATGCAGGAGTTTATCTGGACAACGCGAATTACTGCACACTATCTGGAAACAACATAATAGACAACAAATATGCGATCATGATTCATTCCCTTTCAAACTATATCAATATCTATGGAAACAGCATAACAAACAACAATTTCGGCATCAGGCTTCTTTCAAACTCACACTACAATAACATATCTAGAAACAGCATAACAAACAACATTGAAGGTTACGGTATCGGCTTAACTTCCTCGGATTACAACTGCATATCCAAGAACTTCATAGTAAACAATGGAGCAGGCATTCTTCTAGGCGGCATAATCATGGGAAGCTCCAACTACAATACTGTCTTCGAGAACACAATAAGTGAAAGCAGTGAATTCGGTATTGAGGTCGGAGGCCATTCAAAAGACAACATTTTTCACCATAACACCTTAGTAAACAACAACCAGCAAGTGATTGTTGCATTGGACTATACCAACTTCTGGGATAACGGGGTGGAAGGCAATTACTGGAGCAACTACACTGGATCTGATTCGAATCATGATGGGTTGGGTGATAGCTGGCACAACATAACACAAAACAACGTAGATCATTACCCTTTGATAGGTCTCTTCAGGAGTCTCAACACCTCTACAGGAGAGAATGTCAACGTCATCACGAATTCCACAATTAAAGAATTTCACTATTTTGACAACAATGATACAATCAGAATGATTGTAACCAACATGACAATGAATCAGACTCATGGTTTCTGCAGAGTCTGCATTCCACACAAGATAATGGACATAGGCCGGATCTCAGTCCTTATCGATGATGGAGCAACTCCTCTCCTTCACCATAACTACACACTGTATGACGATGGCACTCATAGATGGATATACTTCGCCTACGAACACTCAGAACATGAAATAGCTATAGTACCTGAGTTACCCTTATCATTCATTCTACTATTCATAGCAGCATCACAACTAGCAGTCATTTTCTATAAAAGGAAGTATTTCATAGACAAGTAGTATCGGTATGCATATTTTTCGGCTACTTCATGAAACTCATTTTTGGACATTCTAGTCTCATGACGCGTGAATCATCATCAGAAACTCCACAAGGCTCAATTGTGCTACACATAGACAGTAATGTGTAGTTTTGTCCTACGCACAAATCATCATATTGAAAATGGGACGTCTTGCAGTTCAGTGAAAAAAATGAATCTGCTGAAGAACAAAAGGGCGTTGAGTACAGTAGTAACTACATTGATCATTCTGGTAGTTTCAGTGTTGCTGGCAACAGTTGTAACTTTCTATGCTATAAACGTCACAACCACTAGAGTGCAAGAAGAGTCTCTGTTTCTGACCAAGCAGCATGTTTGGTATAACACAACCGGTGACTGGGCACAAGGCGCAATTGTCGTAGTCAATACCGGTGGTAAAGACGTTGTGCTAGACAAGATCACAGTCAGAGGACAAGAATGCAACTGGTCTGATGTATTCTACTGGAGAACCAATACAGTAACAATATCCAACGATCTCGAAGTAACAAGCACACAACTACCGGCTTCTGGCGCCGTTAACATCACAGTACAAGGATCAGAGCGATCGTTCTCTCAAGCCAATGACGATTTGACCTTGATTTCAGGATACACTATGGTTGTATACGTTGATGAGCCTGACAGTATCGCTCTGAACGACGTGGGCATAACGGTCGGCATTACATTATTCACTTCAAACGCCCAATACTACAAAGAAACAAACATCGAAGCTGCTCAGTAAGCGGCCAACTCCTCTTTTTCTTTTCCCAATTTTTTCAATGTCTAATTCTATTAAAGTGTGCTTTTACGTGGAAAATGTGAGCCGGAAATCGAGTTTCTGACTATTGATTGTTCATACTGGTAATGTGTAGCTGCGTTCTACACACACCATTTTATCTCACATTTGGGTCGAAGAGTCATACCGTATACGTAGTAAGGGGACCGTCTACGAAAGTGCGCAAAACACAAATCAGCACATTGCTAAGCTCCTTTCTGCAGTCAAAAAGAGCACTGACTATGCCAATGACCTACCTGATACTCTTCTCCTCTCTCATGATGATCATCTCAGTGACATACAGCCTTGCAATAACACAGATCAACGCCGGAGGCTCCCTCCTCAAGGCTTCATTGGTCAAAGAAAATATGCAAGGTCTGGACGATGCGATCCGCTCTGTCGCTTGGAAATTCAAGGCTTCAAAAGTTATTTGCATGGATGACTGTGGAGGTTCTTTCCAAACACACACGACAGGGAAAAATCTTCTAATCAACTTTACTGATGATCAGTCTTTTCACGATGTAGTGTTCAACACTCAAGTTGGCAGAGTCTGCTACGAACTTGAATCCTCCCAACCAGACAATAATGGCTTCTTCATAAGAGGCGATGCAAGAAGCATAACGAATCAAAGCTGGTCCACCATGACACAGATCTACTATGCACAGGGCGATAGTAGCCAGGAACTTGTGCTTTCCTATCGCCCTTCAGCAAACTCAGCAGTAATCACCACAGATCAAGCCAAGCCGCAAAACCTGATTCGCCTATACATAATCAACCTAAATTCCTCGCAGAGTCTGACGCTGAACCAGAAGTTCTACCTGAAAGTAACAAGCCTGGATGTCACGCTCACCCTGCACCAATATGAATTCAACCAGTCCATTTCTTCTCTTGGCTTGATATCAACCTATGATGATGCCTCAAGCACCGTTTGGATTCCGATTTCTAGTACTGCAGAAGGTGCATTTGCTGATGTGGAGATAATTGTCTGCAGCATCAGAATACAGAGGTTGGGGATCTGATTCTTGCCCTCAGTATCACTCACCTACATCTACACTCTTGTTGCCCTGATAGCCATCAGTAGCTTGCTCGTCCTTTCTTTCATGGTTTATGCGGAAGGATTGCGGGCCTCCTCAGAAACAAGACAATTGAAGAACCTGATTGATTCCGTAGCTTATGAAGCCACAGAGTTGCTGACAATTACAATAACCATGAATGCAACATCTGAACGGCTTCTCGCAGGACCAATAACCATAGGTTCTAAACAGTATTGGCTTAGACTGCGAAATAGTTCTGATGAAACTTGGTTAGAAGGCGGCTTTGGAGATATGCCCATTGAAGGATCAGCCTTCATCGTCCATCTTCCAACTGAAGCCTCAGCAATGGGGTCATATCGAGCAGGCTATGGAGCAATCCATCTGAAATGCTATCTAAGCAACGACGTTCCCCAACTATTGCTCACAGACTCTTACGGTGGCGACTAAACAATGAAATTCAGTTTAAGAAAGAAGAAAGAAGACTCTCAGGAAGAACGCGTCCTCCAGAAAATGATGGAGGAAGAAGGACAACTAATCGAATTCTTGGATCTGAAGAAACGGAACATTCCTGAAGGCTGTGCTGAAGTGGAGTATTACCCACTCAAACCACCCTTCTCCTATGCAGCGATCGTTCAGAACAACGAAACCTCAGAATATCTGTACATTCTGGACGAATTAATACTGCCTAGAGATGAGTGGGAAGGTTACTCCAGACTAAGAAACATTGCCGAATACGAACTTCAAGCTCCTAAAGAAGAAGAGACGCTAGGCGAATCATTTCGAAGACAAATGCCCCTAATAATACATAACCACCAGAAAGCCTTCACAGAAATCTCACAAATCGGATTGCGGAAAATTCTTTACTACCTTGAACGAGACATCGTCGGATATGGAAAAATAGACCCCTTAATGTACGATGACAATGTGGAAGATATCGGAAGTAGCGGAATCAACAAACCAATCTTTCTTTGGCATAGGAAATACGAGAACATTAAAACCAACCTAAGCTTCCTCGACGAACAAGAGCTTGAAGATTTCATAATGCGCATAGTTCACAAAGCCGGAAAACATGTCAGCATAGCTTTTCCGATAGTCGATGTTACCTTGCCTGAAAAACATAGGCTGGCTGTCTCATTCGGCAAAGAGACCACACCCTCTGGAACAGCATTCACCATAAGGAAATTCCGTAAAGACCCCTTCACAATAATAGACCTGATCGAAAATGAAACCATCAACGAGAGCATAGCAGCCTATCTTTGGCTTCTGATGGAGAACAAAATGTCCGTCATGATAATAGGAGCAACCGGAGCTGGCAAGACAACTGCCCTCAACGCGATTGCCTGCCTCATACGTCCCAGTCATAAAATCATATCTGTTGAAGAAGTTGCAGAGATAAATCTGCCCCATGAAAACTGGACCTCAACGATCGCTCGTTCAGGCTTCGGCCTAGAGGGCGAAGGAGAGATAACCCTCTTCGACCTAATCAAATCAGCGGTCAGACATCGTCCAGACCTCATCATTGTCGGCGAGGTTCGAGGAGGAGAAGCTTACGTTCTCTTCCAAGCTCTAGCAACAGGGCACGGTGGATTATGCACACTGCACGCTGAAGATGTGGACACGGCAACCAAAAGACTTACACAACCACCAATGAACATACCGACATCCATAATCACATTGATGAACTGCGTCATAACAGTGAAACATGTAAGAACCCCAGTCTTCCTTGAATCGGGAAGGCGGCTTTCAAGCAGGAAATTCATAAATGTGTCAGAGATTAAAGATGCGAACAACTTTCAGGAAATCTTCAACTGGAATCCTTCTACAGATATTTTTCAAGGAAGACTTAGTGAAAGCTATCTCTTAAGGAAGATGGCTTCAAGCTTGGATATACCTGTTGAAAGACTCCTAGATGAGGTGAAATGTCGAGAGCGCATGCTCATGCATATGGTTGAACACAATATTCGTGACTACCGTAGTGTGAACAGAGTATTGAGCAAGTACTACCACAATCCGCAGCTTTTCCAAGAAGAGTTTTTAGAAAGAGGGGATTGGTGATAAACCTACAAAGAGGGTTACTGAGGTCCAGAATTTTCACAGGCCTTCTCTCACTTCTGAATACAGGTGAGACGGGCCAGATAAATCGTGAGCTGCCCTTCGCTGCACTCCTCTTCGCCCTGCTGGCGGCCAGCGGAGTCACGATCTACGAGAGCTGGAAGAAACTGTGTGGTATTAGTCTTCTGCCAACATTTCAGAAAGAGGCGAAAGAGATTGTCAGGCAAGTGGAAGTGTTGGGGTACGACCCGTTGACAGTTATGCATAAACGAGCCGAAAAAACAAAGTCACGAAGCTATCGTGACTTCTTGCTGGGCTACGTCTCTTCCATTCGGAGTGGTGGAAACCTCCTAAACTATCTCAAGAGTAAACTGCGCTCGATATTTGATGTCGAGAGTGATGCAGCGATGCGTTCGATAGAAAGACTTGGAACCTTGGTTGAGGCCTACGCAGTCATGCTTATCGTCACCTTATGTTCATATGTGCTCTTCATTGTATTCGCTACAACATCGGTCTTCGAACCCATGAGAGTGAGTGGGTCACCGGGGATCTCTACTGCAACCGTGTGTATTCTGATATTCTTTGTTACCCCTCTCATCTCGGTGGTCTTCATGGTTGTGGCGCATAGGGAAAGAAAGAGTAACTTGACTAGTGTTTTAGATCCGTACTACGCTGCCATATTGCCATTGATTGTGGTCTCGAGCTTCATAGTCGCAATAGTAATGATGCCGCAACTTCGATTCCTCACAGATCCCAAGCTTTTCCCACTTGTTGTTACAGTATCCCTTCTAGGGATTTCGATTCCTCCTGGAGTGGTCTACATGAAGATGGCAAGGATTAATTCAGATGCAGAGAGCTCCATGCCTAGTTTCCTCAGAGACGTCACAGAATCGAGGAAAATCGGCTTGTCACCAGAAAAAAGTATTATTCACGCTACGAAGCGCCCTGGCTACGGAAGATTTTCCGAAGTCCTACGACTCATCAGGAGCCAGATGGAGTGGGGAGTATCAATTCGAAAGATATTTGCCAATGTCAAACGAAGGATTCAGACATGGCCTGTTCTCGTGAACTTCCTAATAATGGTAGAAACAATCAGAATAGGAGGTGGATCCGCAGCAGCCTTAGAGATATTAACAGAATACAGCGAAAAGCAGAAAGACGTTGATGTAAATAAGACATCCCTCCTGAGACCCTACGTGATACTGGCGTTTATATGGTGCATCCTGATCGCTTTGACGACAACAATGGTCACCCTGACAGTCTATGCTCTAACCCAAATATCCCTTCCAGGGACAGCAGCCTTACCAGTAGGAACAATGCAGGAACAGATCAACCTCTTCTCAATCGGCATAATACTACAGTGCTGGCTCTCAGGCTTCTTCGTGGGAAAAGTTAATGAAGGCACCTTCGCAGCCGGCTTCAAATATTCAGCCATGCTAGTGCTAACAGCCCACATCTCCCTCATCATATCACAAATATGCCTAAGCGGAATGTATAGTCTTGTTCCCTGAAAAAGAGAAGAAACAATGGAGTAGACAAGATGCCCACCCTTTCCATCGACACCTTCTTTGCATGCTCCCTAATGGTGCTCATAGTAGTTTCAGCTATGGCAGGTGTCTCAAAGCTATTATATCCACATTTGAACAACGTTGTAAACACAAATCTTCAAGAAAGATATGAAAGTCTTTCAAAGTATCTGCTGCTGAATGAAGGAAGACCAGGCAGTTGGGGAAGCACCTCAGAGACTCCAGTGGCCTTGGGGTTTGCGAAGGCTGAATCTGATGCTCCCTACGACTTAGATATAGACAAGGTGTCAAGACTCAACAGTGAGCATCTGGACGCAATAAGTTACGACCAAATGTTTACAATGCTCGGCATTCCTGAAGCATCTTTCAGAATTGAGGTAGAACCGGTTTTCCAAGTTGCTGTGAATCTAGCATCAATATCTGAAGCGTCAAATGAAACCGTCTACGAGTTTGAAGCTCTAACGGAGAAGGATGGAGCTCCTGTTCAAGCAGAACTGAAATCCTTCGTGATAGCAGAAGAGTATCTTGAATCAAACAATGCTCAACTTTCCAATGGAAAAACTTCCCTTAACATAACTGTTCCCAACAATGTCAGCGGACCTGCCCTAATGCTGGTTTCAGCAAGATCACTATCCGATTCAAGAGCAAACTCCTTCACTGGATACGCCTTTGAACATAATTCAACAGCCCCTCTCCCAGAAGGAAGCTTCCTGAGACTCAGTGTTCTGAATTACAGGTTAAATGCATCTCTAACATATGCTGAAACAAACTTGTCTACAGTCTACGCTCTCTCCTTCAATTATTCAGCAACCTTAACTCAAGTCTCAAGAAATAACCAGTCAGCCCTCTATGATATCCCTCATTTCCAAGATCCAGGTCCGACGCTGATTGTTGTAACAGGATGGAACTCCACAAATTTCTTCACAGAGTGGACCGTCTATCCGCAAGTACCAGCAAAAAACGGCGCGAACTTTGAAAGTTCCCTAACCCTCACTGACGTCTTCACTTACAGATACTTGGTCACCATAGACTCTGCACTGTACAAATGTGAGATATGGTTTGGAGGACCCCGAGATTGAACATGGGAAACAGAGGGCAGATAAGGATAATTGAAGCATTCTTGGCTGCACTCATCCTGTTTTCATCACTCGCTATCTCTGCAAATGTATCGGTGACCCAGAACAGCTCAAGCCGAGAAGACATGAGTCCCGCTGGATTGCAGGTTCTCATGAAGCTGGATTCAGATGGAAGTTTGGGCAGATACATAGACTCTAAGGATTGGTCCACTTTGAGAGAAGTCTTCGATCTAGCACTCCAAACCGGTGTAACCTTCAACATCACAGTCTATGATGTTGAGATGCACCCGATCAACGACGAGATCATCTCCAACGGAGGATTCAGCAGTGAAGACGTGGCTTTTGTGGAGTATATATGTGTTGGCCATGAAGATGCTTTCCATTGTTACATAGTTCATCTGTATCTGGTGGTGGCTTCATGAAGAGGTTCAGACGAAAGTCTGATGTGAATAGTTCGGGACAACTGATTATTGTAGCAGCCATGACGATAGCCATCTTGATATCCACGACAACAGTCTACGTTTATGAACTCAGCAGAAAACCATTACACACCGATGATTATCCAATTGGCAACGAGCTTATTGCAATCAGGCAAAGTACAACTAATGCAGTAGTAAGCTCACTAGGAAACATCTCACAAGGAGGAGAAAAAACGAATCTTCACGCGAATCTGAATTATCTATCGCAAATCTTTAGAAACCTCTATCAACACAGCATCTATCATTTATCCTTCACCGTGACCAACCACTCAGGATACAGTGATGGCATTCTATTGTCTTGGAACACAGAAGGTTCTGGTGTTTCAAGCGCGCATGCCAATTTCACATTGATAAGCAGTAGCTTGAAATCGCATATAGATGTCGAATACACGGTGAATACAACAACAAGTCTTCTGATCAATGGCTCATGCAGAACTGCACGCGTGCTCAATCCATTTGAAGTAGAGATGCTTGTGAATCTGAGATGCCAAGTATTTAATGACGAAGATCCTGCTCTCGCAAAAAACATGACCCTATTTCATCTAAGTTCGGGAAGTTGGACAGTTGTCAACTCATCCAACGATCTTTCCGTATTTGATTGCGGAAATGGTACATACACCATATCCTTCACCGTCATTACATCTTCAGATAACGTGCAAGTCTCAACTCACATTCGGGACCTACGCAACATATTTGCTCGAGCAAACACAACCTGCTACGAAACATAATTTTAATGCACACGCTCGTCCAATATCTGACAAGTTTAAGCCTAGACTGAAAGAGTTGGCTCGCTTTCTAGACTTTTGTAATAGTCTCGTCGGAGTGGAGACATTCCCGCATCTCTCCCCTTTTTGACAGTAGTCGAGAAATTTTTTTATGGGTTGGCTTTCTAAGGTGCTTCTAAGGTGAGGTCAAATTGAAAGAATGGAAGTGTGTAGGAGTCAAGCATCATAAGGATGTTGGCACAACAATCGAGGAATACGAGAGGAAAGGTTGGCGTTTCCACACTTATCAAACAGCTGGTATGAGAGGGGGACCAATGGCGTAAAACGTCAATCATTACCTATTGTTTGAGAAGGGCGAATGAGTGGAATAAACGACTCCTAACCCTCTCTTTCATTTTCCGGCAAGATGTGCTTCTGCTTCTATCCGAGATCCATTTACAGTGCCGAGGACTGGCTTGAACCAGCGACAGATGGAGATATCACCCGCAAAACCTTTTTTTTCAACTGACTATTCCGTCCAGTAGACCCATCCGTTTGCTACCTCGGATTTTTTCAAGACCCCTTTTCTCACTCTTCCAGCGAGAGCATTAGTAATGTTGGCCCTCTTGCTCTCAGTCGGGAGCCCTTTAGACTCTAAGGCTTTGACCACATGCTCTAGCGTTCTCTTATTGGGATGTTTGAAGAATCCCTCACGAATTAGTCCTTCAAGCGCCCGATACATCTGATAGCCCCAAGTTTGAGACCCCTTACCCTTGCGGTGTGCACTGCGCGAGAAAATCGGCCGGATACCAAACGTGTCAACAAGAGCGCTCATCTCTATATCAGATGGTCGCTTCTCGAAACGATTGGCCGCATCCAACATCTTGGGTAGAAGCTGCGTATCACCCGCTGTAATCAGAAAGCTGTCTACGAAACCCAATGACCAATGCACTGATTTATCAACTGCATCTTGTGTCTTTAACGGTTCATAGAAATACGTGTTGAACGTCTTGGAACGACTCCCCCTCGGCCGCCGAGCAATGGATTTGATGGTTTGTACTGCAACGTTGCGCTTACGGCATAACCCAACTAACTCATTGAAATCAGCTGCATAACTGGGATTCTGCATCAACATATAGTTGTACGGTAGCATTACTGTATCAAAATCAAAACGTTCCAAGCTGCGTCTGTGCATTGCTGCCACTTTGCTACCGTGGCCTGTTACGCCCAGAAACCGCACTAACCCTTTCTCACGCGCTTCAACAAGAGCCTCCAATGCCCCGTCAGGCCCCATCGCCTTTTCCCAACCTGCCGGGTTGGTCAAACCATGCATCTGCCAGAGATCGATGCAGTCGACGCGTAGCCGTTCCAACGATCGCTTCAGATTATCCAAGGCTTCTTTGCGTGAGCGTCTACGAGTCTTGGTGGCAACAAAGAACTCATCTCGATGCTTGGCCAACCAGGGACCGATAACCTTCTCAGCGTTGCCATACATGGGCGCCGTATCGATGTGATTCACTCCATATTCTCGCAACAGCGCCAGTGTGCTATCCGCTTCTGCCTGTGTTGCTTTGTTGAGCGCCCAAGAGCCGAAGATGACGCGTGTGCTCTGATGTCCTGTACGTCCGAATTCCTGCCTCTGAATCATCTGAATGTTCCTCGTTCTACTCAAGCTGCGTTAGCTCACTTGGTGTCACCTTAACCCTTATTATGTGTTTTGGGGTGGTCGCATCTTTGCCGGTAGGAGCTTCTCCGTATCCTTGGCATCGGATTTTGTGCGCTCGGCAAAGAACAATGTTGAAGTTTAGACGTGTTTAGACAATCCATACAGAATTTTTATCTGACGCTCTTCGTCGAACCATAACATCCGGGGCGTCGACCATGAAGGAAACTAGCGCATTTTCGCCATGCCACATCACAGGGCTATTCCAGATATTTGATCAATCAACAGACGCCCTGCACGTGGGCTCCAGAGGAGCCGGCGTTTCACTAACTCACGGAGTCACAACCATCGTAAGAGTCAGACACGCCGAGAAGTCCTCTCTGCAGATCAGTGTGAATGGTAGGCGCTCAAACTCAGCAGAAGTCTCAACGCATGTTGCAAACGCTCTAATATCTCATTTTGAAGAGGCGAAGAACCTTGAGGTTACCGTCAAACATTATCTCGACCTTCCGGTAGGAGCTGGTTTTGGCACAAGCGGGGCTGCAGCCTTAAGCCTGTCCCTGGCCATGAATGATGCCTTAGACCTTGGCATGTCAAAGATTGGGGCGTCGCAGTTTGCGCATGCCGCAGAAGTGAAATGTAAAACAGGACTCGGCACCGTTATCGCTGAAACTTTCGGCGGGATGGAAATAAGAGTCAAACCAGGGGCACCGGGAATCGGCCAGATAAGACGTATACCGGTTCGGAAAGACTACTCAGTCGTCTGCATGGCCTTTGGCTCCCTATTCACAAGAACACTGCTGAGTGACAATGGGATAGGTGAACGTGTTAACACATTCGGTGGCGAGCTTGTTGACAGACTGCTAGAAAAGCCAAGCGTCGCGGATTTCATGGAAATGTCCCGCCAATTCGCCGACCAAGTAGGATTGATTCCTCAAAGAATCTCCAAGATCATTGAAGCAGCAGATAGAGCCAACTTCATCTGCAGCATGCCGATGTTTGGAAAAGCAGTGTTTACCCTAGTTGACCATGATTCTTTGGAAGAGCTGCTCAGGCTGCTTCGCAAACATAATTCAGGAGGGAGATTAATCATCAGCACTGTTGATCGTATGGGGGCACGACTATTAGCATGACGAAATTCGAGATCCCGCCGGAACATCCTAGGGCAGAATCACTTCATATTCGAGAAAAATTGATAGAGAATTTTCACAGAAAAGCGGTCGCAGAGGCAGGCCTTATAGCTCACGGCAGAGGAGAAGCGTTTGACTATCTGCTGGGCGAAACAACTACTCGACACGCTTCAGATGCTATAATGACTGCTGCATCGTCACTCCTTACAGCCGAAAGACCAGTCATCTCCGTCAATGGAAACACAGCAGCACTAGTACCCAATGAAGTAGTGCAGCTAGCTGAAATTGCGAGAGCGAAGATCGAGGTCAACCTGTTCTACAGATCCTTGGAAAGAGAGTTGGCGATAAAGGAGCTGTTGGCAAAAGCTGGCGCTCAAGAACTTCTTGGAATAGGTTTGGAAGCCTCTGCCAAAATTTCAGAGCTGGGAAGCGAAAGGAGACATGTAGACCCTAGAGGAATACTTGCGGCCGACGTCGTGATGGTGCCTTTGGAGGATGGGGACAGAACGGAAGCCCTCGTCAATATGGGCAAGAAGGTGATAGCTATAGACCTAAATCCGCTATCACGAACATCTCAGAAAGCTACTATTACGATTGTAGACAATGTTGTGAGAGCGATGCCAAGACTTGTCAAAGCGGCAACAGAGTTGGAAGGGGAAAAGGAAGTGCGCAGGAAGATCCTGCTCAACTTCGACAACACCAGAAATCTAGCCGAAACCATAACCTTAATCCAGCAAAGACTCTCAAGCCTCGCAGAAAAGGGACGATATCTAAGCTTGGAGAACGAGAGTCGTGAGTTTTGATAAGATCTTTGTCTTGGGAGCAGGTGCTATCGGCAGCGTCTATGGAGCACTTCTTTCGGAGAAAAATGATGTAACACTGATTGGAAGCAAAGGCCACGTGAATGCCATAAGTTCAAAGGGTCTTTCAATCTCCGGAGAAATCAAAGACATCCTCCAAATTGAAGTGGACACAGAGATCCGTGCAATCCCTGAAAAGACTCTGATTCTGCTTACGACAAAGGCACACGATTCAGCAAAAGCTGTCAGAAGAATAAAGAACAAACTCAGAGAAGACACCGTCATTCTTGTCTTGCAGAATGGTCTAGGCAACAAGGAAGTCGTCAGCCGCATTGTTGGCTGCGAAGCTGAGATATTAAGAGGAGTGACTGCTATGGCAGCAGAATTCTTTGAACCCGGGAAAGTCAGATTCTGGAAAGGAGAAACAACCATTGAAAAGAGTAAAGCTGCAGAAATGATCCAAGAATCTTTCATCGAAAGTGAGCTAAGTACGAAGATTTCTGAGGACATTACAAGAGACGTATGGGAGAAAGTCGTTGTGAACTGCGTGGTAAATCCCTTGTCAGCCCTTCTACGGGCAAGAGACAACGAGCTCATTACCGAGTCGCTGAGATCCATTCGACATGGAATAGTGAGAGAATGCGTAGCTGTCGGCGAAGCTGAGGAAGTGATGTTTCCACACGGTTTTGAAGAGATAGTTGACCGTAGAATCTCCAAGTATAAGAACTTCTCTTCAATGTACCAAGATTTAATCAAGAAAAAGAGAACCGAAATAGACTTTCTCAACGGGAAACTTGTCGAGCTAGCCAGAAAACATGATATACCAACGCCTCTGAATGAGGCACTTACAAGTTTCATAAAGTTCATGGGTGATAGGAATGGAGTTTCAGGATAGAATCCGCCGGAAGAAGGGCAAGCAAAAGATTGTGATGCTGACCGCCTACGATTGCCAAATGGCAAAAGTATTGGACAAGACCAACATTGACCTGATCTTAGTCGGCGACAGTCTGGGAATGGTCGTCCAAGGTCATGTCGACACCAAGAGCGTAACTATGACGGACATGATCTACCATACGAAAGCGGTTGCCAACGGGACCGAGAAGACCCCCATCATAGGCGACATGCCAATGAACAGCTACAACACCGTCAAGGACGCCTTAGAAAATGCAAGAAAGTTCTTGAAAGCTGGAGCGCACGGAGTCAAGATTGAAGGAAACAGTCCAGAAGTGGTGAGAACCTTAATAGATGCGGAAATACCAGTGATGGGACACGTGGGTATGCTTCCTCAGAAGGCCAAGATTTATCGAGTAAAAGGAAAAGAACCTGAAGAGGCTGAGGAAATATATAGAGACGCAATAAGCCTTGATGAATTAGGCGTGTTTTCGACGGTCTTAGAATGCATTCCTGAGAGTCTCGCAAGGAGGATCACCATGAACGTCGAAAACCCCACGATCGGTATAGGAGCAGGAAGATATTGTGATGGCCAAGTCCTAGTAGTAAACGATATGTTAGGGTTCGACGAGAGTTTTGCCCCTAAATTCGTGAAGAGATATGCCCATTTAGGTGAAATGGTGAAAAAGGCAGTTGCTCAATTTGTGGATGAAGTGTCCAGAGGTGCCTACCCCGACGAAGAACACACATATCACTAGATAGGAGAAGCCTCAAGATGCAGAACCAAAGATTGCCCGAAGATTCAGTTCTAAAAGAATTAGAATATAGACTTAAAGACGATTTTACCTACGCCTCAGGAAGGATAATTGGATCCATGTGTACAATCCCTCATCCCTTAGCACGAAAAGTTTACACTCGCTATCTAGAGAAGAATATAGGTGACTCAGGACTCTTTCCAGCAGTTGACAAGCTTGAAAACGAAACTGTAACCCTGATTGGAGAGTTGCTCTCCAACCCAGCGGCCTCGGGACATATAGTCACTGGGGGAACAGAAGCAAATACTCTTGCCTTATGGGCTGCAAGAAAACTATCTAAAAAGAAAAATGGTGAGGTCGTCGTACCCGCCTCTGTCCACTGCTCGTTTGACAAAGCCGCGGACATGCTAGGTCTGAAAATCATTAAAGTTAGGCTAAACAACAGATTTCAAGTCGACATAGATGCTGTGAAAGATGCATTGAATCCCAAGACTATCGCCATTGTGGGAATAGCTGGGACTACGGGTCTAGGCGTTGTAGACCCTATAGATAGACTCTCAGAAATTGCATCTGAAAACTCCATATATCTTCACGTTGATGCTGCATTCGGAGGATTTGTTCTGCCCTTTCTGAAAGAATTGGGACACAGTGTTCCTGATTTCGATTTCTCATTATCTGGAGTCAGATCAATCACTGTTGACCCTCACAAGATGGGGTTGGCTCCTATTCCGTCGGGAGGAATACTGTTCAGAGACGAAAGGCTGAGAAAAACTTTGGCTTTCAAGATCTCTTATCTTGCTGGAGGAGAGACTGAGCAGAGCACTCTAGCAGGAACGCGTTCTGGAGCTTCAGTCATCGCTGTGTGGACTTTAATGAGGCATTTCGGAAGAGATGGTTACAGAGAAACTGTGAAAAACTGCTTGCAGCTGACGTTTGACTTGGCGGAAAGAATCCGCAAGATTCATGGTCTAGACGTCGTTAGAGAACCGACTATGAATGTCATAGGAATAAAGTCAAGGGAGCTTGACATTCACAGAATAGCATTAGAACTGAGACTAAAGAAATGGGCAATCTCACTGTTCCCCCATCACATAAGAGTAGTTATCATGCCCCATGTAAAAAGACAACATATCGATCGGTTTCTACAGGATCTACAGAGTATAGTCGACAAAATCAAGAGCTGAAAAGGAGGATTTGTGCATGTCTAGTCATCCTTCCAAAGATATCGTGGGAACAGAAGGAAAAGAGCTGATAGATAAACGAATCGTTCTGTGTGTCACTGGTAGCGTGGCAGCAGTCAAATGCTCAGAGATCGCTAGAACCCTCATGCGTCATGGGGCAACGGTATTTGCAGTAATGTCACCCATGGCTCAGAAGCTGATTCATCCTTATCTGTTGGAGTGGGCCACCGGGAATCCTGTCGTAACAGAGTTGACTGGAAAGGTTGAACATGTGGCGTTGGTAGGAGAACATCCACAAAAGGCCGATCTCGTCCTTGTGGCTCCCGCTACTGCGAACACAATAAGCAAAATGGCATACGGAATAGATGATACGCCAGTAACATCCTTGGTCTCCACAGCCATCGGTTCGAAGATACGTACAGTCGTGGTTCCAGCCATGCACCAATCTATGTACAACCATCCTATACTGACTGAAAACATCAGGAAGCTGAAGAACCTTGGGATTGAGTTCGTCGGTCCAAGGATTGAGGAGGAGAAGGCAAAGATTGCTGAAACAGATGAAATCTTGGACACCGTCATCAGGATACTTTCGCCGGAACAGGATTTCTCAGAATTGAAAGTACTCGTAACTGCGGGACCCACCATCGAGCACATAGATCCTGTCCGAGTGATCACAAATAGAAGCTCCGGGAAGATGGGAGTTGCCATTGTAGAAGAAGCCTTGGCACGTGGCGCCGCAGCTACATTAGTCTATGGATTGGGAAAAGCAGATCCACCTTCGAGTGCCCGTGTGATTTCAGTTGAGACAACCGAACAGATGCGAAAGAGCGTTACCGCTGAGTTGAAGTCGAACGATTATGATGTGGCAATCGCTGTAGCTGCTCCAGCCGACTGGACAGTTGAAGAACCGCATTCATTCAAGATTCCTACGCGCAAGTTTGATTCCTTAGAGCTGAGTTTGAGGGCTACACCCAAAATCGTCGATCAGATAAAGAAGGTCAGCCCTGACACTTATCTCGTAGCCTTTCGAGCAGGATACAAGGTGCCGAAAGACAAACTGATTGAAGACGCCTATGAAAAGCTTGTAGAAGCTAATGCAGATCTTGTCGTGGCAAATGATGTAGGAAAAGAAGGCGTAGGATTTGAAACTGACACAAACGAAGTCTTCATAATAGACAAAAGCAGAAAAGTCGTTCATGTCCCGCTGTCTCTCAAGAGCGAGATTGCAAAGGAAGTCTTGAATGTCATATGCAAAAAACTCAAACAAAAATAGTCTTATACCAAACGCCCTTGTGTTAGGATGAATGGAAATGGGGAGGAAGTTCAGAACTGTGGCTGTTGGCGGTACATTCGATGAATTCCACAAGGGGCATGGAATTCTGCTCAAGAGAGCTTTTGAGATAGGCGAGGAAGTTCTGGTAGGTTTGTGCTCCGACAAGTTTGTTGAGAAAATGAAGAAACCTCATCCAACTGCATCCTACGAGAAAAGGCTTGAAGAGCTGCAGAGTTTTATGCAGGAGCGTAGTTTTCTTGAGAGGGCTAGGATTGTCCAACTGCACGACGCTTATGGAGTGACGTTATCCAGAGGCTGTGTTGAGGCCATAGTCGTGAGCGAGGAGACGGAAGCCGCTGCTATTGAGATCAATGAAAAACGAAAAGAGCTTGGGTTACCGCCGCTCCACGTAGAAGTTTTGAATATGGTTGCGTCCGAAGATCGTGTTCCCATTTCTACAACTAGGATATATAAAGGAGAAATAGATAGAGAAGGTCATCTGATCAAGAGATGATCTGAGAGGCTTTTTCTGGAAATCTAACAACGAGCCTGACAGATTCCAGAGGATAGCATATTAGAAATGTCTAGACTCTCTTGCTCTACAACTTAATCGGATAGGTGTCGCAGTGCAGAGAAAAGGCTCTGCAGAGCTTCCACTTCACTATGGCAAGGCGCCAAGATGGCTAGTAAGCCGCATGGAGAGACTTGGACAAGAGATCGTGACAATCATTGTTGACGAATACGGCACAGACGAACTCCTTAGAAGGATTTCCGACCCATTCTGGTTCCAAGCTTTAGGCTGTGTCTTGGGGTATGATTGGCATTCATCAGGCGTAACAACTGTTGTCACCGGAGTCTTGAAGCGAGCAGCAGTGCCGGAGAAACATGGATTTGCAATTTGTGGAGGCAAAGGTAAAGTTTCCAGGCAAACGCCGAAAGAAATAGCAAAGATTGGCGATAATTTCGGTTTCTCGAAGGAAGTTGTTCGACGATTGCAGTATACTAGCAGGATTAGCGCCAAAGTGGATAATGCTGGAATTCAAGCCGGATACAAACTCTATCATCACGCTTTCTTTATAGCTATCAATGGGAAATGGGCAGTTGTACAACAGGGTATGTGTCCGCAATACCGTACCGCACGACGTTTTCATTGGCTTTCAAACAACGTAAAAGACTACGTTGTTGAACCCCATGACGCCATAGTTGGGGACGTGGTTCATGAAGTCGCCTTGGACATGACTGCAAAAGGAAGCGAAGGATGCCGAAGAACATCAGTAGACATAGCCAAAGAGCCAAATGGAAAGGTCAAGAATTTGATCAGGTCGATCACACCTTCTACTCAGAAGTCGCTTGATGAGTGGATGTCAAAGACAATACATAGGTCAAGTAGAGAATATCTGTCTGACATGCTCTCCATGCCGAGAAGAATAAATTGGAAAGCTTTAAGCCAAGTCTACGAGTTTCGACCCCGCAACTATGAAGAACTACTAGCTTTCAAAGGAATAGGCCCAGCAACTGTCAGAGGTTTAGCCCTAATCGCAGAACTTATATACGGTGAGAAGCCAAGCTGGAAAGACCCTGCGAAATACTCTTTCGCATATGGAGGAAAAGATGGAGTACCCTATCCTGTTAACCGCAAAGCTATGGATAACTCCATCGAGCTTCTTAAGCAGGTGATAAACGAAGCAAAGGTGACTGACAAAGAGAAAGCGAAGTCTCTGCGCAGACTGCGGAGGTTCGTCCCAGACGACATAAGTTGACGATCTATCTTCTATGAGTTTTTCATTCAACTTTTCTTTCACAGCCTCTTCAACCTACCTAGCATCGCACCGCCAGCTTGCCAACGTAGATTTACACAGCTGACCACATTATCCATGCTGTAAACATATTGGGAGCGATTGTTTCTGGCACTGCTATTCCCGCTTCACATACGTTTAATCCATAGAGCATCCACGAGGCAAAACCAACAACAAACGCGGAAGCAGCCAGAAACGACCTTCTTTCAACCGCATAAATAGTAGAAGCAATAGCTATCAACACAAAGAAGAGAACATAGACAGCGAATATCTCATCAAATGTTGCTATAAATTGGAGAGACAAGCTGACATCGCCAAAACGATGCTCGTATATTTTGCATACATCTTGAAAACTGTAACACCATAAACAACCATAAGAAAGCCCGCTATTATCAGACCAAGGTTAAATACAGAGGCTACTTGGCTTTTAGCCGCATGGCCAAGATCGCTTAGAGCACTTGTTCGCCAGCTGAAATCCGGCGAGAAGGCTATCGATATTGCGACAGAGATGTAAGCGATCGGTGGTCCCAGAAAGCCAACTAACGAGTACGTTTTCTCATGCATGCTTCCACCTTGAATAACCGATAACCTTTCAATTTTCCAAAAGCTTGTTTCACTTTAAGTCTCCTCTCCCCATGGTTTCGAAAGATCTACTCGTCGCTAGTGTTTTAACTACCCAGCTCTGAGGATGCAGCGTGGATTTGGCGAATCCTACCCTCACACAAAAGACGGCCAACTTCAATTTGTCATCCCCCTCCAAATCGCTGATATATTGAAGCCAAGCCGCTTATCATCGACTTATAGTGAGGTAGATTCGTCGAATCCTATGATCTAAAATAGCTAATGTATGAAAAATCGGTTTTCACAATTCGGATTTCAAGATCCTGTGTTGATCAAAAATGGAATGTCGCGCAAGGGCTTGCTAGTGTTTTCAACACCCGTCTACGTGAAACAGGACTTCGAGTGCGATCTAAGGTTCCATCCACTCTTTATTTCGTTGCAGTTGGTGACTAGTAGTTGTGCTTTCATCAGTGTGCAGTTGCCGCATCCACTATTGAATTAGTGGATGTGTCGCAGTCCACTTGACTTAGTGTGGAGAACTACTTTGGAATTGTGATGTTGAAAGCGGAGGTGTGGCTACTAATCGTGATGTTCCCTTCGAAAAGTCGATGAAGTGGTCTATTTGTTTGCACTTCGAAATGGTTCGAACTGCAAACGCTTTTATCAATTGTGAATGTTATAGAGCGTGTTAGAAATGGCGCCCAAAGGGAGCAACAACGCTAGCAATGAAGATCGCTCAGGCATTAGAGATTTGAGTAGAAAACTCGATTTGATAATAAAAAGATTGGAGACCTTGGAGGCCCTAATAATGAATAGTCCTGAATATTCAGGATTGGCTCCTTACCTACGCATTAGTCGTGTAGGCGTAGGCTTGTACGGCGAACCGTTAAAAATTGCGTCACGACTAGAGACTGCTGAGAAGCATTTGCGGAAAAAATGGATTTCGCAAGATGAAATGTCCAGATGTATAGTTCAGGCCCTCGCGTTGCATGAGAAGCTGAATATATCTGCCATAACACGTCAGGTTAGGAGGATGCGAGGAAAGGCTTCACGAAGGATAGTTAGGAACAGGCTTAATCGTTTGGAAAAGGAAGGAGTAGTGAAGCGTGCTGAAGCGTATGGAACGGCATACAAACTCATTGGGTGATGAAGGTTGTGGTCACTTTTTACCATAATGGATAACAACAATGCTCAGACCCTACTAATGACGGTGAGAGATGTGACTAGTGGTATTCAACATGTTGGTGTGAACGCGTCGTCGAAGTGGAGGTCAGATCAGGTCTGTGGTATAATCATGTTGGGCAACAGTCTTCTCAATGGCCCATTTCGAAAGGCATTAATTGGTGTAGGATTAGAGTGGATGGAGGTGAAATAGAGATGATTGGAGAAGAAGACAAGCGCAAGAAGATTCATGTTGAAGATGCAGAAGAGGTCAAGGCAATCCTCGAAGTCGTGTCCAAAGAAGTGCCTGGCTTGATCAAAGGTATAATGGGGTCAGTTTTTTCTGAGCAGGCTGGAAGAGACATGGGCAAGGCTGCCGGAGCGTTCTATAAAGAACTCAAAGAAAGCGGGGTCCCTGATGAAGTCGCGGTGAAGATGACTGAAGACTACATGAAAGTCTTTACGAATCTAGGCAGTATTGTGCAGAAGTTCGGTTCAGGCAAGAAGTCCTCAGAGCTAGGGAAAGAGATTGAGAGCCAGATCAAAAAGAAGTTAGCAGAAAAAGGTTTACACGAAGATGAGGAATAGACCCGAAGCTTCTGTAGTGGTGGAAGCATGAAGATCTCAACCATCATAAAAGGAGGACTTCACCTAACAAGACTTGTGTCCAATCTGCTTTTCATCTGGCTTACTCTAGGATGGAAGGTTAGAAAAGGGAGAAAGGCCTTCGAAAAGGAGCTTTTACGAAGCGGAATGCCCAAGGAAGCTGTCAAGAGACTCGGAAACAGGTATTCTTCCGTGAAGGACGAAGTCCTAAGGCAAGTTTGGCGCTCAGTGGGCAAGTTCCGATTATAGACCTTCTCTCAAAATCTGTGTTTTCAAGGTTTAAATCATAGGAATGGTAGACAACTAGAATGAAATCTGTAATCTGATAGTTTAGGTGCAGTTTTTTGTCGCGTCAGGGACTGAAAGCATCATCACCCGAGGAGCTGAGTAGAAAGCTAGACCTGATTATGAAGAGACTTGACGTATTGGAAGCCATTGTCTTGGAAAACCCTGAATATTCCGACTTGGCTGATGCTCTACGTGTGACTAAAGCCAGTCTAGGCTTGTATGCAGATCCATTGAAGATGATAGTCAATGCAAAGACTGTCGAGCCACCTACCGAAGGTGAATCCTTTGCACGCATACAAGTCACGCTGATCCCTAAGGCACAAAAAGTGAACGTAGGGGAAGACATCGACCTAAGGCTGAGCGTGGTCAATGATGGCAAAGCACCAGCCTACCTTATGAAAGTTGAGAATCTGCCATCCAAACGCTTCGATTTGGTCACGAAGCCGAGTTACAGTGAGTTCGAAGGCACATCCCTGAACTTGAAAGGAAAGAGGATAGATCCTTCATCATCCGAAGAGGTCACTCTCACCATTCGATCTTTTGACCAAGGCACCTTCACCATAGAACCAAAAATCATGTACTTAGACGCAAGCGGACGGCAAGGACTTTGCAGACCAGAACCTGTAACTGTAGATATTTGTGAGACCATTCTACCAGGTCGTATTAGTACTGGAACAAAGGATTTGGACAATCTGCTGCTGGGGGGCATACCTGAAGGATATGCGGTCATATTGACTTCACCTTCCTGCGACGAGAAAGATCTAGTGATCGACAGATTTCTGCGAGTAGGGACAATACAAAAAGAACTCACAATTCACATCACAATAGAAGATGGTGTTCGACGCCTAGCAGAGCAGAATCAATCAACGTTCTATCTTTTTCTCTGCAACCCGCAGGCTGACAGAATAATCAAAGATCAGCCCAATGTGTTTAAACTCAAAGGTGTCGAAAACCTGACTAGCATCAGCATTGCTCTAAGTAGGGTGCTTCGGGACCTGGAGCCTGAATATTTTCCCAGAAAGGCCTGCATCAAAATAATCTCTGATGTTCTGCTGCAGCATGGTACAGTTCAAACTCGTCGGTGGCTGACTGACATGATTGCGGATCTGAAGGCGCACGGGTTCACAGTTTTAGGCGTGGTAAATCCCCAAATGCATTCTCAACGAGAAGTCCACGCAATCCTAGGGCTGTTTGATGGGGAGATTGCCATTTATGAAAAGGGGTTGAATGGGGAAGTTGAGAGGTTCTTGAAAGTGAGGAAGATGTATGGTCAAGAGTACATAGAAAATGAACTCCCCGTGAATAAACGAAGATTACAAATGAAATAGGGCAGTTATGGGGCGCGCTAAGTGTTCAGGTTCTTCAGATCAGTGTAGACTTGTGAGCAGCAGAGCGACGAGAATTTTATATCATAGTCAAGTTCACGAGCGTAGGCTATACTCTCTTCTCCGGGAAAGGCTAGAGCATCTATCCCGGCTTTTATGGCTAGGACGTCTGTCTGTGCTCGGTGTCTTCCTTTGGGGCGCATGCATCCTAAAGCAATTGGCGTTTTAGGAAACATTAGTCTGGCAGTGGCTATGGTTCTTGCTATATCTATTGGTCTTGGGGGTGCAGTCTTTTCCATGTCTGTTCCATGGATAGGCATGAAAGCAATGACAACCAGGGCAGAAGGGCGATATCTGGAGATGATCTTGAGGGCATTTCGTTCACCCTTAAGTTTCCCGTAATGAAGACCAACTATTACGTGCGGTATATATGGAATGCCTGTTTGATGCAGAGCTTTTAACGAGTCTTCATAGGCTTGAACTGTTGTGTCCAAGTTGTAGATCTCTTTTATAGTTTCGTCTGAGCCTATGATGTCTATTAGAGCAGCGTCTACTCCTGCAGTCTTTAGTTTTTTTGCAGTGTTGAGATCTAGTATTCCTGTGTGGACGATCATAGTCAGGTCTGTATCCCGTTTGATCTTTTCAATTGCGGAGATCAATCTTGAGAGGGGGACGGATCCGTCAGGTTTACATCCTCCGCTTATTAGGCAGCCAAGGGCGCCTTTTTTCTTCAGTTTTCTACACAGGTTTAACAGTTCTGAGGGTGTGGTTGCAGAGTACATGGTGTTCAGCACTTTTCCGCCGCAATGTTTGCATTTCAGAGCGCAGACGCTACCAGTTATTGAGATTGTAGGGAAGTCTGTGGGTGATGGGGAATAGTGGCTAGTTTCGCTGTACATGAAGCTTGGCACGTAGAAATGGATCTTCTTGAATCGGGATAGAAGCAGACCTTGATCTAAGATCTTCTGGATTCTATCAGAGTTGCTGGTCCAAAGAGTTTGGGGCGACAGTTGAGTCATGGATTTCTCTGAAGAAGGTCTGTGTACGCTCTCGTTAATAGTTTTCTTCTGCTTCCAGGCTTGTGATTGAAAAACCTGGAATCCTTCCCGCAAGTTGAGGAGTGCGCACGTAAATGTTACAAAAAATGACAAGAAGAAATGGATCTTCGAGTCTTTTGTCAGAGTCTCAATCATTAGCGCGCGCCGCGCGTGCGCTAAACCCTACACCAGAAGTGCCTATTAAGCCGATTCCTACTATTCCTATCACAGTTGCCCAACCAGAGTAGTATTTTCTCCCAAAATACTTCCTTCAAAAATGAAAAGAGCGGCGATTAGACACAATAAAATCCCAAATACAAACGAAACATATTCCCAACGCATTATCATACCCTCTTTTCAAACTGAATCTAAACCAGTCAAAATTTAAGCCTTACGACTGCCAATAGTGTTGCCATCATAAATAGTTCTGTAGGTTTGAGAAAGTGCAGAAGACAAAAAAGGGGAAATTCATTTTGCTTTATGGTTGAATCCGTTGGTCTCTTCCAATAGTTTGTCGTATTCTTGTGCTTGCTTCTTGTTTTGGATTCTCTGAAATTCTTGGAAGGGTTTTTCGATAGTCATGGTCTTGACATATTGGCTTATTGGAATTGTAGCGCGCTCTTTTTCGCAGGTTATGCTGATTCTCTTTCCTGCTTTCCAGTCACTTCGTCGGAGGGTTCCTTATAGTAATTGCTAGTTTCTTTGATACGTCTTTATGTTTGGCTAAGGAAAACGTTATTGTCACAACCGATTTATCTGCAAGGTCTTCTGATGGTTTATATTTGAACACGTTGGGCTCTGGATGGTTTAGGTTATCAGATTTGTCTCCTGAAATTTCCCAAATGATCTTTTCATCTGGTGGGGTAGTTTCTACCTCTATGTCCAAAGGTTCTTCTCCTACCCGCAGTACCGTTGTGGGTGATGTGGGTTTTGTAATTTCCAGTGTAGGCTGTTTTACCGCCTGTCTTGCAGCCTCGACTGATTTCTGTCCAAAATAGAAAGCTGCGATAGCAGTTACTAACGTGCTGAGAGTTGTGAGGAGCTGCTGCGCGAATGCAACCTGTTGATCTGAGGGTGTACCCGCGAGTTGTCCATAGTAATGGAGAGATGTTATTGTAAAGATGATAATAAGGCTCAAAGCGATTATAGCCCTTACACTTCCTTTTGGTAGACCAAGCGCTTGTTTTGGATCACTCAGACCAAGGGCACCAATGACTACAGTCAATATGGCTAATGAAGCTATCAAACCGGCGATCCCTGCGATAACAATAAGGGTTAGAATGATTGCCATGTTGCCTCCAGTATAATAAAGCCCAGGTGAGATAATGTACATGATGGACCAAACAACCACGGCCAAGAGGATAAGTGAAACAGTTGCTGCTGGAATCACTGCCGAAAGTCGGTCTTTAATCCCCATTCTCTTGTTACCCAGTTTCATTCCCTCTAAGCGATGACTCTTGGTAGTATACTTCATTTAAGATTTTCGTGGATTTTACAGGCATCCATGAGCCCGTATGCTTTCTTCATTTTTGCATGGGCGCGCGCTCCTGTGTTCTAATGTGTAGAATTACTGGGTACATCAAACCATTTCCCTTTAAGAGGGTTGCTACGAAGTGAGATATTATATCATCTCACAAGTTTATACCATAATAATGTTTGGCACTTCGATCTTCCTTTGGATTTTCTTGCCTCGGATACCAATAATGATGGAAACGCCAATTTGTTTGCAGCATCCTCTTTTCATGTTAGAACTTCTCTCTCTATTATCGACAGCGATCGTGTGGATCATAACGTTGCCAATATTCTTATACAGTTTAATGAAGGGAAAGATAGCCAGAACCAGAAGTATCACTCAAAATTTGTTTGTAGTTTCTTTGGCACTCGCTACAATAGTTGTTGCAATATCAGGAAGCTTATTCTTCTCAAAAACCATTCCATATCTCCCTAGTCAGGTAGACGGTAGATGGGTTTCATATTATTCACCTGATCCCTTCGGACAAGTGTATGGTTTAGGTGTTCTCTTTTGTGAAGGATTATGGATAGCGTGGACGATGTTCATTGATGGTCTCTTTGCTTCTGTTCGAGGCTTTCTGACCACAATAACTAAGTAGGCTAGGAATCCATGTCACAAGCGATGATGCTGACTTATGGGTTCAGTTCCGAGTGCCTAAAGATATTCTTCCAGATGAGGCGGGTGTTTCTGACGACATGTATTCAGCGATTCCGACCCGCCTGCTGGGAACAGACTACTATGCGATAAGCTATGAGGCGCTAACGCGCGCGCTTTGGGGTAGAAAGCTCTAGATCTTGTGGAAATAATAGCGATCTGCTTGCAGATTGACTTTCCCAGTTTTTTCATCTACGATAAATTGGGCTTCAATAGCTTGACTTGGAAATGCGATTGGTCTCAGAGCACACTGTATTTCTCTATATTGCATGTGCGTCCATAAGAGTGTTCGCTATGATTCATGATTAACTGTGTGGATAATTGATCGGTCACGGTCAATCAGTAAATCTTCGATTTTTCCACAGAGAATATTGCATGGGTATCCCTTTGGAACTGTACTATCGATAATTGCTATATAGAACACAGCATCTTGACAGACTGTAACTTGTCTAACTCAATGATATTCTACTCAAAACTGTTCAACTGTACAATAGAGAACTGTTACTTTGAAGATTGCACTTTTTATGATTGCCAACACAGTGAAGAAAGATCTAAGCCCTTGTTGTGATGCCAAGCGATAAATATTGATTCGCGGTTTTTGCGAGGTTTCTGAAATTCTCCGATTTCTCAATATTTTTACCGTAAAATTTTGACGCTTCTCCATCAGTACATATGTGCGCTCCACAGACTCATGGAGGTATGTACACAGCTTATCATTGCAATATCCACAAGTTTATGGACTTGTGTACATGGAAATAAATATACCGTAAAAATTTTTGATTTTTGCAAACATTTTTGCAATGGTAACTTTTGCAAAACTATGGACAACACCATATGGTCAATATCGCGCGCTACCAGCTGGAGTTAACTCAAGCAAAAGCTTGAGTCATCTCCTGCACCATCTCCTCTTTTCCTGGCTCTCGCGTGCTTCCTTCACCATAACAAGTTGACTATGTAAAAGATTACGACTCTAAATATATTTGGCTAAACAGAGCGCTCAGTCATCTACGTGTCAAGATTGTCAGGACAGAGAAACTCGCAGATGGCATCTATTGACCGAATGTCACTTCGTCTTTCATCTCTTTTGCCAGCTCGGATAGGAGTCTCTTCTGGTGTCGGCTCAGTTGCGTGGGTGTTTTAACGATGACTCTGATGAATTGATCTCCTCTTCCCCATCCATGCAGATGTGGTATGCCTTTTTGCTTTAGTCTGAATATTGTGCCGGTTTGGGTTCCGGGGGGAATCTTGAGCCTCGCTTTTCCATCGAGGGTCGGAACTTGTATTCTTGTTCCTAGCGCTGCTTGAGGAAAACCTATGTAAGCTTCGTAGTAGAGGTCGCTTCCACTTCTTTTGAAGATTTCATGAGGTCCAACGTGCACAACGACATACACGTCTCCCTGCGGACCACCTTGAACTCCAGGCTTTCCCTCTCCCGCGAGTCTAAGGCTATAGCCTTCGTCAATGCCAGGAGGGATCTTTAGCTTTATCCTGCGAAGATGCTGAACAATTCCGGTGCCCTTGCATTTCGTGCACAGACTTTCGACGAGTACACCTTTTCCACGGCATTCTCTACACTTTTCGATTTCCGCGAAGTGCATGAAACCAAAGCTTCTTGTGTGTCGTATTTCTCCTGTCCCGTTGCATTGCGGACATTTTTCAGGACTAGTTCCAGGTTTCACTCCGCTGCCGTGGCAAGTGCCACAAGTGTCAAAGCTGGGCACGTTGATTTCTTTGTTTAAACCAAAGGCCGCCTCTTCCAAGGATATCTCAACATCGTATTTTACGTCTGCTCCCTTTCGTGGACCGTACCTGCGGGGACGTCCACCGCGAAAGAATATGTTGAAGATCGTGTCAAATCCGCCGAAGCCGAAGCCCAAGTCTCTGAAAACTCTTTCGAAGTCAGCACTTCTGAAAATGTCATCCCAAGTGTATCTGCTGCTTATCCCTTCATGGCCAAATCGGTCATACTGCATCCGTTTCTCATCGTCCGAAAGAACAGCATAGGCCTCGGATATCTCCTTGAACTTTTCCTCAGCTTCTTGTGATCTGTTTCGGTCGGGGTGGTGTTTCAACGCTAGCTTGCGATAGGCCTTCTTAATATCATTTTTAGAGGCACTTCTGGACACGTTGAGAACGTCATAATAGTCTCTCTTGTCGCTCATTCTCTATCAGCATTAAGGCTAATGGGAAAGTAGTGTCACTCTTTCTTGTCTTCCTTCATTTCTTCATAGTCTGCGTTTACAACTTTTTCTTTTGTGCCTTCAGCTTTTTTTTCGTTTCCTTTTTCCGCTTGTTCTGCAGCTTGCTGGTAAACGATCGTTCCAACTTCCTGCAGAACTTTTCCTAACTCCTCATTCTTAGCCTTGATCTTCTGAACATCCTTGCCGCGAAGAGTCTCTCTCAGTTCCGCGACCGCCTTATCTACTCTCTCCACTTGGTCTTTTTTAAGCTTGTCAGCTAGATCCTTCTTTGTCTTTTCAGCTGTGTAGATCAAAGAATCAGCGTTGTTGCGAATCTCAGCATCCTCTCTCCTCTTCTTGTCCTGTTCTGCAAACTGCTCTGACTCCTTTACCATGCGTTCCTTCTCCTCTTTTGAAAGTTTTGTCGAGGCCGTGATTGTTATCTTCTGCTCCTTTCCAGTAGCCATGTCCTTGGCCGAAACATTCAATATGCCGTCAGCGTCTATGTCAAAAGTCACCTCTATTTGGGGCACACCTCTAGGCGCCGGTGGTATCCCCGTCAGATTAAACATGCCAAGCGATATGTTATCTTCTGCCATGCTTCTCTCTCCTTGGAGTACATTGATGGTCACTGCAGTTTGGAAATCCGCGGCTGTTGAGAAGACTTGGCTCCTCTTCGTTGGTACAGTCGTGTTTCTCTCTATGATCTTCGTAAACACTCGCCCCAAAGTCTCGACACCTAGAGACAGAGGCGTAACATCCAGAAGTAGCAGATCTTTTACCTCGCCCGCTAATACACCACCCTGAATAGCCGCGCCTACTGCAACACATTCCATGGGGTCCACACCGCGCTCAGCGGTTTTACCCACCAAGTCCTCCACGGTTTTTCTTACAAGAGGCATTCTTGTTTGTCCGCCTATCAAAACGATCTTGTCTATGTTCTCTGATGTGAGCCTCGCATCTGATAGTGTCCTCAGTATAGGATCCCTAATCTTTTCGATGATAGGCAGGGTGAGTTGCTCAAGCTTCGCCCTGTTCAGCACGCTGTGCAAGTGTTTAGGTCCACTAGCGTTGGACGCAATAAATGGAAGGTCAATGTCCGTGGTTGTCAGCGTGGACAGCTCTATCTTTGCCTTCTCAGCGGCTTCCTTAAGTCTTCGCATGGCCATCTTATCGTCTTTCAGGTCTATGCTTGTTTCATCACTGAACTCTTTGAGGAGATGTTGGACGACGGCATCATCAAGATCGGTTCCTCCGATCTTTGTGTCACCGCTTGTGGATAATACCTCGAAGACTCCGCCGCCGAAGTCCATTATAGTGGTGTCGTTGGTTCCTCCTCCGAAGCTGAAGACCATGATCTTCATCTCTTTCTCCAGCTTGTCAAGACCGTAGGCTAGAGAAGCAGCTGTTGGCTCATTTATGATCCTCGATACTTTGAAGCCTGCAATTTCGCCGGCGTCTTTAGTGGCCTGTCTTTGGTTGTCGTTGAAATGGGCTGGAACAGTTATTACGCACTTTTTGAGTTTCTCGCCTAGAAATGCTTCGGCGTCTCTCTTAATCTTCTGCAGGATGAACGCTGAAATTTGTTGGGGTGTATACTCCTTGCCACTAATGTTCAGTTTGTAGTCCGTTCCCATTTTTCTCTTGATCTCAAACACAGTTCCCTCCGGGTTCTTGACGGCCTGCCTCTTTGCGGGTTCACCTACAAGGAGTTGACCGTCTTTCGTGAAGGCAACCACAGAAGGAAACATCTTTCCAGCTATTGTGGGACCCTCTGCGCTGGGTACTATTGTAGGCCTTCCAGCCTCCATGATAGCTGCTGCGGAATTGGTTGTTCCCAAATCTATTCCTAATATTCTTTCTCGGGTTTTCTTCTTACTCATGACGTTACACCTACGGATGTGGCAATCTTGACCATGCTGGGCCTGATAACCTTATCTTTAAGCATGTAACCTTTCCTGACTTCCTCAATGATTACATTTTCATTATGGTTTTTCGTTGGAACTTTCGTCACAAGTTCATGTTTTTCTGGATTGAATGCTTTTCCAACCGCCACTATTTTTGCCAGACCTTCTTCAGCAAGGGCAGTGTCCATTTTCTTCAGGGTCATTTCGACACCTTCTATGAGGGCTTGTTTGTCTTCAGTCGCTCTGCCAGAACGGAGGGCTAGTTCAAGCTCGTCAATGACGTTGAGAAGGTTGACTATAAGCTTTTCTTTGCTCAATTGAGCTACCTCACGAAGGCTTTTTTCCACACGTTTCCGATAGTTCTCGAAGTCCGCCTGGAGGTAAGTCAACCGATTAAGGTATTCACTCGACTTCTCACGTTCCTGCTTCAACGCCGCCTCCAACTTCTTCAGCGTGCCAGATTCGGATCGCCTCTTTTTCTTCATCAAATCGCATCCTCCTTCAATTCGAATCCACAAGAAGATCTAATAAGGAATGCAGTTTTCAACTTTGCGCGACCATCCATCACTTCTGTACACCCCACGGAGCAAACAGGAACGCACGCGCAGTAGGACGGGAAATCGGAACAATGATCCTTTTCTCATTGAGCTGCATAGAAAAAACTCCATACTGATCGTTGGCTACATCTTCTAATTCATCGCACAATCTTAAAAAAATATCTGAGTCGCACACATCGCGCGCTAATGTTGATGGGAAAGACATAATTCCACGGTTCCAAACACAGTTCTCCTGGGAGAACTGTTAACATGTCAAGCATGCATGACTTGTCGAGTAAAGCAGGTATGCCTAGGAAGATTCGTGTCTCTTCTGGTTCCGCTGTAGTCCTAGGGCTCTCAGAAGGAATGTTGGATGCATTGCCCACAACTGCATATCTTCTGACTTACAGGCGCAGCAAGTGTGTTGCGAATTGTGGCTTTTGTCCACAGGCTAGCGGGGGCCAAGGGAGGGGCGACTTGCTTTCTAGAGTCTCTTGGCCTGTTTATCTATCAAAACTTGTGCTTGAGGGTCTAGAAAGGGCAGTTAGAGACAATAGGATTCGACGAGTTTGTCTTCAAGCTTTGAACTATTCGAGAGTATTTGGAGATCTTTTGGGATTCGTAAAGGCGATATGCGAGCATGTGGAAATTCCTGTTTCAGTCTCTTGCCAACCATTGACCCGGAGAAATATGGTCAACCTTGCCAAGGCTGGAGCCGAGAGAATAAGTATTCCTTTGGACGCAGCTACAAAGGAGATTTTTAATAGAGTCAAAGGTTCCGGGGTCGGAGGCCCTTATGTTTGGGATGAGCAGATTAGGCTGTTGGACGAGGCTGTAAGCGTCTTTGGAGAGGGCATGGTGAGTACGCACTTGATTGTAGGGCTGGGAGAGACTGAGAAGGAGATGGTAGAGATGATTCAGAGGTGTGTGGATATGGGAGTTCTTCCAGCGCTATTTGCTTTTACACCCATTTTGGGAACAGCACTTGAAAAAAACTCTCAACCGCAGGTTTCTGCGTACAGACGTGTTCAGCTTTCTAGATATCTGATTTTTCATAGAATCGCAAGATGTGATAACCTGAGTTTCGACGAGAAAGACCGCGTAAGTGATTTCGGTATCCATAAGGCCGTCCTAATCAAGAATATTCAAACAGGTGAACCCTTTCAGACTTCCGGATGCCCAGGCTGCAACCGTCCCTATTACAATGAAAAGCCAAGTGGTCCATTGTACAATCATCCAAGGTCATTAAAAGATGGAGAATTAAAGCGAATATTGAAGGAACTTGGCCTCAGCAAAGATGGTTGATAGCGTTTTCCTTACACTCAAGAAAGAAGGAATATCTCTCCTTACCAAAGATGGTTCTTCGACTTCAGAATCTTATGGTCTCGATCTCTAGCCCGATGATTAGCACACAGTATTGAGGGAATATCGACAAAATGAATAAGAGATTTTACCATATATATAGGTGAAAGGCATCCAGGAACGTCTGGTTCAGGTGTTCTAGATTGGGCAGAAGAGTCATTCTCGATATGGATCCGGGAGTGGATGATGCATTAGCCATCATGCTAGCCGTACGGTCTTCAGAGCTTGAGATCGAAGCAATAACAATAGTTGGCGGAAACGTAGAAGTAAACCGAGCCGGTATGAACGCCTTGAAAATCTTAGAACGATTATCAGGATTGAAACGAATGCCTGATGTTGCTGCGGGCATGGCTAGGCCGTTAAGAAGAAAGATATTCCAGACTGCTGAGCACATACATGGAAAGGATGGTCTTGGCGATTCAAATCTGCCTGAACCTGAACTTGTTCTGTGTCAAGAGCACGCTGTCGATCTCATAATTAGAAGAATTCTCGGCTTGAAGAATGAGAAAATCACTATTGTGGCAACAGGTCCCTTGTCGAATGTAGCCTCTGCTTTGTTGAAGAATCCTGGAGTAAAAGAGGGAATTGCGGAGATAGTGATGATGGGAGGAGCATTCGGATTCACTCCATATGGGTCTGGAAATGTGACGCCCTATGCAGAGTTCAATGTGTACAATGATCCGGAAGCTGCCAAGATTGTGCTGGAATCTGGAGTTCCAGTGACTGCAGTCGGCTTGGATGTTACCATGCAACCCTCTGCTCGGATAACCCAAAATGAGTATAAGAATATCAGATCGGCTGGGACAGAGACCGCAAAACTTGTCGAAAGAGTTACAGCGAATCGCATCAAGTCTTCCGGCTATCTATATCTGCACGATCCTATGACGGTTGCAGTAGCAGTAGATCCAACCTTGTCGTGCTTGAGAGAGGTCTTCATACATGTAGAAGTCGAAGATGAGCTAAGAAGAGGTCAGACTACTTTTCATAAAATTAGGAATACAATTCTTCCTAAGGAAGGGATGAAGAAGCCTGTAAATGTTTGTACTCATGTGTATGGAAAAGATTTCTTGGATTTGTTTATGAACAGAGTTGTCTCAAGGGATTCCTAGTTTGTTCCTCTGCTTTTTATGAAGTCTTCCAATTCCTTAGCTGTGGGTAGTGCTTGCTGAGCACCGATCTTTGTAGTGGCAAGCGCTCCTGCAAAGTTTGAATACAGTACGGCCTGCTTTAAGTCCATACCGTGACAGATTGCTACAGCCACTGCTGCACAGAAAGCATCTCCCGCACCTGTATTATCTACTGCATTGACATCGATTCCTTCGATGTAGGCTGTCTCTTCTCTTGTTGCCAATACGGCTCCTTTTTTTCCTAAAGTGATAACGACGCTTTCCACTCCTCTCTCCAAAATATCCTTGGCGACCACTTTCGCTGATGCTGAGTCTCTGACTGGCTTTCTGCCTATTGTCTGCGCTTCTTTCGCATTTGCAATCAGGACAGAGATCTTCTTCAAGAGCTCGTCTGTTAGTTGCTGAGCCGGAGCCAAATTAAGAATTACGTTGACACTTTCTTCATAGGCTGTCTCAATTGTGCATTCGACGACAGAGAGTGGTATTTCCGTCTGAACCAGCACAACATCTGAAGATTTGATGGCTTCTTCAGCTCTCTCAATGTCTTCTGTGCAACATTTCATGTCTGCTCCAGATGCAACTGCAATGACATTATTCCCTCTTTCATCGACTATTACTGCGGCGACTCCAGTATGCCTTTCCTTATCCTCTATTATGTAACGCGTGTCTATTCCGTTTTCCTTCACGCTTCTGATTAGTTCGTTGCCAAATGCGTCGGCTCCGACCCGCCCAATCATGATTACATCGGCTCCGAGTTTTGCTGCTGCCACAGCTTGATTTGCTCCTTTCCCACCAGGCGACATCAAATAAGTATTGCCCAGCACTGTTTCGCCGATTCTTGGGATTTTCTCTGTCTTGACGGTTAGATCCATGTGGAGGCTACCAACAACCACGATTCTGGGTTTGTCTTGTTTCTGTTTGGGGTAGCTGATGGAATTGTGACATTTGTAATGTCTGCTTTTCCTTATCATGCTTTGAAGCAATTTGACTCCTAGTTAGCTTTGATTGCTTTTGATTTAGAAGTATCGGTCGAGTGAGGTGTTGCGAAGAAGGTAAACGCGCTTCCGAAATCACTGGTGGGTCGATGAGATTCGAGGATTTTCACGTTCTCGCTAGACACAGATACAAGGTTACGAATCGGATTTGCCATCCTTTTGAGCTTACGGATCCGGACCAGATTCCAACTGATTTTCTCTGTGCGCCGGCGAGAAGAAAATCTGAAAGCTGCGAACCACGCTTTCAGAGTCTGGACATAACCTTCTCATAAAATTTCAGCGATTCTGGATTGATCAAAGCATCTCTATTTGTAACTGGTCTTCTATTGAGTATGTTGGCAACTGCGCTTTCAACCTTCTTCATGTTGTAGGTGTATGGAATATCTGGTGTCTCAATGATCATTGCTGGGACATGTCTCGGCGAAGCTTCAGTTCTCAAAGCTCTTCTAATCTTGCTTTTCAACTCGTCTGTAAGACGATTTCCAGGGGTAAGCTTGACGAAGAGGATGACTCTTTGATCTCCCTTCCAGTCCTGTCCTGCGACAAGGCTATCAACGACTTGCTCGAATCTTTCGACTACATTGTAGATCTCAGCAGGACCTATCCTGACTCCCGATGGTTTCAACGTGAAATCTGATCGACCTAAGAAGGTGATGCCGCCCGTGTCGCCGTGGATGAGAATCCAATCGCCATGTCGCCAGACGCCTGGATAAACATCAAAGTAAGCATTTCTGTATCGTTCACCATCAGTATCATTCCAGAAATATAGCGGCATACTTGGTGCAGGAGCCTCACAAACCAACTCCGACTCTTCATCTACGACCGCGTTACCTTTTAAGTCGTAGGCCTTGACCTTCATTCCAAGAGCTGGGCCCTGCAATTCCCCAGCATACACTGGCTGAATAGGGGTCCCAGCTGCAAAACAACCATTTATGTCAGTACCGCCTGCAATGGAGTTGAAATGAAGATCCTCCTTAATTATCTCATAGACATATTTGAATCCGTCAGCTGACAGAGGCGAGCCTGTCTGACTTATCTCCTTCAACGAAGTCAGCTCATATTGTGCCCCTGGTTTAGCTCCTATGCCTTTGAGATAGTTGATGTAGCTTGCGCTGCAGCCGAAGATGGTTATCCCCAACTCGTCTGCGAATTTCCATAAAGCTTCCCAATCTGGATACAAGGGATTGCCATCGTACAACACGACTGTCGCTCCAGTGGCCAGAGAACTTAGCAGCCAATTCCACATCATCCAACTAGGAGTTGAGATGTAGAAGATTCTGTCTTCTCGTCTCAGATCTGTATGCAATAATAACTCCTTGAGATGATTAACGAGGATTCCAGCAACTCCCTGGACCATGCATTTCGGCTTGCCAGTCGTGCCTGAAGAGAACATTATATAAACTGGGTGGTCAGCAGTCACTGGCTCGAAACGTATATCCAGCGAGTCGTCGGAAGAGGCGAAATCATCAATAAATATGGAATTGGAAATGCCACTGATATCTGGATTCTCTGCAACATAAGGGATCACAACGATCTTTTCCAGTGAAGGAACGCTTTGGGCGATCTTCTTCACTCTGTCTAGAACGTCGAAGATCTTGCCCTTGTACGGATATCCTGCAACCGTAAACAGTACTTTTGGTTCGATCTGCCCAAGACGGTCGACAACTGCTCCAGGACCCAGCTCAGTACCGCAAGAAGACCAAATGGCTCCCAGACTCGTACTGGCCAGCATAGCTACCGCCGTCTCCATTAGATTCGGCATGTATGCTGCGACGCGATCACCGGGAACCAGTCCGAACTCTCTCAAAGGCCTAGCCAACCGTGCGACTGAATTTGACAGCTTCTGATAAGACATACTTACCGATTTCATTGTCTCTCCTTTGAAGATGAATGCTGGATGACTATCCCTGAATCTTAAGAGATTCTCGGCAAAATTTATCTTGGCGCCAACAAACCATCGCGCCCCCGGAAATTTGGACAAGTCATCAACAACTGAATCATACTGCTTCGACGCTCTTATTTCAGCGAAGTCCCACACAGCACCCCAGAAATCATGAATCCTGTTGATTGACCAATTGTACAGCTTCTCATAGGAATCCAGTTCAAGGTGAAATTGCCGATTGACGAAACCGATAAACCTTGTTATGTTAGATTGCTTGATTCGTTCTTCAGAAGGCTTCCACAAAGGCTTCCTCATGTTGTTACACCAATAGTTTTTAACCCTACTAGGAAATGCGACTTATCATATTTTCCCCTGCTCCAGTGCCCTAATCAGCAACACGAAAAAAGCCTCTAAGGATATTGCATGGACGAAGGAGATCCAAGACTTGATCCTGGTCTATTTGACTTCCTTCTTGATTCTAGGCATAAGTTTAGGTTTTTGACCTGTCACTTGTTTAACGATCCGCCAGAAGTCTTCTTCAGTTAGTCCTTTCTGCATCTCTCTCATTAGCCTTTTGAGCTGATAGAAGGTCATCAGCCTCTCTCCTTTGTCTAGGCTTTCCCTTTGTCTTCGGAGTCGCCTGATAATCTCATCCATCTGCACTGGCGTTGCTTTGATCTTTGCTAGTTCCAAACGTCTCTCCACTAGTTTCCTTCCAATCTGCCTGCCTAAATAGAACGTGGTTTCCCTGCCTATCATCTTTGGCGGAAAAGGTTCATAGATTAGGCGATGAGCTAGCATACCGTGGATATGCTTCTCTGAAGCATGAGAAAAGGCGTTCTCTCCTACTATAGGCTTATGAAAAGGCATTGGAGACGCAAAACTCTTCTCGGCCTGTTGTCCCAGCCTGTACAGCTTCTTGGCATTTATGTTTGTGTCGACGCCGTAGAGAATCTCCAAGGCCATGACTACCTCCTCTAACGGAGCAAGACCTGCCCGCTCACCAAAACCAGCTATGCAGACATGTGGATAGTTTACGCCCTCTTCCATGGCTGCCAAAGTATTGGCTGTAGCTAGGCCGAAATCGTTGTGACATCTAACAGAAAAGGGAACTTCCTTCCCGATGAGTTTTGAGAGGCCTCTTCTGACACGGGAAAGAACGTAACGTATGGATAAGGGTCTCAAGAATCCTACAGTGTCCGCAATCACCAGGCGGTCGGCCCCAGCCTTCGTTGCTTCCTCAAGAATCTGCAGAATCTCTTCCAGAGGAGTACGAGAGGCATCCTCCAATACGAAGTTTACACTTAAGCCGTGCTTCTTGGCGTACTCGATACTTTCAGCAGTCTTTTGCAGGACTTCTTCTTTTCCCATCTTCAACATGAAACGTAGATTCAGACCGTTGAAAGGCGTGAAGATGGAGATCTCTCGAATGCCACATCCTAGACATGCATCGATATCGCTCTTAAGTATACGGGCTGAACTGGCAATCCTTGCATGTTCAAAACTCTCATTTGATATCCTCCTGACATTCTTCTCTTCTTCTTCAGAAAGGCCTGGAAAACCAACATTAATCACATCAATGCCGATCTTGTCTAAAATCCTTGCAAGCTTCACCTTTTCTACATAAGTCAAGACAACAGTGGGGGTCTGCTCACCCTCGTTCAGGGTCTCATCCCAGAAGAATACTTCCTTGGGAAGTTTTCGCGGTAGATTCTTCCTAAAACGGTTGTAATTCACGATTAGTCCTCTTGCTTCAAGCTTCCTAAATATAGTCTTCCTCATCCATCCGCCCTCTCAAAGGCATAATCAACAATGTATGCTGCTATTTTTGCATGCAGCAATATAAGAATTGACACACGTCACTGTTTCGAAACTGAAAACTAATGTATGACAGTGCAATATTTAGGGTCTCAATTGCGAACACTGGACGTACAAGTTAATCTTCAAATACAGAGCCTGAATCGGTAGGCTGGTAGTGATGGATTGTCCGTTGATTAGAGAAGCCAAAATTGAGGATGTTTCGTTCATTGTGGATATGATAAGATCTGGTTCCCGAGAAGGTGCATTTCATCGTGCTCCTTCTCAAACTCTTTCTACAGAAGAGCAGATGAGGGGATTCAGAAAATATGCATTCGAGGATCGACCGAATGGTTATGCAATCTTGATCTACCAAATTGGAGACGCCATCGCAGGCTACGTCGACTATCAGGTGGAGAAAGGTGTGGCGCGGATTTTGGGAATATTCGTGTACAAGACTCGCCGGAGGAGAGGTATCGGCAAGGAGCTCATGGAACGAATACTGAATGATCTGACGAAGAAAGGGTGCCACAAAGTAAGGCTTAAGGTCTTTTCAGAAAATAGGGGAGCCCTTGAGTTCTATAGAAACCTTGGTTTCTCCAGAGAAGGTTTCCTCCACAAAGATGAGGATAAGAAAGACATATTCATAGTTGGCAAGCTTCTTTGATAAGTTTCCAAGATCTATGGAAATATGATGCTGACTAAGAGGAACCAGACACAACACATCTAGAGAATATGAAGGCGGTCAATCATTTGTTCGGAATCAATCATGTGGAATCTGTTTTGAAGAATATTATTGGCAAATTCGGATCTACTGTGATAGATGTCCTTTGAGACCTTTTGCAAGAGAGAACATGACCTTTGATGAGTTTGTATCAGCACGGAACACCGTATACGGAATACGCGTGTTAGACTGTCATGACCAGGGGCAACAATCTGTAGACTAAACCGTCCAAGAAAAGAGCAAGGCCTATATCAACAATTGCTATTGCCAATGCTTTTCTCCAACCAAATTCCTTGATGCACGCGGCGATGGTGGCCAAGCAAGGAATATAGATCATCGCCACAACCGAGAACACTATCATTTGGACCGCCGTCAAGTCAGAGAGAGCCATTCCCTGTGACAGGAGGGAATTTTCCAAAAGGATAAGCGCTAGCTCTTTTCTCAGAATTCCAAAGAGCAAGAGAATACTTGCTACAGCTGGAAGTCCCAGCCATCCACTCATCAAAGGGCTTGCAGCCTCAACCACGTAGTCTATGGATCCTGACAGGACTAGGGCCTCTATGACTACGCTTCCAGCTACAATGATTGGGAGAGCCATACGTATGAAATCCTCGGTTCGATTCCATGTCTTGACTCCTATGTTTCTTATTGAAGGCTTTTTGTATGGAGCTTTTTGTATGGAGGCATCTCCATTATCAAGCCCACAGGCTCGCCTGGAAGGGTTTTAAAAGCAATCCTACCTAGCGCGAACACAAGAGCTAAGTCAAATACATAGAGGGCCAGAGCTGCGGGCAACCCGACGAACCTGCCAACCAAACCTAAAATTATGACGGTTCTCGCAGCGCATGGAATCAAGACGACTACGAAGCCTGCCAGAAGACGTTCCCGTTGGGTCTCCATAATTCTGCAACCGATGCAAGCTGGAACGCTACACCCATATCCCAGAATCAAGGGGATAAAAGCCTTACCGTGTAATCCTATCCTGTGCATCAAGTTGTCCATGAGAAACGCTGCTCGCGGTAGATAGCCACTATCTTCCAACAGTGCTAGAATTACGTAGAAGGGTAAGACGTATGGTAAGGCTATAGTGATTCCGGCAACCAATCCGTCCAAAACGCCTTTGCTAACGAGTTCCACCAATACTTCAGGCAAGAATAGAGAAAGCTCCCGTTCGACAAATAGGATTATATTGTCAAAGATAAGTTCCAGTCCAGCTGACAGGAAATTCCCTCCAATGAAGATTACTGCAAAAGTGGAAGCCATGACCATTGTCATGATGGGATACCCGAAGATCTTGTGTGTAGTTAGGGCATCAAGCCTCTGATCAATGGTTATTCTTGGAGGGTTTCAACGATCGTCACTTCTCTGGCTATTTTGCTAGCGAACGCGTACCGCTCCGAGGCCATGACGACAGGTGAAGGTTCTCCATGTATCCTCTCCAACTCAGTAGCCAGGCTTGTGGCGTATTCGGCGAGTTTTTGTCCTCGTCCATAGTTTCTAAGCTTTCCTAAAACATCTTCATCCTTTTCCAGCAGCTTCAGTGCAATCCACCTAGCCGGATACGTAGCACACAGTTGAGGTAACTCAGTCTCAAGGAGTTCTTCAAGAAGCTCTACCCTTTTCTCAATCTCGACACCATATCTAAGTCTTAACGCACCAGGTTTTTTCTCTGGGTCGGCGAACGCTATAGCTGTTGAGAGCATCTCCTTTATTCCAGTTCCAGCAACTGCAACAGTAGGAAACACTGGAACACCTAACGCCTGTGAAAGTTTCATCGCATCAATCCTTCTGCCTCTCTTTGCTGCGAAGTCAACTTGATTCAGATCAACAATGATAGGAGCTTCAAGCTCCAGGAGTTGAAGCGTGAAATACAGGTTGCGTTCCAGTGCCGACGCGTCTACAACATTTACTATCACGTCTGGTTTGTGTACCGCAATATAGTCTCTGGAAACGATTTCTTCCATTGAAAAAGCTGAAAGAGAGTAGATGCCGGGGAGATCAACTATGCGGACGCTGTAGCCCTCAAAATGAAGTGTCCCTTCTGCTCTTTCCACGGTCTTTCCAGGCCAATTACCAACAATCTGGTTCAACCCTGTAAGCTGGTTGAAGATCACGCTTTTTCCGACATTGGCATTTCCGGCCAATGCTATCTCCAGACGTCGTCTAGCCATTACCTTAATCTCTCAAGGGCTGGACAAATACTCTGGAAGCGACACCTCTTCCTAAGGCAAGTGCAACTCCTCTGACCTCAACCTGCAGAGGTCCATGAAACGGGCCTTTCCGGAGAACCTTGATCTTCGCACCAGGAGTCAATCCCATTTCAGCTAGTCTCCGAACAAGTCCATAGCCTCCTACAGTATAAGCCACCGCTCCTGTCTCTCCACTCCGCAGGCTTGTCAATGAAATCGCGTTCCTTTTCGAGTCATTTTCTCTTTTGGACATCCTCATCAACCTTGTGAGTTTTAATCAGGACATTCGAGGCAGACTCTAGGTCTAGTGCGCATCTTTTTCCAGCCACCTGCAATACCATACTATAATCCCGTTTCTCGAGAACGTGAATCTCTACTCCAGGTTTGATACCCTTATCCACCAGGGGTAATAGCTTGTCTCGTTTCTCATCGATTATCCTTGATACAATGACGGTTTCATCTACGTTGGCTGTCGTCAACATGTCTTCTTCATTCTGCTCGATTTCCCCTTCTTCTGAGGGCACGGGATTTCCGTGTGGGCAGTATCTGGGATAGCCAAGCCTCTTCTCAAAAAGGTTAGTCAAATCTCCGTCTAACGCGGGTTCGAGTCTGCAGGCGCTTTCATGTACTGAAGCCCAGTGAGCGTCCAAGACATCTGTGAGCATTCTCTCTGCAAGCCTGTGTCTTCTAATCACTCCTAAAGCGATCTGTTCGCCTTTCGGTGTTAGACTGATCCCTTTGTAAGGTCTATGCTCCACAAATCCTTGTTTCTTCAGATGCTGTACCGTATTTGTGACGGAGCCAGGCACAATACTCAGAGCGCTTGCCAACTCAGTTGTTCTTGCGACTCCAATTCTTTCTTGTAACCTATAAATTGCTTCAAGATATTCTTCTGCTTTGTTGGAAACTTCTTTCATTCTACAACCGCACTTACAAGGGTTACGAGAGCTCGTAATTTCTTAACCTGTGCAGGCAGGTCAGCTCATATAAGCTCTTCGACGAAACGATTCGAACGGCGTCGAAGCTTATAAGACATGACACTTGTAGACAATTACTAAGAGAATTCCCATTCAGAACCTTTCAAAAATGAGTGATCTAACCCGGTCCGATCGAAGCAGGTCCTGAATCTGAAGATAACTGGCATTAGTGGTCTCAGTGTCATCTTTTACAGGTTCGAAGATCACCGAAAGATCATGCTTTTACAATTATGGTGCAAATAACTAACATCATCTGTGTCCAGAATGTTTTAAAGCGCGCAAGTCCAAGCCAAGTTGTCCATATTTTTCTGAATCATGATGACTAGAACTGTTCGAAGTGGCGCGAGGGCTATCTTAGTCTGGGTGGCATGTGTACTGGCCCAGCGATAGTGCAATCCCTGTATTTCTCTTAAGCTCTATACAGATCTGTGGGTAATCCGGGCCTTGTTTCTTATAGTAGTAGCCTCTTGGCGACTGTAGAGCGAAATGTCCAATATGTCCTGTTTGAGAAACGTTTGGGTTTATGGGATTTATACTTATAAAATGTAGAGCAGCTTGCAGCCTAATGTCAAGACGAGACAGAAAACACAGCTTGNNACTTCGATATCTTGACTCCCTTATCCGAAAGATATGCGCAACTGAAACCTTTACTTGTGTGTGTGTTTGGGATTAAAATTCAATCTTTTTCTCTCTCTCATGCCGAATAAGAACCGAAACACGTTGATTTTTCTGATAGGAATTAGTAGGAGACTTATNNGGCTACTGCAACGATCACGGTCTGGTGGAGAATATAGAACGGCAAGACGAGTTCATTTGAGAGGGATAGAAATTTGTGATTAAAGCTGAGAAATTTCCGCCCCAGAAAGAGTATGGCAATAATCCAACACCAGCCATTGAATGCCCAAAGTGGCGTAATAGTAAGATAAACAATTGGCGAGAGAAGAAGGTCTAAGCCAAACGCTCCGAAAAGACCAATGATAAGTGAACTGGTAATAGTTCCTACTATAAGCGCAATCAAGCCATTCTTGTCTGTGGACTGGATGAATTGGAAATCAGAAGCTACCACGTACGCTAGTATGAAAAATGTCAAATACGTGGGCAATTTCCAGCCTCCGTATCCGGAGGGGAAAACAAAAAAGGGCGGAATCGCAGCTAAATCTACAATAATCAAGGGGATCGCAAGTAAGAAGATTCCTCCTCGTCTATTACAAATTCTTGCTAGTTTGAAATTTTATCCTCTTTTCCTTGCAGATACTTGAAGAAATGTACGGTTATCAACGAAAACACGAAAAGCCAGAAAAGATACCAGAGGTATATACCCTGATTTGCTCCAGCGAAATAGGTCAGCCTGGGGATCAAATCTAAAGGAAAATCATTAAGGAAGTAAATCCGCGCGTAGTAGTCAATAAAGGATCCTGTATAGTAACCATTGAATACCGCATCAAAGTAGCTGTGCACTGGGAGAATTACTACAAATATAGCAAAGATAAAGGGAACCATCAATCTTAGAAATCTCGACTTGGCATATTGCTCAGGACTCCTCCGTGTTAGAGAAAAGTAAGTCGCTATCCCGCTGACCGTGAAAAAGAGGGGCATGATCCATCCTGTCACGAAGATATTCGTGATTGTAAATACCATATCTGGCGGTCCAGGATTTGTAATGTGCCATGGAATAAAGATGAAAGGTCTTCCACTATGATATAAAAAAATCGTGCCCATCGCGTCAAAGAGCACATTCCTCTTGAAGAAGGTGTGATATAACTGAAAGCAAACACATACATGAATAATCAGACATACTGACAAGGCGCGCTTCCTTTGATCGGCTGTAGGGCAATGTCGATCTGAAATAGTCAAAGGGTGTGGACAACCTTAAATTCGCTGCTGGTTGATGCTTTTGTATACCGTTGTCATTCTCTTTGAGTGACACAAGCGATTTTTCGTGTTAAAGTCCAGTCGCGAGAACGGTCTTTCTGACCCTATTTTTGATGAATATGACAATGTTATCCTGTTCACGTAGGGTATACTGCCTGTTTTCTCATTTCCGGCATGTGGAGCATTGACTTGTTAGAGGTGTTAGTGACCTATGTATTACATGACGACATTGCATGTCACCAGATCCACCAAATAAGGTGCGGTCGGGCCGCTGTATACAGAAGCATCAACGTAGTACTAGAAAACGCTGGTTTCTCTGACAACGGTCAAGAATCCGTTGAGATCATGCAGTCTTGTCCAAATCTTGTGGGAGCATAAAAATTTCGACTAGCCCTCAGCACTCTGGACGTTTGGCTACACATGCTTCAGCAAAAAACGGAATTTCAGAATCTTATTTCCATAGATTTTCGTGTTCGTTTCAGAAGAAACAACATTCTTCCATGCTTTTAATCATGGATTTTCAAAGGTATTTTTAAGAGGCCGCGATCTGGGATGTTTTATATCGTTCAGCCACTTCGTCGAAAAATTTTGACACGGAGTCTCCGCTTAGTCCTCAAAATTGATGGGCTCCTGAGAAGGCTTCCTTCTGTTTGGAACACATGTAGATTTAGCCTCTCCTTCATCGAGCTAGCCATGGTAAAGATACCTTGACAATAATTCCTGAATCTTAATTCTTGAACTGTCGCCCAACATTTCCTGCGCATCTTGGTCTGGATAGGATTTCAGCTTGTTGACTATTCCGTCTATCACCTTTTCTGGAAAAATGCCATCTATTTCATAGTGTTTTCTATCTCTTTTGAGATTCTCGGCTGATTCCCTGCAGGATAAGGGAAGAAGCTTGTATTCCTTCGCTTCTGACGAAATCTTATCGGTATTTAATTCTTCAGCGACATCAATGGCTTCCTTAGAATGACTCAGCCCATATTCAATAGCTACAGCTATTCCAGCTAACAGTAGATGGATGTTTGCCACCGGATCTGGAGCTCTAAATTCAAAAGTCCTCAAGCAATCTTCTGTTTCTCTGAAGGTTCTAAAGTTCCACAATAAGGGTATACGTATAAGCGCCAGCCGATCTTTTGCACCCCAAGAAACATGTATAGGCGACTCTCTGCGTGAAATGAGTCTGAGATATGAAACGGGTATGGGATTTCCGAATGCTGTCAAGCTGGGTGCAAACTTCAATATTCCTCCGATCATCTGTCTCGCTTCTGATGTCAGGTTACCCTCAGAATCCAATATGATGTTTCTGCCTCTTCTGAGGCCGCAAAAGTGCAGGTGCATTCCGTTTCCCGCATGCTCCAAAGCTGGCTTGGGAGAGAATGAAACAGAAGCTCCGTGTTTCGAACAAACGTTTCTCATTATCCACTTCAAAAGAATTGTGTTTTCAGCCATTTTGCTTGGAACTTGAGGTAGAAGCTCAATTTCATGCTGCTCCATAATACGTCCATTCTTGGTTACACATCTGCCAACTTCTGCGTGCCCATATTTTGAGGCTATATTGAGCTGATCAAGAATGACCAAGGCTTCATTTCTCATTATTTCAAATCTGGCAAGAGGGGCTGATTCGTGATAGTTGTTTTCGCTATTCTCTGACTTGATAATCTCTCCTTGAAGTAGGCCTATTATATAGAATTCCAGCTCAGCCAAAGCCTTAAGCATCACATTGCTTGAGGAACGGAGCTTCTCTACTGCTCTGGACAATATACCACTTGGTGCGATCTCCAAGGTTTTTCCGTTTTCATCGAGATAATCACACAGGATCTTCAAAGTAGGTATGGGACTAAAAGGGTCTATGAAAGCAGTTTCCGGTCTAGGCACGACATAGATATCACTATCCTTCGACTCGACACAAGAAAAAAGGCTGGAGCCGTCTACTCTTGCACCGAGCTCCAAGATCTTCTGAAGCCGGTCTCTATTCTTGACTGCAAAACTCAGCGTTTTCAACCGACCGTCTTCGGGCATATGGCAAAGATCCAAGATACGAATGTCCTTCTCCTGTACAAGCTTGACAACTTCTTTCTGTGTTTCCATCTGACACCATCCTTAGACGGTTGATTAAAGAAAGATATCTCATTAGATCGTCTTATTTTAACTCTCCCGGACAGACATGCACTGGAGATGCTCTCCTTGACGGCGGGCGGAAGTTGACTATCCGTTTCTTTCATATTTCGAGTCTGAAATAAACCCTATAATAATTTCTGAGCATGTTCTTGTTGAGAAAGGTTTGCTAAGCCCTGTGAAGGTGTCTACATTTGTCGTCTGATTACTTTGGGGACGAAGTTGAGATACTAGAACGAAAGGTGAACGGAAGAACCGTTAAGGTGAAGTGGGACTGGGGAAGCTTTGGAGACACAAAAGGGTTTCCTGTAGATGAAAACCTTATAAACTGGGTCATAGGCCAAGATCAAGCATTGAATGAGTGCTTCCTATGCTTGGACGAATGGGTTCACAAGCTTAAGCATCTTGAAGCGACAGAATGGCACGAAAATTGGAGCGACCCTGACAACCCAAAGACTGTAGCCAGAGCCACGATTAGCCCGGGACCTTACCTCCTCTTGCTGGGCGACCCTGGGACCGGCAAATCGTTGATCGGAAGGGCTTTAGCCGAAAAATTGACGCAAATCTACAAGGAAAACGGTGTCAGACTTCACGATGTTTTATGTTGGAAAAACTCTCTTCTGCCGAGTCAGCCCAAGATTTCAATTCACGAGGCAGGCAAAGGGAAGAAGATCCAGGAAAAGGAGCAGCTCAAAGAGCTGAAAAGGAAGTTCATAACCAAAGTAGGCTTCAAAGCACTACAAATCTTCCTCATACTGATCGGTTTGCTGCTCATATCGTTAGGTTTCTACCTACTGTTCCAAGCTTGGCAAACATGGAATGAAAACCCAATGTTTCTAGGGCAGCCCCTCCAGCAATATTACAACAGCAACTTCCTAGATTATCTCACGGGGGAGTTCATTGGAATTGTGCCTTTAACAATCATCCCAGGGGGCAGTCTAATCTTCTTCGGGGTCTTCGTCTGGTGGTTTTCAAGACTAGGAGGCATGGGGAACCTAAAAGGTATAGCAGGCTCCCAACAGACAGAAGTTCCAAAACTGATAGTAGATAATACTTCTGGAAACGCTCCGTTTATGGACGCTACAGGTCACAGGAGCGCCCAGCTTTTCGGATCTATAGCTTGGGACCCATACCAAACTGGCGGACTTGGAACTCCCGAGCATCAAAGAGTCACTGCGGGAGATGCACACAGATCCTCACTTGGCATATTATACATTGATGAAATAAAAAACCTCAACCCTGAAGAGGCTGTAACCCTTCTGACCGTGCTTGAGGAAGGACAACTGCCCATAACGGTGAGAGACCAATGGCATGGGGGAGGCACAGCAGCTATGGCCGTCTCAACAGAGCCCGTGCCTGCAATAACTTTTCTGGTTGGAGCAGGGAACTTCGATAGTATAAGCAGGATTCATCCCGCTTTGATGGACCGAATATACGGATACGGCAAAGTTGTGAGAATGAATAACGATATGCCTAACACTTTGGAGAATAGGCGGAAATATGTACAATATATAGCCCAAGAAGTCCAGCGTTTCAACCTGATTCCTTTCTGTCGAGATGCTTGCGAAGAGATTGTGGACGAAGGTAGGCGTAGGAGCAACAAAAAAGAAGCTTTGACGACTAGGTTTAGACCGTTAATCTCGATTATCAAGACTGCTGCTACTCTGGCGATGAATGAAAAATGCGAAGTAGCGGAAAGAAGGCATGTTCGCGAAGCCATAGAGAATCATTGCAAGACGATCCAGAGACAGATATTAGAGCATGAGATAAGCGAAAGAGGCAAGATGCTGGAGATCAAACCGGAAGGAGCTAAGCTTGGTCAGATACATGGCTTGGCCGTTGTTAAGGATCCTTACAGCGGAGAAAAGACAGGCAGCGTTCTCTGCGTGAAGTCACACATGGCCAAGATAAGCGAACTTCCTAGAACATACTCGCTTCAAGGCTACTACACGGTGACAGGAGTGGCAAAAGGTCGAAACTTCATTTCAGACAGTATAGAAAAAGTGAGGAGTGTTATTCTTCAAAAATACGGAATTGACATAGCCCAAGACTATCTTACCCATATTGACTTTGCCCAATCCTATGGTGTTGATGGCCCTTCAGCAGGAGTAACAATGGTCGTGTTGTTATGCTCTATCATTGAAGACAAACTGATAAGGCAAGATGTAGCTGTGACTGGAGAAATCAATCTAGGTGTAGGAGATTCAATTCAGATAACGCCTGTAGGCGGCGTTTACGAGAAGATAAAGGCTGCAGAGGCTTGGGGATTCAAAAAAGTCGTAATTCCGAGAAAGAACTATGAGCATTCCATTGATGTCAAAGATTACAGGATAGAGGTTGTACCCGCCGCTACGTTGGACGACTATTTGAAAGAGTGCCTGGTTGAGAAGCCGAAGCTTAAGGTGCCTATTCAAACTTATAAGCGAAAAAAGCCTTAACATTTTGAAATTGAGGAAGAAGATTTCGACTTTAAGTTTTTGGAATCTTTCCAGATAGGCATAGGATTCATAATGGGTAGCGAGTTGGATGGAGATAGAATTCGAAGGTGGCGTAGAAGGGGCTTTTACAGTGAAACGGTGCTTGTCAAGCTCCTCGAAAAGAATGGATATAAGGCTGTCCGTGTTCCTGTCAGCAATCCCAGCCGCAATCCGCTGCCCGATGTCATAGCCAGGAGAGATCTCCACGTCTATGCCTTTGAGGTGAAGAACGCCAAGTACTACGCTTATTTTCCGAGAATCCAAATTAAAAAGCTCTTCAAGTTCTTAGACGAGTTCGTACCTATACCTGATCAGTACAAACATTCAGTGCTGGCAGCCCATCTAGGGAAAAAGTGGCTCTTCAAGCAGATCAAATGGAGTGATTGGAAGAAGGATGAGCTTCCAGAGAAAGAGAGAATTCTGAAACGAGACAGGGGAAACTTCAAATTGGAAAAGGGAATATAGTGTCGGTTATGGACGAAGATGTCGTCTTGGCTTCTCTTTTGTGTAAAATATATCCGATCGGAGATATTGAGATCAGAGCTCTGAAAGATTTAGAGTTTGAGATTGGAGAAGGCGAGTTTGTTGTCGTCGAAGGTCCATCTGGAGCAGGCAAAACAACATTATTGAATATCGTTGGTGGAATAGATAGACCCTCTAGTGGAAGAATCATCGTTTTCGGTATTGATCTAGGTGCCGAAGAGGAGGATTCATTAGCAGATTTTAGGTGCGAGAAGGTAGGCTTCGTTTTTCAGTCTTACAATCTGATATCCACTTTGACGGTTGCTGAAAACATAGCCTTTCCTATAGAATGGCTTCGAAAACCCGAGGACTACATAAGCAGCAGAGTTCAAGAACTATTGAGACTTGTAGGCTTGGTTCACAGAGCGGATCATTTTCCCTCTCAGCTTAGCGGGGGGGAACAACAGCGTGTAGCGTTTGCTAGAGCGCTGGCGAATGATCCCCCACTGTTTCTTGTTGACGAACCTACAGGCAATTTGGATGCTAGAACAGGGTTAAGGATTGTCGAGCTTCTTCAGAAACTGAAGGAGCAGGGCAAAACTGCCCTAGTAGCAACACATGATGAACGCATAATCAAGCTGGCGGACAAAAGGTTCTATATGGAGGAAGGAAAGCTGGCGGAATTGAATGAGTGAAGTATTTTTTCCTGTAGAAGATCTTTTGCGTAGGAAATTCCAAACAGGCTTGACAGTTGCCAGCTTGACCTTGGGCGTTGCCTCGACAGTCTATCTTCTTCTTCTGGGAGAGAGAATCGGCATCTCAATCTTTAGGGCGACTGAAGATGTCCTGACATCTGGACTAAGGGTGACTTTCTCTCATTTTTTACGTTTTGTTGGGCTGCTAACAGTTGTTGGAGCTGGAGTCATGGTGGCATACACGATTTTCGCTATGATGTCACAGAGGGTGAGGGATGTTGGGCTGATGAAAGCTGTCGGTTGTCCGAACGACTTGGTTTTTGGATATTTCGCAACAGAGCTTCTGATAATAGCCTTTTCAAGTTCGTTCCTGGGCGTCGTAATCGGTGTCCTGGCGAACTACTCCTCAGTTGTCTTGTTCAGCTCTTTGGGTTTTCCAATTGAGCAGAGTCCCATCAACTTTTGGCTGATTCTCTTAATCTTCATCTCATTCTTCGCTCTTATTGTTGTTCTTGGGGCGAAACCAGTATTGGACGCTTCAAAGGTTGAACCAGCCAAGGCGATTTCGCCTGTGAATTACTTCAGTCTGAGCGTAGAACCAGGATTCAAGGCTATCTCTAAATCGGGTCTGATAACCAAGATCGCGTTTAGAAGTCTTTCTCGCAAGAAGTCAGCGACTACTAAGATCATTCTGTGCTTATCTATAGTACTCACACTTGTCACAGTGTCTATCTCAGGGGGAGTCATCGCTGACCGCACGATGAAGAGTTGGATTGAAAAAGCGGTTGGAAGAGATATCATCGTGATAGCGCACCGAGACATGTGTGATCAATACGCACGTCTATTAGCACAATTTCATAGTGTGGTGGATACCTCAAAGTTCAACTATACGCAAGAGGAATATTTAATTCCAGATGATCTTCTGGCTTCGCTAGAGGAGATCAAGGACGTATCAATTGATGGTCGTCTTATACTGAAATCACAAGTATGGGAGATTCCAGGCGAGATCTTTGATTCTGAGACAGCAGCCATAGTTCCTATAGGTGATCATCGAGAAGGTGAGTCTTTAATCGTAGGTGTCGAACCTAGCAGCACGGTAAGTGAATGGTTCATCGACGGTATGTTCTTGAGTTCAGAAGAACCACGAGAAGCTGTTCTGGGAGACTCACTGGCTCATAAGATCTTTTCAATTCCTCTAAATCAGAGCATAAGGTTCCTCGGACGAACCTTTGATGTGGTCGGTGTCTGTTTCGACCCTATCAACAATGGAAATGTGACTTACGTACGGCTCAAGAGACTGCAAAATGTCACAGGCATACTTCACACAAACATTGTTTTGCTCAGGATTGACTCATCTGATTATGGAAATACCGTTGATCAAATGAAGGCCTTAGCAGAGAGTGTAGGCTCAGACTTTACAGTTCTTGAGCTTAGTGAGTTGTTGGAAAGTAGCCTGAGCTTCGTTGGTCATATATGGTCAAGCTTAAGGCTTCTCCCTTCGTTCTCTGTAGTGGCAGCATCCTTGTGTCTGATAGGTTATATGATGCTACTCTTGGCAGAACAACGTCGAGAGCTAGGGGTCATGAGGGCGTTAGGCATAAGGACAGCAACAGTCTGGAAGATTGTAGCAGAGCAGGGTCTTATCATTCTGTTTTCGAGTTATGTAGCCGCCATTCCGATAGGAGTAATTCTCACTTTGCTGATATTGGTTCCTGAGCCAGTAGTTACGAGTTACATGATTCTCGAGATAGCTGCATGGTTGATTATTGCTGTGATTGTGCTGTTTACTGCAAGCATGTATCCGGTAATAAGGTTCGGGAAGAGGCCAATTGTAGAAGTCATGAATGAATTCTGAAAGAAAAGAAGCGAAATGGATAATTGTGTGAAGAACTAAAGTCACATGCTGATGTGGGAATTATGAGCCAAATCGTTGAAGGTAAGATAGTGAACTACCGGTTAGGTCCAAAGACTCAAAAACCGAAGGAGTGCATAATCAAGTTCAAGCACGTGAGTTCTGCCTATGAGGCTAATAGGCTTGTTGGTCGAAAGATTGCTTGGATAGGACGAGAGGCCAAGGTTGTGGGTAAGATTGTGGCTCTGCATGGACGAAATGGGCTAGTTAGGGTTCGGTTTAGAAAGGGTGTCCCGGGGCAGGCGTTGGGGACAGCTGTCCAATTGGTTGGCTAGGCTTTTTGAGAAGTGTTTGACAGAATTGACGTAGGCAGGCATTTGGCTAAGGAAATCAGGCAGTTGCATTATGGAAACTGTGGGAACCTTGGAATAGAATTTGAACGTGGGTGTCGTAAGCGAGAGGATGGCTGGGACGAATGTTACCTTACTCCATGAGTGGCATCCGATTTTCCTGTAGACACTAGGTTTAGACTCAGCTAGAGCTGATGTTCTTTCAAGCTGTTCCTTGACGATCTTTTTCATTGCTGACGAACAGACTCCGTGCCGCCAATGCTTACAGTCTATGGACAGAATTATTGGTTCTTTACATCCGACAATGTCGATTTCCCATCTTCTTTGCCCGTGCTTGAATCTCAGATTTTTCTCTGTCTGGTAACGGTTTTGTTCAAGGGTCAAGGCTGCGATGTTTTCAAACTCTTTCCAGTCAAGTAGGCGCGTTACACGTTGAATATGGGCACCGAGTCGTATGGCATGAACAGCTAGTTTAAGGCGTTTCAGATCACTCATGCTTACAGTTTTGTTCTGATAATAAAGCATCCCGTTATTTCGTAGCTTTTCGATTAAATTGCGAGTCAAGCCATACGTGAGATTCGCGCTTTTTCTGATAATATCGACCGATGCGGGGCCTTTCGCAGTAAGTTTTAGTACCGAAATCGTCAGTTCTCTCTCAATATTCATGTCATTCTATCCAAGATTTTAACGTGATGTTGTTAATTCTAGGAAATGCTATATAATTGTGTCGCAAATAGCTACATGCGCGCCATGGAAGCAATGTTTTTGCTGCACGCTGTCTCAAATGAACCAGGATCTGGAACACCTTGATTGACTTTCTGACGGGATCTCCTGACCTTAATCTATTCCTGGTCGAGATTTGAGACTTTTTTGCTGTAGACGATAGACGAACCGGGAAGAGTCTCTGGTTTCCTGATTCTCATTCTCATTCTCGCCACGACGTCTGCAAATTATCTGAGGTTGAATCTTTCCATGTGGAAAAGTGGGCTTTGCAGGTGATATTTCCTTCAAAGGAGGTTCTGACCAGGTTCACTACTGGAACTCAGACAGTACAATCTAACTCTTGAGAAAATCTGCGCGATCGAAAAAAAAAGAGAGGTTTACTTGTGTTTTGGCTGTCCCTTTAGGAAATGAATCACTTTTATAGTGTCTGTTCCCTCAAAGAGTATTCCATTAACTAGGCTACCGGACACAGTTAGATTTACCATGTATGTTAATGGTTTTGTCTGGACAGGTGCTAGCGATCCTATGTTTTCCCAGATGTACTGTGCGACTTCAGCTCTGTCAAACTTCACCATCAGATCTGGAACACCATCGTTATCTTCGTCACCGATTTCTAAGGGGTCTTCTGAATCGGTCGCAATCGCGTCATTTAGCAGGATGGTGCAAAGGTCAATGTCGCTTACATCATAGCTTTCAGGAAGCTCAATATACGCTGTAATCCACTTGCCTTCGCTCTCCAGGTTCAAAGTGTCTGGATCGACATCTACGGTTGCCTCGATGCCAGGGAAGGATAGCACACACACAGCATCAGGCATTGTGAGGATAAGGTCATTTATACCATCACCGGTCACATCTGATATTATTGTCGTCCCCGTATATGGTACTCTCCAGATTTCGTCAAGACTATTGTCCAGAACTGCCAGTTCCCCTGTGCCATTGACACCAGCGATTATCTCGAGTTCACCATCGCCATTTATGTCGTTCACGAGTCGCGGTGCGTAGCCCGTTGCACTATCTATAACGTTCAGATTGTAATCTAAGACCAGGAGATTACCATCGGTGTCTCTGACAATAACTTCGTCTTTTTCATCCTTGTTGATGTCAACTATAATTGGACTGCTCCATCCACCATGGTATGGACCCTGGTAGCTTTTTAGGGAATTACCGTTGGCATCCAGAAGTAAGATCTCAGCGTAATCGGGGGTCCACCAGTATCGCGCGAGTAATAGGACTTCTTTCGTTCCGTCTCTGTCGAGGTCAACGATTTTTACAATTACCATTCCATGAGTGTGGTGTGGTGCACTATATAATTGCTTGGTGAAGATTTCATCTCCATTTTCGTTTATCACGACCACGTAGACAGTATCATCATCTGTGTAGGTGGCAGTGCCTTTGCCTTTTCCCCAGGCTCCATTGTGCACTGTAAACCAAGCGGTGCTCGTGATCTCCAACATGCCATCATTGTTCAAGTCTGCAATGCTGCGTCCTATCGGGTTTCCAGCTGCGTAATACCAGAGTTGAGCCCCTGTGTTGTAGTCGAAAAGACATGAACCCCGGGGGTTGCCCGCATAATTGCTTCCGATGCTGCAAAAGATTTCCTTGTCTCCGTCTTTATCAACGTCGAATACTGCGCCTGCCCCCATGCCGCCGTCATAGCCCACAGTTCTACTAAGGGTCTTGATTCGATTTTGGTTACCGTCATACACGTATATGTGTTGTATGGTGTGACTTACCTTTCTTTGGACAAATATTTCAGGTACGCCGTCTCCTGTTACGTCTTCCAACATATTCAGATTGAGCCATCCGGTTCCATAGTAGCTATCTTCACCAGGTATCGTTTCTGTCCACAGCTCAGTACCATCACCGCTGATTACTGTAAGATTGGGAGAGGAGACCTTAACGACTTCTAATTCGCCGTCACCATTCACGTCACCCGTCAAAACACGCAGATTCTTCCCTTCACGAGGAGAAGTCCATAGCAACTCGAAAGGCTTGTCCGGGATATGGTACTTTGATGGATAGGGATAGTACCTTGTTCCAGCCAAGTCATACTCCCCCCGCATCCAGCCTTCAAGGATTCCTATAGTTCCCTGAACTTCTACTAGCGGTACAAGTGTCGAGAATATTGCTAAAAAGACCACAATGGTCATTACAAGCGCCATTTTCTTCATTTTAATCAGCGCTATTATTCAGACGAATCAATATATAGCGTTTGTGGAATTATATTCTAGTCAATAATAGATGGTATGCACGTATATACATCATGTGCATACTCCATCCCCTTTTTGTAGACTCCCCTTCTTTCTCCAACATCGTCTTACATCCATGAAAAGCCTTTTTGGTGGCTTTGGCTGTGTTCATAGAGTCTCTGGTTCTTGCCGAAAACACTCGTCTGGAAGTGCAAGGCTTTTTGTAACGTTTGCGTCACAAAATGAGATAAAGGTCTTAAGGAGTTTCTTTCATATCAAACTTGGTTGCGTTCTTAAATTACAGGTTGGTAGTATCAGGATGTCTGAATATTATGTCTCGAAAAGGCGGAATTCTCAGCTTCTGTATGAACGGGCGAGATCAGTTCTTCCTGCAGGGGTCTCTTATGGCATTCGATTTTTTGAGCCCTATCCCTTTTATACTGCTAGAGCTGAAGGGAGCAAAGTCTTCGATGTTGATGGGAATGCGTATGTTGATTTCTGGTTGGGGCATACAGCACTCATATTGGGGCATAGTCCTCCAACTGTTATGAAAGCGGTTAAACATCAATTGGATAACGGCACTCATTATGGAACAGCCCATGAACTAGAAATCGAAGTTGCCGAACAAGTTGTCAGGATGGTTCCTAGCGCAGAAATGGTGCGGTTCACGAACTCTGGAACGGAGGCAAACATGTATGCGGTGCGACTAGCTCGAACGTTTACAGAAAGAAGCAAAGTTGCCAAGTTCGAGGGCGGATGGCACGGAGGCTATGACGCCCTACACCATGGAGTCAAATATCCCTTCGACGTACCCGAATCTGCAGGCTTATCCTCTGGGGCTCTGCGAGACACTGTAGTCTTGCCTTTTAATGATTTGGAAAGTGTCAGGGAAAGGCTGAGGAGTGAGAACGTTGCTTCCATCACGATTGAACCTGTGCTAGGAGCTGGGGGAGCCATTCCGGCTGAAGAAGAGTTTCTACGCGGATTGAGGGAGCTTTGCGATGAGAAAGCTATTCTCCTGGTGTTTGACGAGGTGATCACAGGGTTTAGGTTAGCTCCCGGCGGAGGACAGCAGTATTATGGTGTAACTCCCGATATAACGGTCTTGGGAAAGATCCTAGGTGGAGGCTTCCCTATCGGCGCCTTTTGCGGGCGAAAAGAGATCATGGAAAGATTAGATTGCCTTCGATATGAGCATCCCCGCTGTTCTTTCCATGGTGGAACTTTCACAGCTAACCCAATATCAATGATAGCTGGTCAGGCAACACTGAAGATCCTAGAAGATGGTCGATTGTTGAACCGGTTGAATAAAACCGGAGAAAGAATAAGAAATGATCTAGAGAAGATATTCCAGCAGAATGATGTAACGGTGAAAGTGACCGGATTAGGTTCTCTCTTCAATACTCACTTCACAAGAGAAGAGGTCAATAACGTCCGTGTGGCCTCCAGAGCTGACAGGCATAGACAAATGGATTATCATCTAAACCTCATTGCGAACGGCGTGTTCCTCTTGCCAACTCATACGGGAGCCCTTAGTACAGCTCATTCTGAAGTTGACATAAAGCAGCTGCTGGTGCAGACAGAAGAGTATGCAAGGCAGACCCAAGCAGCGTAGAAAAAACCACCTCTTTCGAAGCATTAGCGCGCGTGGAAAGAGCAAATGCTTCGGTAGGGAAGAAGCCCCTTAAGCAAAATCTCACGCTTCTTGTGCATTGGCACAGGTTCTTCTATATAACTGATTCTTGATTCTTGTCGACTTATCGATTTGAAGACTCGTTAGGAATGGTGATGATGAATCGTACACCTCTACCTGACTTTCCCGCTTCCTCAATACTCCAACCATACACCTCGCATGTTTTTCTCGCCAGGTAAAGCCCATATCCAGTATCTCTCCCCCATCCTTCCTTGAAAACGAGTTTCTTCTGAGTCGCAGGTATACCTACACCGTCATCCTCATAGATTAGTCTGAGTTGATTCTTGGTCTGTTCACAGTAGAACTTGATTTGGCTCACTTTCTGTCCGTGCTTCAATGAATTGTCTATTAAATTATAGAAGAGTTGGGGCAACAGTGAGTCAGCCAGTATCTTCAATCCAAGGCAGGAGTTCACTATCTCTATATTGTCAAGACTTGGGAACAAGGAAGCGGCACCTTCAAAAGCCTTGCCCACATCAGTGGGAACCAACTTTTCTACGCCCAATCTCTCGTAGTTTCTTGCGAAGTCAAGAATCCTTACGACTTGATGAATCGCGGACTCAGCATCACTCAGATAATCCAAAGTCTTGTCATGGCCTGCCAGGCTCTTCTTGGCTAGATAGATGTTTCCTGTGATCGTTGAGAGCTTGTTTCGGATATCGTGCCTTGTTAAACCTCCTACAACTCGCAGTTTCTCTTCCATTTTCTTTCTTTGTGATACGTCACGGAATACAACGAGGTCTGCTGGCTTGCCTTTGTATTCGATTTTCGCAGCATTCACCTCATATGGTAATTTTCTTCCATCCTTCGTAAGTATCTCAACCTCGTAAGGCGGTAAGTGCACTCCCATCATCCGCTTCGCCAAATTCTTCATCAAAATCACCTTGCTCTTCGCAGTGGCGATTTTTGTTCTCAGAAAATTCCTTCCAACTAGGTCCTCCCTCTTGAAGCCTGTAATCTTCTCGACGCTATCAGTAACCTCTAAAATCTTTCCTTTCTTGTCTACGATGCCAACTGGATCAACAATAAGATCAAATAGCTTCCGAAAATGTCTTCTGGATTCTCTCAATTCCTCTTCAGCTTTCTTCCTGTCTGTAATGTCTCTGTATATCACTACATAACCTATCAGTTTCTCTGAAGCACCAATTGGGGCAGCAGATACAGACACAAAGATTTGATTACCTCCTTTTGCCCTTCGTACTGTATCAAGATAGACCTGTCCATTCTTTGCATTGTTGTGTAATCCTTCTAATTCATCGACCCTATCCTTCGGCACTATTAGATCTTCAGTGTGTTTGCCTTTGGCTTCATCTAAGGAATATCCGAAAAGCTTCGTGAAACGTGGATTGACATCGGCAATTCGGAAATCCGGATCCAAGAAAATCGTCGCTTCAGGATTATCTTTGAACAGTTGCGCAAACTTTTGTTCGTTCTCTCGAATTCTCTGTTCTGTAATTTTTCGGTCAGTGATGTTTCTTGCAATTGCTTGAATACCTATTGGTTGGTCGTCTGTTTTGATTAAGCTAACATGAAACTCAGAAACATGGGAGGTTCCGTTTTTGTTGTGCCAAGTGACCTCGAACGGCTTCGGCTGTTCTCCTCTTAGGATTGACGCAAAGAGCGCTAGATATCTTGGGGCATCTGTTGAATTCAAGAATCCCAATTCTGAGAAATGCTTTCCTACAACTTCATCACGATAATAACCGGTGAGTCTCATAACTGCCGCGTTGCACGAAGTGATTACGCCTTTCATGTCAAGAGTTACTATTCCATCAGGGGCCATTTCGAAGAGATTTCTGTATCTTTCTTCCGAGGCTCTAAGCCTGTCTCGGGCACTCTTTCTTTGAACGACTTGTCTCACGCTGTGTGCAAGCTGTCCGTAAACCGTCTCTGGATCGCCGTTTTTGTTCAGGTATTGACTTGCGCCTAGGTTTAAGGCCTTAATTGCCACTTCTTCTCTGCCTTTCCCTGTAAATATAATAAATGGAACGTTATTTCCACTTGACCTAAGATCTCTCAGAAACTCCAGACCATTCTTGCTTGGCATCACATAGTCTGAAATTATCACTTCGTAGTTCTTTTTCTTCAGCTTCCGCATAGCATCCTCTACGGATAACGCAGTCTCCGCTCGGAAGTTGCCTCTTGACTCCAGACATTCTTTTGCCATCTTCAGAAAGTCGCGTTCATCGTCAACAATCAAAACTTCTGTAGACGTTTCAGCAGCTGGATTCAAAACTATTTCTGGAATATGCTTGCCAACGGATTTTGCCAACTAGACCTCTCCCAAATGCTTGCGCACATGGAATGGTGAACACACTATCTAAGTTCTACAGCTAATTAGTCATTATGAACGCAGAATCTATCTTCATTTAACACACCAGAGAGATCTTGATGAGAAAATCATCAAGCTGACTTCGTTCTAATGTAGATGGACAAGTATGGAACAATCCGAAAAGAGAGCCCGGAATTTTGTGCAACCAAGGAGGATATCGAGTATGATCCTTATGCGCCTTGTGCGTGCGCGCGTTTTCCTGTGCAATGGAAGAGTTTCCACAAATGCTGTATTTCTGCCTTCACCTTCTTTTATCCAGCAATTAATTCCAATGTGTATCAAAGATTCTTCATAATTGTTAAATGCTGGTTGTTGATTATTGTCAATTGGAAAGGGGGAGCAAGAAATATCAAGAAAGATAGCTTTTGGAGTAGTACTTGCTATGCTTTCAATTAGCATGCTTTTTCATGTTCTTCCGATTTCGACGAAAGGTTTCCAAGGGCAAATCAAGATAGGAATAATTGGTCCAGTAGGTTTGCCGCTTTGGTCACCGGCTGGAATGAAGGAAGGAGCTGAGATGGCCAGAGATGAGATCAATGCCGCAGGTGGTGTGCATCTCTCTTCAGGTGATTATGCAATTGTGTTAGCTCTCGGTGATGAGCGTTCGTATCCAGCTCCATCTCCTTGGGATGCGATGGTTGAAATGGAGAGACTGATCTCTCTTGAGGGTTGCGAGTTCATAATAGGCGGTTTCCGAACGGAATGTACTTCTGCCATGATTGAGGTTGCAGCAGATTTCGCAACACCATTCTTCATTGTCGGTGCATCTGCAGATGATCTGATCTCTGCAAGGGTTCCCTTTGACTATCAGAGATACAAATATCTTTTCAGAGTGATGCCCACGAACTCGTCTACGCTTCTGATTTCGCTGTGTACATTCTATCGGTACATACTTCAGAAGGAGTTGGTGTACAGATATGGTGAATATTTGTGGCTTAATGCTCCGAATCCTCAGGTTAAGGTTGCTGTTCTGTCCGAGGATCGCGAATGGACCGCGACGATGCATGAATCTCTAACGAATTCAGCTGTCTATCCGTCTCTGCTTGGTCCTTATGCCAATATAACCTATGCGGCGCGAATACCTGAAGGTACAACCGATTGCTCGTCGTGGCTGAGCAATGTGGCTGCCAGTGGGGCCAAGCTGCTGATTCACCTGTTTTCCGGAGTCACGGGCGTATATCTGATAATTCAAAGAGACGCTATGGGTGTGGAAGCATTGCCTGTTGGTATCAATGCTATGGCTCAGTTGCAGTCACACTGGGGCAATACTGGGGGAGCGTGCGAGCATGAGACAATTGTCAGTATGGCTGGAAAAGGAACACCGATCGTTCCAGGCTTAACGGATGTTTTCTGGAATAACTTCGTTTCCAGGACCGGCGTGTGGCCTTCATATACGGCTTGGGGATCATATGATGCTGTTTACATGTTGAAAGAAGCTTTCGAGACAATCGATTCTACAAACATAGATGCTTTGGTGGCTTATTTAGAAAGCTCATCTAGAACGAGTCTATCAGGCAGGTTCAAATTTGATTCGTCTCACGATGTATACGCAAGTGAACTTGGACGTTTTTGGACGCAAGGATATGTTAGGCCTTTCGTTGTACAGTGGCAGGCTGGCGTGCCGGAGGTTGTATGGCCAATTGATCAGATTTACTCGGAAAGCCTGCTGCCTTGGATGCCAAATACTATATTGGTTCCGGAAGACTATCCAACCGTACAGCTAGCAATTGACAATGCAGAATCAGGAGATCATATATCAATTGCAGATAGCATCTACTCGGAGACACTGATAGTAAATAAGAGATTGACGATATTCGGCAGGAGAGGGCATACTCCTATCTTTGATGGTGGTGGCTCAGGCATCGCTGTCATCTTGTTGCCTGACTCTTCTGGATCTACGATAAAAAATATCGCGATAACAGATTACGACAAGGGCATGCTTATTCTCGGTTGCAGCGACTGCATAATCTATGACACCACAATCTCAAGGACTGGTTTCAGCGGAATCGAGGTCGACGGAAACTCTGCAGACAACTTGATCTTCAGTAACATATTTGAGGATGCCAATGTGGCAATAAACATATCAAAGCTGTCAGGGAACAACGTAGTATACAACAACGGTATCAGCCTAAGTAGCATCGGCCTTAAACTAGAGTCCAGCGGACACACCGTATGTGCAAACTCCATATCAATGAATGATTATGGAATCTCTCTTTCCAGTTCCGAAGGCAATCTCATCTACTGGAACAGCTTCATCGGCAACGATGTCCAAGCAGTCACTGAGATATCAACATGTACTTGGGATCGCGGCTGGCCTCTAGGCGGAAACTACTGGAGCAACCATGCAAGCGCGGATATTTACTCCGGTCCAGACCAAGATGTTTTTGGAAGCGATGGAATCTGCGACGACCCATATGTCATAGACGGCAGCAGCATAGACAACTATCCTCTCATGGATCCTTGGACTCGGCCACTANNGGTAATGTCAAAAACAGTGGTAGCGCAGGAACATACAATGTCGATAAAAGTCATCGGTGCAAATCAGGATGATCATGTACAGTTCTATGCTTTCAACGTGTACGCGGATGCAATCCTCATAAACACCACAGAAACGTTCCTTTCAAACGGAACGGCCACACTCATCTCTGTTCTATGGAACACAGACGGACTTGTCAAAGACAACTACACTATAAGTGTCTACTTAGAGCCTATTCCAGCTGAAACATATGTAATGGACAATTCCTTTATTGAAAACTGGGTAATCATCGCCATGATTGGTGACATCACTGGAGAAGATGGTTGGCCGGATGGTAAATGTGACATGAGGGACGTCGGCTTAGTAGCAAGGAACTTTGCAAAGAATGTGCCGCCTGCTCCAGCTAACTGTGATGTGACCGGACCTTCAACAGGTGTTCCGGACGGCAAGGTGGACATGAGAGATATAGGCTTGGTGGCCCGACACTTTGGTGAAACAGACCCGTAAACGTGCTTTTCCATGAGCATAGATCCAGGTATTCATCTATGACTTGTGTAAGGATTCAGCTCTGTCCAGATCCTGAGGAGTGTTTACATTGAAGAAAGTTCTGAGATTGGGATCTAGCAGCTTTAGAATGGTTGTGGAAACATAATGGACTTTTTGAAGTCTCTCTATCATGGATCGGATATCTGATTCTCCAGCCTTCAAAGCTTGTAGTGCAGCCCTGAAGGCGGGTCTCGTGCGGTAGACGGCTTGTAGTGGTTCAAAGTAGCCATTTGGCCAAAGTGGGATAACCGCGTCTTTCTCTATACGCGACTCTAGCAGAAACAAGAGAACATCTTTGGAAATGAAGGGTGTATCGCATGAAAGAACTAGGGAATATTCACCGAGGGCTTCTTTGAAACCTGTTGACGCACCTATGAGGGGACCGCCTATGTTGCCGTGGTCGATAACGATCCGTGCGTCTGAAGCCAGAGTTCTACTTGTCATTGAACCCTGTGCCTCCGAACTTACAACAATGATTATCTCCTCAACAATGTTCTCGATCGCGTCTAAGACATGTCTCAAGAGTGGTTTGTTGTTTAGCTGCAGGAACGCTTTGTCCTGCCCAAACCTTGTTGAGGCGCCTCCAGCTAGAATTATTCCAGTCTCCTGCAAAACTATTGTCCTTCTGTCCTTGAAATTAGACTCCTCTTGGCTGTTGTTTAAGCTTTGCACAATATGGAATATTGCGAAATCGGGAATAACAGTATATTGCGACGATGAATAGTAGGTCATAATGGGAGGAGGGAAACTGAGATTATCTCTGAAATCAGAGAGCTGAATCGTGTCATCTGCAGAGGTTGTAATGCAAAGGACTATGAAGAATGTAGGAATTGCAGGATCTATCAACTGGTAAACAAGATAGCGTCAGAATAACTAGAACTCACTCTTCTCTATTTTGGCTGAGATCTCGCTAATAATCTTCGAAAATGGATGCTCTGGCTTTTCCAGCGTAAAGATGAAAGCTCCTTCGGCTCTTGACACGTCGCAAAAACAAGGTATTACTCCGACAACTCGTGCTTTGTAAGTGTCTGAAACCCGATTCTGTAAATCTTCATTCTCAGACTTCGAAGAGACATCATACAGGACTTTGTTTACGATTACATCTGTTTTCTTCTCAAACAATTCGTAGAGTTCACGCAGCATACGTCTTGTACCTTTAACGTCTGACATGTCAAAGGTGGTGGCTACGAGGACTTGGTCAGCACTCACTATGGCGTTTATTGATGAATATTGGAGTCCTGGACTGGTGTCGAAGATGAGATATTCGAAGTGTCCGTCATTGAGAAGAGAGTTCCGCAGATCCAATAATCTTCCTAGAGCCTTCATTTCCCATTTTCTGTCCTTTGCAGACATGTCTCTTATCGCTTCTGTGGATGGATTGGCCAGTCCAACAAAAAGTTTGCCCTCACCACCGATTGTATAGCTGAGATCTACCAAGACCTTATCAATCTTACACGTACCGTTCAGGTAGTCATTGAGCCAGCACTCCAAGTTCTGATCGCCAAAGAACGTGGCTAGGCTCGGAGCACGGAAATCGAAGTCCATTAAACATACTCTTTTACCACGCATGGCCAGAGTGGCAGCAAGATTTATGGAAACCAAGGTCTTTCCCGTTCCACCCTTGTAAGAGTGTACGGCGATTATCCTGCCCACTCCGGTCATCCTTCCTTTTCTACGTAAAAGTAGGCTTTTCTTCCGACTCTCTCCTTCTTTAGATATCCCATAATTACAAGCTGGTTTAGATATCCGCTCTCCACTGCTCTTGCTCTGCGAGTTTGCTGGGCTACCTGTAGAGCCGTCGCTCTGCCTAGCCTACACACAGTCATTGCCGTCTTTCGGAGGTGATCTGGCATGGAGAGCAAGGTCATGACATCGAGAGGTGTTTCAGGGAGCGGCTCCACGTTCTTCTGGTCGCGTTTCTGCAGCTCAATCATGACTTCCATTTTCTCATTTAGCCTCTCAAGATTCTCCCTGATCTTCTCTAGTATTTTCACGGATTTTTTCCCTAGAACCTTCTGTTGTGTCACGCCAGCTCCCCAGATGTGTTACATGTACAAAGATGGTAGGGCGACTGTGTTTATTAAGTCTTACGACACCCGTGTCCTTATTCACAACACAAATAACTGTTTAAGAAAGATACTACGTGAAGCTAGATCTAAACGTGAAACCGGACAAGAATAAGAAGGTCAGATTCGTAGTCGCTTCTGCTTTCCTGAGCTGAATTGTTAAAAAAGCTTGCGGAGGACCTGGCAAGGCGGTCTAGTAAGGTAGAGGCATCTTGTTTCTGATTTCCTCAGCGATGGGCAGTATCTGTTTCAGATCCCTGAAGTACTTTAGTACCTTGATGCCCTTTTGGGTTATCGCGTAGATAACTCTACGCTTGCCAACGCTTCTCTCTTCCACAAGGCCTTGCTCCATCAGAAAATCAAGGTATTCCTTCAAGACGCTGCAGTTAACGTTAGCTTTGTACATTATGTGCGTCAGCTTCAATGGACCCTTGTGGGCTAACACCTTTAATATGTCAATATACATTTCAAGTTTTGATCTTCTCATCAGCGAAACCTCTTCGGCATATCTAGGCTTTTTTGTATAAATCTTTTATGTATTCAAACTATGTCTTTCTCTTCTTTAGTCTACGTTAGTAGATCCGTTTCCTCTGTGCGCGAATTAACACTTTCATCCTATTTTGAAAGGCAGTGACCATATCGTCTACCAATATTCTTTGCAATTCCTCTGAAAGCTCAGACAGGTCATCCTCGAGAACGTTGGCCATTTTTCCTTCTAATTCTTTTCTTTGCTTGGGTGTTAGGTTATGGTTCATGGATTTTCCTCAACCTCTACGCAGTGAAATGGATCTGGATATTTAACAAGCTTATGAAGACTGCAGAAATATTCAGAATATGAATTTTGGACACCCATTTTGGATTCATACTGACTGTCTGTCTAACCTGAGTACTGAAGCCTACAAGTCATCGTTAACGAAAAAAGGGGGAAGTTTGCGCGTGGATGCGTCGAGCTTCAAACTTTATGGGTTGCCCTTGGAGGAGAAAATCAGATATTGGCCGAAGATAAGGGAAATGAGAAAACAATCGAAAGGAAAATTATGGAGACGGTGAATCTAATCGTAGTGTTCTTGTTCATTGTGATACTGGGGCTTGGTGTTTTAGTATATGCAATATACCGTCTATTTCCAGAGATATTCAGTCCACGCTGATTGTGACAAGAAAGAGGAAAATTCAGGGGAAGGAAGGAGAGATAGTGGAAGATGGCGCGCTCTGGCTTAGTTATTTACGCCTCTTCGATTGAAGCATACTCTGGCACGTCGGGCACAAGAATTGCATAGTCAGAACTCTCATGCATGCTTACTGAGGTAACAATTATCCTCACACTATTCGAAACTCCAGTTTTTCTTTTTACTTCTTCAGAGGTTCTTTCCGCAAGTAATCGATATGTATGGTCATGGGCTTCAAAGGCACGAAGTGTAACATGGATATCTGCCTTTTCATAGCTGTGAAGAATTACTTTCGTAGATATTGCATCTGCTTCGACTTGGGCATTTATAGTTTCCTTTATTGTTTTATTTATTGTCTTTTCTAGTTGTAAAGGCTTGGATGTGACTCCCCACAGGCGCAAAACTATCATACCGGTTATGTCTAAACCAACCACATTAATCATCAGCAGTGCAAGAGCATGGAGAAACATATCAGGTGCTCCAAAAGCAAGTGCTATCCCCACAACAGATGCTGGCGGAATCAAAGAAATGGCAATTTCCACTCCAATCGTCGCATCCAACAGCCTTGGATTGTGGACTAATGGCAGTTCGTGATATGGCTTTAAACTCATTTTTGGAGTGGCAACCAACACAAAAGAAGCAACAAAACCAGACAGAACTGCAATAAAGGTAGCAAAATACACATCTTTTGGAGTAGGTAACGTTCTGGCTAGTATCTCCGGAGTGACGGTGATTTCTGGCGACAAACGTATTAGAGCCACGTTAGCCAAAAATGCTACTGTAGACCCAATGACCAACAAACCACACAATTGCTTAATCAGGGCCTTAGCAACAATTTTCCATTTTTTGTATATGGCTCCAATCGAAACAGCCCTTGAAGGACCTAGAAATGGTGCAATACACATTGACCCAATTATTACTGCCACACTATCAGCTAACAAACCTAAAGTGGCAAGAAGAGCTGATGCTAAAACGAGAGCAAAATAACTGAGTGAAAATCCGCTCCCTTCCTGACTAGCACGCTCCAAGTTAGAATAAAAATTTCCAAAACCCCAAACCTTCATGGCTTAGCCTCATAATCACGGTAAAAGAGGCGAAGTAGTGATTAAATGACTTATGAAGACAACATACTGATCAAACGTAAGCTTATACATGCGTATCACAAAAAACTCTAATCTGCGAGTTCATGCGCGTGTTGCTAAATTCTGAATATGGATTCGCAATTCGAAACCATTATTTCGCACAAAGAAGAGATAGGCAGATTGGGGAAACTATTAAGGAGTATGAAGTGGAAGCATGGAAAATCGCATGAGAAGTGTCCTAAAATCTGTAAGCTTTCGATTTATCTCAACTTTGACAACTATGATTATGATTCTTGTTTTTACGAAGAATCTTGTGGTTAGCCTTCAAATTGGTACCATCGAATTCTTTGGAAAGCTTCTCTTGTATTATTTTCATGAGCGTCTTTGGAATCTGTACCACCTAGGGAGGAGCGTGCACGCGCGGTCCGACCAAAATGTAAGAGATAATAGCTAACTTGTTGCCTATGTATAACCTACATAGACGCGCGCTCTATCTTTCTCCAATTGTTAGCGTTATTCTATCGTTGAGAAGCCAAGGATCATCTGGGTTATCTGAAACATATTCTCGTAGAGCTTCCAGCCCCTGTTTAAAATCAGATTGGCTAATGAGGGTCAGAGCAGAAGTGTGTCTTAATTCAGCTTTTTTCACTCTTTCCTCTACGTAACTAAAAGTTCGCTGTTCTATTGTTTCTGATGAGACACGCTTGAATCCAGCAGTTCCAAACCATTTTTCAACTTGTTCCACTGTTGGAGTACGGGCTCGATCAAGTTCAATGATTCTTGGGAAAAACCTGTGCTCGGGGTCATCATGAATATCTTCTATGGCCCCGTAGCGATCAAGAAGTATCCCTTTAGGTCTCAAGATTCTGTGACATTCCTCCACGACCCTCAAAGGTTCGTCAACATGATGAAGAAGATGTGACATAAAGACTGCATCGAATGATTCAACAGGGTAAGATAATGATGTAGCTTCTTGAATGTCCCATTTGACTTGTGCTCCTTCGTCTTTCTTCCTTGCCTCTCGAAGCATTGCTGATGACTCGTCCGCACCTGTAACAGAGTATCCTAAACGATCTGCAATAGGGATTGAAAATCTTCCTGTACCGCAACCTAGATCTAGGAGTTTTAGGTTTCGATGATCCCCAAGTTTCTCTGAGATCAGTCTTAGCCAGAGTTCTAGGTTCTCTTCTGACATGGAGCGTGCTATATCGTATGTGTTCGCGATCCGTCTGTAGTTTGCCTTTTTCACACCACCAAAACTTACAAGCGGACTTAAATATCTTGAGAACTGCCTATCAATCGCGCGCGCTTGTCCTGTGGATCGCGATCCATTAAGAACCCCTCTTTTTATCACAGTTAGGCTAACCTGAACCACTTCAAAACACGACTCTGCAAACATAGGCATCAAAGATATAACAGCGTAGTACATTTCCTGTGGGACAACGGGGAATCGTCTGACTCCCCGTTGCAGGTACCTACTGGTGGTACCGAATATGGACAGAGATGTTAGACTTGTGGTATTAGTGGTATCTATTTTGTGAAGTCAACATCTAGATGCAGGATTCAGCGAATGATCTGAGCAGGAAGTTAGACTTTAAACTATCTCTCCCTCTTCTACCGGGAAAGGTTGTTTCACCGCTTCTCTTTTATGAGCTTGAAGCTAAGGCTAGCCTTGATGACAAGCCAACTAGACGAACCGCGCTGCGAAATCTGTGACAAGAAGACAAGGAAGACCTTGTTCAGAGAAGCCGTAGTGCCCATATACATCTGCTCCGAAAAATGCTTAACCAGATTCTTCAGACATAGAAAGGCAATCCAGAAAGCTCTTGTAGAGAGAGACTACTGGATAGACTGATCGTCATTTTGTCCTTCCTGGGTACCTGTATTTCTTTAGTTCACTGAACGAGGTTGGCTCTGTAAACCAATTCTTCTCCTTTCTGTCACATGTATAGCAATTTGGCAATAATTCATGGGATCTTTCGTAAAAATCAATCGCATTGACCATAACCTCCACCAATAGGTGTTCTTCACTTGAGACGCACTTCTTGTCAAGACTGAAATTCCCAAGGAAAGTGTGTCCTGCATTGAGGTTCCAGATTATTGCCTTGTTATAATAAAGCTTTCTTGGATTTATTTCGACATCTATTTCTTTACCTCCAAGGAAAGCTCTTGCCATCACTTGAAGCTTTATGGGAAGAAGCTTAAGTGAATGATTCTCTATCGCAATCGTGACTCTAGGTAATTTGAGTGGAGAACGTCTACGATCGCCTAGCCTTGGCAGCAGATACCATAGAAGAGGTGGTACAAAATGTCTTGTATATATCTCATAGATTTGGTCTCTTCGGGCCTTGATTTCCTTGATCTTGTACCTTGTACTCCACGGTGCTTTGGATCATAGCTTTTTATCTTGCCGTGACATTGAAGACAGAGGAGAATGGCATTATCTATATTCGATAGTTCTTTCAGATACCTCTTCATTTGCTTGGAATTCAAATTGATTCTTACCTTCAGTTTCAATGTGATGAACTATTATGTCTGTTCGCATTGCTTTCCACACAGACAGCAGTGACGGTCACACCAAAGAAGAATTTTGATTTTGTCTTGCTCCTTAAAACGTGGTGGCAATCTTCTCAAAGATAGTCAAATAAAGTATTATTTGAACTTTCATACTCAAAGACTGGGTTTTCAACGAACGAATTTCTGACCGATAAATGCGAGGAAAAACCCCGCTAACAACTGCAACAATAGCATAAGAAAATATCCTGTCATTTCAATGAAGCCTAGCATCGCAACAGCCTGGTATTGTTCAAGCCAAAGCTTCACGCTTGGCTTCACACCTAAATCTTCGATGAACTCTAGGGGGTTTTAGCTTTTCTTCCATTTGTCTCGATTACCCAAGCCAATTGAAAGATATATTATTCCTAGTGAAAGGAGTGGTAATCCAGTAGGAAATAGTGAAGCATTTATTGAAAAGGCTATGGTCATCCAGATAAACCCTACTGGAATGAAAGCAATTCCCATTATGAAAAAGGCTCGGTAGTTTGGTTCTTCTACCATCCCTGCCTTCCTTTTTCTCCATACTACCAGCGCTACAAGTAAACCTAGGGCTACCAATATGCCCATAGCTGAGATTAGTAACCATACTGTCATTTTTATTCAACTGTGGTTCGAAAAGAATTAAGGCTATACAAGGTTTCTCTTTCTTACGTTGAGACATGCTATGTACACTTAGTTAGCAGGATCCAGCCAGAAGCGCGCGCTACAGAAAGTGGGGGCTTCTGTTCCCAGAAATTTTTGTCTAATCTTTCTACGATTGACAGTTTTCATCATGTGTCTAGTGTAGAGATTTTGTGCATGATAAACTTAATTAAAACGTTAGACTTCTTATGAAAGTTAACGAAGTATTTGGAAGATGAATTCAGAATGCAGATTGCCTGAGTTGAAATAAGCCATATCAGATTCCGGCTTTCTTTGAGATTCTGCTTTGACTCATATGTTTCTGGGTTAGGAGCGGGAGGACAGTGTATGCAGTCAATCGTTCCAGAAAATTCTTCTTAGTGCGCGTGAAGGAAAAAAAAGTGAGAGGATAAACAAAGCAGAGAAATGCTTCTATATTCACATCCTTCCTATCAGCAAGAAATGATGTTCCATTGTATCATATTTTATGGACATACCAAAAAAAAGAGAAGATGTTAGAGGCCTTGAGATCGTCCTGTAAGATTAGACGAATCGTCGCCTTTGCCACTTCTCCCATTCCATCAGGGCCTTAGCTTTTCTAAGCTCTGTCTCCAACCTGAAATTTATGATTTCCTTCGGATCATAATGATCATTTTTGATTAGACTAGAGTTATCTTCCTGTAAGCTGACTGATCCTTGTAAACCCGTATCTGATCTAAACAGCCGGAGAAGCTTCTCCGCCAAAGGGCTTCTTCTGAGCACTTTTCTTTTTCGTTCCATTCTCTTCACTTCTTTCACCTTGATATAAGTGCATGTGGAGAGGCAGATAGAGGTTGCGCCGTCATATGACGTCCCAGTCAGATTGGCATATGACGGCACTATCTATAAATAAGGTCAAAAAGACTTTCTAATCATGACACTATTCGAAGCCGTACTGAAAGCAACAAGGGACAGTTACCTCCTCAACATGACACGCAAGTTTCCATCACTAAAGCTATTCATATGGTGCAACAAGGAACATGATGTTATCGAAGCGATTGTAAGTGACCCTGAAGATTATCCCCTCGTTATTGAGGACATGCGCAGAGCGAATTTTGTAGGAAACGTCGAAGAATCAACTGACAACTACAGCTTTTACATGATTATACATGACTGCCACTGCATGTTGGAAGACACAATGATAAGACACATCGGGAAGCTTAACCTTTTGCACGTATGGCCGACAGCCGTTAGAAAAGGATGGGAATATCACAGGATCATCGCGTTCAGACATGAAGATCTGGAGGAACTCTTGGGACGGCTCGACAACCGGGGATGGATTCTCAAGATCTTGCGTAAAGGTTCTTTCGATGGTTTTATCGCAAGTTCAATGACGATCACCGCAGACGCCTTGTTCTCAAATCTGACTGAGAAGCAGATTGATGCCTTGCTAACTGCACACAGGCATGGATACTACAACCTGCCAAGACGCATGGACGTTCAGACGATAGCTTCGAAAAGGCAAGTACCCAGAACAACATTTCAAGAACACCTCAAGAAAGCTGAGAACAAGATCGTTGCAGCCCTAGTTCCCTACGTTCAACTATACAATCACGCACCAACGACCAAAAGAGAAAGAATAGAGATGGCCAGGCTCATCCGAGCATAATAGCAATTCATGATCTTTCCTACGGTCATACCAGACTATTGGTGAATATGCTGTTTTGATCGGCAAAGCAGTAGTCATAGAGGCTACTTCTTTGTCCATGGCTTGCACTTTGATCGAGAACAGTACATTCCTCTGCGGCCGCCTTTTATTATGTCTTCTGAGCAGACGATCAGCGGTTTCTTAGTATGGATCAAATTGCCGTTATCAACCAGAAGAAGAGGTTGAAGATGAGTACGTTCTATCATTTCAGAAATCTCAAAACATAATCATTCACAGTTTGTAGAAACACTTCTTCTAGTTCAATACTGTAGTGCTCTGCCAAGACAAAGATTATGTAGAGCAAGTCCGAGAGTTCTGTGGCTAGCGTCTCCTTTGTCTTCGGTTTCTCTGGAGGTTTGAAACCTTCTAACCCTTTTACTGCGGCAGTTACTTCACCGGCCTCTTCAAGCAGATCCGTGACCATGACAAAAGGGGTCCACCCTTTACCCCTCCTAGGATCGAGTCTAACATTGGTTTTCCTGAAGTTTTTCCAGCAGAGATGCTGAGCATCACGTATGGTAACCGACATAAATCTCGCCTTTCGTCGATTGTATGTTGCCTGTAGTCAGTCTGCAGGCAGTGTCTCATATATACCCTAACCTTTCTAAAAAGACGCTACTTTGCATCATGATTGTCATTTGTTTTTTCAGCACACTGAATTCTGGCCCGTTCTGTTGCTGTGGCCGTCTCAAGTTCGACAGCTTACGGTTCAATTCATGTGACTCGTGAGAATCTGACGAAATCGGAGAATTGTACCCGTGGAAACTCTTGTGACATATGTTCGTGTGGTCATCTTTTCCATTGTTAGGAGAGATTCTGAAGCCACAATGGAACTTGGCAATAGTGTTTTTTACGCAATCCTTTTTATTCAGCCTTGCAGCCGAAAACGTGAACCTCATGCGTTCAGACAGGGTCCTTTTCTTGCAGAATGAGAGTAGGAGAACCCGAGTCGAGATAATTGCTACGATAATCAGTCTTGCAGAGAAGGGAGAATCTCATGCTGGGATTGCTGAGAAAGCCAATTTGAATTCCAAGCAAATGAAGAGGTATCTGAAAGAACTAATCAGGCTCGGACTGTTGGAGATTGAAGATGAGAGCAATGCCAGACACTATGTGTCAACTAAAAGAGGAACCCAGTACCTGAGAAGATACAGGAAACTGAGGGAAATTCTCACATAGATAGAAAGATAGTTGCGGGCGAAGGGAATATTTTTATTCAGAGCTTCGCTATCTAATCCTTGCCGGATGATGAGAAGGCATTAGCTTGACATATGGATGAAATCTCAGAGTTACTCGGACGGCAACGGATGAATAACAACACTTTTCTCCATGCACAGGTGAAGAAGAAGGATTCTACTGTCTTATCTCCATACGTTGTAATTAATAGAACTACATAGAATTTTGCGAATCTTGAGACGGCTCTGCTTTATGAATCTCCAAAACCTCTCTTCCCAGACTTGTCAAGTCGTACTTGTAGTAGCCCGAACCCCTGTGAACTGGAACCACTAGACCCCTTGCCTTCAAACGCACCAGTGCAAGCTTTCCCTTCTTCCCATAGTCTTCTATTCTATGGTAGTGAACTGGACCCCTCTGATCAATCATGTTTAGGAACTTGAAGTCTATGGGTTTACACATCTTAACGATGTTTGCTGCCTGAGTCACGGCTATACTGTCCTTTATCCTCTGCATGACTTCGTCTGCCAGTTCCATCCTCATCTCATCGTACTCTTTGTAGACCCAGTCGGGCCAAGGGTCAAACGTGTTCTTCTCAATAAAGATCTTCTTCGCTTTCGGCTTCCAGCCTTTGAAGTCTTGCTGCCAAGCAACCAGATCGTACTTGTACACTCCCTTCCGCAAGACCTGGATCTCGTGAGTATACTTGTTTTGAATCTGGAAGGTTGGTTCTAATGGGTCCACCCTAGTTGCGATCAGGACAGCTATCTTAGTGCCCAAGACGTCGAAGCCGCCCTTGAAGTGGTCCCAAGCCTCGCCGTACTGTGTTACCGCTTTGTTGGAGTAGGCTCCAAAATCGTCCCATGTTAAAGCTGGGATTGTCATGTGTAGCTTGTTGAAGGTTGGCCAGCGCTCAGGAAGACCATTCTCAATCTTGTACAGGCATCCTTGAAGGTTGAAGACGAAAGCGTCCAGCATCTTCTCAGTCTTCATACAGCGAATAGAGAATCCATCCGGCAATAGTTGTTTTGGACGATCTTGGTGGACCCCATACGCTGATCCACATCCAAGAATCCTCGTAGACCGCGTTGCGCGCATCCTCGAATATTTGAATCCTGCCTTCACTTTCAGTCATCGCTTTTTCTCCTTGATATGGCGAGATCGTGGGTTCAAAGGTTTGACTGAAAATTCTTTAAGCCAGGTCTTGTGTAGAAAGTTCATGATGCTTGAGTAAGCTTCTTCAATATCCATTCGGGTCACTTGCTTGGGATTCTGCTCCCAACTCTCAAGGTCGTCCTTATACTTGCTCCGATGGTTTTTGCTTCTTTCATCGAGACTTGCGATTATGCCGCGTAAGGGCCCGCTAGTCTGTAAAGGCAGCCTTCTGACAAAAAGCATCTCCTCAACGATCCCGATATTCCTGACAAGAAGGTTTAAAAAATTCTTCTTGGGCTCTTCACGGAACGTGAAGTCATCACTCATTCTTTCTCACTTCCCTTTCTCCTGTTCAACGGCTGCCAGCATCTCTGGAATAAAAGCTAGGAGGCCTTCTTTTTCTTGGTAGATGATTCTTTCCACTACCCCTATTAGACTGTTGATCACGGTTCGGTACCCTTGTAGCGCGCGCGCTAGGCTTCGAGCCATAGACCGCGGTAGCATTCTGGATAGATTGTTTCAAAGAAGCTTCATCCCAAAGATTTCGAACAGGCATTCAAACCAGAAACAGAAGACATCAAGACAACGATCTGCTTTGCATGGCACTGGAATACACTCAGTGGCTCTTACATTCTGGAGGCTGGTCACTGGAAGACAAGTGGGCATTTCACCGCAATAAGTAGCCGATGGAAAAAGTGGAGAATAGAATAAGCGATTGCCCTGGCACAGGCTTCTGCCGATGCACGCGGATAGCGTTTCTTATCCATAGAATCTGATGCCCCATCCCCAAGCTCTTACCCAGAAATCTCCGTAGTGGTACACTTTAAAGGTCATATCTACGGGTTCTCCGTAAAGCTTCATTCCGTTCCAAGTCCACGCATGACCCATTGCTCGAAGATACACTCTGTTTCCACATTGTTTCCAGCATTTAGCAATGTAGAACATGTCCAATTTTCCCCTGACGTATCTCCAGTTTCCCCATCTGGTTCTATACCAACCGCGAGCACAGATTGTTAGTCTAACGACCCAAGCACACACTGGTTCATCATGAGGATTGCCACCAGGATGATTTATCGAGTTAAGTGGGTACAGCTCAAGTTTAGCCCTTCCACGAAGATAATACCAACCATATTTGTAGACTCTAGCCCAACCTCTCCTCTCAAAGGAATGAATAGGGGGTTTGTCAGGAACCATAACAGTATCTATAACATGAATTACACCATTCGAACATTCAATGTCAAGTGCAATTATTTCTGCGCCATCTATCATGACTCCGCTATCGGTCTCAACATTAAGGAAGTTGCCCTGCAAAGTCAGTAGACATTTTTGCTCTAGGACGTCGCCTGACATTAATTTGCCACTTACAACGTGATATTTGAGTATGTTAGCCAGCTCATCAGGATTCGCCAGCAAATCTGCAATTATTCCTGGGTTTGCTGCCTCTAAGGCTGCAAACGCTTCATCTGTTGGTGCAAAAACTGTGAAGGGCCCAGGAGTTCTTAGTGCCGCATCTAAACCTGTTGCCTGTAGAGCGGCAACTAGGGTTGTGAATGATCCTGCGTTTATCGCTGTGTCAACAATGTCTAAGATTCCTTGGGGCACCAAGACTTTGTCAATTACATGTATAACTCCATTGCTGGCATCAACATCCGCAATGACAACTGTTGCATCGTTAATCATTACTGAGCTGATACTTACTAGTAGATCGTCACCTTGTAGAGTTACTAAAAAGTCTCCGTCTGATAGATCTGCCGCCATTAATTCTCCCAACACCACATGATAGGTTAGTACTTCGGTCAAGGCGGGTATGTTTGCCAGTAGATAATCTACCACTCCAGGTGGTAGACCAGCGAAGGCATCATTTGTTGGCGCAAAAACTGTGAAGGGCCCTGGTCCACTCAGTGTTTCGACAAGGTCAGCCGCTGTCAGGGCTGCCACCAAAGTTGAGAAGTTGTCCGGATCTGCTACGGCAATATCAACGATTGTCGATTGAGCATTTACAGGTAGAGCAACAAGAGCCACAGTCACTAGAACTAGCAAGATAGAAATTAAGATCTTTCTCAAGATTCTTCACCTCCTCTGGATTTGCTAAGATCGACAAACCTTTCCAGTGGAGCACATAGCTCTTAAATGTGTGTGACTGTGACTCAACAGTAACATGTTCTTGAGTACAGATGCTTTCAAAGAAAACTATTAGTGATCAGGATGAATCGGAGAACTTGCTCGCGCGAGGATTCTCTGTTAACAGTAACTCAGTTGAAGATGAAGGCAATCCGTCTTAAAATGGAGATTGCAAAACTTGATGGGAAGGAGAAAATGACAGCGACGGAAGCCTACTCTGAGTCGCTCAATGAAATCCGACGCAGTGAAAAGCTAGAGGCCCCTATCTATTTGTAAACGTACGAGTGATACGGCGCGCACAGAGCAACCCATATGAGGCAAGTAGATCATCTCCGTTCCTAGAACATTAATCATTGACAATGGGAAAGCCTTTGCTTAAAGTTTACAATACGTTATCAGGAAAAATCGAAAAGTTCAAGCCACACGAGAACCGAAAAGTCAGAGCGCGCGCGCGATTGATCGAAAAATGGAGTCCTCCTCTAGAGAGAGAAATATTAAGTTAGAGTGAAACACAGACAGAATTATGCTCGAACGCAGCTCCGCACAGTTTCGGATGGCAGCAATCAAACAGCTCTTCGTGGCGTCTGTTATGCTTTTGGTTCAGATAATCATCTTCTTTGTCTCTGCTGGTCATGTCGCTGATCCTAGGCCATGGCTTTACTTCGGCACGGCCCTTGCACATTACTCTGTTAGTACTGCTGTCCAGTACAAACTTAATCCTCAGCTTGTCGTTCAAAGGCTAAAAAAGAAACGAGAGGGGTCCAAACTGTGGGATGAAATATTGATGCGAGCAAGTAATCTTATGGTGCTTATCTCGATACCTGCCATAGCAGGATTGGATGGCAGATTCTATTGGTCAAATCTCGATGCTTATTTTGCAGTGGTAGGTTTTGTGTTTGTTGTGGTCTCCTCGGTCTTGCTTAATTGGGCTATGATAGTAAATCCGCATTTTGAGCCCACTGTTCGAATCCAAAAGGAACGTGATCATAAGGTTATAACAAGTGGGCCCTACAATATTGTAAGACATCCTGGCTATCTGGCGGGAATCTTGTTCACTATTTCGATTCCACTTATTATTGGATCCGTTTTCGCCTTCATTCCTGTTGGAATTTACGCTCTCTTGGTGATAATTCGTACTTGGTTGGAAGACAAAACCCTTCAAGAAGAACTGGAAGGATACTCAGAATACACTGGACAAGTTAGATATAGACTGTTTCCTGGGATTTGGTAGGCAGAAACTAAGCCTGCAGAATCTCAAGTCTCCTGTAAGTGAGCTAAGGTTCCACTTTTCTAAGCTTCCGATAGAGAAAACAGGGCGTGATTTAAACAGACAGATCTGTCTGGAATGTAGAAGGGCTTTCATGTAGCGATTGCTTTGTTACATTGACTGCACTGACTTGATCTATTCATAGCCGCGCGCGCCCATAACATACAAGTATCGCCCGCGCGTAAGGGTTATCTATCTCTGTTCGCTGTCTATCGGGAAAGTTGCGTAGGCGATTACTGTGGACAAACGCAAGACCAAACTCAACCATCCACCTTTGATTTTGCCAGTTTGCCTAGTAGGCGCGAACGTGAAGGGAAAACCCAACTTCGAGGCAATTGCATGGCTTAGCATAGTGGACTACAATCCACATCTCATCAGCATATCGTCTGAGAAGTCTCATCACTCGAACAAAGGGATACGCGAACACAAGGAGTTCAGTGTAAACATACCATCCGCCGACATGGTTGCCGTGACAGATTACTG
>JABAOH010011556.1_pt1 | contig 79121 bp, 63 predicted proteins | sample 7062181 | NCBI WGS metagenome assembly JABAOH01 (sample SAMN14538630, study PRJNA623070) | marine sediment metagenome | biome: marine biome [ENVO:00000428]; feature: marine pelagic biome [ENVO:01000023]; material: deep marine sediment [ENVO:00002113]; isolation source: pool of 5 deep marine... | reverse complement strand
CTGAGGTCCCAGACCAGGAGCGAAATAAGCTCTGACACCCATGTTGCCGTTGCACTGCGCGAGATCCGATTTTTGGATTTCCCATTCCGTTGCAAAAACTAAGACAAAAAGCAATGCTGTTAAGAGCAAGATAAATGGGCCTCTTGGCAGCCTATGGACACTTTTTTGTTTTAATATTTCCATTATCCCATCCTCTTTTTTTTAATCCTGAAATCTATTTCATATATCTAAATTACTGCAGCAATTTCAGGCTTTATGAGTTTAAGTGCAACTTTTTTTTATCTCCGTATCATGAGCCTTATAGACTTTACCCATCCCACTTTTGCCCAGCTCTTCAAGGATTTCATATCTATCAGCAAAGGTAGTTCCTTTGGTTAACTTTCTAACAGGGGTTTCAAGGGTTTTAGTTTCGGATACTCCCTCGGAGGGAGGAAGCGGAGTCGCACACTTACCGCAATAGAGAGTATCGTCGGGATTTTCAAAATGACATTTGGGGCATTCAATACCCATTATTCCCTCTGCTTGGCAAAAGAATAACAATTTATGAGCAATGAGTCAACTGGATTAAATGCTTCTGAAATATATTGGATATTTTAAAGATAGAAAAGAACACTTATGAATTCGCTGGATTTTAACTAATTTTCTCCTAAATTAGCCTTAAAAAGCTCCAACCCACATATGCTTTAATAATATGGTCTGTATAATAGGTCGGCTAATTCATATCGATAAACCTCATAGGGGGATGTGGGGTCAAGGCCAGGCAACCTCGGGCTTTTGGGATAGTGGATAATCTTAGTGCGACACAGCTAAATAAGCTAATCTATTGATTTATTTAGAGTTAACCATATATTGTCTTGTCGTGTAACATCGATTAGGTCAACTAACTGCATATAATTGCTACGTCTTAGGGAATCTTAAGAATGCTAGAAATGAAAAGTGAGTAATAGAGAGAGGCTAACCTCTAGGCTAAGGCATAATATATCGTAAGCTTGATTCTTGTTTGAGAGCTTACTCAAGAAGACTCACCTTCTGCTAAAGCTTTATTTGATATAGACTTCTCCCTGCGTCATAAATACGTGACAAATTTTACTTACTAGCGCTGAAGCTATGGTAGTGCGGTTGAAAGGCAAAAATGGGATTTTCCAGGGGAAAACAGAGATATCAGGCTGGCTGGGAAGCAGGGATTCGAACCCCGATTCCATGATCCAGAGTCATGTGTCCTACCGTTGGACGACTTCCCAACCGGGATATTAATGATAATTGATAATCTGTCCTTTTTCAACCCTGGGCCACGTTGACTTGGTAAGGGGATGATGATAGTATTGACGGCTAAAATGAGGAAGACCTGGATACGCTTAATATTGATTTTGCTGCTGATGGTTGTCTTCCTGTATTTTTTCTTTAAAAGTGTTGAATGGAAGGAAGTTTTCAGTTATCTGACCGGCATTGATATCAAGATCTTCATTCTCGTTATCATATTGACACCGGTTCATCTGGCCACTCGCGGCTACAGATGGAAATATCTGCTGATGCATGAGAAGAAAGATGTCAGGTTTTCCAACATGTTCGCTGGAAACGCGGTGGGATTTACAGTTACTTTTATTTTTCCAGGAAGACTGGGAGAGCTGGTGAAGCCCTTGTACTTGGCTCAAATGGAAAAAATGAGCAAAGGTTTTGTCATTGGGACCGTGGTGGTTGAAAGGACCTTTGACCTCTTTACGATGAGCTTTCTCTTAGGGCTGTTTCTCTTATCCAGGCCCCTCTATCCTTCCTTTTTTCAGGGAAAAAAGGAAGCCTTTTCGAATCTATACTTGTGGGGAATAGTAGCTGTCTCTTTTGCCACCGTGCTGCTGATATTCTCGCTTTCTCTCTATTTTTTTAAGGAAAAAACGCTTTCTATCATTCGATTTATTTTAAAACCTTTCCCTCATGGAATATCCGATAAGGTCCTCGAGCTTTCCCAGGAATTCATCCTAGGATTGAAATTTTTCCATTCCATCGGAAACTTGCTCATCTACATCTTGCTATCCTTCGTGGTCTGGTTGGGCATAATTTTCTTTTATTGGGTGTTTTTCTTCGCCTATGATATCTCCCTGCCTTTCTTTTTTCTTTTCCCCTATGTTTTCTTGGTTATGGTCGGTGCTTCGATTCCGACTCCAGGAATGGTGGGCGGGTTTCACTCTTTCAGCAAATTCGGTATGACGTCTCTCTACAACATTGATATCAACCTGGCCGTGGCTATGACCATTGTCGTCCATGCTCTCCAGCTGATAGTGACTTGCTTAATAGGTTATGCTATATTGTGGAAAGAAGGTATCTCCATATTACAGCTAAGAAAATTAGGTGAGAAGGAAAGTCAATGAGGTGCCCTTACTGCGGACACCTGGAGAGTAAAGTCATTGATTCTCGGGAAAGCAAGAAGAGTGTATCCATTCGCCGGCGCAGAGAGTGTCTTGCCTGTAACAGAAGGTACACCACTTATGAGAAGATTGAAGAAATTCCCTATATGGTGGTGAAAAAAGATGGGAGGAGAGAGCCCTTTGACAGCCAAAAACTCATGCATGGCTTGATGAAGGCTTGTGAGAAGAGACCTGTTCCAGTGAGGAGACTGGAAGAGATAGTTGAAGAGATCGAAACGCGGCTTCAAGAGAAATCAGATAAAGAGATCAGCACCTCAGATATCGGCCGCTTCGTTATGAGAAGACTCAAGGTGTTGGATAAAGTCGCCTATGTCAGGTTTGCCTCTGTCTACCGGGAATTCAAGGATGTTTTGGAATTCAAGAAAGAGCTAGAGAAACTTTTGAAAGAAAAATAAACAAAAATGGTAAAGACGATTAAGCCCATTTCCAGAATCGCCAAGATTGAGGAGGAAATCAACCGGATAATCGGAGAAGTTTTTTACCGAAAAGAAGATTATTTCGGTCTGGATGAGGGATGGGTTCCCTGCATCGATATCTATGAAAGAGATAATAAAATCACCATCGAAACTGAACTTCCAGGAGTTACCCAGAGGGACATCATCATCTTGCTTCATAGCAACCGGATTGAAATAAGGGGGAGAAAAAAAGAGAATCTTCCCTCTTCGAAATTTAGATATCTGCGTTTGGAAAGAGAATTCGGGAATTTTCGTCGGATTATATCTTTGCCTCACTCAGTTGTGCCGGAGAAAACAAAGGCAACTTTGGTCAACGGAATCTTAACCATAGAGCTGAGAAAAATGAGGCGGAAAGAGGATAAAGAAGTCAAGGTGAAGATCCAGAAACCTGACAAATCCACAGGAGGGAACTGATGACCAAGAAGGAAGGAGAAAACGGGTTCCAGTTTGATGCTCTTGCCGATGAGCAGGAGCAAAAGCTGCATATTCCCAAGAAACTGCCCCTTCTTCTGCTGAGAGATATCGTTGTTTTCCCTTACATGGTGGTTCCCTTATTTGTAGGGAGGGAAAAGTCAAAGAATGCTATCGATGAAGCCTTGTCTACACATCGGATGGTTCTACTTCTGACCCAAAAGGATATGGAGTTGGAAGAGCCAAAACGAGAAGATGTCTATGAAATGGGCACCGTGGCCTTGATCATGAGAATGCTCAAGCTTCCGGATGGTAGAGTGAGAATACTTGCTCAAGGCATTGTTAGAGGCAGGATAGAAAGCTTCGAGCAGGAAAAAAATTTCTATGCAGCCGATGTTAAGGTCATTCATGAACCCGAAAAAGTCGAGACAACTATCGAAACTGAAGCTTTAATCCGGAATGTTCGTACAGGGATGGAGAAAGCGGCCTCCTTAGGAAAGAATATTCCTCCTGAGATATTGATCATTGCAGCCAACGTCGAAGAGCCGGGGAGGCTGGCAGATTTAACTGTAGCCAATCTGAATTTGAAAGTCACCGAAGCTCAAGAAGTCTTAGAAATTGTAGACCCCTTTTTGAGGCTAAAGAAAGTTTACGAACTTTTAGCCCGAGAGCTCGAACTTCTTGACGTGCAGTCCAAGATCAGCAGCGAAGCTAAGGGAGAAATGGAAAAACTCCAGAAAGAATATTTCTTGAAGCAGCAGATGAAAGCCATCCAGAAAGAACTGGGGGAAGGGACTGAGATTCAAGAAGAGATCAAGGGCTATCAAGATAAGTTAAAAAAACTCAAGGTTGCCCAGGAAGTTAGGGAAGAATTAGATAAACAAATCAAACGCCTTTCCCAGATGCATCCAGAATCCGCCGAGACAGCCGTGGTGAGGAATTATCTGGATTGGATGTTTGCTCTCCCCTGGAATAATAGCACTAAGGATAATTTAGAACTTAAGCAAGCCAAGGTCATCCTGGATGAGGATCACTATGGTTTGGATAAAGTTAAGGAGAGAATCGTAGAGTATTTGGGCGTTCGCAAGCTTTCCAAAAAGATTAAAGGACCCATTCTATGCTTCGTTGGACCTCCTGGGGTGGGGAAGACATCCCTTGGTCGGTCTATAGCCAGAGCATTGGGAAGGAAATTCATTCGGATCTCTTTGGGGGGAGTCCGGGATGAAGCCGAAATCAGGGGGCACCGAAGAACTTATGTCGGAGCGCTGCCGGGAAGGATTATCCAGGGCTTACGGCGCACTGGGTCGAATAATCCGGTGTTCATGATGGATGAGGTGGATAAAATCGGGGCTGATTTCAGGGGAGACCCATCCTCGGCTTTGCTGGAGGTGCTTGATCCCGAACAGAATTATTCTTTCCGTGACCATTATTTAGGAGTTCCTTTTGACCTCTCCAAAGTTATGTTCATCACTACTGCCAATCTCCTAGACCCCATTCAGCCCGCATTTCGAGATAGGATGGAGATCCTGAACCTGCCAGGCTATACTGAGGAAGAAAAGCTGCAGATTGCCCTCCGTCACTTGGTCCCTAAACAGGTAGAAGAGAATGCTCTGAACAAGAATCTCATCTCCTTTACCAAAGGGGCTATCAAGAAAATAATTTCTCAGTATACCCGAGAGGCTGGAGTGAGAAACCTGGAGCGGGAGATTGCTTCTGTCTGCCGTAAAGTCGCCAGGAAAGTTGCCGAAGGAAAGGAAAAGCTGACCAAAGTGACCTCTCAAAACATTGAGAACTTTCTGGGCCCTCCCCGAATCTTCAAGGATCAGCTTCTCCAGAAAGACCAGGTCGGAGTTGCCACTGGAGTGGCTTGGACAGCCACCGGTGGAGAAATACTTTTTGTCGAGGCCACCAAAATGAAGGGAAAGGGAAATTTGACCTTGACTGGCTCTTTAGGCGATGTGATGAAGGAGTCGGGCCAAGCCGCCTTAAGTTATGCTCGTTCTCATTCCAAAGAATTCGGCATCGATGGCAAGATCTTTTCTCAGTTTGATTTTCACATTCATATTCCCGAAGGTGCGATTCCCAAGGATGGCCCTTCTGCTGGTGTGACTATAGCCACATCTCTTATTTCTGTTTGCAGCGATGTAAAAGTAAAGAGGGACGTGGCTATGACAGGGGAGATTACTTTAAGAGGCAATGTGTTGCCGGTTGGTGGAATTAAAGAAAAGGTTTTAGCTGCCCAGAGAGCTGGAGTCAAGAAGATGATCCTGCCCTTGGAAAATAAAAAGGATCTGATCGATATTCCAAAGAAGATAAAGAAAGAGATGCACTTCATCTTTGTTGAAAAAATAAAGGATATGTTTAATGAATCTCTAGTGAAACCCTTTTTGAGAGCAGCGGATAAGACCGAATAGACGAATCATTTTTCAGTTTCCTTCCTATGAAGCTTCAGAACTTAGGAGAAAACAAGTTAATCTCAAGAATAAGGAAGGATTTTTCAAAACCACATCCCGATATCCTGGCTGAAATCGGAGATGATGCAGCTGTCATCAAACATGGTCAGAAGTTCTTACTCATCACCAAAGACCTGCTCTTTGAAGGGGTCCATTTTCTGTCTCCGCTTCATCCTCCCTTTCTTCTAGGACGAAAAAGCCTGATGGTTAACCTTAGCGATGTGGCTGCTATGGGTGGCCTCCCAAAATTCGCTCTCCTCGGGCTGGGCCTGCCGCCGGAAATGGATTCAAGCTGGCTCCAGCAATATTTTGCTGGTTTTAAATCGGCGGCGAGTGAGGAAGGAGTAGCTTTAATCGGAAGAGATATTTCCCAGACAAAGAAAATTGCCATCTCTGTGACCGTCATCGGAGAAGGAAAAAATATCATCCAGAGAGACGGAGCTGAAGCCGGGCATCATATCTTTGTTTCGGGATGTTTGGGAAATGCCCGCCAAGGACTGATTCTTCTAAAAAAGGGATACAGACTGGGGGACAATAAAAAAGCAGACCCTTTTCTTAAAGCTTTTTTAAACCCTTCCCCTCCTATCACTCTGGGTAAAGAGTTATCACGCTTGAAGCTCGTCTCTTCAATGATAGATATCAGTGATGGCTTATCTGTAGATTTATCTCATCTCTGTGAAGAGAGTGAAGTTGGGGCTGAAATACACCTGGATAGATTGCCTCTATCCCAAGAAATTCACCATTTTCAGAGACAGCCCTATCGGCTAGCCCTTCATGGAGGAGAAGATTACGAGCTTCTCTTCTCAGTTCCTCCCCAGAATTTGAGGTCGCTATCAAGGCTGCAAAAGAAGCACCAGATAACCTTCATAGGTCGAATGATCGAAAAGAGGCAAATCTTTTTAATCGACCGTGGCGGTAGAAGAAGCCCTTTAAGCATCAAAGGTTACCAGCATTTCCAGAAATAAGAGGTTAGGTCTTGACTTTCAACTTTTCTCTAAGGTTTCTCGTTCTTCTGTGATAGAACGAGAAGAGGGCTTAGATCTAAAATAAATTCCAGGGTCTTGGAGCTGCAGAACTGACCCCAGAATTATGTTTAGAATGTATTCCTGAATGTTGAAAGTCAAGACCTGACCCCAATTTTAGGTTGACAAAAGAGTTCTTATTTTATAATTCACTATTAAGAGGATAGAATTAAAGGAGCGAAAAAGGAGGATACTATGGTAAAGAAAGGGTCGATTCTTATCATTTCATTTCTTTTTCTGGCCACAACCATGTGGGCAGGAGGGTGGAACAATACCCTGATGGGCTGTCGAGCCATGAGTATAGGTGGAGCTTTTACGGCTATTGCCGATGACCCGAGCGCGATCTTCCACAATCCCGGTGGCCTGGGCTTTCAAGAAAGCCGCCTGAATTTTTCTCTTCAGGGTTTTTATGTATGGCCTACTCATAAATACACCATGCCGACAGGTACGACGATCCAGAGCAAATACGATAATCCGTTGCCTCAATTTTTTGTGACTTACAGGACGAGTGAAAGGATAACTTTAGGATTCGGGATCTATGTTCCTTATGCCGGAGGAGGAGTTGATTGGAAAAAAGACCAATTGGGAGTTCCATTAGAATCTGTTATGGGCGTTTATGCCTTAACTCCCACCATAGCCTATCAGGTCAGCGATAAATTATCCCTTGGATTCAACCTGATCTATTACAGAGGAATATGTACAGTGAATACCGAAATAGGAGGCTATGGTCCGTTAAGCTCAGAAGAAACTGGGGGGTCTCTTTCGGCTGGCTTGGGTTTGATGTACAAGCCAACTGATAAACTCAGTCTGGGAATGAGCATCAGAGGCCCGGCTAAGATGAAGCTCTCCGGGACAACCTCCATTAATTATGGAGGAATGAAATTAAACCTGGATTCAGAAACAAGCTTCGATCTCCCCTGGGATATGGAATTCGGCCTATCTTATAAAATAACAGAGAACTTCCTTTTCGCCGCAGGCTTTCAGTACACCATGTGGTCAGCGCTGGATAAAGTCGGAAAAACGATAAAAAATGTGCCTGGCTTTGATCCCAATCTCCAGATGCCTGTTTTTGCAGATATACAGGAAGAGGAGATTTTGAAGTTCAAAGACATCCTTATTTGGAGAGCTGGATTGGAATACATCTTTCCTCAGGGGGTTTCCTTCCGCGCAGGGATAGGTCTTGACCACTACGCCAGCCCTGCAGAGACCTTGAGTATTACCAACATCGATGTGAATAAACTCACTTTTCTGGGCGGAGTTGGTTATAAAGCGGGAAAAATGCAGATTGATTTTCTCTATGCCTATGCTATCGGAAAAGAACGAGAGAAAATATTAAGTGATTATTTAATACCGCTCACAGAAAAATATAACCTTAATGTCTTCATTCTTGGACTGGGAATAACTTTTTCCTATTGATAAATCGCTGAAAAAATAGCCTGAATAAGCTGTGTTAATCTGTGGGCAGGTACGTTTGTTTTTAAAGAATATCAATTAGAGAGCAGAGATCCTTCGAAGACGACCTCTGCTGGGCCAGTCTGATAGACTTTCTCTTTTTCCCATTCTACGGTTAAAGAACCCATACTTGTTTTTACTTTAACTTTTCTGTCAGTCAATTTTTTTAAAATCGAGGCCACAGCAGCGGCACAAGACCCGCTTCCTGAGGAAAGAGTTTCTCCGACTCCCCTTTCCCAGAAGAGAACTTCAATTTCTCCTCTGTTTAGGACTCTTACAAATTCTGCGTTGATTCTTTTCGGGAAAAAAGGGTGAGACTCGATTTCTCTCCCTATCTGATGCCATTCGATTCTGGCCGGAAAGCGGTCCACAAAAACTGAGCAGTGAGGATTACCCAGAGAGACTACAGTTACAGGGTAGATTTTTTTATTTATGGAAAGGGGATAATCGATGATCTGCTCATGAAAGGAGCCATCATCAAAGGGAATATCAGAAGAAGAAAGCTGGGGAATACCCATCTCAATCTTGATCAGGAAGTGATTGTTTTTTTGTTTGATGAGCTTCGACTCTCTGGGGCCAGCAGTAGTTAGGAATAAGATCTTGGAAGACTCTATTCTCTTTTGGTGATAAAGACGGGCAGCTGCACATCTCAGGCCATTCCCTGAAACTTCGGCTTCTGTCCCATCGGCGTTGAATATCCTGAAATTGACCTCGCCTTTGGCTTTGTCCTTAACAGCTATGACAAGCAAACCATCAGCTCCGACTCCTGTATGGCGATCGCAGATGTTTTGGGCAAAACTGCTGAGGTCAGGAATAGAGGTGGCTTCTTTTTGATCGATGACCAGGAAATCGTTTCCCAGCGAATGAATTTTAATAAATTTCACTCAGGGGATCCTAAGAGTGATTAGGGTATCTTGAAATTCTCCGTTGCTCTCTCTTCGAACAAGTAGAATGATGGCATCTCCGGATTCTTTCTTTTTTACGATATTTTCAAAATCTCTCACTGACGCAACTTCCTTTCTGTTCACCTCTAAGATAATGTCTCCAGCTCTTAATCCTCTTCTTTCTGCTTCACTGTACTGCTGCACCTTAGTTATCAAGAGTCCTTCCCGGGTTCTATAACCGTATCTTTGGGCCAGCCGGGGAGTCATAGCCGTCACGGAGATCCCTATGTCTTTTCCTGAGGGAGTTTCTGGCTCCATCTCTTCCACTGGGGACTTCTCAGTGATCCTAACGGTGAAGGATTTTTCTTTTCCGTCTCGAATGACTTTAATGTTAACCTTGGTTCCGGGTTCGATATCAGCGATCTTAAACCTGAGGTCATTCCCGTCCTCGATCGGCTGTCCGTTAACTTCAATAATAACATCATAACGTTCTAGGCCAGCTTTCTCGGCAGGGAAACCAGGCTCTACTGAAGCCACCAAAGCTCCTTTTTTAGACGAAAGATTCAAGCTCTTTTTGACATCATCTGTCACGGGCTGGATTCCAACCCCCAGATAACCTCTGACTACTCTCCCTTTTTCCCTGAGCTGTTTGACAACTTTTTTAGCTAAATTGGAAGGAATGGCAAACCCAATCCCGATGTTTCCTCCCGAAGGACTCAGAATGTTGCTGGTGATTCCGACGACCTCTCCTTTCATATTCACTAGAGGTCCACCGCTATTCCCTCTATTGATGGCTGCATCAGTCTGGATGAAATCTTGATACTCAGGAACGTTCATACCTACGCCGAGCTGTCTTCCTTTGGCGCTGACAATTCCAGCGGTGACTGTATGCTCCATTCCAAAGGGATTGCCGATAGCTAAGACCCACTCTCCGACTCGAAGTCGGGCCGAATCCCCGAGCTCTACATAAGGAAGGTTCTTTCCTTCAACTTTAATCAAGGCTAGATCAGTATTCGGGTCTGTTCCGATGACTTCGCCACTGTAATCTTCACCGTCGATTGTGAAAACAAGCACGCTGATAGCATTCTCGACGATGTGATTATTGGTTATAATGTACCCTTTTCTGTCTATACAAAAACCAGTCCCTTGGGCCCTAGAGCGGTATTCCCTTTCTCTCTCCCTTGGACGGCCAAAAAATCTCTCCCAGAAATCTTCAAAAGGGTCAGAGCGGAAATCATCCCCGAAACCCCGGACCCTTCTCTTTTCCACTCTTTCGGCCTCAATTTTAAACACTGCGGGACCGACGCTTTCGGCAATATTCACGAAATCCAAATCAGGCTTTATCTGGGCAGCAGATGAGGCATAAACGGTGGGAGTTATAGAGAAAGGACTGCTTTCTTCTAAGTAGCTTATCTGAGCGTTTTTTTCAGGAAGATAGACAAATAGCAGGCCAGCTAGAAGGGCTCCGACCAGGAAACTCATGAGTGAAATCACTATGTATTTTTTCATTTTTTCCTCCGAGAAAGTTCCTTTTTTAAATTAACATACTTATCTCAAAAATTCAATGAATCGACATATATTAAACCTGCATTGTTGAAAAAAGTTGCATTGTGTTTCCTATGGGTTTATTATCAAGATCAAAACAAAAACTGCGGCTACTCTAGAGAAAAGAGTGAAAATGGTCATGAAGAAAGGAATTCTGATTGTCTTCGAAGGCATAGATGGCTCAGGGAAATCAGTTCAAGCCAAACTCCTTCAGGAGAAACTCAAGGAGGAAGGATTCGATGTGGTTTCTTTCCAGGAGCCTTCCGATAGCCAGTGGGGTCGTGAAATCAAGAAAAAAGCCTTTCATCCTGATTCTCTCTCCCCGGAAGAAGAATTGGATCTCTTCGTAAAGGACCGCAGAGAAAATGTTGAGAGAAACCTGAGGCCTGCTCTCCAAGAGAAGAAGGTCGTAATCCTCGACAGATATTATTTTTCGACCATATCTTATCAGGGAGCCAGGGGAATCGATCCAGACAGAATACGAAAGATCAATGAAGAGTTCGCACCTAAGGCGGATTTGGTTTTTATCCTGGATATTGATGCCCGGTCAGGTTTAAACCGCATCAAAGACAGAAAGAATAAAGAGAGGCTTTTCGAGCGCGAGGATTATCTGGCCAAGGTTGATCAGATCTTCAGAAGCCTCAGGGAAAAAAATTTTATACACCTTGATGCTCTGGAGAAAGAAGAACAAATCAGCCAGAAGATAGCCAAGATTGCCCTCGATTACCTTAGAAATAATCTCGCCTAAAATACAGCAAAATAAGGGGTCAGGTTCACGCGTTTAACCTTTTTGTCATGGCGAGCGAAGCGTGGCCATCTCATGAATAAAAGGCATTGAATTTTCTTTTTATGAGATTGCTTCGGCCTTACTGGCCTCGCAATGACAATATTGATAGTTCCTCTCCCTGACCCTTTCGTCTTCCTTATTTAATAAAAGCTAAAAGTGTAGACCAGCCCCCTATAATATTTCTCAACTCTTTACTGGACATATTCATTTTGTTATATTTTTATTTGATGGCCTTTAAATTCAAGATAAAGATAACAAAGACCGAAAGGCGAACTGCCCTTAAGATTGTTATTTTGTCCCTCCTTTTTTTGATGGCTTGCGGGCTGGGAGGTATTTATGGTCTCTACACGGCGATAAGAGAAAATCTTCCCTCTATTTCCACTTTAGAAGAGTTCGAGCCTAACATCATTACCTCCATTTACTCTGAGGAAGGAGAGGTTATCGGTGAATTTGCCATAGAGAAGCGGGTGGAAATACCGTATGAGGAAATCCCAGAAATCCTGAAAAATGCCATAATTGCCACTGAGGACCCTCGTTTTTACCATCATAATGGCATCGACTTCCGTGGAATCTTGAGAGCTGTAAGAGAAGATATTAGGCTCAGGCTCGGTAGAAAACCAAGGAAGCTTCAGGGGGGAAGCACCATAACCCAGCAGCTGGCTCGGCTGCTCTTTCTTACTCCCAGGCAGACAATTCGGCGGAAATTAAAAGAAGCCTTGCTTGCTCTGCAGATCGAGAAGAATTATTCCAAAGAAAAGATTCTGACCATGTATTGCAATCAGTTTTACCTTGGTCACGGAGTCTACGGGGTCGAAGCTGCCTCGAACCTTTTCTTTGGTAAGAGTGTTCCCGAGTTGAACCTGGAAGAGAGTGCTCTGATCACTGGGATTTTCAGAGGGCCTTCAGTTTATTCCCCTTATAACAGGCAAGAATTGACTCTTCGCCGCAGAAACCATGTGATCAATCGGTTAGTCGAGGAGGGATATTTACTCAAGGAGGAAGGGAAAGAGCTCAAAGAGAAGCCCATGAAAGTTCTTCCTCTGCGGAGAGGTAAATCTGAGTTTGCAGCCTTCTTTTTAGAGGAAGTGAGAAAATACATCGAGAAAAACTACGGAGCCAATGCCCTTTATAGGGAAGGACTGAAGGTTTATACCACTTTAGACCCGCGTCTTCAGCAGTATGCTGAAGACGCCCTTCGACGTGGACTCAGGGTCATGGACAAAAAACTGAAATGGAGGAAAGACAAGAGAAACCTTCTAGAAGAAGGAGTCGAAGTGCTGGAAGATGTTTGGCTTGATAGCTGGATTGTCCCTGCCGTGAAAGCAGAAGAAGTGGTAGATGCCATCGTAATATCTGTAGAGCGCTCTCAGGCACTCGTTAAGGTCAAGGATTATGTTGGCAGGATGGGGAATACGGATATTGCCTGGACAGAAACGAAAAATCTTAAATCTTTAATGAAAAACGGGGATGTTATCCAGGTTAAGATCAAGGGAATAAATGAAGAGAAGGGAGAACTTCTGGTCTCCCTCGATCAGGAACCTCTAGTGGAAGGTTCTTTCCTGGCTCTCGACCCGCTAACTGGCGAAATAAAAGCCATGGTCGGAGGCTATTCTTTCCAGAGAAGCAAGTGGAACCGTGCCACCCAGGCCCTGAGGCAGCCGGGTTCAGCCATCAAACCCATCCTCTACACCGCAGCCATTGAGAATGGCTTCACTCCAGCTGATATCATCGTTGATGAGCCGACAGTGTTCATCGACAAGTGGAGCGGAGAACCCTGGGAGCCTCCTAACTATGACGACAAATACAAAGGAGCTGTCACTGTTCGGAAAGGCTTGGAGGAGTCGAGGAATATTGTCACTGCCAAGCTTTTAGAGTACATCTCTCCCCAAACCGGGGCAGACTATTGCCGGAAGTTTGGGATCACTTCTCCCGTCTATCCTTATCTTTCCTTATCTCTGGGCACTTTCGAATTGAGTATGCTAGAGCTTGTTTCTGCTTTTTCTGTTTTTCCCAATAAAGGAATACGGGTGAATCCCTATTTTATCGCGCGGATCGAAGATAAAGAGGGAAACATCTTGGAAGAAAGCAAGATCGAGGTCGAGGAAGTGATCACTCCTCAGATTGCTTATATGATGACTTACCTGCTTCAAGGGGTCATCCAGCGGGGAACGGGTTGGCAAGCCAGTTTTCTAACCAAGGATAAAAACTTAGCTGGAAAGACAGGAACCTCAGATGATTGGGCTGATGCTTGGTTCTTAGGTTTTTCTCCCTCTCTATGTGCCGGGGTCTGGGTAGGACATGAGACCAAGATTTCTTTAGGAGAGAAACAGTCTGGAGCCATAGTGGCGCTTCCCATCTGGATAGAATTTTTTCAGAAAGTTATTGAGAGTGAAAAAAAGAGGGCAGAAGAGGAGGGAAGAGAGTTTGAGATTGAAGAATTTGAGGTTCCTCCCAACCTTTCTTTTGTTGAGATTGACCGCAAGACAGGTTTGCTAGCGACTCCCTTTTGCCTTTTTCCCTTCAAAGAAGTTTTTTTACCCGGCACTGAGCCCAACAGGTTTTGCTCGCATGAGGATCACATGATGATCTTGGATTATTATTCGATGAAAAGTAAAGAAGAGGAATAGTGGCGAACTCCCAGGGGGAAGAATAGCGCTCTTTGATGCTGTGGGGAAAAATTAAAACTTAAAGAAAGCTAAACATATAAAGACGGTTCTATTTTTTTAAACATATAGGGACGGTTCTATTTTTTTGTCCTTCCACTGCCTGAACTTTTGCTTCCCGATGAAGAAGAACGGCCTGAGCTGCTTGAGGAACGTCCGGAGGAGCTGCGACCTGAGGAGCTGCGACCAGAAGAAGAGCTTGAACGTGATCGTGAACTTACCCGTTTCGAAGTCGTCCCTTTCGAGCCGCTCCGGTATTTACTACCGCTCGAGTACTTACTGGATGAGGAGCCAGTGATGAAATCATAGATACCTCGGAAGAAAGAGGTCTTTTTCTTTACCCTTGAGCTTCTAGGAATGTTCTTAATGCTGATTTTTGAAGAAGACGGGTATAGGGGAATTCCTCCCTTGATGTAGCCGCTGCTTTCTTTTCGAACTTTCTTTTCTTCAGATTTTTTCTTCTTAGCTTCGGTGCTTGCCTTTGTTCTTCCGCCTACCACTGCTTTAGGTTGAGGTGATTTTTCGGTTTGAACTCTCTTTTCTTTGATTTTCCTTGAATCGAGCTGGACAGGAGATTTGGATGCACTTTTTCCGATTTTTGTGCCGAGAGCTGTGGATGAGGGGTAGACTTTCTTAAGGAGGAGTTTATTGGCGTTGAGCTTTTCTACCGAGACTTTGCCTGGGACCAGCTTCAATGGAGGTGAGCTGTTGGAAAGGCTGATATCACCCAATTTTTTTATGGATTCCTGATTCAAAGCCACATCAGATACATTTGGAGCCGTGAGATGTTTCTTGTGGATAACGGTTAGAGCTCTGGAATTGTAAGGATAGTAGCGGTCATTATACTGGTAATAGTAGTAGTTATCATATATCACCAGAGGATATCCATAATAGCTTAAGGGAGCCCAGCCAAAATAATCATATCCCCAATACCAACTTACCCAGCCAGGGCCCCAATAAGGGGTGGGGATCCAGTACCAGCCAAGTCCAATACTCCAGTGCCATCTTCCGAAATGAAAGGTAGCCCATCCCCAAGGCTCATAGGGAAGCCAGCACCATCCAGAGATCGGGTACCAGAGCCATCTTCCGTAATAATAGGGGCGCCAGCCAGGAGTTAAACCGTAGGGAACCCAGACATACCCGTAAGGTCGGAGATAGACCCAGCTCCCGTAAGCGGCCAGTTCATACTCGAAGTCTTCCAGTTCCTCAGGGAGATATTTGTTGGCGACCCGCTTGTCTAACTGGGAATCGCGGTATTCACTCCACCGTTCAAAGCTATCGCCAGCATCGGCATAAAAATGAGTGGGGCGGGAAGTAAAATGACCATCTTTGACTTCGATTCTTTGCTCATTCTTGATGAGAACTGAACCTTCTTCTCCTGCTGCCTCAACCAACCCATCGAAAACGTAGATTTCTGTTTCTCTGTTTTCTCTTACGTCTATCCTGTAAAGACCTCTGTCCAGGACATAGATGGAAACATCCGAAGTATGAATTTCAATGTTCTTTTCTTTCTCTAGAAAATTTATGTTGTAAAGGACATTTCCCGACCAGACCCGAATTCTAGTCAAATCATAGCCTCTCTTGGGAAGATTCAAGAAATCGACTTTAGTGTTGTGGTCTAGTCTTAAATAGTTTTTCTTGCCTAAGTAGATCTCAGTACGTCCTTCAGCCGTCCCCAGCCTATCTCCTTCGGCGACAGGCATGTTGACGACTCCTTCTTCGTATCCGAGGTCAGCTGCTCTTTGGACATATATTTTGCCGGTTATATAGCTCAGCCTGGCAAAGGAATAATTCGTGTAAGAAGTCTCCTCTTGACCCATCAGCGGGAGAGAGAGGGCAAAAACTATTGCTAATGAAGCCAGTTTCTTCATTTTCTTTCTCCTTCCAGCCATATATTGGTGCAAATAATATGCCAACCTGCTTCTCCTTATCCCTTACAATAATCTGTTCATTTTTGTCCTTAAAAGGGGACGTCTGCCACTTAAAATGTTCATCGGGAGTCAGGTCTTGACTTTTAACATTATCATAAACGGGATCAGGTCTCAATATAGGGGACGGTTCTATTTTTTCTCATTATTCTCAATATACTCTGTTAGTTGTTGAGAAAAAATAGAACCGTCCCCATTTTTCTCCCCATTTTTCCGAGCGAGGCGTGGCCATCTCATATAAAAAAATCAAATACTTTATTATTTATGAGATTGCTTCGGCCTTCAGGCCTCGCAATGACAATTTTTTTCTTTTATAGGGGCCAGTATTTTTTCTGGGTTTTGAAAACTGGAGCCAGCTCCTCTTGGAGGGAAGAAGAGCCTTCTGCTTTTATCGTGGGCTTTTTCCCTTTTCCTCCCAGCTGGAGCAAGACCTGTTGGATACCCAGCTGGAGGCCCTGAAGGTCATAGCCGCCTTCCAGGGTAAAGAGAAGCCTATCCTGACAGAGTTCATGAGCTAGAGCTATCAGTTCCCAGGTCATAGCTCCAAATCCCTCGTCACTCACCAGCATTCCTCCCAGGGGATCATTCCGGTAGATATCAAACCCTGCCGAAACCAGGATGAATTCGGGCTGGAAGGCTTTGGTGATAGGAGAGAGGATCTTCTGGAAAATGAAGTAATAATCCTCATCTGTCTTGCCAGGAGCCAGCGGAACATTAACCGTAAAGCCTGCGCCGTCTTCGGCTCCTATCTCATCCCAATATCCTGTTCCAGGGTAATGGGGAAATTGATGGGTGGAAAAATAGAGCACATCGTTTCTCTTCTGGAATGAATGTTGCGTGCCGTTGCCGTGATGCAGGTCCCAATCCACGATAAGGATTCTTTTCAAGGCGTGTTTTTTTATCAGGTGTTCTGCCCCTATGGCCACGTTGTTAAAGAGGCAAAAACCCATGGCCCTGGCACCCTCGGCATGGTGACCTGGAGGCCTGACGAGAGCAAAGCCGTTCCTGATTTTTCCTTGCATGATCAGGTCAATGGCTTTCAACAGCCCTCCAGCTGCCAACAAGGCAATCTCAAAGGAACGTGAAGAGGTGGCTGTGTCAGGGTCCAGCATGACTCTTTCCTTGCCCGAAGTGCCTTTGATCGCCTGGACATAGGAAGGGAAGTGGACCATTTCTACCTCTTTCTCTTTAGCCGGGCGGGGTTTTATCTCTAAGAAAGGAAAGGCGATTTCCTTTTCGATCATCCGGTATATGGCTTCGATTCTTTGCGGGCTTTCGGGATGAAAAGCACCCATGTCGTGTTCCATGTATTGCCAATCTTTAACAATGCCGGTTCTCATTCAAGCCTCCTTTTTAAAGAATAATCTCCACTTTTCCTCAGGAGGTTTGGGTGTCAAAAGGCTGACCACTATCAGCAAAGAAAGAGAGCAGATCAGAGCAGGGTAGATCGCCGGAACGCCCAGAGGAAGCTCACCCTGGATTTTATTAAGGATTTCCCAGACGACTGTAGTGACCAGTCCGCCAAGAATAGAAAGGACTCCTCCTGCTACAGTGGCTCTTTTCCAGAAGAAGACAGCGATAAGAGCTGGAGTGATCCCTGCCCCGTAGACGGTGTAAGCTGCATAAGCTGCATCCAGAATCCGGGGAAAGAAGGATATGAGGGAATAAGAAATGAGACCCAAGACAATAACAGTCAACCTTGAATAGAAAATCATCTTTTTATCTGGCAGGTTGGGATTGATAAACCTCTGGTAAATGTCTCTGATAACATTAGTGGCTGGCACCAGAAGGAAGCTGTTCGCGGTGGAAATGATGATGGCCACTATGGCGACCAAAAGAAAGCATCCTACTACCAGAGGAACTCCTTTGTGGGCAACCAGAAGAATGATTTTTCCAGCCTCTTTCGCTTCCAGACCCTTGAAATAGCTGCTGCCCACGACCGCCAGGCTCTGCAGAGCCACTCCCAACAGGATAACTCCCCCCACCCAGCCTATAACCGATTTCTTGGCTTCCTTCTCATCTTTGGCTGAGAAAAAACGCTGGTACATGTTTCCGTTTCCTAGGGCCAGCAGGAAGGTGGGAACCATATACCCCAGGGCCTGGATCCAGGTCATGTTTCCCAGGAAGGAATGACTCCTTGGAGTCACGTTGGCCACGATAAAGTCCATTCCCCCCACCTGATGGATGAGAAAGGGAAGGGCTAGAAAGACTCCGGTTATCATCACGATTCCGTTAAAAATATCCAGATAAGCTACAGAGATCATCCCCGCCAGCAGGGTATAGGTGATGACAAATACAGCGACTATGATTATGCCCGCTTTGATGGAAATCTTTCCTTCGGTGATGATATTGAGGACCCAACCTCCTCCCCGGAACTGGTAACTGACTATGGTCACGTAGGCAATAATTGTAGCTATGGTGGCTAGAATCCGGGCCCATTTGTTGTACCGGGCTTCCAGGATATCAGGAACCGTGAACTGACCGAAGCTTCTGACTCTGCCAGCGATAAAAAAGACGATGATAATGCCCAGCCAGCCGCCACTGCTTCCGATCAACGAAGAGTAGCCGTGATTATAGCTGAGATCAGAGACGCTGAAGATATCTCCAGATCCCATCCAGGTCGCCAGCAGAGTTCCCACCAGAATCGGAGCGGTCAAGGTTCGGCCCGCGACCAGGAAATCTTCTTTGCTCTTCAGCCGCCGGACCAATCGCAGGCCGAAGATGAAGAGAAAAAGGAGGTAGAGGAGAATAGCTGCCAGATAGGTCATGTCTTTGCTGTGCTATTTTTTCGAAGGAAAGAATTTTTCTAATTCAGTTTGTTTTTGCTTTTTAGTTAAAAGACTCACCACTATAAGAGCGAGTAGAGATACGACGAGTGCGGGATAGATGAGTGGAATTCCCCAGGGGTCGCCATCAGGAGCTTTGTCTGGAGGCAGGACTTCGGCCATGATCTTCAGAAGAACGCAGACCACTGTCCCCGAGATAATAGAAGCCAAACCTCCAGCTTTTGTCGCCCTTTTCCAGGCCAGAGCAGCGATGAGAGCTGGGGTTATGGCCACACCGTAGATCGTGTAAGCAAAGTAGGCTTGGGCCAGTACAGATTTCATACTCATGGCCAGGAAAAAGGCAAGCACTCCCAGAATAACCACAAAGACTTTTTGGAGGGCGACCATGGTGCGTTGACTGGCGTCTTTCTTGATGAACCGTTGATACACGTCGCGCATGATGTTGGTCGATGGAGACAGGAGGTAATTCATGCCGGTGGAAATAACGACCGCACAGGCAGCGCCGAGGAGAAGGACACCCACTGGTGCCGGTACTAGACTCCGGGCAGCCATGAGCACGACTTTTCCTCCTTCCTTGGGGATGGACAGGTCGATCTGTCCCTTAAATTTACTGTAGGCAAAGACTGCGATCACCACCACCACAGTTTCTACGAATACAGTGCCCACAGTCCAGAGGATAACAGCTCTTCGGGCATCTTTGGGAGACCTGGCGCTGTAGAATTTTTGGTACATGCTCTGGACTCCCATGAGAAGAAGCATGGTGGCCAAGAAATATCCTCCCACTTTGAGTACGGGATTAGCTCCGAATTGCTGGTTTATGACTGCAAAATAGCCTGAATCCAGTTGTTGGGTCGCCTCTGGCAGGCCTCCAACGGCGATATAGACAAAAGGGACCGCCAGCAGACAGGCTAGGAGGATGATAATCCCGTTGGGAAGGTCTGTATAGGCAACTGCAACCATACCTCCAAGAGCCGTAAAGAGGATGACAAACGAAGCAGCGATAATGGTGCCCACCGAGTCAGGTATGGCCCCGTCTGTAGCCACGTTCAGGATGAACCCGCCAGCTACGAATTGATAAGAAACGATCACTGTAAAAGAGATGATGAGGGCGAAAGCTCCGAATATGCGAGCCACAGGACCAAACCTCTCCTCCAGGATATCGCCGATCGTGTACTGGCCAAAGGTTTGGATTTTGCCAGTCAGAAAATAAATCAAGACTATCCCTACCCAGGCCCCGGCAGCTAGCCAGAGGGCAGAAAATCCAGCCTTGGAGGCAAATTCAGCACCAGCGATAAAAGTTCCTGAGCCGATCCAGGTGCAGATCAGAGTGAAGACCATGACTGAAGTCTTCAGCCTGCGGCCAGCGACCATGAAATCTTCTTGGCTCTTAACACGTCTGGCCCTTATGAAGTTAAGACTGGTTAGCACCAGAAGATAACCTAGAATAATCCAAAGATATAAGGACATTAGACCCTCCTCTTTAAACTCGGAATCATATTTTTACCAGCTCAGTCTGCTTTTCGGTGGTGACTTCAACCTCACCCTGGTGCGTGATAAAGACATTTATTTCAGAGCGAGCTGCCATCTCTCCCTCAAAATATATTCCCGGCTCGATGGAAAAGCAGTTGCCAGGGATGAGTTCTCTCTCATCCTTTGTTTCCAGGTTATCGATGTTCACCCCGTTGCCGTGGACCTCGTCACCGATAGAATGTCCTGTTCGGTGCATGAACAGCTTTCCGTAGCCTGCATCCTGGATGACCTTACGGCAGGCATCATCCACTTCCCATCCGAAACAGGATTGACCGCCCTTGAATTTTTCCTGGATGAACTCCACTGCCCGGTCTCTGGCTCTCATGACCGTATCAAATATCTCAACATATTTTTCCGGTGGCTTGTCTCCGATAAAACCGCACCAGGTAATGTCAGCAAAAATTCCCCCGGGTTCTTCCATTTTTGCCCAGAGATCGATCAAAACCTTACTACCGGTCTTGAAAACATAGGTATTATCTGGAGTTGGCTCGAAGTGAGGGTTTGCTGGATGGTCATCGATGCCCACGATGGGTATCTCCTCGTTATTGGTCATTGTGTTTTCTTTGAATTTTTCCTCGATGAACCGAGCCAGGGCGTATTCAGTGAGCTCCTTTTTGTCAGCTATGGCTTTTCTGATCTCCTCGAAGGCCTGGTTTTTGACTTCATTGACCAATTGAGCAGCCTTCTTGTGGAGATTGTATCCCGTTTCATCGATAGAGGCTTCGAACAGCTGCACTAGGTCAGCCGAGGTGACGATTTCATGACCGAAGCTCCTCAGGAGGTCGATCAACCCGCCATCCACGATAGAGACCAAGGGGATGTGCTGAAGCGGAGAATACTGCATGGCGATCTTCTTGGCGCCTCCTAAGATGCTTTTTAGCGAAGAGTGGAGCTCTTCCCAGGCAAGGTACATGGTTTTCTCTCCAGGAAGGGAGTCGAGCTTATCGGGTTCGACTCGATGGGCCAATTTCTGGGGCTCACCCAGAGCAGGGATGAAGTAAAACCATCTTCGGCTGGATATTTTTCCAGTGGGAAGGCCAAGGATATGGTAGGCGATCATATCGCGGTTATGGAAATCGTAAAGAAGCCAGCCGTCGATGTTCTTTTCTCTCAACACCTGCTGGATTTTTTCGATGTTCATGGTTCCTCCTTATTTTTTCACTAATTTCTTAATTTTCAGTTTTAGCAAAACCAAGACCATGATGAGATATCTTTTAATATCTCCCAGGGCTCTGATGTTGGTCAAGATTCTTGGTATCTTAGCAAAAATCGAGACTTTTGTCCGGCTGGTAAGGGACCAGCGGAAGATGAGCTCGCTAACCTGAGCCCAAGATAGCTTATCGATGAAGAGGGGAACATCTCCTTGAGCAGCAGGGAGAGTGATGATTCGGGAACGATGCCTTTTCGTCCAGGAGAAACCTCTAGGAAGGATGTTCATTTTTTTGGCTGTTTTTTCTAAAGGTGTCCCTGGGTAGATATGAAGAATAGCAATACTCCCTTCAATTTCATCCTTGTATTTTTCGATGATCTTGATGGTTTCCTGAGCTTCTTCCCAGGTTTCGGTAGGATGGCTGAAGATAAAAAAAGCGTTGGGTATGATGTCGAGCTCATTGCACCACTTGACGAGGTGATGGAAATCATCGATGTTGATTTTTTTCCCGACGATCTCGTTTCGGACTCGCTCTGAAGCTGCTTCCAAGCCAAAAGAGAGGTGGAAGAGCCCTGCCTCTTTCATTTTCCTAAGCAGAGGCTTGTCGATAAGGTCCAGCCGGATATCGCACTTCCAGAAAATATCGAGTCTTCTCTCTAGGATAAGGTCACAGATCTCTTCCACTCTTTTCTTGCTAACGTTAAAAGTATCGTCGAAGAAAAAGATGACCCGTACGCCATAGGTCTTGATCAGGAACTCGATTTCCTCGATGACATTCTGAGGGCTTCTCATTCTTACAGTTCGCCCCCAGTTGATAGGAGTAGCGCAGAAATTGCAGTTGAAAGGACATCCACGGCTGGTCATGATATTAACCGCGGGAAGCATTCCCTCTCCAGGCACCTCAAAGCGAAAATTGTATTTTTCAAAAGGAATCAGATGAAAAGCCGGGAAAGGAAGACTATCCAAGTCTTGCATCGGAGGTCGGGGAGGGGTGGATATGATCTGGCCGTTCAGCTTGAAATAGATTCCTTTTATTTCCTCCAATGCCGCTAGGTCTTTTCTTTTATCCAGAGCCTGGCAGAGTTCGAGCACGGTCATCTCGCCTTCGCCCTTGACCACTATATCCAGATCTGGGATATGAGCCAGGCAATCCTCAGGAGCCATAGAGGCGTGTGGTCCTCCCAGCATAGTCAAAGCAGAAGGAAAGACTTTCTTAGCGTAACGAATCAATCTAAAGCTCTGAAAACGGTTTTCTGTGGTCGAGGTGACTCCGATGAGGTCAGGCTCAAAGCTCTGGACCTCCTGCTTTATCGCTGGCCAGCCTAGATTCAGGATATCAGCCGGAACGATCTTGACCTCGATTCCATTTTTTTCCAGCACCGCTGAGATATACAAGATTCCCAAGGGAGGCATCGAAGAGCCTTTAGTCCAGCGCTCAGCAAAGTATCCACCCCGAGGGACGAAGAGTTGAACCTTCATGGAATTACAATTAATGCCTTAGATAAAATATCATTCCGCCCTTTTCTCTTCCATTTTAATAGAGTAAAGGTTGGTTACACTCGGCTCAGCCATCGTTGTTCCATAGATATAATCGGCGACTTCCATGGTTTTATAGTTATGGGTGATGATAATGAATTGGGTTTGATTTTTTATTTTTTTCATCAGTTCCAAGAACCGGGCCAGGTTGGCATCGTCTAGGGCCGCATCCACCTCATCCAGAATGCAGAACGGAGTCGGCCGATACCGGAAGAGCGCAAAGAGAAAGGCTATACTGGTCAACGCCTTTTCGCCTCCAGAGAGAAGCATCATGTTTTGGAGCTTTTTGCCCGGAGGCTGAGCAATGATTTCGATCCCGCTTTCTAAAGGAGTCTTAGGGTCTTGGAGTCTCAGCTCAGCTACTCCTCCTTTAAAAAGGAGAGAGAAGACATCCTGAAAGTTTTTATTGATCTCGACGAGAGCTTTCAAGAACTGGGTTTTGCTCTCCTGGTCAATTTTTTTAATCGCTTTCTTGGCCGTGTCTATGGATTCTCGTAGATCATTCTTTTCCTGGAGGAGAAAATCATGGCGCTTTTTTTGAATCAGGTATTCTTCTTCAGCCATCAGGTTCACAGCACTTAATTTTTCAAGTTTTTCCTCGAGTTCTTCGATTTTTTCTTCGATCTGGGGATCGATTTTCTCTTCTTCAGAGATTTCTGCCTTGACTTCCTTAAGAGTCTTTTTCAGGTCCTGCCAGCAGTTTTCCTCGAGGTTGACCATATCCCTCTCTTTTTCGGCTTTGTTGATTTCCCATTTCACTCTTTCCTCTTTCAAGAGTTCATGCCTGTCCTTCAATCCCTGGATTTTTTCCTCTTGCTTTTTGGCCTCTCCTCGGAGTTTTTGAAACCGCGGCTCTTCTCGTATGCTCTCAGCTGCCCTGTCTTTTTTCTTTTGTTCTGCTTTCTTCTTTTTCTCTAAAAGGTTCTTGATCATTTCTCTCATTCGTAAATTCTCTTCCTCGCAATCTCGAATCTCGGCCTGCAAAGCTTCTATTTTGGCTTCAGCAGTTTTCTTTCTCTGGATTTGACTCTGGCTTTGATGCTCGAGGTTTCGGTGCTTTTCCTCCAGCAGTTCAAGACTGGCTTTGAGCTCGTAAGATTGCTTATCTCCCTGTTTATTTTTTTCCTGAGCCAAGGCTAATTGTTCTTCCTGTGTTTGCAATTCCTTTTTCAGGCTTTTTTCTTTCTCGTTCCATTTCTCTTGTTCTAAGGAGAAATCCTCGTTTCTCTGGATTATGGCTTGTTTGTCTTCCCTCAGGATTTCAAGCTCGCGGTCGAGAACCGAGACATGATTCAAGATTTTCTCTTTTTCAGCCTCATCAGCCGAATTCCCCTTTTCCATCTCTTGAACTTTTTTTTCTGCTTCTGTCAATTGAAGCGTCGTCTGCTTAGACTTTGCTTCCAGTCGTTCTATCTCCTTCTTTTTTTCTTCGAGTTCTTGAGCCAGAGGCTGTATTTTTTTCTCCTCGAGTGCAACCTCTTCTTTTAATCTTTTCATCTCTTGACGGAGAACAAAGATTCCTTTTTCTTTCTGTCCCGCTTTCATCAGCCCTGAGGAAAGCAATAAATCTCCGCTAAGGGTAAGAAAGTGGTAGGATGGAAAGCGAACCCAGAGTTGAATTGCACTTCTTAAGTCCTGAACGATAACCGCATCTTGGAGGCGGGGAAGGTATTCTTTAAACTTGGGGCTGACTTTAAGACGAGATTTGAGAAGACCTATGACTGCTGGGTGACGGGATAATTCAGGGGGAGGGTCATTGATTTTATGAGGAGGAATAAGAAGAAAATTGCCCTTGATTGTTTTTCCTTCCAGCTGCTTCAGAAGCTCTTGAGGAGGGATGACCAGAGATTTCCCTTCTTCTTTCCAGAATACATCCAAGAGAGGAACATGCTCAGGATCAGCCTCGATCATTCCTGACAGGAAGCCCAGCGATTCTGGAATATCTTGAGAAAAGTCCGTATCCCTTTCTTTTTCCACGATTTTTTCAAGGGCTTGAAGTTGATGGAGAGCTCTATCTCTTTTTTCCTTTAATTCCAAGATCTTCTCTTGTCGCTTTTCCTGAGAGAGGCCAAGCTGGGTTTGTATTTTTTCAATCTCTTCCAGGCTCTTTTTTCTCTCTTTAACCAGTGAAGTGGTTTGGAAGAAAGCCTTTTTGCTTAGGCTTATGGTTTTTTCTTTTTCTTGGAGAAGGCTTTTTTCTTCCCCCACTTGGGAGACGAGTTTTTCTTCCTGCCTGAGGATCAATTCGAGTTCTTTTTCAATTTTCACCCCTTCATTCCTGAGCTCAGAATGATCGGAGATCTTTTGTAGGTAGGCCTTTCTTATGGATTCCACTCTCTTTTCCTGGCTGACCATTTTTTCATAAGCTGACCGGTTTGCCTCTTCTGCTTTTTCCAGCTCTAGTTTCTTCTGGGAGAAAGATTGTTTGAGCTCTGTAAGGTTGGTTTCGGCTGTTTTAAGCTCGTTTCCTAGGGAATCTAGTTCTCCTTTTAACTCATCGATATTGAGCTTGGCTTTTTCCTTTTTTTCTTCAAAAAGCTCAATTCTTTTTTCTACGCTTTCTATTTCTGCCTCTAAGCGGTTAAGCTCTGATCTGAGATTGAACAGGTGATCTTGTCTTTCTTTTAAAGACTTCTCCAGGTCCCATATCTCTCGGCTCTTGGCAGTGAGCTTCTGTTCCTCTGACTTTATTCGAGAGATGATCTCTTTTTCCTTGCTCAGGCTACTATCGTAGTGCGAAGCGACATCGGCTTTGGTCTTTTCAAGGCTGTCTATTTTTTTCCGGTAAAGAAGAAAAGTGAACCGGCGAATCTTCTCTTTCATTTTCCTGTATTTGATGGCTGCATTGGCCTGTCTTTTTAAAGAGTTTTTTGCCCGAGAGACTTCGGCTATGATGTCCTCAAGCCGAGTGAGGTTTTGTTCGCTGTTCTCCAGTTTATTCTGGGCCTGTCTCTTTTTATCCTTGTAATAAGCGGTGCCAGCCGCTTCTTCCAAGAATTGTCTTTTCTCGATGGGCTTAGAAGTCAAGATTCTCTCGATGCTTCCCTGCTCGATGGTAAAATATCCTTTCTCAGCAATGGCCTTTTTCCAGAGTGTGTCCATGATATCTTTTAGTCTAACCGCTTTTCCGTTGAGCCTGTATTCACTCTCTCCGGAGCGGAAGAGGCGGTGATTGATCACTAATTTTTCGCTGTCATTGACCAGGGATAGATTCACGTCGGCTAATCCCAGAGGAGCCTTGTTTTCATTCCCGTGGAAGATGACGTCTTCTATCTTTTCACTCCGGGACTTGAACCGTCGGCCACCCAGTACCCAGAGAATTGCATCGACGATATTACTCTTCCCGGTCCCGTTAGGTCCGACAATGATCGTTATCCCTGGGTGGAAGACGATCTTTGTCCTCTCAGGAAAAGATTTAAATCCTTGAACTTCCAGCTGTTTGATGATCATGATCTAAATAATTGTTTTCTCGTTCTGACGTTCCTCAGTTCACAACGGGATATCAGATTGTTTTTTAATTCGGCTGATATTGTTTCCTTTTTTCTGCTTGGAGTCAAGACCTCAGAAGTGGCTTTCATCAGGTTTAATAGATAATTTGTCTTTAACTCATGAAATACAATTCAGAATAAATAACAAATTCTCATGATTAGCCGGGATGCCTAAGGGAAAGTCGTATTGACAGTGGTGCCAATTTCCATTAATTTTTAGGTGTCTGAAAGGCAGGATTCTCGAAAGGCCAGCATAGCTCAGATGGCCAGAGCGACTGATTCGTAATCAGTAGGTCGGGGGTTCGAATCCCCCTGCTGGCTCTCCTTGCTTCTTTTTTTGTCACCAATTTTTCATTAGATTTGACTCATAATTTTGACTAAGGATGCTCAAAGAGAATGATGATTTTTCAGAGGAAACAGGCGTGCGCCTGACAGGACTCGAATCTGTAACCAAGGGGGTTACAGCCACCCGATTATATTTTAGAACCCAGAGAATAGAGCATTAATATCAACAATTTGGATATCAATAAAACTTCGGAGGTAAAGAATGCCCGTTATCCATGTAAATGTCTGGGAAGGTTTCGGACAGGAAAAAGCAAAAATCGCCATACAAAATATTACTAAAGTCTTTACAGGCTTAGGGATTCCCGATCAGGCGGTCGAAGTGATTGTGCATGAAATCCAGAAATCCCACTGGGGAATAGGTGGGGAGCCTGCTTCAGAGAAGTTTGAAGATATTTCTGATTAACCTCTTATTCCCCTTTTGGCCTAAGCTCCATGCCAAGTTGTGTCATCAAACCTGAAATATCGCCCTCTTTCCTCATCTCTACAATTTTTCCATCAACGAAGCTCAATACTGTCTTTCCTTGATGGCACATGTCCTATAAAAAGGATGGATTAGAAAATCCCTCAAGAGAAAAAAAATAAAATAATCTGGCACAATTTTTGCTTTAGTTATTGTCGAAGGAGGGATCGAATAAAAAAAGAAATAATTTGGGGGGTTTTGATGCGAAACTTAACAATATTGATTCTTTCAGCGTTTATGACCTTTGTATTAGGAATAAAAATTTTATCATCACAAGTGACAAAATTCCAAATGTGGCAGAAACCATATATAAAAATATCTATTTCTCCTACAGTACCGACAACTCAAGATATGATTACATTCAATGTATTTGCGCATGGTTTGAAAGGACCAGGCATAGAAAGGATTACTATTAAGGTAAATGACAGGAAAGTTAAAGTTTGTCTAATGTCTCCTTGTGTTTATACAGGAGGACCTTATCCTGAAGGACTTCTAAGTTATAGCGTTACGGTTCTTGATGTAGGATGGCATGAATACTCCTCCTATGGACCTTGGATAATTCAACGAAAGCTTTATATAAAAAACCCGGCATCTTTACCTAAGAGAGAAGAAGGATTATCAAGGCGAGTCATTCATTTAATTCCATTAGCAGAGAACGAAGAAACTCGATGGGGGAATGGTATAGTTCCCCTTCCCTTCCCGGGTGAAGATGATGATTTGAGTGGTTTCGCCAAGTATCGGTATAATGCTGTTTTAGAAGATGACAGAGTCTATCAAAAAGTATTATTAATGCATCCTCCTGATTGGCACAAAGATGGAATGATTGTAGGAATATTTAAGATCGAAAACCTTCCTGAAAACGCAATTTTTAAAGCAAAGGTAGGTTTTTTAGAGGAATCTGTCCAAGGGGATGTCAAGGGGTTTAGAGTTTTTGTGAACGAAGATCCTACCTATTACGCAGCAAAACAATGTTTTTATGACGGGCATTTGGATGAGCTTTCCCTCAATCTGGATAAATATGCAGGTCAGAATGTTGAGCTTGTCCTACAAGTTCTTGTCTTACCAGTCATTTTTAGAACATCAATTCAGGATGGGTCTGTTTGGGTAGATCCAAGAATTGAATGGTAAAGTGCTATTTCTCTCCCTCCTTCCTCTTAAGCTCTATGCTGCGTTGCTGATACATCACTATTCAAGATGCTAGTCCATAGCGACAATACTTCTGTCGATGAGCCACGTGCCGTCATCTTGTTTTCGCATTATCTCTATGAACTTTCCAGTGCGTTGGATGGGTTCGGGGACGCCTTTCCTTCCCATTGTCGTAGAAGACGTTCCCCGGACAAAGGCAAGGTCATATCGCCCGTCAATTTCCTCAATTGTTATGTTGGCCGCTGTGACGGTCGGAGATACTACACTGAGCGCCTTTAAAGTCTCCTTATATACTTCTCGCCCCTCAATAACTATCCCCTCCATAATCAAGATTGCATCCTCGGTATAGAATTCAACGGTTGCCTCCCAATTGCCAGCCAGCGTAGCCTGCAAAATAGAATCGTGTGCTGTTTTAATCGCCGCCACATCTTCATCTGATAATCCTGCCAGTTCAGCTACTGCTTCCTCAGCAACCTCTTCTCCTTTCTGGCAACCGACCATAAAGCATAGAATCAGAACCAAAGGAATAATCATAAATAGTTTTTTCATTATTCCCTCCTAATTAGATTCATGTTGTCCCTAAGCTTTGGCTCGTCGACTTATATCACTGGAAGGATTTGATGTCATATCATAAGCGAATAGACTTCCCCTCATGTCACCATTTTGTTACCAGAAATGCTTAAAATCGCCTAATTACGGCTATCGACGCATAAGAGTTTCCTGAGGCCAGCATAGCTCAGATGGCCAGAGCGACTGATTCGTAATCAGTAGGTCGGGGGTTCGANNAAGGATTATTTCGTAATCAGTAGGTCGGGGGTTCGAATCCCCCTGCTGGCTCTCTTTTTTTTGGGGGGACAGGTCAACAATTTCCTTTAAGCACAATCACGCCCAGTGGAAGCCAAAAACACTTGAGTCCCTGTTTGACAGGATAGAGAAAAAAGAATATATAGAGAAAATATTGATTGGCCAAAATTCTATAGTGAACATTTTAAAGTTATTTTTTAAGAGGCTGGAGGAGCACGCCAAGAGTTCTGGTAGGTATAAAGGAAAGTGAAAACAAAATGACACAAAAATTAGAACAAATAATCAATGGGAGGAAAAAGGGTGTGAGAACTTTATGTTTGACAGCATTGACAGTTCTAATAATTTTATCCGGTTGCTACGGATGTAAGCCCTCACTCGAGCAGACGAAGATAGCTTTTTCTTCAGACAGAGGTGGGAAAGTTGAGATCTATGTTATGAACGCAGATGGGAGTGAACAGAAAAAATTGACGAATAATCCTGCTATTGATGGGGATTCTTCTTGGTCTCCAGATGGAAAGAAGATAGCTTTTACTTCAGACAGAGATGGGAATTTTGAGATCTATGTTATGAGCGCCGACGGGAGTGGACAGAAAAGATTAACAAATGATTTTGATATTGCTGGACACCCTTCCTGGTCTCCAGATGGAAAGAAGATAGCTTTTCACTCAGACAAACCTTGGAACTTTGAAATTTATGTTATGAATGCCGACGGGAGTGGACAGAAAAGATTAACAAATAATCCTAGTTGGGATTTTGGTCCTTCCTGGTCTCCAGATGGAAAGAAGATAGCTTTTCACTCAAGGAGAAATGAAAATTTTGAAATTTATGTTATGAATGCCGACGGGAGTGAACAGAAAAGATTAACAAATAATCCTGATTGGGATTTTGGCGCTTCCTGGTCTCCAGATGGAAAGAAGATAGCTTTTAACTCAACCCGAGATGGGAATGAAGAAATCTATGTTATGAACGCCGACGGGAGTGAACAGAAAAGATTGACAAATAATCCTGCTAGGGATATGAATCCTTCTTGGTCTCCAGATGGAAGGAAAATAGTTTTTGACTCAGACAGGGATGGGAATGTTGAAATTTATGTCATGAATGCAGATGGGAGTGAACTGAAAAGATTGACAAATAATCCTGCTGATGATGCGGGTCCTTCTTGGTCTCCATATCTAGAAACTGAGAAATAATAACTCAGAAATCTGCTTTCATAGGCTTAAAAACAGGTTCGGCAATTATTTAAAGATGCGGGCTTTCAGATTGCTATAGAGTACTCAAAGCTTATTTTTTCATCTTGAATCCGAATTGTTCAGCTAAGTCCTCATCACTTTTATTAAGGTCCACCTTTCCGATGGGATCCAATTTGAAATCCTTAGTGATTTTGTAAGCCTACCTGCCTTTCCGGATTCTTTGCCAAATTTACCGTCTGTACGAAAAATTACTACATAGCCCGGAACCCAGAGTTTCGGTTGTAATTTGCCTGAAAGAAGATCCGTCTCCATGGTTATACGTCCTTGAAATCTCACCAGTTCTTCATTCACAATTAGGATAACATCTGCTTTTTTCCCTCCACATGAAAAAACCAGAAATGCTTAAGATCGCCTAATTATGGCTACAGATGCATAGAGGGATTCAATTATTTTCTGTCTACTTCTTTTTGGGTATGTAAGAAAGCTCTGGACGGAATCAGCCCTTATTTCTCAGCCTACTTCGCCTTAAGCTCCATGCCATGCTATCAGGATGGCTAAGATACCAGTAATGAAATTTGCTAGAGACCATATTATTCTTGCGGAATCAGACATGAGTCGATGCCCCGCCTTTCTTTGATTATTAGTCCAAAACCAGACACTTAAGCTATGATAGACCAATATCACACCTGGAAACCAGGCCAGTTTAAATCCCCATGTTGTGCCAAGAATAAGCCCAATTCCAGCAATACCGTATATCCACCCGATTAAGACATCAGCAACAGCTATCGCTTCTTCGTATACTCTATATTCAGGTATCATTCCTTTTTCTGCAAAGCCAATTTTCGTCGCTAGTTCCCAATTGATGAGACAAATTAATTGTCCAACCCAATGAAATATGAATCCGACAATAAGAACAAGCACACCAGCTATAATGTTTGCATAGGGAAAAATTTGATTCATTTTCCTTACTTCCTCCTTTCAGTAATTATAGAACTTGAAAATTAGGCAGACTATTAACCACCTCATTATATTGAGTTCTATACCTGTTTACTTTTTCCTTTTGAAAGCCCAATAAACTATCGACGCAAAGATCATCATTCCTATAACTGGAGTCATTAAGTATTTGAATTTCATTGATACTGATGGAACTAAAAAAGTAAAAACTGCCAACACCAAGCCAAAGATTAAGAGGAGTTTAGCTGTTAGTTTTATATTAAACCAAGAAGTGACATAACTCACCAAAGCAAAAATTAGAAATAAACCCACTACAGAAGGTCTTTTCATTGTCTCTATAAAACCGCTCTTTGAAATGCTTTCTGCTACCTCAAATAAAATAATAAATAAAAATATAGCTGTAATAATTATTCTAAATAGCCAGGAGGTTTTTTTCGGCAGCTTCCCCTCCTTCTTAATCTGTTTTATATTATCAAGTCTCTTTAAAAAAGCAACTCCAAAATGAAGCTGGCACTGGATAATTAAGGGATCCATCTGATTGCCAAGCAGTAGGTCGGGGGTTCGATTCCCCCTGCTGGCTTTCTTTTTTCCTAAAACTCTCATATCCTCTGATGAGTAAATTAGGGCTAAATAAGCAGCGCTCATATATAGCGTGCCTATTAAAAGCATTTAGACTTCGCAAGTTCTAGAAAATCACCCCTTGATTCATCTCCAGGGGCTATTTACTAATTTAATTTCTATAATTTACTATTGATTTAATGGATAAAATTTTGTTGAATCTAAGGTCAAAAGAAAAACCGCTTGATGGAAATTCAAAATTGTGAGGGAGAGATACATGAATAAACCAAAAGTTTCCTTCTTGGCCTTTATGATGATGTGTTTGGCTTATCTTTTTGTGGGTTCTCTAGAGACAGATCAAAGAGGCGCTCAGGATGAGATTGACAGGATTAACAGTGAGATTCAACTTCAGGGATTGGAATGGAAAGCTGGAGTCACATCTCTTACCTATGCTACACCTGAGGAAAGGAGAAAGAGATTAGGAGCTCTGGTGCCCCTACACGAGGATCCATCTAAATTCGTTCACTTAGAAGAGAAAGCGGCTCTGCCTGATTATTGGGATTGGAGTGACAGGAATGGACGGAATTACATGACTTCGATTAAGAATCAGGGGAGCTGCGGGAGCTGTTGGGCGTTCTCAGCCAACGGAGTTGCGGAGGCCGTTTACAATATAGAAAAAGGATTGTATTCCATCCAGACTTCACCCTCAAATGATGGCGCCTATCCAGTGGAGTCACTCCTAGAATCTGACGATCATTATAGTGATATTCGAGCGCTTGCCCTCGATTATCCTGATCTATCCGAGCAGGAGCTTGTTTCTTGCTCCTGGGCTGGCACTTGTGATGGGGGATACGCTTCAAGATCGTTTGATTATATCAAGAGCAATGGAGTTGTTCCTGAAGACTGTTTTCCATACGAGGAAAGCGATGTTCCCTGCAATCGGTGTTCCGACTGGCGAAACAAGTTGACCAGAATTCAAGGGTGGGGTTATGTCACCCAGTCTTCGGTGAACAAGAATGCAATCAAAGCCGCGCTTCTAGATGGACCCTGTTCTTTTTATATGGATGTCTACTCAGATTTTTATAATTATGATGGTGGGATTTATGAAAAGACGCCAAGTGCGACCTACGAAGGAGGACACTTGGTTGTCCTGGTTGGATATGATGAAAGTCAAGATTGCTGGATTTGCAAGAATTCCTGGGGCAGAGGTTGGGGAGAGAATGGTTATTTTAGAATCAGGAGGGGTGAATGTGAGGGCGGAACATGGATTTCAAAAGCATGGGGAGTCTCGATCAGTAATCGTGCCCCAAACTTGAGTCCGATAGAAAATCAGATTGTAAAGGAAGGCGAGCAGTTGACCTTCCAAGTCATGGCTTCTGATCCAGATGGCGATATACTGACTTATAGTGCCTCATCACTTCCTAACGGAGCTATCCTTGATAGTCTGACCGGAATGTTCGATTGGACTCCTGATTTTGTTCAATCTGGCTTATATGAAATAGAGTTTTTTGTCACCGACGGTATCTTTGAGCGTTCACGGACCGCCACGATCACTGTCTTGAACGTGAAAAAAGGAAAAGGAAGATCTTAAGAGAAGGGAGATTATTGATGAGATTTATAAAGATAACTTTGATTACGGTTTTGCTTTTTTTCTCGATAAGTTTTGTCTATGCCGATACAAATTTATATCTCTTTGGGAAAGGCAATTTTGTAATGGATTCCGGATCAGAGGATGACTATAGGCCTGGAGAAAACGATTTTCCGATGGCGTCTTCTTTTAATAATTTTGGATTTGGGTTGGGCGTTGTGTTCGAGTCAAAGAAAGTCTTCTACGGACTGGAAGCGCACTACACCTTGAGCGGAAATACGACCCTCACCGACCCTTCGGATAATGACACCGTCGAGGTAGATACTTATAAACATATTTCTGGGCTCATAGCACTTGGTTTTAACCTTGTCTATAAGCCAAATCTAAGATTGTTCATCAATGGGGGAGGAGGGGTGAGCTTAGTATTAGATGCAGAGATGAAGACCTATACTTCCCAGCTTGGGTATGAAACTCAGATTGAGGCCCCGAACAAGTACCCCCTAACAGTTTTTGGCGGGGTGGGAGCTGTAATAAATTTTTCTCAATCTTTAGGGCTATGGATCAACGGCCGTTATCAATATCTGGCCATTGATGTACCCGAGTCTGCTGTAGTCGTCCTGGTTGGGCTTGTGTTTGGTTTTTAAAAATGGTTAAGGTTGTTATTTAGTTAACGCGTCCTTTTAACGGAAGAATATATTTATTACTGCTAACAAAAAAAATAAAAAGAGATTTCAATACTTCTTGACAATCCTACTTTTTTTTCTCATATTATAATTACCTTAACAATACAAGGCTGGGTTTAGGTAGAACCAATTGTCAGCAAGAATTAAGACACAGCATCTCTCTTCTCTAATACCAATTTTATTAAGAAGAAAATCAGAAGCAAGAACTCTGTATAGACCTTGATTCATTTTAGATAGTAACAAGCAGGGAACCAGATTTCTTTTCGACCTGGAGGCGAAGTGGCTCTGCGTAAAATCATATCAGCGGTTTGAATCTATAAATTTATGCTCGTAAAAAAAGCGCCGAGGAGGGGCGCTTAACAAATACCCACTAAAAAGGAGGAAATGAAGGAGAATGAAAAGTAAAATTTTGATTCCAGTATTAACTTTGTTCTTAGCAGTCTTGATATTGTATCTTGTAGCTCAAGCAGATGGAAGATCAATAGAAAAGACGCTCAGTTCGCCAGAAGGTGCGTTAGGTGATACTGTATTTGTCACCGTGGTTGTAACTGTTCCTGGAGGTGAGACCGTGACCGTAACGGATACTCTTCCAGAAGGTTTCCACTACATCGTAGGAAGATTTAAGGTGAACGGATTCTTTGTAACACCGATGATTGATCGTAATGTCATATCCTACTCCATTACAACGGCTGGAACTCACACGATAGAGTTCGAGGTAAAAGTGGATGAAGCTAAAAGTTGGGAATCCATGGAAGTGTGCAATGTAGCTAATGCAAAATGGTACTTAGGCGCAGAGAAACAAGAGGAAATGGAAGATTTTGAGTGCTTTACTATTTATGCCTTTGATGAATTGCATAAGAATGTAGGCATACCCAAGGCTGATGTAGTCTTCGCTGTTGACTTAACCGGCAGCATGTCTGGTGAAATAGCTACCGTGAAAACAGAAGCAAAAAATATCATGACCAGTCTTGCCGCACAAATAGCTGATGTAGAGTTTGGATTAATCTCTTATATGGACTACGACGGGATATACACTACAACTGAGCCTGGTTCTAGCCCAACGACTTACTCTGCACGATACGGTGATGTCGGTTCCGGTGACTATCCTTACAACCTTGACCAGGATATAACTTCAGATACGACGACTATGGAAACTGCAATCAACAATCTAACCATTGGTTGGGGAGCAGATGGACCACAAGACTACACCAGAATCGTCCACGAATCATGGAACGACCCCAATCTTAGTTGGAGGACAGACGCGACAAGATTCCTGATTCTGTTCGGAGACGATGTTCCTCACGATACGAACTTTGATATTAATGACGATGGTACCCCAGACAACAGAGGGGGAGACCCTGGACGCGACACGATTCTCGGAAACGAAGATGATCTCGATTTCGAAACTGAGGTTGCCAATGCAGCAAACGCAGGCGTGCATATCTTGGCGGTTTATAGTGGATCAGGTTTGACCAAATACCCCTGGACTTATATGGCAGACCAGACTGGTGGAGGATACTTTATGCTCACTCAAGCTGGTCAAATTCCTGATGCTATCCAAGATTTGGTAAAAGCCGAAGCTCAAGAAACCCTGACGATTGAAGAGAAAACAGATACCCAATGGGCAATCGTTATGGACGTTGTAAACCCGTTCAACTACACCATGTACGAGGTAGTGATTAAAGACAGGTTTGGCGCAGAGATTGAAATAGACGATGAAGTCTCAATAACTCACGGAGATTGGTGGTATGAGACTAAGGGAAGATCAGAAAAAGTGTTTTTAACATGGGATATTGTAGAACTTCCGCCAGGCGAGACAGCTAGGCTCATTATATTGGTGTCGACTGATGAAAATCCTGCAGGAAAGCAAGAATATACTACACCAGGAATCTATGAACTCAATTCAGGAGCCACTTTGAAGTTCCTTGATCCAGAACAAGGTGTACAACTCAGCGCTTACACAGACAGCATATATGTCACGGTACTCCCTAAATAACGACTGATAGAAGACCTAAGAACAAAAGAGGGTTGGGCAGTAGCTCAACCCTCTCCTCTTTTTCTACCCTTTTCTTACTGAATACTACTATTGCCTAGAGCCTTTATGGAAGGATAAATATCCCGGAAGGCGAACGACGCAAAGAGGCAGATCGAGTATTATAGATATATCTCTAGAATAATTAATAAGTTTTTATCTTTGCATGAAGGGATTGTAGGCTGCTTTTGTATAACCTGCGGGAACATCATAGGTTCCTGCTGGCGCTTTCTTTTTTTCGATCGAAAAGACTTCATCCGTCATGCTCATACCCATCATGGAGGATTCGGTCTTGATGGGAAAGCCTTTGACTTTCTTGATTTCCTCGACCAGGTCTGCCATCATCGGAGTTGCATCTAAAACTTCTCCATAATGTTTCTGGTAGAGCTTTATTAAATCAGAGCCTACATCCTTTGAAACCCACCAATCCATTTCTATGGTCATAGACATCATCATGGTGATGTTGACTTCGATTTTATATTTATTGCAGTTCCAATTCCCGATTTTTTGAGTCTCGCCTGTGTCTGTTACGGTGACAGAAGTTTGGAGTTGGCCCATCATTTGTTGAGCTTGAGGATCGAGTGCTTTTGTTAGGTCGATAGGCAGATCTATCTCAGAATAGCTTTGGTTGTTGTGATTGATCATGTAGAGTTTCTTTTTGTCGAACCTAACAATCTGGGTCATGCCCCTAAGAGCATCATACCTGAATTTATCCTTGGCTAACCACATGCTGAGCTCCTCATCTGAAGCCGGCTGACCCATGAAGGCATCCATGTGGACCATCCTCTTGACGTGGGTATCGGCTTTTGCCAGGACCGGAAAAAGAATGAGAGTAAGGAATAAGAAAATGCTTGTAAAACTTAAAATCTTTTTGTGTTTCATGCCTTTGCCTCCTCAAAAAAATCTTTGTTAATTTACTAGATTTTTTTCCTTAAAGCAATTGTTTTGTTGAAATATTTTGAATGAGATTACTGCGCTTCGCTCGCAATGGCGATCTTATGAGATTGCGCAGCCTGTTCTGAGCATAGCGAAGGAATCTTCTATGCTCTTCGCAATGACAAGTTGATTACCTCGCGATGACAACTTTTACCAGTCGCGATGACAATACTATTGGATGAGATTGCCGCGCTCCCTTTTGTCGCTCGCAATGACGATATGATTTGCCCGCGATGATAAATTATTCTCTCGGAATGGCAACTATTTGCGCAACTTTGGAGCAATCCAGACATTAAAAAGAACCAGCAGCGCTAGAAAAGCGAATATGGAAAGCCACATCGTGATTTCGCCAAAAGAGGAAAAAAGACCATAGCTTACCGCACTCCTATAAAACTGGCTTTTATCGATCAGAACTTCTGTCTCCTTTGTCTTTTCCTTAGTCCATTTGTATTCAGATTTTCGGAAAGTCCGGCCAAAGTATTTTTCCAGGATGAGGTTCTCTTTGTATGCTATGAAAAGGGCTTCTCTTTTTTTCTTTTCATCCTCAGCCAAAAGACCAGCCTCGTACTTCTTATCTCGGCGGAAGATATGAACCCTGAGCTCATGGAGGAAAGGATGTGTCGAGCCACTGAAATCACGAAGGAAATTCTCATAATCCTTCTCCATCCATTCCTTGAGGATTTGGGCATAAGTGAATGATCTCTCTTTGTCTGTTTTTTCCAGTTTCTCAAGGCTCAACCTTGAATAAAAGACGCCGATCTCAGGGTCTCGGTGCTTATGCCTGAATTCGGTCATGGTTTCTTCTTTCTGAAGAAAAGATAGGCCTGGAATGAGTTTTGTGTAGCGCGCAACACGCTGGGGGGTGTTGGACATACATATACCCAGCAGAAGGATGTTGGCTGCTAAAAGTGAAGAGACCAGCCTGATAGACATTGATTTTATTTTCTCAGAAATTATCTTCGGCTGGATCCCTTTCCAGAGAGCCGTCTGAAACAATACCACTGAGAAGGCGTTCAGCCCGACATCGCGCAGATCCCAGTACCGGAGAGGCATGATCCACTGTAAGATTTCATCGAATATCCCTACCAGAGAGCCGATGAGGATAGCGGCAAGATAGATCGTCTTGTCTTTAATGGTGAAGCTCAGAGCTCGGAAAAGAAAAAATCCCAACAGACCGTATTCTAAGAAATGGACCGCTTCCTCAGGAGCGCGCCATAGTCTTATGGTGAAATAGACATAAAGGCCAGCCACGACAGAAAGCCAGATGTAGTTTGAAGGAGAACGGATTTTTAGACGGAAAACAAGAACATAGACAAGAATGACAAAGGCAGATACGATGATAAACAGTACGGAATAGCCAAAGAGAGGACGGCCCCATCGAGCGGAGACAAAACTTTGAATAGCTCTGGCAGTGGGCACGACCAGAAAAATGGCCAGGGCGCAAAGGAAAACCCAGAGCCAGGAAAGCCAGTACTTGATTCTTAACTTGGGGTCTATCAAATTGTGATCAGACCTTTGTTGTTTTCATGATTGGATTCTCTTTTCCTGATTTATCCGAACTTGCTGAGTTCAAAGTCAGGCTTTATGGCATAGGCAATCGGCTCTTCTCTTCCGGTCTTCAAGGGGAAGATATCATCTGGGAATAATCGAGTTCTGAACCCATTAAACTGTGGGGTATCAAATAGACAACTAACAATAAAATTGCAGCTCCTAACACCCACCAGCGGGCCGGCTTTCCGCCGCGTCCAGCTATGACAGCTACCAGCCAGCCTATCAGGGCGATCAAGGTCTTGTTGTCGGTTAGATCATACCCGAGAGGGAATCCGGTCCAGAAGACTCCAAAGGCCAGTTTTTGCACTATGCTACCAAGAATTATTCCTCCGACGAACAGAAGGACCAAGGTCCAGATGGCGTATTTTCGGGGATTCGCTGTGGGGCGGAGCGCTTCGATGCCAGCCCGGTTGGAGAACAGCATAGCCAGGAACATGATGATGACATGAGGGATAAGGGCGAAAGGCGACACATCTCCTCTAAAACGGATAATCACTGGCCTCTCTCCTGTCAGCGAGATTTGCTCTTCCTCATGGCTCAAGATGACCTTGTATGCCAGTTTCCCAGCCGGAGGTTGATGAGGGAGTTTAGCGGTCAAGAGATCCTCTTGTCTGAGCATGGCGAGAGTCGTCCATGGATCATCGGTTTTATACCTCTTGTATTGAACTGAACCAGTAACATCACGATTATCTGCCTTAACTTGGACTTCATGGTCCTCTTCTCCTCCGTGGCTTCGGTCCAAGATATAGCGAATCGTTGAACCAGCCAGCTCTGCCTTTCCTTCCACAGGATAAGTCGGGCCTGTCCGGCGTTGATAAAGCGCAGTGGCGAGAGTAATGATAATAGCGATTGTCCAAATGGCGAATTTTTTCATCTTAATGTTCTCCTACTGTCTTTTTCGGTAATTTTGAACTCAAAATAAAATGAAGATTTTGGAAGCAGGGATTAGAAGTCGAGTCGTCTCGCCTTACTCAAAATCCTCGTGAATAATTTTAATAACATAAATTAGATATTTTTGGAATAGACTTTTAGCTTAAAAAGCCTTGGCTCATGAGCTTGAGAAATATATGCTCAGCAAACAAGGGATGGGCTTGCCTTATTAAAAGACATAATTGAAATATTTTGAAGAATTTAGGATAATATTAGGGATAAAATCTTATGACAAAACAGGATACAGTGCAGATTTTGAGAATAGATATTCAACTAAAGCACAGTAAAACTAAAGATTATCAATAAGGGAAAAAATGGAAGCCTTTCATGTTCAATGTCCGAAGGGATACGGGAAAATAAATTTTATTGTCACCGCTAGCTCTACTTATTGTCCGATAAGCGGAACTAAGGATTGCGCGGACTGCGATGTGGGTCTCTTCGAAGACCTGGAAAAAGATAAACAGGTTAAAAGGACAGGAAGTCAAGAGTTAGACAAAGAAGTGTTGGAACTAGAAAGAGAAACTATCGAATTAGAAAAGGAAAAAATAGAATTAGAGAAAGAGAAAATAGAGGAAAAAGCCAAGAAAGAAGTGGAAGCAAGATTGAGGAAAGAGATGGAAGCTCAACTTCGAGAAGAAAAGGAAAAGATGGAGAAAGAAGAGAAAGAATGGATAGAGAAACAGGAGCAAGCACGAATGCAGATAGAAGAACAGCTCAAGAAAGAGAGGGAAAAGCTGGAAGAAAGGATGAGGGTAGAGAGAGAGAAGAAGGAAGAGGAAGAGAGGGTCAAGCAGGAGAAGGCCCGGAAAACGATGGAGGCCCATATCAGGAGCCAGATGGAAGAGCAAGTCAGAAAAGAGCGAGAAGAGTTAGAGCGGAAGATGAAGGAGGAGAGACAGAAGAAAGAAAGGGAAGAAAAGGAGAGAAGAGAGAAGGAAGAGAGAGAATGGAAGGAGCGGCAAGAGCAAGCCAGGAAAGAATTAGAAGAGCAATTTAAGAAAGAAAGAGAAGAGAGAGAGAAGAAAGAAAGGGATGCGAGAGAAAAGAAAGCGAGAGAAGAGCGAGAGAAACAAGAGGAAGCGCGAAAAAAACTGAGAGAGCGGATCAGGAAAGAGGTGACAGACCAATTCAAGAAAGAGCGGGAGGAACGAGAGAGGAAGGAGAGAGAAAGAAGAGAAAAAGCGGAGAAGGAACGGAAAGCAAGGGAAGAGAAAGAGCGAAAGGCAAGAGAGGAAAAAGAGAAGAAGGAAAGGAAAGAGCGAGAGAGGAAAGCGAGGGAAAAGAAGGAGAGGGAGATGAAGGAGAAAATCGAGTGTTATTTCTGCGGCAGGAATGCCCTACAAATGGATAGTCCTGATAAAACGGAGCAAAAGGTGGTCGAATGTCCGCACTGCCAAACATATGAAATTACAGATGAAGCCATCGAGTTTTTCTTCAGTAAGGATGATACTAAAGAGCTTCTTTCTTCAGAGGAAAGAGAAAGAATATCTGAATACATCCAAGAAAATTTCGATCCTCGTCGTCCTTCGCCTGTTCCCTTACAAATCAGAGATATCGATCAAATACTGCACAAAGAAGAAGCGGAAGATTAGCTAAAATAAAGATGAATTGATATCTCGACTAAAACTTTTGGGGGCTAGGCTTCAAACGACCACTTTGATCGCCTTTTTTAGGATGGAGTATTTTGCCGGCGGGTAACCGACGATTTCTCCATCCGTTTCGATGAATACCTTTTGATGGCATAAGAACTCTAAAGAACTGCATTCCTTATAGCGGGCGCCTTTCCTCCTGAAGATTTTTCCTGTGTAAAGAGCTGGTATCATGCTGAAAAGTTTGAATCGAGAGACAGAATCAATAAGGGCAGCATAAAAAAGACCATCGTCTGGCTGGGTCTTGACGCCATAGTGCATTCCTCCCCCAAAATAAGGGCTTTTGAAGACTGTCAGATTCTTCAGCCTCAGGTTTTTACACTCCTCCTGGTGGATCTTGATGTCACACGACAGCTCGCCAAACTGGATGAGGGCACTCAAACCCGCAGTCAAGGCTGCTGCATCCACGCTGAATTGTTTAAGCCGTTTGACTAGATGCTTGGCGGCATCAAATTTCTGAATGGCCAGGCTGATAACCCCGACATTGGAATTCACCAGGAAGTAGCGGATAGTAGGGCATCCGCTAAAATCCAGGCATTCAACTTTACAGACATCTATGAGGGATGGTTCCTGACCCAAAAACCTTTTGATTAGACTCTGTTTTTTGGGGAACATCTTTTCGAAATCACAACTGCTTCCAGCACCCAGGAATACCAGCTCCAGCTCTGGAGATTTGACCCTGTCTTCTGCCATCACCCCTTGAAGGACCTCGTTGAGGGTGCCATCTCCCCCAAAAACAGCGATCCTTCGGTAGCCTTTTTCGAGGAGAGAGGAAGAGATCTCGATGGCGTGTTCAGGGTATTCAGTGAATCGGTGTTCAAACTGGAGGCGATGAGCTTCGAGTTGGCTCAGGAATTCCTTCCATTTCTTCCAGGCCAGGCCGCCACCTGCTTCTGGGTTACAGATAATAAAAGTCTTTTCTGATGGCATCTCTTTCAATGCAGGGACATGTCCTCCCAGATCAAGGTCTGCTGTAATTTCTTGGTGAGAACCGGATCATCCTTCCTGAAGGCTGCATAAAGAATAATGTCCATTCTGATTCTTGGGATTCCTTTCAGAGTCTGGAGCAGGGGATCTTGGTCATGGAATCCCACCCGAAACAATTTGTATTGAGTACGAAAGGTCATTAGAATATGCCCTAAAAGGTCTCTTGCCGCCTCCGGGTGTTTTCTATCGTAGAAGAGGTGGCGAATATTCAAGACTTTAAGAGGTTTTCCCTGTTCAGGGAGAATACCCAAGGGTTTGAGAACGAGATAGAGCCCTTTGAAAAACCGGCGGTACTTCTGGATGATCGTTTTATTGAATCTGATTTGGTCCCAATAAGAAATGGCGGCAACGATTCTTCCCTTGTGTTTGGCCACTAGAAAATTATCCAAAGAAAAGTCTTGGCTCTGCTCTATCATTTGTTCGATTTTTTCTTGGTGGAATTCTTCTACTAATTCGTAGTGTCTGAAATGGCTTCGGAAGAGGGACGCTGTTTCCTCCAAATCTGAAGGAGAGAGCTCCTCGATTTGATAGCGGCCGGAACATCTCACCTTCCAGAAGGGAATGATATGAAAGACTCGGAACTTGGCGATCGGATAAAAGGGTGGAATGCCCAATCGTCCAGTAATGACGCTCAATATTTTTTGATTCTCTTTTAGAGCAGTCAGAAGACATAGACTCACTTTCATCCTCAGCATTTCATCGATTACTGCTTTCATCAATCGGTAGAGAACCCGACCTCCTCTGGCCGACTCTTTGATTTTCAGCCCTCCTGTATATCCAATACGCTGCAGTTTTCCAAAAATCCTGGCGTCTCTGTAAGAAATTCCAATGACTCCTGCAATTTCCTTATCTCTTTCTGCGACTAAGACTTTTGAATCGTATCCCTGCAGTCCAGGAAGGTAAAAATAGTCTGGCGACCGGTCGACATACAGGACTATTGAACTTTCCATGGGTTCAGTGCGGGAAATGTCCAGGAGAGCCTTGTTGTCCTTTTGATTTGCCGCTCGAATAATCATGATGCTTTACCAGATTTCTATCATATTTTATAGGTCATTGCGAGGCACAAAAGAAAAAAGAGATAAAAACAATTACTTTTTTCTTGAATAGAGATTTGAAATTTGTAATATTTAAACCTTCTTTGATTGAAGGAGGAAAGTATGGGTGGATTATTCGGAGTCGTTTCTAAAGAAGATTGCGTCAATGATCTTTTTTATGGCACCGATTATCATTCTCATCTTGGAACACGACGGGGTGGTTTAGCTGTAAAAAACGCCGAGGGCTTTACCAGGTTTATCCACAATATTGAGAATGCGCAGTTCAGGTCAAAATTCGAACAAGATGTCACCAAGATGAACGGGAATAGAGGCATCGGAGTTATCAGCGACAATGAAGATCAACCCGTGCTTATCGGATCCCATTTGGGGAAATACGCCATAGTCACCGTAGCGAAAATTAACAACTCTGAGGACCTCGTAGAGAAAATATTCGGCCGGAGGACAACCCATTTTTCAGAGATGAGTGGCGGAGAAATCAATCCCACCGAACTTGTGGCCACTCTAATAGACCAAGAGTCGACTTTTGAAGGCGGGATTCGAGCAGCTCTGGAAGCAGTAGAGGGCTCTTGCTCATTGCTTTTATTGACAGAAGAAGGTGTTTATGCGGCCAGAGACTGGCTCGGGAGGACGCCTGTTGTTATCGGAGAAAAAGAAGGAAGCTACGCTGCCTCTTCAGAAACTTGCGCCTTCCCGAACCTGGATTTTACGATAAAGCAATACCTCGGTCCAGGCGAGATTGTATTAATAACAGAAAAAGGTATTGAACAGAAAAGAGCTCCCGGTCAAAAGATGCAGATATGCGGCTTCCTGTGGGTCTATTATGGCTATCCTGCTTCCAACTATGAAGGGATAAATGTCGAGACCGTTCGGAACAGGTGCGGAGCTTCCCTGGCGAGAAGAGACACCATCAAGATCGATATGGTGACAGGAATTCCCGATTCAGGAGTAGGGCATGGCTTAGGATATGCCAGTGAAGCCGGCCTCCCCTTTAAACGGCCTTTTGTGAAGTATACTCCGACCTGGCCGCGGAGCTTCATGCCTCAGGACCAGGCGGTGAGAGACCTGGTGGCCAAGATGAAGCTCATTCCTATCAGGGATATTATTGAAGGCAAAAGATTGTTGTTCTGTGAGGATTCTATCGTCAGAGGCACCCAATTGAAAGACACCATACAAAGGCTCTACGATTTTGGCGCCAAGGAAGTGCATATGCGTCCTGCCTGCCCTCCTTTGACCTATGGATGTAAATTTTTGAATTTCTCGAGATCAAGGTCAGAGCTTGACCTGGCGGCCAGAACAGCCATTCAAGCCTTAGAAGGAAAAGACGGTGTAGATTTGGATAAGTACTCCACTACAGGAAGTGAAAAGTATGAGGCCATGGTTGAGAATATAAGGGAACGACTGAAATTGACGACCTTGAGATACCAGAGACTGGAAGACCTCGTGGAAGCCATCGGTCTTCCCAAAGAGAAAGTCTGCACTTACTGCTGGGATGGGTCTGAGATCAAGTAATATTTTTCTATTTTTCAATGATCTTCTTCAACCAGGAGAAGATTTCATCCCATTTATCATATCCTCCGTGGGCCGCACCTTTCACTTCTAGGTAGTTGAATTCAATTTCCAGCTCTTCTAATTTTTTTACAACCAGCCTGGCATCCTTGACAGGGACAGCATTATCTTTATCCCCGTGAACGATAAAGATATTCATTCTCTTTGGCTTTGTTTCATCGAGAAGGTCAAGGATATTCTCTCCCTTCAAGTTCATCGGCACAGAGACAGCACCTGACCTGATGATGATGGCCTTAAACAGTTTTGGATAGAGGAGGCCCAAACGCCAGGCTCCGTATCCACCCATTGAAAACCCGTCCAGGATGATGTTGCGCTCGTCTATTCTGTACAATTTTTTCACATGATCGAGGCACTCGATAACATCTTTTCCAGAGTCGCCGATGTACCAATCCGAAAGTCCTCTTGCTTGTGGAGAAAGAACGATGAATTTTCCCAGTCTTCTTCTTGCTCTTGCCCGTTGAAGATTAACCGTCGTGCTGTATATTGTCCTTCTTTCGTCGACTCCACTGCCGTGCAGAGTCACAAAGAGAGGAGTCGGAGTCTTTTCATCATAGTCAAGGGGGATAAAAACCGAATAGGGCTGGAGAGTGTTGTCGATTTCAGACCGATGGGCGAGTCTGACCAATCTTCCTGGTAGAAAGAGAGCTGGTTTTCCTTCCTCAACATTCTTCAATAAAAAGTCCAGCTCTTGATGCCACTGGTCCAAGAAGCTTATATCTGCATAGGGTGGTGAATCTTTCATGAATTTATCGATCCACTCGAATCTTATCTCCAGGGTGGGAAGGCTTTCTCTGAACTTCGTGTCTTCGAGAAGAGTCTCATTGCGCTTCACTTGGACGAGTCTTGATTTCAGCTTTTCAAACTCGTTCTGATTTAAGACGAAGAATCGCATATCCTCTCTGAATTTCAGAGAATCTTGGTTATCGATGATCCCCAGACTGAGGTCGTAGGAGCCTGAGGAAAGGTCTTCCTGCTCGAGCAAGAATCTGAATAGATTCATTCCTTTCTTCAAAGAGATATTTTTTACAGAAGAAACCGTTGCTTTAGCTGAACTCAGGATATAGTTGATTTTCCAATTCGAGGATTCTGAAGGAGAATTGACGGCACCGGTTATGATCTTCTCGCCTTCATGGTGATAATGAGAACCATTGATGGAGGCCTGGAACTCATGCTTTTCAGGCCTATGGGCAGTGAAACGGAAGATGTCACCTTTCCTTAAGTCAGATAATTCGGTGTCATAATCTGTATCTGGATAAAGCTGCAGGACTTTGCTCTGGCCTCTGTCTCGGTCAACATACACGAGATTAATTCCCCACTCTTGATGGATGAAAGGTTTAAAAGGCCGAATATATTTCCAGGGGATCGAGATTTCATAAGATATAGATCTTCCCGCGGTGTCAGGCTTGATTTCTAATTGAATATCTTGAATCGACATTTCTGGAAAATATTCTCCGTCTCTGTTGACCAGAACCTTGATGATCTTGTCTCCATGAAGGGAGAACCCGAAGGAATAAAACCGATCACTCGTGTTCCCCTGATAGGGGTCAAGGAAAGTGAGATAGAAGCCATCCCCGTACCTCCAGCTTCGGCTGGTAAATTCGAACCTATCATCGATTGCTTTCAGGGCGGCATAAAAGTTTTCAGAATCGAAGGCAAACCTGACAGCGACGGCTATATCCAGGGAGGCATCGATTTTTTCCCCGGCCGGAGACAGGTTGACCGGGAATTCTTTCATACTGCTCCATTCCTCCAGGTTTCCATCGATAACGATTTTGTCACCTGTTTGGAATATTATAGAATTTTCTGACGATTGACCCGGCCAGACTGGAGTCAATTGGTAAGATATGAAGAAACTGGCAAATACAAGAAGCAAAGCTGTTCGAGTTTTAGGTGTTCTCATAATGATTTCCTCCGAAGTATCGAATTATAAGAGGTCAGGTCACAATATTCAACATTAAACTATATTTTAAGAAAGTAGGTGAATAAAATCAGAATCAAGTCAGTATAAATAACAGAGACAAAAAAGAAATTTCCTAAGAATCGGGAGGGAAAGGATGAAAACCTGGATCTGGATTGCAGTTTTGATACTGGTGATCATTCTGTTTTCCTGTCAGAAGCAGCCAGAGTCCTCTAACGAGGGAAAACCTCAGGAAGGGGAAAAAATATTTCCCGTAGCCCAGGAAGTTGAGAGTAAAATCTCATTGGCTCTGGTCAATCTAGAAGATGGAAAGGCAGTTGAAGGAGCTCAATTGCTCCTGGATGCTGTCCTGTTAGCTAAGCCTGGTGAATACCTGCCAGAAGGCTTTGAAGACAAGATCTTAATAGCCAAGCACCAATTTCAGTCTGGAAACATGGGCGATGCTCTGGGATCCATTTCAGAGGCCTTGCTGATAATTAAGCCGCCTTCGGATTTGAAAACCGCCATAGATAAAGACAAGCCGGAAGAAACAGAGCAAGTCCAGAAGAAGGAAAAAGTCACTCTAGTAGCAGAGCTCGTCAGGAGTAAAATTTTAGCTGCCAGCCAACAATTCAAGGAAGGGAAGGCTGATCAAGGAGTCGAGCTCATTCTGGAAGCCCTGGTGTTGTTTGGCCCCCGCCAAGATTAAGCAAAATTAGAAAAGTTCCTATTCTTCTGCTGCCGGCTGGTCATTTTGGCTGATAGCCCGGGCAGCTTTCCAGGAGCCGTCTTTTTGTTTTCTTAGAATCCTCAATAATTTCCCCTGGTCTCTGATGATCTCTCCACCCTTGATCATTTCAGCTTCTGCCTCGTAAAATCCCCATTCAAAGGCCCAATCGCCGATAACCTTGATCTCTTCCCATCTATGCTCATATTTTGTTATCTTGTATGTTCGACTGATTTCAGTCTGTTCATCCGTATAGGCTTTCAGCGCCTCTTTTCCGACAATCGGCTTTCTTCCAGGCAGGAGCAGCACCCCGTTGTCTGTCCATAGGGATAAGAGTGTTTCATAATCTCTAGCTTTGGAAGCCGCAATATCTCGACGGTGAAGCTCTTCGATCCCGGCCAGAGCCTCCTGGTCGTTCTGGCTTTTTTTGCTCTGGCAGGCACCAGTAAAGGCAATCATCCCCAAGGCCACTACGAATAAGACTATTCTTAACATGATAACCTCCAATGGATTGCTCCTTTTTGACCCTAAATTCTTATCATTACCGATACTGAACGTCAAATAGAAATGGGGAACAAGGCTGAAGTTTCCGGACTCTTCCTAAGAAGCGCCTTTTGTATTAGGGGATTAGCAAGGCTTAGGTTCAATATTTCAGAGCTAGAGAAGTTGTATATGATTATCGCCTGTTTTATAAGAATATCTTGATTATCGATAAATTAATATTAATAATCAATAAAAATATATTGACAAACAATATATTCTTTCGTATATGTAAGGTGAGATTTTGAATTCCAGAGGTGCGACATGTCTATCATCATAAACTTAGACCTCATGCTGGTGAAACGTAAGATGTCTCTGAAGGAACTGTCCGAAAAGGTGGGCATTACCATGGCCAACTTATCGGTTCTTAAACAAGGGCATGCCAGAGCCATTCGGTTTTCAACCCTCGATAGTATCTGCATCGCCCTCAGCTGTCAGCCTGGAGACATCCTTGAGTACAAGGAAGAGGAATAAATAGGATCAGCTCAGGAAAAGGACTATATTATTTTCTGGATTAAATGGATTTTAGCGAGATTTTAACGCTTTAACTTAGCCTGATATTAACCGGCTATTTCTGTTCGGGTTATTTTAGCGACTACACCGGAAGCTGTCGGGTCTGGACAGCGAACATATTCTGTGGTCACTCCATTCTTATTGACGACTTTTTTATAGGGAGTTCCTGTATAGTACCAAGGCAAAGTCCCTCCGTAATGAAGAACACGTATAAATCCGCTCATGCTGTCATGCAACCATCTGCAGATCTTTCCGCTCTCTTGAGGATATTTGAATTTATCTCCCTTTTTGTAACACCTAGTTTTTTCTCCCACCTCAAAAATTTCGATTTCAAAAGCATACCTTTTTCTTGGAGGGAGAGGCGGCTGCTCTTGATTTGAGGCCAGGCCTGCGCCAGCGGCCAGAATGCCAGCCATTCCACAGCTAGTTTTGCCGATAAATTCTCTTCTCTTCATTTTTCCTCCTTTTAGGTTTAATCGACAGGGCCAAGTGTGTTTTATATTGAATAATATTATTCAATTCGAATAACAAATCAACCTTTCTGCATGATTTCAATTTCCAAGGAGCTTATAGCTGAGGAGACCATGATTCAGTTGGTGCTGTTCTTTTTACTTGAATAGGAAGAATTTTAAATAAAAAAAAGGGGCAGTTCCCAGTTTCCAAATTTCAGAGTTAACTGGTTTATTTAACTCAAAAAAGGGAACTGCCGCCTTATTTAGGTTGCTTCTTCGGCTTTGTTGCTCACTGCATAATACATCGAGGCAAAAGCACAGCGGATCCACATGATGGCCGGAATGATTCCGACTCCGCACATTATCAAGCCAACAAGCCCTGTCGGTATGGCGAGCAAGCCCATCAGGAATATCGTTCCTGCGTAACCTGTCGTCATGTTCCAGCTTTCCTTCACCGCTTGTACTGGATCCATCTTTTTATCGAGAACCAGGTATTTGACGAAGGCCAGCTTGCAGGCAAATATGATGCCTGGAACAACTAGCATTGCAATCCCGATGGCAATTATGGCTGATTTCAGCAATTCTGCTAATACCACATTCAAGTATCTATCAACGCTCTCAAAGGCGGAAAAAATATCTTTTACCTCAAACTGTTCATTTCTTACAGCCTTGAGAAACACGAAGGCAGAGCCGTAATCGATGGGGTCGTACAGCAGAAGCCAGTAAGCGAGGCCGAATATATTCAAAAGGACTATCCCAGCAGTTTCACGTCCATCTAGTGATTGCATCATTCCCAACGGAATGATCACTACTCCCACAATAATGGTAATGAGAAGTAAATCCAGGAAGAATTTCTTAAACCGGCCCCATCCAAAACTATAGACAGAACTAACGGTAGGTTGGGGAACAACCACTGGAGCTGTTGTCTTTTCTTTATTGTTATTCATGTTAGCCTCCATTTCTTTCAAGCTTTATGACCTAGCCTTTTTAAATCTTAATATGCTCAATTTGAAGAACTAAAGCATCAAATTGGCAATAATTTCATAGCCGGCTAGTTTTCCGACCTTAATGATTTCCACTGCTGAGGAAGGGATCATCAAGTTGAACAGGAAAAAGGTTAGAGCGACAGCTATAAAGAAAATTTCCAGTTTGGTTATCCATCTCATTTTTCCTTCTTTCCAGTTGATCATGTTAACCTCCTATTTTTTTGATTTGAAATTTCGCATTTAAATCGTTCACACTTCCAAAATACGAAAATAAAAATAGAATGACATCCAACGAAAGTAGGATTAGCGAAAAACACGACTTTAGTTGGATTCGATTTCTCAGGAAAGGTCTTATTTTTCTTGAGAAAAATCCTTTTTTTGTATACCTTTACTTAAAATGAGAGGTGTGAACCCGGACCATGAATGATATTCTTTTTGTCGCTGTCATCTTTCTCTGCATCGGCGCCGGCTCCTATGCCATCCTGGTGACCTATCAATTAAACCGAAAATACAGACTCAGCTATTTATCCACCTACCTGTATTTCCAGATTTTCATCAGCGTTTTCGGCCTGTACGGAATATTAGGTCAGGTTATTGCCAAAAGAATTCTCCAGCAGCAGGATTCTTCCTTTCAGACGATGGAGACTATCGGGCATTTTTTCTCTTTCCTGGGCATTCCTTTTTTGATGTTTGCCTGGTACATGTTTATAAGATTAGGCCGGGAGATCATTGACAAGAAACTATCCTCTGCTTTTAACCTAGGTTACTTTATTGCTTTAGCCTTTGTTTTTTTTGCCAACGGAGTCGTTATCGTCTTGCTGAATCTGTTGGAATTAAGAGATGAACAATATGCCTTGTATTCATCAGCCGTCATTTTCCTGTATATTGCCATAGAAATCCTGGTTCTCCTCCTTGTCCTGCCGCAATTACTTATTCATGCCCCCAGAATAAAAGAAGAGAATAAACAGAAGGCAACCCAGATTTTCGCTTTCTTGTACCTGTTTGTTTTTGGTGCCAGCCTCGTGTTTCTTCTTTTGGCTATCCGCAACCGAACGTTCTTAGCCGTTTATCTTTTAGTCTTTCTTTCTGCGAACATTCTCCCTCTGCTCTACTGGAAAGCCTATTTGAGCAAACATTTCGTTGCTCCTGTTATTCAGATTACAGGCGTGCTGGGCATGAAACATTTCCTGGCAGAACACAAGATTTCAAGGCGTGAAGAGGAGGTCATCCAGCTCTTATGCGACGGTAAGACGAATAAAGAAATCAGCGAGACACTGTTCATCTCCCTACAAACTGTGAAAGACCATATTTATCGTATTTTTCAGAAAACGGATGTGAAAAACCGTGTCCAGTTGATAAACCTTATCCAGAGCTATAAGAGTGAAGGGGAGTAGGCAGTGACAGGAATGATGATGAATCAGAGAGGTAACTCATGAGAGAGGATATATTCNNATCCAGAGCTATAAGAGTGAAGGGGAGTAGGCATTGACAGGAATGATGATGAATCAGAGAGGTAACTCATGAGAGAGGATATATTCTTCGAGATTCATAGAGACCTTCCTCGCGAGGGCCCTGGCCGGAATAAATACACAAGGAAGGCCTTCCAGATGCTTCCCAAGATGGAGAAACCACGCATCCTGGACATCGGATGTGGACCAGGGGGGCCGACAATGGAACTGGCCAGGCTGAGCCAAGGAGAGGTCATCGGATTAGACATCCACCAGCCTTTTTTGGATAGGCTTCAAAAAAAGATAGAAGAGGCAGGGCTTTCCGACCGTGTTCAGGCTGTGAAAGGCTCCATGGTCGAGATGAATTTCGCAGAGGAGAGCTTCGATATCCTCTGGGCCGAAGGCTCCATATTCATCATTGGATTTCAAAGAGGACTCAAAGAGTGGCGGCGCTTTCTCAAGCCTAAAGGATTCCTGGTGATCCATGAAATGACCTGGCTAAAGTCCGGTCCTCCGCAGGAGATCTTAGATTACTGGAAGAAAATATATCCGGGCATCAAGACGATTCCCGAGAACCTGGAATTGATTCCTGGCCTCGGGTATCGCCATATCGGGCATTTTCCGTTGCCCGAGGACGCCTGGTGGGATGAATATTATCGTCCCCTTGAGAGACGAATCCAGAGCCTCAGAAAAAAATATGCGAAAGATCCCAAAGCTCTGGCCGTACTCGATAACGAACAACTCGAGATAGACCTGTTCAGGAAGTATTCCCAGTGGTACGGCTCAGTATTCTATTTTATGCAGAAGGTCAAGCCTCTAGCTTGAGGATATATCCCATTTTCTAAATTTTTTCGCACCTCCAAGATTCAAAAAGGCTTTTAAATCATCATCCCCACGGGCAAGGACGCCTGTGTGCTTCTGTACTAGTAGTTATATAAGTTTCATTTTTAGCCTTCTCTCCAGTTTCTTTTATCACGCGAACCTTGCAAATTATAAGGGCAATACAATCAATAGTATCATCTCCCATATCTTTTAATTCGACGATCGGGGTTAGAAAGACTTTTTCTGCTGTGATTTTCACACTCACTTTTATCTTCTCGTCACTCGGAACCACTTCCTTCAAGAACTTACATATGTTATCTTTGCTCTTAAACATTTTGCTTTCAGCTGATACGACAACCATATCATGGTCTTCATACAGGGCAGCAATTTCACAAACTTTGCGTGCTTCAAACAGCTTATGAAGTTTTCCATGCAACTTAACAATTTTTTCTGCCAGGGCTTCCATTTTTTTTCTGTCTTTTTCTTTGGCCTTGTCTAATCCCTTATCCAGGAACATTTTTTCCATGATCTGCTTGTGGGTCTGAGTTGGTTGTGCTTTTGCCTTTTCAGGGACATGGAATATCATGACTCCAAAGAGAAAGACCAAAAGGATGAAAAAAGAGTAGATTTTAAGCTTCATGATTTCCTCCTTTCCTTGTTAGTCAAAAAATGTATTTTGTTCTATTATTTCCTTTGACGAAAAATCAGGAAATAATAGATAGTTTTCCTGACTAATCGGGATTTCTCTTCCTCTTTTGCTTTTTCTTATTTTTATTAGTTTATTACTTTTTTGAGCCTTTTATAGGCTTCCGTACTTATTTAACTTTTCGTCATGTTTCTTTTTTTCTTTTTTTAGAATTTCCTTGAAGCGGGGATCATCATGCAAGTTCTTATAACAAGGATTATTTTTTAGATAGGGATAGGAATACATGTATTCGCTGACCTTTTCAAACCCTGTTTCAATTCCTTCTTCGATATATTTAATCGCTTCGTCTTTTAGCCCCAGAAGAGAATAGACACTCGTGACATCATAACGGTAGGGAGCCATCCCATTGATAAGCTTGAGAGCTCTATCTTTTTCCCCTTTGGCTGCCAGCAAGAGAGCCCGGTAAAGCTGAGCTCTTGTCCTGCCTGGCGCAATTTTCTCTGCGGTGGCAATTTCTTTTTCAGCTTCCTCGTATTTTTTTTTCAAAATAAGCTGTCTTGCATAGTTTAAATGCAGCCAATAGCCATCTGGGTCTATTTCCAAGGCCTTTTTTATTTGAATTGTGGCTTCTTCAAACTCTCCTAGGGAAATGTAGCAGATAGCACATAATTCGTGCGCAGCAGGAGCTATAGGATCAAGCTCAACAGCTCTGGTATAAAATTTTATGGCCTGCTGATACAAGCCAATGCTCCGGAAAAAAGACCCTATATCTTGATTGATCATGGCATTATTAGGATCAATTTCAAAGGCTCTCTTGAAGAATTGGAAGGATTTATCGTTATCCATCAAATAAAAATAGACCCACCCGAGCCCCAGATTCGCTTCGGCTAAATTCGGTGCTATTTCATAAGCTTTCTTGTAATTCTTTAGCATTTGATCAAGGTCTTTTTGCTTTAAATCAGGATTTTCTTTAGTTTCTGGGCTATTGTAATGATTCTCGTAAGCATTGCCTAAACCCCAATAGGCCAGAGCATAATCGGGTTCAATTTCAACAGCCTTCTCGTACATCCCTATTCCAGTTTTAAAATGTTCTTCTTTTTCACTACCAAAATATTCTCTTTCAATAAAATGCTTTCCCATCACGTAGTATTCATAGGCTCTAACATTGGTTGGCTCTCTGGTTTTAATTGTTTCGAATTTTTCTCCGACGAGGCGAACCTCCAGTGCGTTGGCAATGTCATTGGATATATCATCCTGAAGCTTAAAATAACCTTCAAGGTTTGCCTCGTAGCGGTAGGGCTTGATGAGAAAACCTTCCTTGGCGTTAATCAAGTGGATATTGACCCGGATGGAGTTATTCTCTCTCTGAAGAGTTGGCACCAGGATATGGTCAACCTGCAATTCCCTGCCAATCTCTTTTATATCTTTATTTTTATTCTTATAATGGATTACCGAGAGTTTTGGTACGACCCGTAACTCTACGATGCTTGACAGCTTAGTGATAATATCGTCAAGCATCCCTTCACAAAGAGGTTCTTGATCTTTTTTCAAGCTCAGGTCCTCCACAGGAAGGACCGCAATAGAGCTTTTCCACCTGATTTCGCCGACTGATGCGACTTCAGACTTGCCGGGTTTGAGAGGCCCTTTGATCAAAAAATAACCAAAGACTATGAGTGCGCTGATTAGAACAAGGATTCCAGCATACCGGAAAGCTTGAATCCGCTTTCTTTTGGTTTCTTTACGTCTTGTCTCAATGCGTATCTTCTCTGTAATGGGAATGTCTTTCTCGATTTTCTTTAATTCTGCCAGGAGCTCCTCTGCGTCTTGAAACCTTTTCTCCTTGTCTTTCTCTAAACATTTAAGGATCAGCTGGCTGAACTCTGGGACCAATTGAGGATTCAGCTCCCTTGGATTAACGGGTATCTCGGTTTTGTGTTTAAAAGCCAGTACTAAGGCTGTTTCGCCTTCAAAGGGCACCTTTCCTGTAACCATCTCATAAATGATGATTCCCAGGGAGTATAAATCCGAACGAAGGTCGACTTCTTTCCCTTCCATCTGTTCAGGAGACATGTATTTGGGCGTTCCGAGCGAAATCCCCTTTTCTGTTATCCCCTTGGCTTTGATCGAGCGCGCAATCCCAAAATCCATGATCCGGGCATTTCCTTCTCTGTCTATCATGATGTTCTTGGGTTTTAAATCGCGGTGAACAACATTTAATCTATGAGCCTCCGCCAATCCCTCGCATACCTGTTTGGTTATAAAAATAGCTTTACCTGTGCTTAGAGGTCCTGCTCTTTTGATGAAGCTTCTTAAATCTTCACCAGGGACATATTCCATGGTGATGAAGTATGTCTCCTCTTCTTTATTCAGGTCATACATGCGGCAGACGTTCTTATGGGAGATGTCCCGGGCCAATTTAATCTCGTTCCTGAATCGCTCTATGGTTTTTTTGTCAGCAGCTTCAGGTTTGATGATTTTGAGAGCGATTTTCGCGTTGATTTCTTTGTCAAAGGCTTTGTAAACTCTGCCCATGCCTCCTATGCCCAGCTCCTCGATGATTTGATATCTACCGGCAAAGGTGGTTCCAGTGGCTAACTCTTTCTCGTCAGCAATGAGAGTTTCTGTATGAGTGGCAGCAATCTCTTCACGTTGAAGCAATTGGGTTCCACACTCTGAGCAGAAGCGGGAGGTTTCAGGGTTGTCTAAATCGCATCTGTGGCACTTCATAGTTCCTGCCAACCCCTTTGATGGCGTGTATATAAAATATCTTTTAAAAGAAAAATAGTCAAATGAATAATTTCAGGGTGAGCATATCCGCTTAAAGCATCGATATCTGATATTAGTTGTTGTGATACTATGAAATTTGGGAAGGAAAATGGATTTTGCTTACTTCTCTTTTAAAGACTCGATGATCTTCTGGAAATCCTTTGTGTTCCTTATGGATTCGAGGTCTTCATCCTGCTTTATATGGGCAACATCATAGAATCCGTTTTCCACGGCCAGCTTGAGATTTCTTAAAGCTTTCTTCTTGCTGTTGTGGCGGGCATAAGCGCAGGCTAGATTGTAGAATCTGTATTTAAGCCGGGGCGAGTCTGGGAGACTTGCTTTCGTTGCGATCTGTAGAAAGAGGATTGCCCTTTCCTGATCGCCCTTTTGTAAGTAGGTTCCGCCTTTCCGGCTCGCGTTCATCTCTATGCTGAAAAGGACTCTGACTGCGAGAGAACTTTCGTTTATGTTTTTCTTTTTTCCTGCCTTGTCGAGCAAGTCATACAAATCCAGTTCAATAAAGAGTTTGTTCAGCTCCCAAAGGGGAGGGGGATTCTTTTCTATTCGGTCTAATATCCGCCTGAAATTGCGGTTATGGAGAATTTCTTTTTCATTTCGTTTGCTTTCGTCCTTCACCAAGCGCTGGTACTCTTTGCCTTGTCTTATCTGATGGATTCGAGTTTCGATATCCTCCTTTGCCAGCCAATCCTTGAATGCAGAAGCTAGGGCTTCGTAATCAGAAACCGCTCGTAAAAGTTGTCCCGATGCTTCGAGTTCCTGTGCCTTAGCTAATTCCTCTTCGTAAATTTCTTTTATCAAGTCTTCATCTGTCGGTCTTATTTGCCGCTTCATTCCCATAAGTTCCATCCATTCGATCACGCGGCTGCAGACATCTTCGGGTGGCCAGGCATGTTCCCCATCAAAAACCAAGATTCGATGGGAGACCTCATGCGAGTCAAACTTCCTGTCCAGCATCGTCATTTCTAAGTAATTAAAATCCTCGATCCCCACGACTCCATGGTAGAAGGCAGGCGCGATTTTTTCCGGCTCTATTCCTACCGCCAGTCCAGCACCGCAGCCGATAATTCCTGTGATAGGTCTGTTGATGATTTGGGGGAAAAGAGAGGCTGCCCTGGAACCACCCGAGAACCCGGTCACATAGATTCTCTTCGAGTTTATGGAGAATCGGATGTTGGTATCATACCAAACCGCCTGAATGGCTCTGACAACAGGTTCCCAGGGGCCGTTTCGAGCATTATTGGAACCAGCAACGATGTAGTTATATTTTTCAGCTGCCGCCTGGAAATGCTCCAAGGGCACCTTTCCTCTAGCTCCTGGGTCTAAGGCATATAGGATTGGCCATTTCTTTTCAGGAGTATACTCTGAGGGTAAAAAAAGGGCATAGCTTTGCGACGAATCCCTTCCACATACGACCCTATCGACGATCTTTCCTTTTTCAAGCCCTTGCCCAGATCCAGGCTTGGGGAAAGCCAGGAAAGAAGAAATAAACAGAATAAAAAGCAATGGCGCTGATAATTTTCTCATCATTATTATTATGACAATCCAAGTGATACGATGTCAAAAAATTTTATGGTCAGATCTACCCATTTTAACTTTTTTCATAAAAACAAAGTACAAAAGGCAATTCTTGAAACTTCATTCTGTTTATGGTCAAAAGTGTAGACCTGACCCCGTGAGTAATTTGACGAGGATGTTTGCCGATGATATAAGTAGTTGAAATTGAATTTTCTATTCGGTCCTAAAGTATTATTTAATGGAAGAAACTGAGGAGCCTGTTTAATCAAGGAGACGAAAATGAACATAGCTTATATCGAACCTTTAGGCCGGGCCTGGACCCGGATGAAATTAGCACTTTTTAAACCGTTCGATCTACACAAATGGTTTGTGGTGGGATTCAGCGCTTTCCTGGCCGGGCTCGCAGAAGGTCCACGCGGTTCGGGTTCTTCGGGCGCTCGCGGGGTTGGAGATTTAAGCTTTCGTGAATTCCTTGACCTCCCTAATAAGGCTTGGGAGTGGCTGATGAGCCATCCGGGATGGTTCGCCCTCATTTTATTTATCATAGGAGTGATCACAGTTGTGGTGATCACCTTGACCTGGCTGAGCTCGAGGGGGAATTTTATGTTCCTGGATAATGTTGTCCATGACAAGGCAGAGATCGCCAAACCGTGGAAACATTACAGGACAGAAGGCAACTCGTTGTTCCTGTGGAGAGTGGGTTTCGGCTTCATTTGCTTGGCGCTGTTCATCATGTTTATTGTATTCTTCTTCGCTACAGCCTCTCATCTCTATGAGGGAGGTTTCTATCAGCGAGTTCCCATTGGCTTTATTGTGGGAATGGCTTTTCTGTTCTTTTTTATGATTATCATCGTTGGGTACATTTCCATGTTCTTGAAAAATTTCGTGGTCCCTATCATGTACAAGAACAACATTACCGCCACCCGCGGCTGGGGTCGTTTCCTCTCGCTTTTTTCACAGCATCCTTTTCACTTCATCCTCTACGGACTGTTTGTATTGGGGCTGACTATCCTGGTCGGAATTATTATAATCCTGGCTGGTTTATTGACCTGTCTTATAGGCTTCGTGGTGCTGATCATACCCTATATAGGAATAGTCGCAACTCTGCCTATTTGGTACACGTACAGAGCTTTTAGTTTGGAGTATCTGGCTCAATTCGGCCCAGAGTATGAATTGTTCCCGCCAACTGAAGGTTCTGCCGTGAAGGCTAAGGCCTAACAGCGGAGAGACGATTAAGAATTTATAATAAAACCTTTAAGGATATATCTAAAACTAGATCGTCGGCTTAATTAACTCCCCTTCCTGTCTCAAGCTGAATTTCGGGGAACGACTTAGAATCTATATGACAGAGAAATAGAGAAGGATTTATTTTCTTCTGTTTTTTCAATTTTAATTTTGATTAGATTATTAAAGAAATTCGCGACTACAGCTCCAAAAAAAGCACCGGCAATATCAACGGCTAAGTCAGTTCCACTGAATTGATTTCCTGCTTTGGTGCTGTCTATCAATTCTTTGGCTAATCCGGGCAGGCTTCCTAGAGTTGTGCCCAGGACTATTCTCTCATAAGTATTTAGGTTTGTTTTGTAATGCAGCACACTTTCGCTGGCGGCTCCGAATAGGGATGAGATGCCAAAATGTTTTACCCTGTCGTCTCCGGCGAAGGCATTTTCGGTTGAGATTGAAACCAAAATAAGGAATAGAGAAATCCAGATGAAAACCCAAGCTTTTAGATATCTCGACATTTTACTGATCGAACGCTAATTATTATGACTATTTAATTCTTTTTTGACCTTATCAGCTTAGCCCTGTTTCCTTGTTAGTCCCTTGAACATAGATTATATCATATGTATCCTCAGGTTTTTTTTCTCTTTAGAACTGAATTCATACCGGGTGCAGAGTAAACTCTTGAAAGCTCATATACATTTTTTTCTTTTTTACATTTGGGATCGAAGTGTGCCAATATTACAGAAAGTAATAAACATTTTCAGGTGAGGAAAAAAAATGAAAAACCCGATGGGAAAGTCAAAAAAGGTATTTTTTCTCTGTTTATCGCTGGCTGTCATATTATTCTCCTGCCAAACCAGCAAGCCCCAATTCGAGCCCATTGTTTCTAAAAATACCTGGGAGAACAAAGCGAAGAGCGAGGTGTATACCGAATGTTTGAAGGTGATTCAAAGGAGTGGATACAGAATCACTTCTGAATCCGAAAACCGAGGGACTATCCAGACTGACTGGCGCATTTTCAAGAAAGAGGAGAAGATGCACAGGTTCAAGCTGGATATTCAAATCCTTGAGAGCGGAGAGAACACGACCATAGTTACGGTGAAGACTAAATATCAAAAAGGAGAGACAGTAAAATCGCCAACTCCTGATGAATTATGGGAAGCCCTTCCTGCAAATGGAATAGCGTGGAGGAACATTCCCAAGGATTCAGATTTAGAGAAATATTTGGAAGAGCTTCAGCGTGAACTCCAGAAAGTTCTCGGGCCGGCCAAGGCGGGAATTGAGATTTAGACTTTCCATAAATCAAGAACTCTCATTTTTAAATCAATACAAACCTCCCTCCTAGATTAAGTCCGGGTATTAGGTTTGGGTGTTGCCTCTGGGAAGGGAGAAGCGCAGGGGCAGGAAAAGAGGCACACTCAAACGGGTTATTGGAAAGCTTCGCAAGGTGCGAATCCCATTTGTATGAGATTGCAACGCTTCGCTCGCAATGACTGAATATGAGATTGCCCAACTTGTTCCGATCCTGAGGAAGGAACCTTCAAGACTCCTCGCTCCGACTTTTAATGGTGTTGATTAATCACTGAACGTAAGCGGAATGACTAGTTTGAAATAATGGTGAAATATGTTTAGAATAAAAATAGAGCTTGAGATGAGAAAAAGTAGTTTCAAAATAGCTCTTGTCATCAGCCTGTTTCTCCTTCTTTTCCTGCCTCTATTTGCAAAAAAGATATCAATAAAAGACCTGCCTCTCAAATACAGAAATTGGCTGGAAAAGGATGTTATTTATATTATTACTCTCAAAGAGAAGGATGTTTTCCTCCAGCTTGAAACTGACAGCGAAAGAGACCTTTTCATTGAAGCTTTCTGGAAACACCGAGATCCCACTCCTGGAACTCCTGAGAATGAATTCAAAATGGAGCATTACCGAAGAATTAACTACGCCAACAAGAGATTCGGCTTCGGCTCACCAAAACCAGGGTGGCAAACAGATCGAGGGCGTATTTATATCATTCTAGGAGAGCCGATGGAGCGAGATATTTATACCACCCAGAGGGAGCTCCGGGATACAGAGATATGGTTTTACCAGGAAATGACCAAATATGGTTTGCCCTTAGCTTTTAACGTCGTCTTTTACCGCAAAGGCCTGGGTGGGGATTTCGAGCTTTACAGCCCTAACAATGACGGCCCGATTGCTTTCTTTATCCAAACTCCTCAGGTCGACCCGGTAGACTATCTATCCCTTTATGAAAAGTTGATGGAAATCAACCCCATTATTGCAGGCATCTCGCTGTCTCTTATTCCTGGAGATACCCCGGTCGTATCTGACCGTCTCTCCCTGGCCTCAGATATGCTCCTACAGAGCATAAACTATGTTCCGCAGAAGGAGATTAAAGACCTGTATGCTGAGAAATTCTTGGAGTACAAATCCATCGTCGAGGTGGAATATTCCACCAATTACATCGAGTCAGACCACCTGGTCCAGACCATTAAATCCGATCCCGGTGTATTCTTTGTTCACTATCTTATAGCTCCGGCTAGACTCTCGGTCGGTCAATATGGATCTGATTATTATTCGCGTTTCCTTCTTAACGGTAATGTCACCGATCTAGAAGGGAATGTGATATATCAATTTGAGAAGGATTACTCGTTTAATTTTAATGAAGCAAAAATCAAGGCGATTCAACAGTTGCCTTTCCAAATCAATGATATGTTCCCCCTCATTCCAGGGGAATACAGATTTTCTCTTCTGCTGAAAAACACAGTTTCCAAAGAATTTTCTTCTTTTGAAGAAACCATCTCCATTCCTGGCCAAATCACCACCCCAGAGATGGGTTCTCTTCTTCTTTGCTACCTTGATAGAGAGATGAAGAGCAGCGAGAGAGCCGGGCGTCCCTTCCAGGTAAAGAACAAACTGTTATTCACCCAGCCCGGAAATATCTTCCTGTCTTCAGAAAAGATGATTGTTTATTTCCAGCTTTATGGCTTGAGTGATGAAGTGATAGAAAAAGGAAAGCTCCAGTATTCTTTGCTTAAGAACGAGGAGGCCCTAAAAACCTTTTATCGTGACCTTAAGGAATACAACGATCCGGCAAACATCATGGAAGAGTTCTCTCTTTCAGAAATTCCAGCAGCCCATTACCTGCTCGAGGTATCTCTACAGGATCAGACTGGTCGGGATTTGGTTCTTCGAACCAAGAACTTTGCCGTATCACCTGTCGTGCGCCTTCCCAGGCCTTTCATCCAATCCAAGGCTTTACCTGCCATTAATGATGCTCTGAATGATTTCCGAATCGGAACCCAACACTTCAATAAGAAAGAATACAGAAAAGCTGCTATCGAGTTCGAAAAGGCTTTTAGCAAGAAACCCGGTGAACAGGATTTTGCCATAAATCTAGCCAAGACTTATTATATCCTGGAAAGATATAAGGATGCAGAAAGCGTATTGACTCCTTTTCACAAGGAGGAAAACATTAAGTATGACGTCTATTTCTATCTGGGCAAGTCAGCCCAAGCTAGAAATGGGTTTGCTAGAGCTGTTCTCTATTACAGGGAGGCGGTCTCTCATTTTGGCGTGAATATTTTTCTGTTGAATGCCCTCGGTGAATGCTATTTCAACTTGAGAAATATTGATGAAGCCAGGGCTGCCTGGGAAAAATCCCTGGAGATAAACCCGGATCAGCCCTCGATTCGAGAGAAACTATCTTTAATAAAAGGGAAAAAATGAAAAGATTATCATCTAAAAAAAGAACATTCCTGTGTTTTTCAGTGCTGGCGTTAGCGCTTATCTTCATTCAGTCTTGCCAGTCATATCGTTTAAAAAGCAAGCTTGGTCCTGAAGATGCAGAATTTTTTTCCAAAGTGAGGTACATCATCACTCCGGAAGAGAAAAAAGTGTTCACAGAGATTCCACCCGAAGAAAGAGCTACTTGGAAAGAGGAATTTTGGAAGCGGAGAGACCCTGATCTAGAAACAGAGCACAACGAATTCCAAGAGACCTATTTTTCTCGCATAAAAGAAGCCAATCGCCTGTTCACAGCCGGAAGGCCTGGCTGGTTAACCGATAGGGGAGAGATCTTTATTCTTCTAGGTCCCCCCACCAACATCGACAAACACCCTATGGGAAGGGGGCCTGGTGGTCGCCCCACAGAAGTCTGGTATTATGGATTTTTCCCGGTTGTCTTTATCGATGAACGAGGAACAGGAGATTATGTGCGTTTTCAGAACGATGTCATTCATATTCACAAGCTTAATGAAGCCTTGGAGGCCGCCAGAATGACTCTGCAGTATAGGACGGAATTTTTTGATTACCTTCTAAAATTTGAGCGCGAAAACGGGAGGCAGGTGATCGTGGTCCGAATTCCCTTCCGGAAGATATGGTTCAAGAGCACCGAAGAAGGAGGAGAGACTATCCTGAAATTGTCCTTGGAAGTCAGCGACTACAGCGGACAGGTCGTCTGGGCATATGAGGAAGACTTCCCTGTAAAATTTTCTGATAAAGAGCTGGTGAAAAGAATAGGAGAAGATTTTGTGGTAAGAATTCCGGTGAAATTCAATAAGGGAAAATATGATTTGAAATCCGTTCTTATCAATAAAACAGGTGATGAGGAGGGCAAGAAATCTTTGGTCTTGAAGATCAAAGATTAGATCATCAACGATATAAATTTTCTGAAAAGTAAGGATAATTTCATTGAGATTGAAAAAAGCAACAATAATATTATTTTTGATATTCGCAGTGGTTAGTCTCTATTCTTTCTCCGGAGAAACAGGCCAAAAGAAGCAAAAGAAGGAAGTCTTAGAAGAAGAAGAAGTTTACATACCGCAGGAGATAAAATCAGTAATGGCAGAAGGCGTGGCCACGCGTCAACCCCGGGCTGAAATTCCCTTCGAGATCATCCGCTTTCTTTACGTGCCTGCCCAACAGAATGTACATGCTGTTTTCCTCTTTAAGATAGCAAATGTGGATTTGGTATTCGAATTACCATTAATAGAGACAGCAGAGACAGAATCTGAGCCAGAAGCACAGACAGAAGTTCAACAGACCATCCAGACAAATTTTAAGATCTTTGCTCAATTCTATGAAAACAAAAAGGGAACAGTTGGCCAGATGGTCAGGGAAAGCTATGTCCCGGCCTCTTTCCAGGAAGAATTATCCTCTTATCAACCTGAAAAAGACAATATCTATTCCCTCGGCTATCCTCTACCTCCGGGTGATTATCTGCTGGCTCTGGCTGTGACCTCTCCTGATTTGAGTAAAATAGGGCTTCAGTTCTTGGAGTTCTCCTTACCTGATATTCTTTCTTTCAAGGATAAGCTAGGATTAACACCTGTTTTTTTCCTGAAAACCTTGGAGCAGCATGAGCAGCCAGAGCTGATCACCAGAGTTCATAGGAATTCCTTTGTCTATTCCACCCTTGAGATTGTTCCCAAGGTCATGAACATATTCGCTCCTGGCGAGCCGGTGGACATATTCTATTTCATCTATGGCTGTCAGCCTAAACCAGGGAGCAATCAATACGATATCGCCATTAGCTATCGAGTGCTAAAGGGAGAGGAATCCGTTATAGAATACAGAGAAAGCACTTTTCCTTTTCCTTTGGTCAGCCACGCCCTTCCGCTCCTGAAGAAGGATGATCAGCCCCCGGAGCCAGGAACGTATATCCTGGAGATCAACATAACCGATAAAGTCACAGACTTTTCCCTCACCGAAAACATTGAATTCGAGATCAGATAAGCCTTACTTTTTGTTGTCAAGAAGACAGGCCAAAAATAAATTAAAGGATAAGACAATGGAAAGACAAAGATTTAATGTTATTATTTTCCTCTTTTTGTTTATCCTTTCAACAGGCATAGCGTCGGCTCAAGAGGGGAGGGGTCAGGGAAGAATAGCTGGAACTGTCAAGGATGAGAATGGCAATCCTGTAGAAGGAGCAGAAATAGTCTGCGAAAGCCTGGAGTACAATTTTAGCCTCAAGACAAAATCTGATAAGAAGGGAAAGTGGGCGATTGTCGGCCTTGGACGGAGTTATTGCCGAATTGTTGCCTCCAAAGAGGGCTATCTAAGTTCTGAGACCCGAATGAGAGTCAGTCAGTTCCGAAATCCTCCCCTTGATTTTGTACTCAAGCTCGTTGAATCGGCTGATCTGGATACCGAGCAGGGCGTAGAAGTCTCTAGGGAGCTGTTTCGAGAAGCCACCAGTCTTTTTGAGGCGGAGAAATACTCCACTGCCCTTCCTCTATTCCAGGAATTTCTAGAAAGGTATCCTGACCTATATCAGGTGAGGATCAACATAGGCAACTGCTACCGGGAAATGGGACAGCACGAAGAAGCCCTGGCGGAATATATGGCTGTTCTGGATAGATTAAAGGAGGAAAATCCTGACCTTAAAGGAAATAAAAACGCTGCCCGGGCTCTAACTCATATCGGAGAAACTTATCTCAAAATGGAGGATACGGAAAAAGCCCAGCCCTATCTTAAACAGGCTATCGAGATTTTCCCCAGCGATCATGCTCTAGCTTTCAATGTGGCTGAGATCTATTTCAAGGATGGAAAGATCGATCAGGCCATCGAGCATTACACTCTCGCCATCCAGAATAAACCCGAATGGCCTCTAGCCTACTTGAAGATAGGTTATGCCTTTGTCAATATAGGCGATTATGATCAAGCGATCGATTCTTTTCAGAAATTTCTAGAGCTAGCTCCTGAAGACAAGGAAGCCGAGAATGTCAGGAATCTCATCTCTCAACTGGAGAAGCTAAAAGAACAATAGGGATCTTTTTTCAGAAAGTTTTTTTCAGCCAGGATAAAAAAAGGGAAGGCCCGAAAGCCTTCCCTTTTTTTCTACTCGAACTTCTGGAATTTACCACATGATGCGGAGGCCAAACCGCAGAATGCGGGGATCCAGGATTCCATCCACTTCTTCGAACACGTAGGCTGTACTGCTCGAAATCGTCTCTACAGAAGTTGCGGTGTTCAGGTTGAGGACGTTGAAGCAGTCGGCGATCAAGCCGATTCTGAACCGGTCCTTGATGTTGAATTGTTTTTCCACCCTTAAATCCCATTGATGTAGCCAGGGGAGTCCTCTGGCTCCTCTTTCTTCGGCATTGATCGTGACTGTGCCCTGTTCAAGATCTAACCCAAGGTCGTTGCTCCGGATTTCCCGGGTGTAGCGTCTTCCGGCCAGAGATCGGTAGTAGGTGCTGACTAGAAATCCATAAGGGAGCCTGACTGTACCCTGGACCTTGAACTGATGTCTGCGCTCGTAAGGAAATCGTCCTTCGGCGTTGGTATGAGCATTGGGATTGTCAAAGTAAGAAGTTCCAGTCCAGCTGTCATTGAAGTCTGTTCCGATGAGACCTCTTGAATTGGCATAGACATAAGAGGCCAGCATCTGCCAGTTGTTGGAGAATCTCTTGTTCAGAACGATCTCGAACCCGTCGTAATCTCTCTGGGCTGGCTCAGGATTGGTCACCGTATAGGTCTCGGCAATCAGATCTGGGTCTAGGTCATAGAAGGTAACCGTACTGCCGTCATAGTCATCAACAGCTTGTACAGGAGTATAAAAACTCCAGTTGAAGTTTCCATCTTTGATAGCCGCAAGATCTAAAGCCTGCTCACTAACATCTTCCATGAGCCACCTATCCCACTTCCTGATGTAGTTTACACTCAAAGACAGGTCAGGGATGATTTCTCTCTGGATACCGATAACGATCTCATCCAGATAGGGTGAACGAAGGTCATCATCCATCACTGTCCCGCCCGTAGCAGAAATTCTTCTAAAATAGTCTATAGACCAGTCAGAATTGAGATAATACAGCCGGTTGATGTAGCTGTTGGGGTTGACGGTGACAAACCACTGCAGGATATTGGCGATGTAGAAGCGTCCGTAGCTTGCCTTGATGACAGTCTTCCCGTCCCCTGTAATATCATAGCTGAGTCCTAATCTCGGAGAGATCGTATTCCAGGCAATAGGTTTGAAGGCTGAGGTGACCACCGGGTCATAAGTGATCCCCTGCACGGTAACAGCCTCTCTGCCCTCACCTTGTTCAGGAATGCGTCCTTCCTGACGGTCGAATCTAAAGCCTGCATTGATCGTTAACCTGTCAGTAGGATTCCACCTGTCCTGAAGGTAAAGGCTGTAGACGAATTTCTGGTCATGGCGCTTAAAATCCTCGTAATCCCAGACATAGTAAGGCACTCCATCTGCTCCCCCGCTTCGATTGGTGAAGAAGGGACCGAGCCCGTTCCTGGGATCTCGGTTGTGGATTCTTTCTCGTGTATCCCAAGCATGCTCGAATTCGAAGCCAGCTTTCCATTCGTGGCGGCCGTAGAAGTCATCGATAAAGTAGGTGGCATCGGTCAAGAACTGATAGCGGTATCTCCTGTAAAGGTCGTCATAACCGTAGCTTCCTGAATACACTCGAGCGGATCTATCCCAGTATCTTGGTATGTCGTTTTTCTTCATCAGGTCAAAGTCGAAGAGGACAGCTGCTCCTTTGGCGGTGAAGATCAGATTATCAGAGATCATATAAGAGTAGTTGAGGTTGAAGCCGTGGGCGCGGGAAAATTGTTTCCAGGTGGTGTCTACAGTTCGGGTCTTAGAAGCACCGCGGTGATTTCTCCAGAAAGGAGAGTAGTTCCAGCTTCCCACGAATTTCATGGCCGGATTGATCTGCCAGGAGAGCTTAGCATAGGGAGTGATGTATTTTCTGTCATAGGGCTGATGATCATCCTCGTCATAGGGATAGCCTTCCACAAAGGTCTCCCGATACCGATGACTGTAGTTTACGAAGAACCAGAGCTTGTCCTTCATAATGGGGCCTCCGATCTGAGCCGTTCCATCATACTCGTAATTGAAACCGACGAATTCGCCTTCAAAAGGCGTCCCTTCTGTGTTGTCCCATTGGAGGTCTTTGCTCCGATAATAGATGTTGGCTTCTCCGCTGATCGAGTTCCCGCCAGATTTGGTGACGATATTGAGCACTGCTCCTCTCACGCTGCCGTATTCAGCCGTGTGGCCGGTGGTCTGAACCATGTATTCTTCAGCCACTTCAAATCCAGTTCTGGTGAAGGGAGTACCCGTCACCGGGTCTGTGATGTTAACTCCATCTACGGCATAAGCATTGTCTCGCACCGAAGAGCCGTGAGTGGTATCTCCTGTTATGCCTGGAGCCATGTTAAAAATCGTTCCGAAGCTTCTCGTGGCAGCAGGGATATTGCGGAGAAAATCCAGGCCCAAGCTCACTCCCAAAGAAGTCTTGGCTGTATCCACCGTGGGTGACATTCCCACCACAGTGATGCTTTCTTCGATCTCGGTGGGCTCCAGAGTTATCCTCAGCGGAGTTGTCATACCCATGCTGACCAGTATCTGCTCCCTGATCAGAGTCTTGAATGCTTCCAGTTCAAAGGTGACTGTGTAGACTCCTGCCGGGAGTTGGGGAAAACGGAAAAAGCCTTTCTCATCCGTGACCTTGGAAGTCTCAGGCAGCATCATGGCTGGTGAGGTGGCAGTGATTCTCACTCCAGGAAGAGGCATTCCTTGGTCATCTGTTACAGTCCCGTTGAGGACTCCAGTCTGCATTACTCTTTGGGCTAGGGCAAGCGAGGCAACACTAAAAATGAGGGCTGCAGCAAAGAAAATTTTAAATTTTCTACTCACTCGTTCCTCCTTTTTGCCAAAATTACACTTCATTCCCAGCCTTTAAGTTTTTCACTTCAAGGCTCCTCTTGCCAAAGCTTGATCTACCTTGATTATCACCTCCTATTAGGAATATTGTCTTTACTGTTGTCGTTCTTTTGGATTTTGCTAAGTTGTGAAGACGATCATTGGTTCACGCAATCCATAACCAAATTATATATTATAAAATATACGTCTTTATTTGATACAGGCATAATTCATGCCAAATTCTCCATAAATATTTAACTGTATTTTTATCAATGTGTTACTTAAGTATAGAGGCTTTTGTTCTTAGATTTTCATTCAATAATTTGAATTTGTTTCGGATTGAATCCAAATATTTGGATTGGCTCCATCGAACCTATAAATCCAAAATCCTAAAGGCCTGACTCTAGAAGGATGACTTAAGGGCCGTTAAGGCAGCATTTGCTTGGAATAGATCATCAGATGTACTCTTCCAATCTGGTTCAAACTGAAAAGAGGGTTGAGTGAGGGGTATTGAAGCCTCTTTTTTTATTAAAAAATTAGAAGTCCCTTAAAGGCCCCAATATAAAACTTTATCCAATCTAAGCTGAATAAAAGGTTGCCGTAGTTTATATATTTCTTTGCTATTTCTTAATCGAGTATCGCTCTAGCTTTTCAACTGCTATTTCAAGCTCCTCAATGAGACATTCGTTTCCCATACTATCAAGAGTGGATAATTTCCAGCGCACAGGCCAGGCATCATAAAAATCAATTCGTAAAATCTGTTCTCTATTGCTTCTTGTAATAACGATGCTACCACTCTTGCGCTCTATGTTCCCCTCCACCACTTTTTTCCGCCAGTTCCAAAGTTCATCATTAGTAACATAGCCCCGCTTCAAAATAATATTGGAGTACTTCGTGATTCCTGGCATCTTCCTTAGGAACGGATCCATGCCACTCCTGTATTCAACCACTTCAGAAGAGGATTCAAGGCCTTCCACTACCTTAAATGCCGCCGTGGTAATACCATCAATCTCGACCCTAAAATGAAACTGACCAATAGGATCATGAGGTCTGCTTTCGGGAGCGAGCGCTGCTATGCTTGAGGTCATGATCAAGATAACCAAAACAATTAATACCTTGTAGGAAAATCTCATTTTTTAACCTCCTGTCCTTCCTCTTAATAAAATTTCAAGATTGATTATCTAACATTATATCTAGATATCAAAGCCTCACATGGCTAACGGTTCGATTTAGTAAGTTTCCTTACTGATATACACTTAGCACTGGAAAAAGTACATGTCAAAAACAAATATTATAATATTGGGAATCCCACTCAATCTCCTCGTCTCTATGGAGGCGTAGCACACTTCCCGCAATAAATGGTGTCGTCGGGATTATCAAAATGACATTTGGGGCACTTCATAGCTCCTGCAGCCCCCTATAACTATTTGACTATAAAATACGCCTTAAAAAATAAAGAGTCAACAGGATTAAATTCTTTGGCTTATCTCTAGCTTTCTTAAATATCATTACAGCCCTAAAATTTTATTGACAATCTTTCCTTGTTCTGATATAGTCTTTTCACCTTATTTGGGTGTTAATTTTTTATTTATAACTTTTTAACGGTGGTGGTGGCGTCAAAGACTGGGAATGCTAATACTATAGAAAGGGGGTGAGTATCAGTGAAGGCAAGGTATACATTGGCTTTAGTATTAGCCGTTGCATTAGCTGCAGGAGTTGCCTGCTTCAAGACCACTGGTGGCGGGTGGTTTATTGACCAGTATGGAAGCAAAGTGACTTTTGGCTTCACAGCCAAACCAGTAGGAGAACCGGTTGGCGGTATACAGGAAGCTAAAGGAAAATTCCAGCTGGTCGATCATGGTACCAAAACAAGGATACACGGGGACTTCAGTACCACATCTTCCGATACCCATTCTACATGGTCTACTTTCGGTGGTCCTTGCACGGTAAACGGAGAGGATGGTTATAGCTTTGCTGTCATTGTGTCAGACCGTGGCGAGCCTTCGTTCAGCGCTGGAGACTTAATTGATATTACGATTTCGGGGCCGACTGATTATCGTTATTACGGTGTTCTAAAGGGTGGCAACATCCAAATTCACAAGAAGTAGCGAAAAATTTGTGATTATCTGAGATGACAGAATTGCCGAAGGCCGGACTCAAACCGGCATTTTGGATATTAAATGAGGGATTTTAAGTCCCTAGAGTCCAAAAATCCTTTCCATCTTTTGATGGAGCTTTAAACAAAGAACAATTTCATTAATAGACCTTAAGCTAAGCTGATTCCCTGAGGATTCCATCCTCCAGCCGAAGAATGCGGTCAGCGAACTCTTCAATGCGCAGGTCGTGACTCCCCACGATCACGCATCTGTTTTGGTCCTTTGAATAAGTCTTGAGAAGCTGGATGATCTCAAAGCCCTGCTTTGACTCTAGACATCCGGTTGGCTCATCAGCGATGATAAGATCGCCTTCATTGGCAATAGCGCGGGCAACGGCCACTCGCTGCTTTTCTCCCTGGCTCAGGGTGCGAGGGAATTTTTTTGCCAGATGCTCAATACGGAATTGCTCCAGCAGTCGGAAGGCGTGACGATGCGCCTCTCTCCTTGTCTTTCCATTAAAACGAAGAACAACTCCAACATTTTCCTGGACGGTCAAGGAATCAATAAGAAGAAAAGTTTGAAAGATAAATCCTATTCTCATGGCCCGGATTTGTTGTAACATCTTTGCAGAGTAGGATTCAATATTCTTTCCAAACAGGGATATGGTTCCTGAGCTGGGTCTCAGTAGACCTGCAATCAAGGTGAGTAAAGTCGTTTTGCCACTTCCGCTTGGACCCAAGAGCAGTACCAGTTCGCCAGCTGATGCCTCACAAGAAACATTCTGAAGGGCTACGGTCTTGTGTTCATCACTGCCGAATATTTTTGACACCTCGGAAAGCCTCACTACATATTTTAAGTCTTCTAGCTTTTTCATAGAAACGCCTCCATCAGATAAATGCTGCGCAATCTTCGAATCGAGAGGAACGAACTTATCAGACTCATGATCTCAACGATAATGACAACCACGATTATCTGTTCAACAGTTGACTTGGTGCTCACTTCTGGGGAGATTTTTTCAATCATCTGGACCAGCGGAAAAAAGACTATCAAAGCGACAACACAAGCTGCCGACGAGATCAACAATGCCTGCTCGATGATCAACCATCGCAGAAACCCTTTTGGCGAACCAAGGGTCTTCAACACAGCGAAATCTTTCCTTCGTTCAAGGATGTTGACGGTAAGAAGAAGACTCAGGATAACTGTCAATACAATGCCACCGATTGCAGCTACAGTATAAAGAAGAGGGAGAAAACCTGACTTCATCTCCTGAATGTTGTTCTCTAAGAATGTTTCATGGTCATAAACCTCCAGTCTCGGCAATTCGCGGCGAATTTGGCTCGAAATCTCTGCCAGAGTATTCCCCTCGTCCACCTCCACCAGGTAGCAGGTGGCGATGCCAGGGAAACCGATCATTTTTTGCAGGAAACGCACCGTAACGAACGCATACTGAATAACAAAGGCGTTTGTTCCGGTACTGATACCCACGACTCTTAGCGAATGCTCCTGTATCTCGACGTGATCGTCCACTTTGAACCTAAATTTTGCCGCAAATGATTTATCAAGAACGATTTCGTTGTCATGGGAAATATTACGTCCTGCAACAAGATAAGGAGGTCCTCCGATGTTCTTCTCTGGGTCAAAACCTGTCAAGAATACTGTTCTATCTCTGTCTCCTTTTTTGATGGCAGCCAAAACAAAAAGAACAGGCGAGATGGATTTAACACCAGGAATCTGCTGGATTTTTCTTCCCTGGACAGCAGAAACCAGCGAGGAGCCACGCAGGATATTAGTTGCGTTTCGTTGGAGCACCCATAGATCAGTTTTATTCTGGCGTATGTACTCAACCGAGCCGTCTGCTGCTCCTCGATAGACAGCGAACAGAAAAAACATCAGGATAACACAAAGGGCAATGCCACCGATGGTGAGCATCAGCCTTAGAGGCTGACTTCTTAGAGTTCTAACAGCATACATGTCCATAGAGCCTCCTTCGACGTTCTTTAGCCAATCATTTCCTTTATGGCTCTCTTATGAGATCATGGGTACTTCGAGAAGAAGCTTACCGGAAATACGGTCAAAAATATCTTCAAGACTGGGCCCTGTTATTGTTAAACCATGATTCTTGAGCCCAACAGCAGTTCGTGAAGGGTTATCGGTTTGACGGAAGAGGTCCACGACAGCTTCTCCCAGCTCTCGTGTTCCGCAAGGATAAATCTGTCGGGTGTAAAGAACATCTTCCAACCAAGCGTGCACATGAACAATTGCGCCTATGTCGGGATAGGTTCTATAGAGAAGTGAATGTTCAACAGTGTCTACCGACACGCGTGCTTTTGGATCGTGGTCAGGAGGAACACTCACCAGAGCCTTGCCTTGTTCAAAATCAAACCCCTTTACCAATAATATATCTTTACCAATGTCGGAGATTTTGGCTTTGTTCACTCCCCGGGCACTCATCCAGAAAGTTGTTTCTCCAAGCTCAGGAATAGACTCGCGAGCGCTGAGATTTCCCCAGCTTAGACCTTTCATTTCAAAAAGCTCGTAGATATGCTGGATATCTTCTTCGGAAAGAAATTCTCTTAGGGGAAAGGGCGAGGGGAGCACTCCGAGTTTATCAAGCTCTTTTCCGAACTTCTTGAGCTTTTCAACTACAGGAGAAGTCTTCCAGTATCGGGAAGGCAAGTCAGTGGTAAGCACGTTTCCCATGGCAAAATGTGATCCTGCAATGGGCATGATTTGCTGGTAAACATATTCAGGATCGAAAGGATAATGATAGAAGCCTGTTTCTGGTGTTGTAAAATATATTTCGTAGCCGTTGTCATGAGAATTGGAAGGCACTGCGCACAGGACCATGTTGGAGAGAGAGCGGACAAGAGTTGTGTAGCAGATGGAACGCAAATCCTTTTCAGGATTTTCCAGGGTTACAATAGAGAAGACAAAAATGGATTGAGAACGGCGGCGAAAGAATTTTGGGGCTTCTACATCGATCAGGTTTAAGACGAACCGAATGTTGTTTTCAGGTGAAGCCATTTCATGACCATGTTCAATAAATTTTTGGACGATCTTCTCCGCAATTTTGTCACGCTTTGGCTTTACACCATGTTTGACGACTGAAAATTTCATTTTCACACCTCCTTGGTTTTAGCTGATCTATTCAGGAGATCGCGGCTGACTGTATCCTCAAAAGTCTCTGATCTCCTGATCAAGCGATGGCCTTGATTGTTGACCGCAACAATAGCGGGACGGGCGAAGCCAAATGACGATTCTAAAGCTGTGAAATAGGCGCCGCTATCCATAATAGCAAGCACTTCGTTGGGATTGACCTGGGGCATGAGTTTATTGCGATAGACAACGTCGGTAGCAAAACAAACCGGACCTATGATGTTCACTTTTTCAGTACGAGGGCGTGTCACATCATTGCATAAAAAAACCTCATGATACTCGTAGAAAGTTGGCAGGGTCACTGTTCCCAGACCCCCGTCAGTGATAAGCCACTTTCGGAGTCCCGGGCGATTCTTCACTCGATGAACTGTGAGGAGCAAGAACTGGCTGGAACTGACTATGCCTCGTCCTGGCTCATACATCAATTCTGGCAAATCGTTTCTCGGAAAGTATCTTGAGATAGTGTTCGATATCTCTCTGGCGAAATCTTTAAATGTAATATCAGTATCTTTGCCAAGGCTTGAGGGTAAGCGCTCGAATCCCTGGTAGATGAGGAGCTCTCGCGAGGTTAGTTCTCGCGTAGTCATGGCAGCAAAACCTCCTCCCACGTCTACAATCTTTACGACGAATCCTGCAGCATGAGTGAGCTTAAGAAGTGGAGCTAGACATCTCAATGCTTTTGAATAGTCTATCGGATCTCTTATTCCGGTTCCGATATGAAAGTGGAACCCGAGAAAGTGAATCCTCTTCATTTCTTGGAGGAGGGTAAATCCTGCCCTGACTTCGTCACCTTTGAGGTCAAGCCCAAAAGCGCACCCTTTGCGGCTTCCCGTTGCTGAGCCCTGGTTCATCCCCCGAGGCGTGTAGTCAGGATTGACTCGAAACAGAATATCCACCTCTTTATCTTCAGTCACACATATTTCGTTGAGTGCTTTCAGTTCATCCAGAGAATCAACCACGATGAGTCGAACCTGGTTCTCCAGACATTCGCGCAGAAAATCGTCAGTCTTGCACGGTCCATTCACAACAATCTCTTCTCCTTTGTGACCTGTATGCAAAGCCAACTTCAGTTCAAATGAGCTCATAACTTCGGCTTTTAGTCCTGAACTTCGAATCATTTGAAGGACCGCTGGTACAGAATTGCATTTGTACGCATAATGGACTGATGTTTTCCCCGGGTAAAGCGACTCTACACACTGTCGAAAGTTTTTTGCGGTTTCTTTCAGAAGGATCTCATTCAGTACATGAAGAGGAGTTCCGTACTCTTTAGCTAGAGCGACGGCAGCATGATCGCCAACCATTAGCTCGCCGTCTGGTGCAACTTGAAGGCCCCAATCTTGAGGCTGTAAAATTTTTTTCATGTCTTTTACCTTTTAAAATGATTCATCCAGAAAGATGTTTTTTGTATATGACGAACTGTTTATCAGGCTTCAATCCGAAATATTCGGCTGCTTTTATGGCGGAGGTGTTCTCTTCTGACATCCAGGTGGTCTCTAACACCTCATATTTCGGGCAGATCTGGCTGAAGGCATTGAAGAGAAGCAGGAAAGCAGGGCCATGTTGATAAGCTTTTTTGATACCGACTGAAAAAATAATGAGTTTCTGGATCTTTTTTTTATTTCGCAGAAACTTGATTAGCTTTATCGGTCCTGCTTTCCCTTTCAATTTCTTAAGGGCCGGATTGATGTCCAGCACGCAATGCAATATCCCTACTGGATTGCCGTCATGTTCAACGATTTTGATGAGGTCCGGGCGTGTAACCAGCCTTAAATACTTGGCTGAAAAAAGATATTCCTCTTTGCTCAAGGGTAAGAAATGCCAATTGGAGGAGAAGGCATCATTATTGACCTCGCGAAAGCGCTCGAGTTCTGCTTTAATATCTTTCTTTGAAAATGACCGAAGAGTATAGTTCCCCATCCTAGGGAGAGACCGCTTGCTTCCGTACCGGTCATGAACATACTGACGGATGTTCTCATTCTTTCTCGTATGAAATTTTACTGATATATGAAACCCAATTTCTTTCAGCAGCTGGTTATAATAGTCAGGATTGTATGGTTGGAAAAAAGTCGGCGGGGTTCCAAACTGATCTACCTGCAACCCCAGCTCAGAATAGTGGTTAGGGTTAAACGGGCCTTCGAGCTGCTTGATTCCCTGGCTTCTGGAATATTTTGCTGCTTTATCAAAAAGATGTCGCGCAGCCTTAAGGTCGTTGGCAGATTCAAAGAAACCGAAGAAGGCTGCTTTTTCCCCGAACTTTTCCTGGTGAAGACGGTTAATGATGATGGCCACCCGGGCAACAGCAGTTGCGTCTTTATAGCAAACAAAAAGTCTTAATTTAGCATTAGTAAAATAGGGATTCTGTCTTTCATCCAGAACGCGGCGTACCTCCGAGCGAAACGGAGGAACCCAGTTAGGATCATGGCGGTAAATCTTAAACGGCAAGTTAAGAAAATCCTTCATCTGCCTAGCCTTAGAAACAGGGATAACGCTGTATGACATTTTTCGCCTCATTTATGAATTTCTTCGACAACATAGTTGTTATAAATGAATGACAGGTCTTGCTCATGTAGCGACTTGGCCGCTTTTTTTAGAGATTGAATATTATTGTCAAGAGTTACAGGATGCTCTCGGAAAACAAGAAGATTTCGATAGGTTAAAATAGCCTTATCTTTGGCTACTCGAATCGTTTCTTTGAGCAAGTTTTCATAGGCTTGATCGGACATCCACTCAAAGATATTGGTGAAGTTGAACTTGGAAATGCAGGAATCAGGTAAAGATGAGAAATAATGCTCGCAGCTATCCGTGACTATTTTGATCCGGTCCACACGACTGCGGATGATTTTGTAATTCGTAGGTCTCAGGTATTGAGGAAGACACTCATCGCTATAAAATTTTCCGAGCAAAATATAGGATAAAAAGTAGTTCTCCTTCATGGGCAACTGGGTTATAGCCTGCTTGGCTTTCTGGGCGAAATGATCTCCGAAGGAAAACTTTTCATCGAGATAAGTAAAAAAAGCCTTATCAAAGAGCAGAGTATTCATTCTGCGGCTCAGCATGACTCGGGTCAGAAACCACCATCTGAAATTCTCCCATTTTTTATGGAAAAGGGCTGTTCTCTCCGATGGATCTTCAATCTCGAAAAACTTCATCAAGACTCTTCGACTTATTAAGGGTTTGACTATCGCTCTTTTTAATAATCGCATGTAAGCTTCGTAGCGGCCGCAGTGGATAATACCTCGCTTGATTTTCTTCTCCTGCGTATCCCAGTACCTTATGCTTTCAGGCTGCAGCAAGGCACGAAGGCGTCTGTACAATTGAAAACGATTCCTAGATTCTCTTACTCCTATGAATTCCAACAATTCCTGGTAGGAGAGAGCCTTAAAGGCTGAGATCTTCAGGTCTAACAAGAAATTTTGTTGAGGGTTCAAATCCAGAGCAATGACCTGTCGAGGATTGTCGAGTAAGAACGTTAAGACATTGCATCCGCCTGAAGTGATCGAAAACACTACGTCCTTGGAGGTTATGTTGAATGCTTCCCGGTCGATCTGTGGGTCCTCCCAGCATTGAGCATATAGTATGTCCTTAAATATTTTTCTCTCAGGATTGATTCTTTTAGGTTCTGGGTTCAGGGAATTCTTGCTCTTCGTTTTTTTAGCTGTTCCGATTATCGTATGGATCACAGCCCAGTCGATTATGGCCGGCAGTCCGATTATGATCGCATGAAGAATTTGGTGAGTGAAGGAAGCCACGATGAAACCAGGAATTAGAAGCAAATAAACTGAATTGTGTCTGAACCCATCACGATTGATGTTTAGCTCTTTTAAGACAGGAATCAAAGAGCCAAGACTTCTATGATTCGGGATCAAGCGGGGAATACGCTTCTTATAATCGAGATATTGTTTCTTGAATTGTTTTTCCAAAGAGACTTCCTCGTACTTTATGAGCTGAGTGTAATGCAGGTACAGGAGTGCAGGTAGAAACACCCCGATGAACGGCAGGCAGAGTGCAAACCCGAAAAATGCCATGAGGTCGGCAAGGTAAATCGGGTTGCGGACAATAAGATAAGGACCGGTAACAAGGAGTGAGTCATCTTGCACCATAAAGGCCATCATCCGTCTTGATGTCAAAACACTCCCTGACCACATCCTGAGAACTGATGCCACAGCTGTAATGAAAGCCGCTATCAAGAACCCCAGGGACAAGGATGTCTCGGCAGTAAGTCCGGCCAACTTCCCAAGAACGACCGCATTAGCTGGATATTCAGCAAACACCGAAAAGGAAAGAGCACAGACGAGAATGACTATGCTGAATGAAATAAAAATACGTACTTCAAACTCAATTTTTTTTATCTTCATGTTCAGGTTCTTCACGATCTATTTCCCCTCTAAATTATTGACCCTAACTGACAATGCAGCAGGCAATATCTCAATCGAGAAGGGTAGGCTGCCCAGAAATTCACCGTCTGCCTCGAACGTAACATCCTCGCTGGAATAAATATTGACGCTTCTTCCCCGACAATAACTGAACCTGGAGGAAGCTAAATGCCTCCCGGAATAAATCTTTGGAAAATTCCATAAGCGTTGAGAAGTCGACTGCTTATGTATTAAAAGGATATCAAAGAAACCATCATTCACTCGGGCATAAGGCATAATGTTCATTCCCCCAGCCATGTAGTTTCCATTACCTATGACCACACCGATAAACTGATCTTTTATTTCTTCAGTCCCGTCTATAACAACTGACATTGATCGGTTGGGATAACGAAGTGCTGTCAATAGTGTAATTGCACCAAAAGCGATAAACCCACCAAGTCTTTTATGCTTTGATTGGACAATCCTGACTACCTCCCCTCCGATCCCTGCTTGGCATTCATTTATAAAAAAGCGCTCTCTTGGTTTGCCGTTCTTGTCAACGAAGGCAACTTTTCCAAGATCGATGACCTGCGTTTGTCCGCTATGAATAATTTCGAGTTGTTCTTCTAATTCCTTGGGCAAGCCCAGGCTCTGAGCAAACCCGTGACCAGTTCCGCTGTCAAGGATTCCGAGTTGGCAGGAAGGATTTATTAAATTCCCGTTTGAAAAAAATCCGTTTACTGTCTCCTGTATAGTACCGTCACCACCGATGGCAATGATGAGTTCGCTCCCGTCAGTGACTGCTTTTCTCGCCGAAAAACTGGCTTCTAAAGGCTCGCTTGTCACACAGAGGGAATATTCTTTTCCCAACTTTTCTTCGAGTGCGCTGAGGATTTCTGGTTGTCTTGCTCCAGTTTTTCCTCCTGCTGAGGCTGGGTTGATGATCACATGCACATCCATACTTTTTTCTTTTTTTACTGCAAAATTCATTTCAAAACTTCCTAACCATTTTCTTCCTACTCATAATATTGAGCTTTTCACTCCCGAAGTTGTTATGAAGTTGTCAAAAGTTTGTTAAAAGTCTGTTAAGATTTCCCCCCCTCCTTTTGTTTAGCCTCTTTTCGTAGGATTCGAACTGCCCCCCAAAATTGAGACCACCCATAGTGCTAAAATTTTCGTGACATAATAGGCATCATCAGCGAGGATAAGAGCCCTTCGTGAGGAGGTTTATGATGATGTCCAATAAACACGGCAGACGGTACACAGCAAAATTCAAATTTCAGGTGATTCTGGAACTTCTGAAGGGTTCAAAAACCATTGGACAGATAGCTCGTGCCTTTGGAGTTCATCC
>JABAOH010001756.1_pt1 | contig 79416 bp, 68 predicted proteins | sample 7062181 | NCBI WGS metagenome assembly JABAOH01 (sample SAMN14538630, study PRJNA623070) | marine sediment metagenome | biome: marine biome [ENVO:00000428]; feature: marine pelagic biome [ENVO:01000023]; material: deep marine sediment [ENVO:00002113]; isolation source: pool of 5 deep marine... | reverse complement strand
ATAGGTACTCAACGCTATCGAAGGCTCGGTTCCAACCCCATCAGCGACTAGATGCTCCGGGAAGGCTAAGGAGTGCGTAAAACCTTTCGAATAGCGAAGGCAAGGAAGATGGGGAGATCGCGAGTAGCGGTGATCCATGGCTAACGCGAAATGGCGAGCCACCCTGATATCCTCTATTACTCACTGTTGGAGGCATGTTGACAGGCGGAGGAGCTAAAAGTAGGTGTTCTTTACGCGTAAGGAACATCTATTCCATAGTCGCCCAAGGTTGATTTGTGTACTCCTATTTTATTTGACATTTAGGAGAAAAATGCTAAGATTTTAGTGTTCGGGAAGATGGGCATTCGAAATGGGTCGTCCCATGGAGGGCAAAGTCCAACCGGTCTCTTCCCCCTCGATATGCTAAAGATACGGTCTTTTTTAGCTATAGAACTTCCCTCCGCAATCGCAAAGGGTATAGAACGAGTTCAACACGATCTCAAGCAATCCCATGCCGACGTAAGATGGATTGAGCCCAGCCGGATTCACCTGACCTTGAAGTTTTTCGGAAATATCGATGAAGAGGCATGTGATGAGATCATGGATACCGTGGGTAAGGCGGTATCGGAGGTGAAACCCTTTACCCTCAACGTGAAGGGATTGGGCGCTTTTCCCAGGTGGAAAAATCCGAGGGTCGTGTGGTTGGGGGTTGAGGATGGTGGCGGGGTGGTGAAGCCACTCCAGAGGGCGATTGAGGAATACCTTCAAGGAATTGGGTATCCAAGAGAGACAAGGGATTTCAAACCTCACTTGACATTGGGGCGGGTGAGGTCGGGAAAGGGGAAATCCGAACTCCTCAAGAGCATGGAGGACCTTCAGCAGATCAATTTGGGGGAGTTCCGGGTGGAGAGGCTTGTATTATTCAAGAGCGATTTGAGGCCCACGGGTCCTATTTACACTGAACTGAGGGCTTTCAAATTAGGGGGAGGATAAGCCATGGTAAGGGAGGGGGATAAGGAGAGGGCCATTGACTTGGCGGTGACTCAAATCGAGCGGCAGTATGGCAAGGGGGCCATCATGAGGTTAGGTGGCGATGCCCTCTTACCCGATGTGCCGATCATACCTACTGGGTCCCTCGCCTTGGATATTGCCCTGGGGCTGGGAGGGCTTCCGCGCGGGAGGGTCGTGGAGATATTCGGCCCTGAGGCATCGGGAAAGACAACCTTGGCACTCCACGCCGTTGCAGAGGCACAGAGGTTGGGGGGAGTCGCCTCCTTCATCGATGCAGAGCACGCCTTGGATGTTCATTATGCCGGTACATTGGGGGTGAAGACGGATGATTTGCTCATCTCACAACCGGATACAGGAGAGCAGGCCTTGGAGATCACCGAAATACTTGTTCGGAGCGGTGCTGTTGACATGATAGTGATCGATTCGGTTGCCGCCTTGGTTCCCCGGGCCGAGATTGAAGGCGAGATGGGGGATGCTCATATGGGGCTTCAAGCCAGGCTTATGTCCCAAGCACTCCGAAAACTGGCGGCTACGATAAGCAAGTCGAAGACCATAGTCATCTTCATCAATCAGATCAGGATGAAAATCGGCGTGCTCTTCGGTAACCCGGAGACGACCACGGGGGGAAATGCATTGAAATTCTACTCATCCGTGAGGTTGGACATTCGCAGGATTGCGTCCATCAAACATGGACAGGAAGTCATCGGGAGCAGGACTCGGGTGAGGGTGGTGAAGAATAAGGTTGCCCCTCCCTTCAAAGAAGCGGAGTTCGATATCATCTTTGGAAAAGGCATATCGAGGGAGGGCGACGCCTTGGATCTGGCCGTAGACCACGATGCTGTCGAGAAGAGCGGGACATGGTATACCTATAAGGATCAACGGATCGGCCAGGGAAGGGAGAATGCAAAGGCCTTCTTGGAGGCAAATCCAGAGGTTCTTCACCAGATCGAGGAGGAAATAATGGGGCGGTTTCACCTAAAGGGGCGGGCGAGAGAGGAGGAGATCAAAAGTGGAGCTGAATGAAATCCTATTGGAGGCCCTGACGCAGGGAGCATCGGATGTCCATATAAAGATTGGACAGCCCGCAATCATCAGGATTGATGGGTCCCTCAAACCCCTAAAGGGGGCCAAGCCGTACAATTACAACGAGGTAAACCAGATGGCCCTGGGGATTATGAACGAATGGCAGAAGGAGCGGTTTCTGAGGGAAAAGGAAGTTGATATGGGATATGAAATTCACGGTCTGGGCCGCTTCCGGGTCAATATCTTTCAACAGAGGGGTAAAATCCGCATTGCCTTGAGGATCGTACCGTATCAGATCAAGAGCATTCGGGACCTCAACCTACCGGAGGTGCTGGAGAAGGTCTCCATGGAGAATAGGGGCCTTATCTTGGTTACGGGTACCACCGGAAGCGGGAAGTCAACTACCCTGGCATCGATGATCGACATCATCAACTCCCGGAGGACGTGTCACATCATTACCGTGGAGGACCCTATTGAATTCGTCCATGACGACAGGAAGGCCATCGTGGATCAGAGGGAGGTGGGTTCGGATACGGGAACCTTTGCCAATGCATTGAGGAGTGCCTTGAGGCAAGACCCGGATGTCATCCTGGTAGGAGAGATGAGGGATTTCGAGACCATCGAGACCGCGTTGACTGCGGCTGAAACGGGACATCTCGTGATGAGCACCCTCCATACCATTGATGCCAAGGAGACCGTTACCCGTATCATATCGACCTTTCCGCCCTATCACCAGAGGCAAGTCCGCATGCAGCTGGCAGGGGTTCTGAAGGGGGTTATTTCGCAGAGATTGGTCCCCAAAGCGGATGGGGTAGGGAGGGTTCCCGCCGTGGAGATCCTGGTGTCTACGGCCAGGGTGAGGGAGTGTATTATTGAAAAGGAGAAGACCGCTGAGATCCAAGACGCCATAGCCAAGGGATATACCACCTATGGGATGCAGACCTTCGATCAATCATTAATGTCCCTGTTAAGGGGAAAATTCATTAGCTACGATGAGGCCTTGAGACAGAGCACTAACCCCGATGATTTCGCCCTGAGGGTAAAGGGAATTCTTGCTACAGGTGATACCCCTTGGGACGATTTCGAGAAGGTTCATAAGCCAGAAGAGGAGAAGGAGGAAGGAAAAACCGAAAGCCCCCCGCTCGAACGTTTTTAGGGCGGGAACGTCACGGAGATGGATAGCAACGAGATTAGAGCCGGTTTTCTGAACTATTTTGAGCGGAGCGGTCACCGGATTGTCCCGAGCTCGCCCTTGGTACCCAAGGAAGATCCCAGCCTCCTCTTTACCAATGCGGGAATGGTTCAATTCAAGAGGGTTTTCCTGAGGGAGGAAAGAAGGGACTATACCAAGGCCGCCTCATCGCAGAAGTGTGTGAGGGCGGGGGGAAAGCACAACGACCTGGAAAATGTTGGAAAGACGGCCCGCCATCACACCTTTTTCGAGATGTTGGGGAATTTCTCCTTTGGGGACTATTTCAAGGAAGGTGCCATTGAATTCGGGTGGGATTTGCTTACGGATGATATGGGCCTCCCCGAGGAGAAGCTCTGGGTTTCCATCTACGAGGAGGATGAAGAGGCCTTTGACCTTTGGCATCGCAAGGTGGGAGTGCCGTCCGAGCGGATTGTTCGGCTGGGCGAAAAGGACAACTTTTGGGCCATGGGGGAGACGGGTCCTTGCGGTCCCTGCTCGGAGATTATCATCGACCAAGGGGAGGGGGTTGGATGTGGCATGCCCGAGTGCGGTGTTGCCTGTGAGTGCGATCGGTTTTTGGAGCTTTGGAACTTGGTCTTTATGCAATTCAATCGGGAGGAGGATGGGCAAATGATTCCATTACCCAAGCCCTGTATCGATACGGGGATGGGGTTGGAACGGATTACCGCCGTCCTCCAAGGGGTTACGAGTAATTACGATACGGATCTCTTTCGCGATATCATCGCCCTGGTCGAAGAGATCAGCTCGAGAAAATATGGGAACGACAAGGTAGCTGATATTTCCATTCGAGTGATCGCCGATCATGCTAGGGCCGCCGCCTTTCTCATTGGGGATGGCGTTTTGCCGGATAAGGCGGGAAGGGGCTACGTGTTGAGGAGGATTATGCGGAGGGCTGTTCGCCACGGCAGGACGCTGGGAATGAAAGGCCCCTTTCTCGGGCAAGTATTCGGGGTTGTAGCGGAGCTCATGCAGGAGGCATACCCGGAATTGGTGGAACATCGGAGCTATATCAGGCGGGTGATTGAATTAGAGGAAGCGGGTTTCTCCGAGACTTTGGATCGAGGTTTGAGCCTCCTGAGGGATGAGACGGCCAGATTGGCCCAGATGGGAAGGAAGGTTGTTCCGGGGAATGTCGTTTTCACGCTCTACGATACCTATGGGTTTCCGGTAGACCTGACCGAGGATATCCTTCAAGAGGAGGGATTTGGCATCGATTTAGAGGGATTTGAAGGAGCCATGGAGGAACAGAGGCGCAAGGCTAGGGAATCCTGGAAAGGCACGGGGGAAGAAAGTCTGAAAGAGGTCTACGGAAGGATTTCCACGGAGGGAATCGAGACCGAATTTGTGGGATACCATGAACTCCAACATACCTCGACGGTAGTCAAAATCATCCAAGGGGACCACTTCGTGGAAAAGGCCGCAAGGGGAGATCTGGTGGAGATTGTTGTGGGGGAAACCCCTTTTTATGGGGAGACAGGAGGCCAGATCGGGGATAGGGGAAGGATTGTGAGGGACGGCCTCGTGGTAGAGGTTACCGATGCCCGAAGACCCTTGCCCGGCTTGATCGTCCATAAAGGCCTGGTGAAAGAGGGTAGCCTCAAGGTAGGGGACGAGGTTCTCCTTTCCGTTGATGAAGGGGCGAGGGTGAGGACCGCCCTCAACCACACAGCGACCCATCTCCTCCATTCCGCTTTGAGGGAGATCTTGGGAGACCATGTGAAGCAGGCAGGATCACTGGTCGAGCCCAATAGACTTCGGTTCGATTTTACCCATTTTTCCCCCGTCGGCGAGGACGAGCTGGTTCGGGTTGAAGACTTGGTCAACCTCAGAATTAGGCAAAACATAGGGCTTGGTATCAAGGAAATGAAAACCCAAGAAGCTATCAAGGGGGGAGCAGTAGCGCTGTTCGGCGAGAAGTACGGTGATAAAGCCCGCGTAGTGAGCATTTCTGATTTCAGCAAGGAGCTCTGTGGGGGCACCCACACTTCCCGAACAGGGGATGTTGGTCTTTTTAAGATTGTATCGGAGACGGGCGTCGCGGCGGGAGTGAGGAGGATCGAGGCCCTCACCGGGGAGGATGCGATCCACCATATTCGCCATGAGGAGGAGGAACTGAAGCGGGTTGCATCCATGGTAAAAGCCCCCTCAGAGGAGGTGGCTACGAGGGTACAGAAGCTGTTGGACCAACAGAAGAAACTGGAAAGGGAGCTCGAGTCGTTGAGGGGGAAGCTGGCGAGCGGCAAGTCCATCGACCTCATGGATGGGGTGAGGGTCATTAAAGGGGTCAAAGTCCTCGCAGCTCAGGTGGAGGCAGACGACCCGAAGTCCTTGAGAAATATCGGGGATACCCTGAGGGATCGAATCGGTTCGGGCATAGTACTGCTGGGGTCAAGGCGAGGAGGGAAGGTCTCTCTGCTCATAATGGTGACCGATGATCTCCTCTCGCGATTCAATGCCGATACGATGATTAAGCGGGTGGCCGAGAAGGTGGGGGGGAGCGGTGGAGGCCAGCCGAACATGGCCCAAGCGGGTGGGACGGATGTGTCCAAACTTGACAACGCCTTACATTCTATCTATGAGATCGTCGAGGAGATAGGAGAGGGCTAAGTACTCCTCCCTTCAATGCCGACTTGAGTTACCTGCACGAAGCTTCCCTACCATGCCTTGGAAAAGAGGCCTTTTCGGGGGCCAAATACCTTCCCTTGTCAATGCCTACCTATTTGCCGTAGAATAACGAGAAGAAGAGCGCTTCCGCTCATTTTTCCTTGACATCTCCCGCTTAACGGGTAAAATAGTATTTCAATTGAAGTTATTGAAGCACCTCAAACGGTTTCCGATATGAGGTGACCGTTGATGGCACCAGAGGGAGGAACAACTGAGCCAGGTTAGAACTCGCTTCCCCCCCAGTCCCACGGGTTTTTTGCATATCGGGGGTGCAAGGACGGCACTCTTCAACTGGCTTTTTACGAGACATCATAGGGGAAAGTTCATCTTGCGCATTGAGGATACCGATGTAACTCGGTCTACCGAGGAAGCGGTCAAGGCCATCATAGATAGTATGCAATGGCTGGGCTTGGATTGGGACGAGGGTCCCTTCTTCCAATCCGAGCGGCTCGCGATATACCGGGAACATGTGGATAAGCTCCTGACCGAGGGAAAAGCCTATCGGTGTTATTGCACCCCCCAGGAACTGGAGGAGAAGCGGAAGGGGGCGCTTGGGGAAAAGAAAAAGCCGAAATACGATGGGAAGTGTCGAGATCTCTCCCCGCCTTACCCCGATGGTCCCTACGCTGTACGGTTCAAATGTCCTCAAGAAGGGCAGACGGTTGTGGAGGATCTGGTTAAAGGACGTGTCGTCTTCGAGAATGCGGAGTTGGATGATTTGATCATTCAGAGGAGCGATGGTATGCCCACGTATAACTTCGCCGTGGTGGTAGATGATGGGACCATGGGTGTTACCCACGTCATACGAGGAGACGATCACGTCACGAATACGCCGAGGCAGATTCTCCTTTTCCGAGCACTCGGTTATTCCCTCCCCTGTTTTGCCCATGTTCCGATGATCCTCGGCTCCGATCGCACCCGATTGAGCAAGCGCCACGGGGCGGAGTCGGTTATGGCTTACAAAGAGATGGGGTATTTGCCGGAGGGACTGTTGAATTATCTTGTTCGCCTTGGCTGGTCTTACGGTGATCAGGAGATGTTTTCCATTGGGGAATTGATCGAGAAATTCTCCCTCGAGAATGTTGGGAAGTCAGCGGGTGTCTTCAACCCTGAAAAACTTCGGTCTATTAATGGGGATCACATGAAGGCAAAAGAGGCGAGCACGCTCGTTCCCCTTTTGCTTCCCTTCATAAGGGCGAAAGGACATGACTTCGACGAAAGAGAGAGGTTGACCAAGATCATCGGCAACCTCCAGGGGAGGTCGAAGACCCTCGTGGAGATGGCCGATCAAGGTGAATTCTTCTTCAAGGAGGAGATCGAATACGATGCGAAGGCGGCCAGGAAGTTTTTGAGGCCGGAGGTGATCGATATTTTCGACGAGTTGATAGAGAGCTTTAAAGGAATGGAGGTCATGTCCGCGGCAATGGTTGAATCGCTGTTCAGGGGGGTTGCCGAAAGGAGGGAAGTGAAACTGGTGAAAGTAGCCCAACCCGTGCGAGTAGCCCTGACAGGTTCCACCTCTAGCCCAGGGCTCTTTGAGGTGATAGATATATTGGGAAAGGCCCAAACGATCAAGCGGCTTGAAAAGGCCAGCACCTTCATACGGGCTTCCATTGCTCGCCCCGGAGGTGAAAATGAGAGTTAAGCAGCTGGAGATTTTGGGTTTCAAGTCCTTCCCGGAAAGGGTGATTCTTTCCTTCCCGGTGGGAATTACGGGTATTGTGGGTCCAAACGGCTGCGGGAAGAGCAATCTCGTTGATGCCGTATTGTGGGTAGTGGGAGAGAGGAGCGCAAAGCACCTTCGAGCAAGGCTCATGGAAGATGTGATCTTTAATGGGGCCGATGGGAATAAGCCCATGGGGATGGCCGAGGTGAGCATCCTGTTCTCCAATGCAGATGGAGGGGTTCCCGCCGAGTACGCGGAATATGAGGAAATCATGGTCACTCGCCGGCTCTTTCGCTCGGGGGAGAGCGAATATCTTATCAACAAAAACCCGTGCCGCCTCAAGGATGTCGTAGATTTGTTCGCGGGGACGGGAATAGGGACAAATGCCTATTCCATTATCGAGCAGGGAAAGGTGGATTTCGTCCTGAACTCAAAGCCACAGGAAAGGAGGTTACTGTTCGAGGAGGCAGCCGGAGTCGCCAAGTTCAGGGAGAGAAAGCGGGTCGCTTTGATGAAGATGGAATCGACGGAACAGAACCTCCTGCGGCTTCGAGATATCATCGGGGAGATCAAGAGACAGATCAACGGGCTGAATCGGCAGGTGAAAAGGGCGGAACGATTTAAGGCCTATAAAGGAGAGATCAAAGAGATCGATTTAAAAATCGCCGCAGAGGATTATGGCGAATTGCTGAAAACGAGGGAAGGAATAGAAGCGAACCTAGCAGGACTGAGGGAGGACGGGACGAAGGCAACGCGAAGGCTGCGGAAAACACAAAGCTTTATCGAACACACGAGACAGAGGCTGAGAGAAGTTGAGGAGGGGCTCAATGAGGCCCAACGGAGCGTTCTGGGCGTCCAAAATGAGCTCAATAGGAGTGAGGATGGGATTGGAGCTCTCAATAGAGAGCTGGAACGCCTTTCCCAAATGGAGAAACAATACCTGGAGGAGATTGGGCAGTTGAATTCCAAACTCGAAGGGACCAGGGGTGAGAAGGCCAGGATGGAAGGGGAGAGGTCCGATTTAAGGCAGCAGATCCTCTCGGAAGAGGCGGGGTTGCAGGAAAAAGAGCGGGAGCTGGAATCCCTCAAATCTCAAAATGAGGGTACCATGCGCGATCTAGAGGATGAGAAGGCTAACCTCGTGGATGTCCTATCTCAAATATCGGCTACGAGAAACAAGATTTCCAGTTTGGGGAAAGAGATTGAAGGACTGGAGAAGAGAATCGGTCAGAATGGGGTGGAGCAGCAGGAGGGGAGGAACGCGGTTGAGGAGACGGAGAAACTCTTATCCCAATCAGAGGGGAGGATGAAAGCCCTCACTGCCTCTATGGAGAAACTGGAGGCGGAGAAGGATTCCATCCGAGCGGGTATCGATGATTTGCGGCGGAAAATTCTTGCCGGGGAATCGGAACTGAAAAAGATGGAGGAGATGGTTCATCGAGAGGGCTCGAGGCTCGAGTCCCTGAGGGAGTTAGAGAAGAACTACGAGGGCTACGATAGGGGGGTCAAGGCGATCATGCTCTCCAAGGAGAGAGGGGAGCTGGGTGGAATCTACGGGCTCATCGGGGACATGATAGAGACGGAGCAGCGATTTGAGGCGGCGTTGGAGGCCGCATTGGATCGGAGATTACAGTATATCGCGGTGAAGGGGCTTAGGGAGGGAATGGAAGCCCTTCGGTATCTGAAGGACCGCAGCGGCGGTCGCTCTACATTCATCCCCGTCACCCAAAAGGGGTTAACTCGAGCCGCCGGGCGGGAGAGCAAATCAAAGGAGGAAGGGATGTTGGGCCCCCTTGCCCAGTTTGTAAAGGTCAAGGAGGGCTTTTCTCCACTGATAGCCGTTCTCCTTGAGGGTATATGGCTTGTCGATAGTCTGGATAGGGCCCACCGGTTGTGGAAGGAGGGGAATGGCTTTGGAACGTTGGTGACCCTCGATGGAGACGTTTTGCAAAGAGATGGAAGCCTGACGGGAGGAGGTGCAGAGGGAAGCGGGTTCGGCTTACTTGAGCGAAGGAGGCTTATTAAAGGGCTGGAGGGGAGTGTATCCGGGTTGAGGGAGCAAATTCGTCTGAAGGGGATAACCATTGGGAAACTCACTGACACCATTTCGGCAAAGGAGAGCGACCTCGAGGCCGTGCTGGAGAATCGGCACAAGCAGGAAATAGAGCTCATGGATTGCCAGAGGGACATGGACCAGAGAGCCCAAGAGCTGAATCGGCACCGACAGAGGTTGGAGGTTTTGGAATTTGAGGGGAGACAATTCCAATCCGAGGGTGAAGCAAGGAGGGAAGAATTGGAGGGCCTTTCCAACCAATTGCGTGAGCTCGACGATCGGAGACAGGAGGGGGAGGAGAAGATAAGGGAATTGAAGGGTAGATTGGATGGAAAGACTGTCGCCCTGGAGGAGGTCAATCGAGAGGTAACGGGCTTAAAGGTGAAAACCGCGGCACAGAGTGAGAAAATGAAGGCCATTGAAGCGGTGCTCGTCAACCTGGAGGAATCCCAGAGGGGAACGAAGGATGAGATTGCGAGGAGATTGAGGGGAGTGGAGGGAATCAGGAAGGAAATATCCGAGGCCAGTGAACGGATGGAGGCCCTCCGGGAGCACAGCCGGGAGAGCACGAAGGAGCTCAAATCCCTCACGAGAACGGTGGAAGCCCAAAAAAAGCAACGGGAGAGGTTAGCTCAAATCCTGAGGGAGAGCGAATCCGGCCATGAGCGGTTAAAGCTGGAACGGGATGAGATTGGTCAAAAGACCAATGAGCTCAATCTGAAATTGGCCGAAATCCACCTTTCGGTGGAGAATCTGGAGGGGAGGATTTCGGAAAAGTACGGGTTATCCCTGGAGGAACTCGCTGGGCAAAGGGTTCCCGATTTTCAACGGGACTCCTCGGAAGGGAGGCTCAATGAACTTCGAGCGGCGCTCGATGATTTGGGGGAAGTAAACCTCGTGGCACTCGAGGAGTATGAAGAACTGAAGGAGCGATATGATTTCCTGATGGAGCAGAAAAAGGATTTGGAGGATGCCATTGATGACTTGAAGAGGGCCATTTCCAGGATAAATAGGACGACAACCCGTCAATTTGTGAAGGCCTTCGAGGCCGTAAGGGCGAAATTCCAGGAAGTGTTCGTCAGGGTGTTCAAAGGGGGAAGGGGGGATTTGGTGCTCACCGATGAAAAGGATCTTTCCACAACGGGGATTGATATCGTAGCTCAGCCACCCGGTAAGAGGTTACAAAATATCGATCTGCTCTCCGGCGGGGAGAAGGCGTTGGTGGCCATTGCGCTGCTTTTCTCATTTTTTCTCGTCAAGCCCACCCCCTTCTGTCTGCTGGACGAGGTAGATGCGCCTTTGGACGACGCCAATATCGGTCGTTTCGTAGAACTGGTGGGCGAATTGTCCAAAACATCCCAATTCATACTGGTAACGCATAATAAGAAGACCATCGAGATGTCCAATACCCTTTACGGGATAACCATGGAAACCCCCGGGATCTCCAAGATCGTCTCGGTACGACTGAATTAAAGGGGAAAAGAGGTCGAGCCCGCGATATGGCTAAGGGACTGAAAGGGAAGGGGATCAGGTTTTTGGGGATCATTCTGGGTTCCGTTTTTATTTGGGGGATTCCCTCCGTTTCCCTCTCCCAAGGTCTCACCAAAAGCGCCTATAAGGTGGGGGCCATCTTTGCGTTTACGGGCCCAGCATCCGTACCCGGGAAGGCTCAGAGGAAGACTGTGGAGATGATCGAACAATGGGTGAATGGTGCAGGGGGTATCGATGGCCATCCTTTGGAAGTGCTCGTCTATGATACGGGGGGAGATGAGGGCAAGGCGGCATCGGCCCTCAGGAAATTGGTGGAGGAAGACGGGGTTGTCGCCATTTTGGGAACCTCTCAATACAGAATTGCCCTATCGGTTATGCCAATCATAGGTGAACACAAGATCCCTTTTGTCTCTTGCACTGGCCCCATATTGGTGGCCAAGTGGGTGAAATGGCGATCATGGGTCTTTCAGATCGCAGGGTATAGGCAAGGGGTGGAGGCGATATATGAACACATGCGGAAGAAGGGAATCGATAAAATCGCTATCCTAACCGCGAATTCGGAATTTGGGCGTAAGGGAAGGACCGATTTGATAAAGCTGGCCCCGAAATACAAAATAAAGATCACCCTCGATGGGAAGTATAAGCCCGGGGAGAGGAAGATGAAGGCCCATCTGACCAGGGCTAAGGGCACGGAGGCCCAAGCCGTGATCAATTGGTCTGAGGGCCCTTCCCAGGTGGGGGTTTGCCGTAATTGGAAGGATTTAAGGTTGAAGCTCCCCTTGTATCAGGGAACTGCATTTGGGAACAAAAGGATGATCAAGGAGGCGAAAGGAAAGGCGGAGGGGGTTCTATGTCCCCTGCAACGGCTAATCCTGATGGAAAGTCTTCCCGTCGAAGATCCGCAGATGCCGGCCCTGATTGCCTACAAGTACTCCTTCGAGAAGAAGTTCGGTATGGAAGCAACCCCTTCCGGGGGTCATGCATGGGATGCCCTATGGATGATCGTCGAGGCCCTGAGGATGGTGGGACCCGATAAGAAGAAGATTAGGGATTATTTGGAAAAACGTATCAAGAACTGGCCGGGTGTCACCGGAATATTCAACATGTCCAAGAAGGATCATAGCGGGCTCACCAAAGAAGCCTTCGTCATGGGTGTGGTCAGAAAAGGTAAATGGGAAGTAGCCCCCTGAGCTAAGAAGCCTTTTTCCCAAATCCCCCTTTTCATCCCCTCTGTTGGTTAACCCCCTGAATCCCTTCTGTAAGGAATTTCCACAATCACCCTCGATGTAAGCCTGATCTCAAGGTTCTTAACGTTATAGGTCTTATACGAGACGATTTCCAAGAGCAAAACGGATCTATTTTCTTTCAAAGATATAGGGCGAAGCATGAGGAAACTCCATCTTCCTGAGAAGGGGATATTTGGAATTAAGCATTTTGACCTAAACCGGGAGTTCAAAAAGCTTGACAAAGCTACGGTAATTAAATAGAATTGGTGAGCTTTTGGGGGGAAGTAGCTGTGATTTACCCCTATGCTTCAGGAAGGGAGGTGGGACTTAAATACTATTCAAAGTAACAATATCATTTAACAGTAGCCCAAAAAAGGAGGAATGAGAATGACAAGGAAATTGTTGGTTGTATCGTTGGTTGCACTGTTCATTATGGCCTTTTCTTGGGTTTCAGGGGTTCATGCTGCGGGACTAGGGATCAAGTGGGGGCTCCTTCCACCTCTCACAGGGCCATTTGCAACCTTAGGTAAAGCTCAGGTGCAGGGGTCTATTCTTGCTCTGGAGGAATTGAAGGCTGAAGGCGGTCCGTTTGCTGACCTGAAGTGGTTTCAGGAAGATACCACGCTCAAGGCACCCGTCGCAGTGCAAAAGGCCGAGAAGCTCATCGAAAAGAATGGCGTCCAGTTCATCACGGGAACGATCAGCAGCAGCTCCGCCCTGGCGGTTCGAGAGGTCATCGATCGGCACAAGGTCTTTTTCAACCCCACGGTGGGAGCCAACGTTGTCACTACCGCATCTGATAAGTGCAGTCGTTATCTCTTCCGCACAGAACTGATGACCTGGCAGGCCGTTAGCGCTCTCGTGCATATGGTACGCGGCCTCGTGAAAAAGGGTGTCTTGGGGAAACGCCACTGGCTTGTTATCCCCGAGTATGCCTATGGTCTATCGATGAGGAAAACCTGGCGGGAAAAGACCAAGGATTTTCTCACGGAAGTTGGATACAGCGGTGAGAAAGGGTTTGGACTGAGCGATCACTCGGCGATCATCACACAGATTGCCGCAGCGAGAGATGCGGGGAAAGTGGACTTCATCGCCACCTGTTTGCTGGGATCCCCCCTTGTGACATTCATGCAGCAGGCCCATGCTGCTGGACTCATCGGAACAGGCATAAAGCTCCCCGTCATAGATCCCATTCTCCAGTTCAATATCCGTGAGATTGGCGATATCGCCTACGGGCATTACACCACGATTCGGTACTCGGTGATCCATAAATCGAGGACAAACAAGAAGTTCGTTGAGGCCTACTACGACCGGTGGAGGGATTACCCTGAAAACTTCGGTCACAATGCCTATGTTGCGGTAAAAATGATGGGCCAAGCCATAAAGAGGGCCAAATCCATTGACCGTGACAAACTGCTGGTCGAGCTTGAGAAGGAAAGAAAGTATACTGCGCCGATGGGGAGGTCATATTTCCGGGCTTCCGATCACCAGATCGTTCGAAAGATCGCGGCTGGTCAGATCGTGAGTAAACCGGAGTATCCCTTCCCCGTTGAGGAGCAGAGGGGCAGGATGATAGATGACGAGGAGGCGATCGCGGGCCTCGACCTGAAATGCAGGTTCAAATAGTCATCAGATTAAGTAATACAGTGGAGGGGAAATACATCCCTTCACTGTATTATTTTTGGTCAGACAAATCACGCGGTCAACAGGTGGAATTTTGCCTACCTCTATACAAACCAGAGGACCAATCCTTTGAACAATTCAAGAGAACGGGGAAGATGGATTTGCATTCAGGAGCTGTTTTTCTCCGGCTATGTTATCACTCAGAGAGAAATATGAGGGACAGTTGAAGATGAACAGCCGTACAAGCAGCAGGTTTTTCCTCAACACGATGATCTTGGCAGGTATATGCGTTGGTCTGATATGGCTTATCTTTTACCAGATCCTTCCAAAGATGACGGTCAAGATAGCATTCAAACAGCTTCTGAACGGGCTGACCCTGGGGTTGATGTACGTGATTATTGCCTCCGGGTTGTCCCTCATCTTTGGATTGATGGAGGTGATCAATTTTGCCCACGGGGCCCTCTATATGCTCGGAGCCTACTTCGGGCTGACCTTCTTTAAGCTGACGGGCAATTTCTGGATTTCTCTCCTGGTGGCGCCCATCATCGTCGGCGCTGTCGGGATGCTTCTAGAGTATTCGACTTTTCGACCCATTTATGGGAGGAGCCCTCTGTATCACATTCTCCTCACCTTCGGTCTCGTCCTGGTCATCGGTAATTCGGCGGAACTGTTTTGGGGGAAGGCCTATCACATATTTCCCAGGCCAAAGGTATTTGAAGGTGTGGTCTCGTTCCTGGGGATTAGCTATCCCACGTACAGGTTATTCGTGCTTCTCGTGGGAGTTGGGATATCGGTTTTTTTTTGGTTCATGTTGAAAAAAACGCGGTTCGGATTAATTATTCGGGCTGGCACGCATAATCGGGAGATCACCAGCGCATTCGGCATTGATATTTCCAGGTACTTTACCGTTGTCTTCGGCTTCGGTGTGGCTATAGCCGGCGCGGCCGGTGTGGTGATGGCTCCGATTCTCAGCGTCCACCCCCATATGGGGGATGGCATCATCATTACGGCGTTTATCGTTGTGGTGGTTGGCGGCCTGGGCAGCCTCTCAGGGGCTGCCCTTGCGGGGATTCTGATCGGGGTTCTCGAGAGCTTCAGCGTGATTCTATTCCCAGCTTTCACAGGGGCCATGATGTATATGGTGATGGTGGTTGTCCTCCTGGTTCGACCCCAAGGCCTTCTCGGAATTGAGGAAATCCGATGAGTCTGAAGCTTCCAAGACTGCTTCGGGGACGAGAAGGTGGCTACTACTGGTTTCTCCTCTTCCTTTTCCTCTTTGGACTTCTCCCTTTAGGAGTCGTAGCCAAGATCTATTCGACCTTCTATCTTCGCTTTGGGACAGAACTCCTGATATTAGGACTCTTTGCCCTGAGCGTCGATATCATCATGGGGTATACTGGGCTTGTTTCCTTGGGCCCTGCGGCGTTCTTTGGCATCGGGGCCTACGCGGGGGCCCTCACCCTTCTCAAGCTCGCCAATTCCATCTGGCTCGCCTTAGCCATCACGCTGGTCCTTTCCTCGATGGTTGCCTGGCTCATCGGGTATCTCTCCATTCGGATCAGGGGAGTCTATTTTGCCATGCTGACCCTGGCCTTTGCCGAAATGTTCCATGAGCTGGCCTTCAACTGGCAGAGTTTCACCGGAGGTTCTGACGGGTTGACGGGGGTCCCAAGGCCAGAGATCGGCATCCCTCCCTTTGTTCTCAGCCTTGGCAATCCATACGTATTTTTTTACTTCGTCCTCGTGGTGGTCGTTCTCGTCTACTATGGTTGTGTCAGGTTGGTAAACTCTCCCTTTGGCCATGTCCTCCAGGCCATCCGTGATAATGAGGAACGAGCTGAGTTCATTGGGTACGATGTCCGGATATTTAAACGGCGGTCCTTTGTTATCTCTGGAATAATCGGGGGACTCTCAGGATCTCTTTTCGCACTCCTCAGGTTTGTCGATCCGGAGGTGCTGCACTGGTTTATCTCGGCAGAAGCTCTTGTTATGAACCTTTTCGGTGGCATGGGGACCCTTTACGGCCCCATAATCGGTGCATTTGTATTTCTCTTCTCCAAAGATCTCATAAGCTCCTATACGGAGCATTGGCGGCTTATCCTTGGGGTTATCTTTGTGGGTTTTGTCCTTTACTCCCCGCGGGGGATCGTCGGGCTGTATGGAACCTTTAGGGGTAAGGTCATTCCTGCTTTACTGCGCACCCTTCGGCGACCGGGGGTAGATGAGACCGGAGAGGTCACGCCGAGTCTTTTGTCGGACGTCAACGCGTTTGTTGAGCGGGATTCATCTCCGAAATTGAAAGGCGATCCCCCCGTCCATAAAACGAAAGCGGGAAAAGAAGGTGAGGGATGATCAAGGAATGGCGCTGATTTTAGAGACAGAGCAAATAACAAAGGCCTTTGGAAATATGTTCGCCGTCAATCGGTTTGATCTTCATGTGGAAGAGGGTAAGCTGAAATCGATCATCGGCCCTAATGGAGCGGGGAAAACAACGCTTTTCAATGTGATCAGTGGAAAAATCCGTCCCACAATGGGCAGGGTAAATTTCAAGGGAGAGGATATTACTGACCTCTCTCCAAATGCCATCGCGCGAAGGGGCTTGGCCCGATCCTTCCAGATCACAAATATTTTCCCCAACCTTACGGTCTTCGAGAATGTGCGGCTTGCTGTGCAGCAGAAGGACACGAAGAGATCTTCCTATCTCACACCGGTATCCAGTCTCAATGAGACCAACTGGAAGACAAAGGAGCTTCTCAATCAGATCGGATTGATCGAGTACCAAGATTCATTAGCTCGTAATTTATCCTACGGGGATCAGAGGCACTTGGAAATCGGGATTACCCTGGCGATGGAACCAGAACTCCTCATGTTAGACGAACCCACTTCAGGCATGTCTTCTCTGGAGACCCAAGCCACTGTTCGGCTCATAGGTAAACTTACCGAGAATTTGACAATCCTCCTCATCGAGCACAAAATGGATGTGGTTATGAGTGTTTCGGATACTGTCCTTGTAATGCACTATGGTCAAAAGATCGCCGAAGGGACGCCGAAAGAAGTGGAGAAAGATCCAAGCGTTCGGGAAGCCTATTTGGGAGGACTGTAGTGCTTCGAGTGGAAAATATTCATACCTATTATGGCCCGAGTTATATCCTGCATGGAATCTCACTCAACGTTCAAGAGCAGGAGGTCGTATCACTGCTTGGACGGAATGGAGCCGGAAAGACCACCACCATCCGCAGTATCATGGGTTTAGCCCCACCACGAAAAGGGAGGATTATCTTTCATGAAATAGAGATCGCGGGGAAGCCACCTCACGAAATCTTTAGCCGTGGAATCAAGCTCGTACCCCAGGGGAAGCAAATCCTGCCAACCCTGACTGTAGAAGAGAACCTGAGGCTGGCCATGCTCAAAACCGAAGTTGAAGGGAGCCAAAAGAAAGAATTGGAGAGGGTTTACGAGAAGTTCCCCATATTGAAGGAGCGCAGAAAACAGCCAGGGGGATACCTGAGCGGGGGCGAGAGACAGATGCTGGCTATTGCCCGAGTTCTCATTGGAAAGACGGGATTGATCCTTTTGGATGAGCCCACAGAAGGCCTCGCTCCATTGATCGTGAAGGAAATCAAGGAAACGATCGAGGAGATTAAGGGAGAAGGTGTCGCCCTTCTCCTCGCGGAACAGAATGTAAAAATGGCTTTGGAGGTTGCCGAACGACATTACATCATCGACAAAGGTACGGTAAAATTCGAGGGTACTACAGAGCAACTCAGAGATAACCAAGACATCCTGGAAACGTATCTCGGTGTCACAGCCTGATCATTGGCGGATATTCGTGCGGTTTGGGACAAGCATGGGCGGTCGAAGGGACGGTTCTGAGACATCCAGGCAGCTGGGACGAGTTCATCGGCTGATTTTTCCCCTTTGCCCAGTTTTTGACGGAATCCCTTTGTAGGAGGAGCAAGGAAATGTTGGGTATTTCGGGCTGGGGTTGTTGGTTGGCTTACGTGTTCTGTATCCTATCGACGATCCTGTGTGTTATCTATGGAATCGCTATGTGGAATAAAGGGGCCGAGGAAGAGGATGAGGCGGAGATGGTAAAATGGGTGAGGGAGGAGAGGAAGATCGAGGAACAGTTCTGAGAGGTAGCTTTACGGAACGTGCTCAGGAAATGAGGTGAAAAATGGTTTGGACCGTCTTCGCGGTCATCATCTACCTCCTCATCATCGCCTATTTGGGATACAGGGGATGGCGCGTGACTGCAACGGCGACTGATTACATCATCGCTGGGAGAGAGGTGCACCCATATGTGATGGCAATGTCTTACGGGGCGACCTTCATCAGTACCTCCGCTATTATTGGATTCGGGGGGGCTGCGTCCCTTTTCGGCATGGGGATCCTTTGGTTGACCTGGATGAACGTCTTTTTCGGGATATTGGTCGCTTTCGCCATTTTCGGGAAACGGACCCGGAGGTTGGGCCATGTCTTGGATGCCCATACCTTTCCGGAACTACTGGGAAGGCGTTATCAGTCTACCTTTATTCAGGGTTTTTCGGGAATTGTCATCTTTCTGTTCATGCCCATCTATGCGGCGGCGGTATTGATCGGTATCTCCCGATTTATCGAGGTCTATCTCGGTGTTCCCTTCGCAGTTGGGCTGCTGGCCTTTTCCCTTATCTTGGCAATGTACGTCATTTTGGGAGGCTTAAAAGGGGTGATGTATACCGATGCCTTCCAGGGAACCATCATGTTGATCACGATGATCATCCTGCTCATATACACCTACATATTGGGCGGAGGGGTGATCCCTGCGCATCAATTCCTCACGAATATGACTCATCTTGTTCCCGAAGAGTTGGCCAAGCTTGGCCATAGGGGTTGGACGGAGATGCCCGGGTTGGGTTCCCCGTATTGGTGGATTCTCATTTCCACCATTATCTTCGGTGTGGGTATCGGCGTTTTGGCCCAACCACAACTGGTGATCCGCCTTATGACGGTCAAGCGAGATCGGGAATTAAACCGGGCCATCCCGGTCGGGGCCATTTTCATCTTGGTCATGACGGGGACTGCCTTCACCGTTGGTAATCTCACCAACGTTATCTTCTACAAGGCGTTCGGAAGGATTTCGCTTTCCATGGCTGGGGGGAATATCGACAAGGTGATTCCCCTGTATATCGGAAAGATCATGCCGGGATGGTTCGGCACCCTATTCCTTTTGGCTATGCTGGCGGCGTCGATGTCGACCCTGAGCTCCCAATATCACGTGGGGGGGACCTCCCTGGGCAGAGATTTTTTCGAGAAGGGAATCAGAAGCGAGAGGATCGAGCACGGGGAGAGGACGGTCTTCGTCACCCGATTAGGCATTGCCCTGAGCATCCTTTTATGTATTCTCTTCTCCTTGATCTTTTCCCCAAGCATCATCGCAGTGGCTACTGCCATCTTCTTTGGCCTCTGCGGTGCCACGTTTCTCCCTTCCTTCGTCTTCGGTCTCTATTGGAAGGGAATGACTAAGGCTGGTGCGATTACCAGCGTCTTGGGGGGGTTCATTACCAGCATGGTCTGGATGGGGTTTTTCCACGCCAGAGAGGCTCATGCCCTCGGGTTTGCCAAACACCTCTTCGGAAAGTCAACATTGGTCGGGTTTCCCTGGACGGTGATTGATGCCCAGTTTATCGCCCTTCCCATTTCGTTTGTTCTTGCCATAGTGGTGAGCCTCTTCTCGGTAAAGCTTCCGCATAGGCACATCGAAAGATGCTGGAAATACCTTTAGGAGTGGTGCCGAAAATCCTTTTTTGATGTGGGTTTTTTTGGTATCATGTGAAAACATGCACGGATGATTGGGCGTTTATCTTACAAATCCAGGAGAGGGAGGGGGGAGAACCATGTATTGGGATGAAAAACACGAATGTATGCCGCTGGAGGAGATGCAAAAATTTCAGCTGAAGGCGCTACAGGAGACGGTCAAATGGGCCCATGAAAGAATTCCCTTCTATAAAAATAAGTTCGACGATGTGGGTTTTGAGCCGGGGGATATCAATTCCCTGGACAAGCTGGCAAAACTTCCCTTCACCGTAAAAACCGACCTCCGGGACAATTATCCCTTCGGACTCTGCGCCGTTCCCATGAGCGAGGTGGTGAGAATTCATGCCTCCTCGGGTACCACGGGAAAGCCCATAACGGGTCCCTACACGGCTGACGACCTGGATCAGTGGGCCGAGTGCATGGCTCGGAATCTGGCTGGGGCAGGGATCCGGTCGAACGATATCTGTCAGAATGCTTACGGAATGGGTTTATTTACCGGTGGATTGGGGTTTCACCAGGGGGCGGACAAAATCGGGGTGACCATCATCCCGGCCTCATCTGGACAGACTGAGCGGCAAATCATTCTCATGCAGGATTTTCGTTCGACGGCACTCTTTTGCACCCCCTCCTATGCCTTGACCATCGCGGAAAGAGCGGAGGAGATGGGTGTGGATGTGAAGGGGTTGCCCTTACGGGTGGGCGTCTTCGGAGCCGAGCCATGGACTGTTGAAATGAGAAAGGAGATCGAGGAGAGGTTGGGGATTAAGGCTATGGAGGCCTATGGATTGACGGAGTTGATGGGGCCAGGCGTCTCCTTCGATTGCATTGAGCAGAACGGCCTTCACATCAATGAAGATCACGTGCTCCCTGAGATCATCGACCCCGTGACGGAGGAGGTGCTCCCCTTAGGAACCAAGGGGGAACTCGTCTTTACCGCCATTCAGAGGCGGGCCATGCCCGTTTTCCGTTACCGGACGCGAGATATCACGACATTGCGGAGGGAAAAATGCGATTGTGGCCGGACCCTCGTCAAGATGGATAAGGTTTATGGGAGGTCCGATGACATGTTGATCATCAGCGGGGTGAATGTATTTCCCTCCCAAATTGAGAGCCTGCTGCTGGACGTTGAGGGGATAGAACCTCAGTACGTCATCGTCGTGAGGAAGAAGGGATACCTGGACAGCCTGAACATAGATGTTGAGGCGAAGAAAGAGGTCTACGAGGCTGGAAAGGAGAAGATTGAGGAGATCCAGGGGAAGATCGAGGGTAAAATGAGGGGCATTATTGGGATAGGTGTGAAAGTCAGGTTAGTGCCTCCCAAAACCATCACCAGGAGCGAGGGGAAAGCGAAGCGGGTCTTGGACGAGAGAAATAAGTAGCACCGGTTTTACCTAATTAAGGAGATGGAGATCCGGGATGAGGCCCGCCCCGAGGAATCGAGGCGGTGTTCTTGTATCAGGGAAGAGAGATGAATCGTCAGGTTTTGGAAGAGCTGCTGTCCATAACCCGGGACCCTTACTCGATGTTGAGATCTTGGAAAAAGGGGAAGGAGACGAAGATTATCGGGAGCACCTTGGTTGATGTGCCCGAGGAGTTGATCCATGCCGCGGGCTTTTTGCCCTTTACTATAGTGGGAACCAACAAGCCCATTCTCAAGGCTAATGCCCATTTGCCCGATAATGCCTGCTCTCAGGCCAGGAGCGACCTGGAATTGGTTCTAACATACGAAAGGGATTTTTTCGATGGATATGTTCTCCCCCAGGTCGATGACACCACGCAACATCTCTCCGACATCTGGAGGAGGGATGTTGGCTGGGATTTTTTCGATGTTTTTCTCCCTCCGCGACAAGTCGACAGGCCAAGTGCACGGGGATGGCTCCTGGACGAGACCTTGAGGTTGAAGAGGAGCTTGGAATCATTTACGGGAGAGGAGGTTTCCGAGGAGAAGCTCTGGGAGAGCATCGGCATATACAATGAAAACCGCCAGCATTTGAGGCAATTATACGAGATGAAGAGGAGATATCCTGGTTTCATCAGCAACCGAGAGCTTTTCGACCTCATCAAGTCATCTATGTGGTGGCCGAAGGAAGAGCATAACGGCTTATTGGAGCGATTCATCTCCGGTATTGAGGAAACGGATCTGAGGCAAATGGAGGAGGAAGGTATCCGAGTTGTCCTTTCGGGGATCGTCTGGGAGCCTCCCGAAATAATGAATATCCTCGATGAATCGGGGTTGAACGTGGTGGGGGATGATCTTTGCGTGGGATGGAGGTATGTAGATCCAGATGTTCAAGTGAATGGTAACCCCCTGAATGCCATTGTGGATCGCCATTTTCGGAAGGGGCCTTTTACCCCCATCTACGATAAGGGGGATCGGATCTTCGAAAACCTCTTAGACCTGGTCACCCGAAATCGGGCCGAGGGGGTGATCTATCTCCACATCAAGTTTAATGAGTCCCAAGACTTCGACCTTCCCGACTTGGTCCATAATATGGATAAGGAGGGAGTCCCGATATTTGTGGTGGAGACGGAATATCAGACCACCCATCTCGCGGGGATAAGGACACGAGTCCAAGCCTTTGCAGAATCCCTAGCGCGGAAATAGGGAGCAGAGAGGAACTGGGTGATGGGGGAGCAGGTGTTGGAAGAGCCGAAAGCCAAGGAAGTGATGAAGAAGTTGACCAAGACCTATTATGGTGAAGCGCTCAGGGCGCGCGAGGAGGGCAGGTTCATCGCTTATACCACAGCCATCTCCCCCGTGGAATTGTTTTATGCACACGATATCATCCCAATATACCCGGAGAACCATGCGGTAATGTGTCTCACTGGGCGGATGATGCCGCAGCTCTCCTTGGAGATCGAAAAGAAGGGGTATACAACCCACCTCTGCGCCTATGCCAGGAGCGATTTGGGGTATCGGGAGCTGCAAGAGAGCCCGATAGGAGGCATTCCGGACCCTGACTTTTTACTGGCTTGTAATGCCCAATGCTTTACGCTGACCAAGTGGTTCCAGGTCCTCTCCAGGAGGTATGCGGTCCCGGTCTTCGTCTTCGATACCCCCCAGTACATTCGAAAAGGTGAAGCTCGTAAGAATATCATCGAGTACGTGGAGCACCAGTTGGCAGAGTTGATCGAGGCCCTCGAGGAGCTGACGGGGAGAAAGTTCGAGTACGACCGCTTGAAGGAGGTGGTAGGATATTCGGCCGAAGCCAGCAGGCTCTACAGGGAGTTTCTCGATCTTGCTTCCATAAAACCTTCTCCCATCAGTATTTTCGACGCCCTCATCCACATGGCCATTATTGTCTACCTCAGGGGAACGCAGGAGGCGGTGGACTATTATCGACTCTTGATCGACGAGGTTAAAGAGGAAAAGATCTCGAAGGGCATCGGCGTGATCCCCAATGAACGATTCCGTCTCTATTGGGAAAACCTTCCCATCTGGTTCAAATTCAAGGATCATTTCGAATTCCTGGCTTCCCATGACGCGGTAATCCTCACTTCCCTCTACGCCCATGCCTGGTGCTATGACTTCGATGCATCAGATCCCATACGCACGCTGGCGGAGAATTATACCGGTGTCTTCTCCAATGTCGAATTGGAAGAGCGGGGCGCAAGGGCCGTGGAATTGTTTAAGCGATATTCCCTGAATGGAAACATCATGTTCATGAACCGAAGCTGTAAGGCCGTGACCTTCGGTGTCCTCGATCTCCGGGATCTGATTACCAAAAAGACGGGGATTCCCGCACTCCTATTCGAGTCAGACATGGGGGATCCCCGTTTCTATTCAGAGGCTCAAATTCGGACACGCCTCGAGGCCTACCTGGAAACCTTAGATCGGATGGGGGTTGGTTGAACGGCAGATACTTTTGGATGAAGGTCGATGGCCTTTTGTCGGTCTGTTTGGATATTATCGGTGGTATCGGCCTATCGCCTTCACACTTTTCCCCCCAGGGATACACCGACCTCTCTATCTAATGGATTACCCCTCGGTGCATAGGTTCAGGAGAAACCCGGGAAAAACCGAAGCCATTATCCTTGATTTCGGGATGATACATGATTTAAAATGACGGGAAATCGTTGGGGGTAGAAGAGCCTTGGACAATTTCATCAAAATCCTGCGTTCCTTCCACGAAGGGGGAGAGGATAAGGCCTTTACCGAGAGTTTTATCGACCTTCTCAAGGAGAGGGTGATGCCGGGGCTTGTAACGATGTACGAGGCCGGCCTCAAATTCAAGAAGAATAGGGTTTTCTTACCACCTCCCTGGAAGTCCATCTATGACGGTTTGAAGAATATGGGCTTCTTTAAGGTTTTCGTGCCCGTTGAATATGGAGGGGGTAGGACATCCGAGGAGAATATCTATTTCATTATGGAACTTCTCGGATATACGTGCCCCAGCCTTGGTGTCATCTTTGTGGCGCACAGCCGTGCGGTAGATCTTATTCTCGCCGGAAATGACGAGGGCCAGAAGTCCAAATTCCTTCCCAGATTGAGAGAGGGAGAATTTGGAGCCATCGCCATGACTGAGGAGAGGGCAGGGTCGGATGTCAGCGCCATTGAGTTTTCGGCTAAGCTCAAGGGAGATCATTACATCTTCAACGGCCAAAAGATCTTCGTGTCGAATGCAGGGCTCGCCGGAATTTACACTCTTTTGGTCAACACGAAGGGGAAGAAGGGAGCCCGCTCCCTGAGTACCTTTATCGTTGACGAGGAGATAGAGGGATTTCGGGTTGATGTTTTACCCGAAAAAGACGGATTGAAGATCCTGCCCACGGGCAAACTCACTTACGAGAATTCCTCTGTTCCCAGGGAGAATTTGATCGGGGGTGAGGGGAGAGGTTTGCTGCTGGCCTTGGAAGCCATTGACAAGGGCAGGATACTGCTGGCGGGGATTGGTTGTGGACTCGCTTGCCGGATCTTAGACGAGGTATTCAATTACTCCCGCAAGAGGATTCAATTCGATCATCCGCTCACCAGTAGCCAGGACATTAGCTTCAAGATATCCGACATGTATACCCAGATCAATGCGGCGCGGGGGCTGTGTTTCCACGCGCTGAAACAGGCCCAAACCCCATATTATCGGAGCGCTTCATCCCAGGCCAAGCTTTTCACCACCCAGATGGTGATGAACGTGGCCCAAACAGGGCAAATGATCATGGGTGGAAGGGGTTATTTCAAGGGCAATATCATCAGCATGCTCAACGCCGATGCCAGGGGAATGGAATACCTGGAGGGAACCTCCAGTATTCAGAAGATGATCATCTCAAGCGAACTCTTCAAGAGCTATACATGAGAGTTTTGGGGTGGTTTGTGTGAATAGAGGGGGTGCGTTCAAGGGTGGGCCTGTCAGCAGTATTCGCCTTGGGTTCGATGTTCTGCGCAGGCCTGAATGATCTTGTATTCAAACAGTACGTGACAAGGGAACGGTCAAAGGGGGCATATATCGCCTTAATAGGGGCGATTTGGGCCCTCTTTTTTTGTGTCACGGGCTCCGTTTCCGGGGGGATGAGATTTGATCCCGAAAGCGTTTTCTACGGGCTCGTCTCAGGTGCGGTTCTCATCATCGCCAACATCTTGCTTTTGGAGGGATTTCATGGCGTTGATGCCTCGGTGGGCTCCACGATCTATCGGCTTAACTTCGTGGTGGTCGTTTTTTTAGCCCCTTTCTTCCTGGCGGAGCAGTTGACTCTGCGGAAGTTCGGGGGAGTGGCATTTGCCATTGCCTCGGTATTTCTGATGTCTTGGACTGGTGATTCCAAGCCTGGGCCGTGGGGAAAAACAGTTCCGTTTTTTGTCCTTTTGGTGATAATGGCCAGTATATTGCGAGGGTTGATGGGCTTCTTTTACAAGGTTGGGACGATGCATGGGGTGGATGTCAATACCTTTCTCTTCATCAACGCCCTCTTTTGGGTCGTCGGTGGGCCGATCTACGGCGTCTTATTCGAGGAGGGACTCAGAATAGACCGCAGCGTTGTCTTGTATGGTATCGTATCCGGCTTCCTGGTTGTTGGTATCGCCTCCTTCCTCTATCTGAGCGTGAAGGCCGGTGAGGCGATCATCGCCGTCCCCATTGCTCAACTCAGCTTCACGGTAACAGCCGTTTTATCGGTATGGCTGCTGAAAGAGCCGGTTACATCCCAAAAGGTACTGGGGATTTTCTGTGCGGTGATGACTATCCTGATCCTTTCCTTGTAAATGGGGTGAGCGAGGAAGAGACTATCAAGAGGAGTGCAGCGGTTGAAAGGACGATAACCGAGGGCCTCCGCACCGCCTAAGAGGGCACTCCATTTCGGATTCCCCACCAGCCGCGAACCTTGGCTCCCTCTGATTCCTAAGGCTTGATTGCTACCCTTATACCCTCGCGAGAGCTGGCTGCCTCCATTGCCTGATTGATTTCATCCAGGGGAAAACTATGGGTCACCAGTTCGTGAAACGGATAGACTGCTTTGGTTTGCTCTAGGAAATTAACCCCCCACCGGAGATGTTTTGTATCATAGTTGTGTACACCTTTAATAGTGAGACGGCGATACATGATATCCGAAGCGTCGTAGGTAAACGTGACTCCTGGAGATACGCTCCCGTGTTCCACGTACCTTCCTCCCGTTCTCAAACATTTTAACCCCGTGGGGATTATTTCCGGGATTCCGGCGACCTCCATTCCGACATCCACGCCAAACCCGTCAGTCAAATCTCGAATCAGTTCAACGACCGCTTCCTCCCTCATGTTTTTGACATTGAGGGTATCAGTTGCCCCAAATTTCTTGATCATCTCAAGCCGGGCATCCAGAATATCGGTGACGATGATCTTATTAGACCCATAATGTTGTGCCAGAGCAGCGGCGTAAAACCCCAAAGTTCCCGCCCCCTGGATCAGGACATTTTCGAATGGTTTAAGACTGATTTCATCCCATCCCGCCACCACTGTTGCAAGGGCACAATTTGCCGGGGCCACCTCCTCGTTCGTGAGGCTATCCGGTACCTTAATCACGCAGGTGCCAGGGGTAATGTAGCAGTATTCGGCAAACCCGCCCACAAGATGAGGTGGATCCGCGCAGCTGTCATGGCCGTATTTCTTGAGATAGCGGCACTTCATCATCAAGCCCTTTTCGCGACAGTAGTAACACTTTCCACAGTTGTCCATGATGGTCCAGGTGATCCGATCTCCCACCTTCAATGGCTTGTCCCCCGAATCACCATCGATGCCCTCGCCCAACTCGACGATCTCACCGACAATTTCATGGCCCAAAATGATGGGCATCGGGGCAGTTCTCCGCCCCAACCAGGAGTGGAGATCGGAACCGCAGATGGTACAGCAGAGGATTTTCACGAGAATACAGCCCCCTGCAACCTTGGGCAGAGGGTATTCCACCAGATCCAGGGGGGCATTGACTCGGTTCATAACGGCCGCCTTGCTCATTCCCCTCATAGTAATCCGTCCTCCTTTTTGTTTTAAGGAAATTTTCTACATTTTAGCAGAGAACAGCTTTCCTTGGTAAACTGGTTTTGAATCTGCGGTCAAAGATGGAATGGAAGTAAATCCGTGGAGTGTCTAGATTATTTTTGACCTCAATCTTGTCGTTAGGGAATCGATAGCAACAACGGTAATATAAATGGTGAATAAGATGATACCGAGGTTCTCAAACTCAAAGAGACGCATGTTGGTTACCAGCACAAACCCGATACCTCCCGCTCCAACGACGCCCAGTACAGCGGCAGCCCTGACATTCACCTCGAATCGGTACAGGCAGTAGGCGATAAATTGGGGCATAATCTGCGGTACAATTGCATAGGTGATCACCTTGATCCTGTTGGAGCCGGTTGCTTCCAGCGCTTCAATAGGTCCGCGGTCAACATTTTCGATAGCCTCTGCAAAGAATTTCCCGAGCATTCCTGCCGAGTGAACGGCGATGGCAAGGACACCTGGGAATGGACCCAAACCCACGGCCGAGACGAAAATGAGGCCAAAGATGATCTCGTTTATTGCCCTGAAGAAGTTCAGAACCGCTCTGGAGATCCAGAAGACAGCAGGGAAGGGCGCGATGTTCTTGGCAGCAAGGAAGCCGAGGGGAATGGCCCCGAGGATGGCAAAGGTGGTTCCCCAAAGGGCGACGGCTAGGGTTTCAATCAAGGGCACGACAACCTTGGCCATATAAGCCAAATTGGGGGGATACATCCGGCGTAGATAGTCTAATACGTTCGGCAGTCCTCTTGAAAGCTCCGTCAAGCTCAGTTCAGAACTCCTTGCCGCCATCCAGAAGGCCGTTGCCAGAACAACGAACAGAAGGATGTTTTTCGCGTTCAAGAGCTTCTTGTCCCTCGAGATATACCTCTCTAATAGCTGATCGTTAGTTCCCATTACTCGGCTCCACTTGGTCAAACCCGTATATTCGATTCAACACAGTGTCAGTTAATTTCTCCGGCTTCCCGTCGAAAACGATCTCGCCTTGAGAAACCCCAACGATTCTTTTGCCGTACTTGACCGCTAATTCGGGTATGTGCAAGTTACATATGACGGTGATATTATCCTCCCGATTGATCCTTTGGAGGAAATCCAGGATGTCCTGGGTGCTCTTGGGATCAAGGCTTGAGCAGGGCTCATCCGCTAGTAGGATTTTGGGCCGCTGGATGAGGGCCCGTGCTATACCCACCCTCTGTCTCTGCCCCCCACTTAAGTTGTCCGCTCGTACTCGGGTTTTATCCAACAGGTTCACCCTCTGGAGGCACTGGGCGGCGGCCAGCTTCTCTCCCTGTGAAAACACATGGAACATACTCTTGATCGTTCCTTTATAGCTCAAAATCCCGGTGAGTACGTTCTTGAGAACGGAAAGCCTGTTTACCAGGTTAAACTCTTGAAAGATCATCCCAGTCATTTGCCGGATTTTCAGCACTTCCTCTCTTTTTCCCGTTATGGGCGACAAGCCGTATATACCTATTGTCCCCTTGGTCGCCGGAACCAGTCCGTTGAGGCATCGCAAGAAAGTCGATTTTCCAGCCCCGCTGGGGCCCAAGAGAACAACGAATTCGCCTTCCTCAATATTGATGGTGAAGTCTTTGAGTGCCTCAGTACCGTCGTCATAGGTTTTGTACAAAGACTTGACCTCGATCTGCTTCATGATTTCGAACTCCGAAGGAGAGGAGCGAAAAACCCCCCTCTCCTGGTTTTGTTACTCTCCCTGGCAATGAGGATTTCCTCGTAACAGCCGTGAAGATCGTATCATTGCCCAATGAGAATGGATTGACCGAAGGAATGATCCTCCGGTCAATCCTTGGCACCAAATAGGATGTCCGAAGATACCTTGAGGGCATCCCGTGTTCAATTGCTATTTCTTTTTTTTGAGCTTCAAGCCCGCGATACTGGCGGCCTCCCGAACCACGTTATACATGGCATCGTCAGCCGGTACAAACCCAATGGCCTTTCGGTAGCTCTTGTACGTCTCGATGGGAATCGCCATGAAGGCTTCCCGGAGCTTCGCTTTGAAATCAGCAGGAAGGTCTTTCCGCCACACATACGGGCTCATGGGGACTGGATCTGAGTAGAGGAAAATCCTGAATTCTTCTGGTTTTGCATAGCCCTTCGTGAAGAGGTCATACAGGCGTCCCTCGGAGACGGATGCAGCGTCCACTTTCTTATTCTTCACTGCCATGCAGGAGGAATCATGGCTTCCTGAGTAGAAGACCTCCTTGATATCTTTGTCGGGGTCGAGACCCCATCTCTTGAAATACACCCTCGGGATCAGGTGTCCTGACGTTGACGAGGGGTCAACAAAGGCGAAGGTCTTCCCCTTGAGGTCGCCCAGGCTGTAGATGTCAGAATCGGCTCTCGAGATGAAGATGGCCCGATAGGTGGCGGATTTATACTTAGCGCTGACTTCCACCATGAAGGGTTCGATATCGGCGAGCTTACTGGACAGCACATAAGTCGTTGGGCTGATCCGTCCTACATCCAGCTTCTTGGCTCGGAACGCCTCGATGATCCCTGAATAATCGGTGGTCACATAGGGCCTAACCTTCATGTTGAGTCTCTTGGATAGGAAATCCACCGTGGGCTTCGCGTTTCTGATTATCGTCTCGGCATCTTCCGTCGGTGTCAGCCCGAACGTCAATACCTTTGGCTGCTGGGCAATTGAGTGATGGACATATCCAGTTAACGAAATGCCAAGGGCCAAGACAAAAATCACCATCAGTTTCGTTCTTCTCCGCAACATAGTTTTTCCTCCCTTTACGCTCATTTTGGTAAATGACTATTGGGTAACGTAACGATGTCATCACCTCCTTTCCGATCCTCTCTCCTGAGGATAGATAATGAGTCGAGATCTTGGGTGTATAACCGAAACAGTTTGAAGTTCTTATTATTATAATTCGGAACGTAAAGTCAACCCGAAAAGGCTCATTATACTTACGAGTATCTTTAATAATGTGGTTTTTTCAATCCTTCAATTCAACCGGAAAAATTTCCGCCGCCATTGGGAGGTACTGAAAATAGCCACAATCCTGCGCCACGGGGTATTAGCTTCTGCGTTTGGTCACACATGATCTCCTTTTAGTCCTCTTAGATGATTCTGCTTCCGTCAGATGCATAGATGTGTCCCCCCCGTAATTTTTCCCTCAATTACCTATTTCTATTCAGCCCCACCGGGCACGCTTTGATGCATAATCCACACCGCTGGCCCTTAAGGGTCGTAAAAATATACCTGTAACATTTCTCTTTGTCCATTCCCCAACCCTTTTCTGGGTCATATTTCCCTTTCCACCCGTCCAAGGCATGGACAGGACAGATTTTAACACATTCCTCGCATTCGTGGGTTAAACATGGGTTCTCTTGAGGGATGCGACTGTACTCGAGCTGGGCGCTGGTGATTATGGTTGTTAGTCTGATTCGGGGTCCCCATTTCGGACTGAGCACGAGGTTGTTTACGCCAAACTTGCCCAAACCAGCAGCGACTGCAGCGTGCTTGTGTGAGATATCTCCCGCGATCCTGTCTGGAGATTTTCCAGCTTTACCGTAGAATCCAGCACCGGCATCAAATCCTATGGCTTTGAAGTCCCGTTTCTCCAAGAACCTGGCGATCTTGTGGGAGGCTTGATCCAAGTGCCTGTTAGCATAATCGTGCTCTAACATGTAGGAGCTTCTGCTTTGGGGCAGGCTTTGGATGGGTGCATGATTCAGTTCGTAGCCAATGGATATGATACCGATGGCGTCTTCAAGGTACACGTTTGGCCTTGTGCCTTCAGGACCCGTATCGAAGCTGTGCACCGAACAGAAACTGATAAAATCGATTTCCCGTGTTTTCGCATATCCCCTCAGATCTTCCGTCAAACTCATAATCCGGTCTCCTTTTCCTCCGTTGAAATGGGGACTTGGGTGTAGCTTAGTGCTTCGATTAGCAAATACAGTGACGTATTCTGATTACTTACCATGTTGAAATTGCTCACTCCATTCGGCCCGAGCCTTTCGGCAGTGAGCGACTCGACATGAGCTCGTCGACATGTCTCAAGGCCGAACTGCTCAGGCCGAGGGCAGCACTAAGTCCTGAGGGAATAGATTCGGAATTGAATTTATGAATCGAAGGACTTAGTCAATTTTCGATGCTGGTCGAGCCACGTTCTGCAAGAACGCTATGGGGGCTCTAGTTAATGTTTTTTGCCCAAGTAATGAGCTGGTCAGGGTCGACTTGATGGATAGCGACAAGGAAACTCCTGCCTGGCCAGGACGAAAACCGATATCTACAGTGGCCAAACTGAATAAGAGCATTTTTTCATACAATTTCCTTATAAAGTCAATAGAAATATCACTATTGCTCTATTGCTATAGATGGGGCCTAAACCTAACCGGAAATCAAATTCTAGAAAACGTGCATGATCCTCCTCAGTTTGGGTAAGATTAAGATATAGAGTGGATTTTCTCTACGAATGTTTGCGGGATAAGGTCGGGAGATTTCATGGAGGGGGAAGGGGATGGCAATTCTCGGCTTTAGCAGTAGCCCAATCAAAGGTGGGAACGTGGACAGGATGGTTGAAGCCCTCCTGAAAAAGAGCGGAAAGACAACCCAATTTATCAACCTTACGGAGTTATCCTACGGTCCTTGCAGGGCTTGCGCCCATCTCTGTGCAGGAGATAACCTGTGTAAGCTCGATGATGACCTCAAAGCCCTCTATCCTAGGATAGTCTCGGCAGAAGCGATTGTTCTTGGGACTCCCTCTTACTTCCACAATTTGAATAGCTTTATGGCGGTATTCCTTGAAAGGCTGTGGGCGTTCAGGCATATAAGATTTCCATTGAAGGGGAAGCCATTTGCAGTTGTTTCCGTGGGGGGGTTGGGTGATCCTGAAAAGGCGATAGAGTCGGTGAAGCTTCGGATGACGGCCTACCGGGCAGCGTTCATCGGGAGCGTGGGTTTTAACTCGACAATCGTTCCCTGTTTCACCTGTGGATATGGGCTTACCTGCAAGGTTGGTTCCCTCTATAAGGTGTATGGCGAGGAAGGACAGCGGAACCTGAAGATCACCGAAGACCTTTTTAAACGGTGGGAGGATTCATCAGAGATAGTGGCGAAGATTGATGAACTGGGTCAGAAATTAGCAGCACCGTAAAATTAAGAGCACAGGCCAATAAATCGCATCCGAAAGGAGCTTTACTCCCTTTCAAGATGCAATTTTCGATTTTGTCATAGCCTTCTCGGTTTCTTTATCGAGGAGATGAACCTTGGAGAGATCGCACACCAGCTCTACGGTTTCTCCCACCTTAGCCCTGGTCTTCGAATCCACACACGCTATGATGTGGTGGTCTCCGCTTGTCAGCCTCAAGTGCACATTTGCTCCCATTGGTTCCACCATCGTAACAGTGGCCTTGATAATGCCCTCATTCTGTTCTTTAGCAAATTCCCTATCCTCAATATCTTCCGGCCGAAGGCCGAGAATCACCCTTTTTCCGAGAAGGTGTGATATCTGCGCTCCGTCCTTGATTGCAGAAACGGGAAATTGAAACGAATTCCCATCCAATAACAGGTCCGAGCCCTTTTGCACGACCTCACAATCGATGAAGTTCATCGCGGGGCTCCCAATAAACCCCGCGACAAACTTGTTCATCGGATGGTCGTAGATATCCAGAGGGGTTCCTACCTGTTGAATCGCCCCCTCATTAATGAGGACTACCCGATCCGCGAGAGTCATCGCCTCCACTTGGTCGTGGGTTACGTAAACCGTCGTCGTCTTCAAGCGGTCATGTAAATTCCTGATCTCCCCCCTCATGCTTACCCGTAACTTAGCATCCAGATTACTCAAAGGTTCGTCGAAGAGAAATGCCTCCGGTTTTCTCACAATGGCTCGACCCATGGCGACTCGTTGACTTTGACCGCCCGACAACTGTCTCGGCTTCCGATCGAGAAGCTCCTCAATCCCTAAGATCGCTGCCGCCCCATGAACCCGCCTGTCTATCTCCTCCGTGGGAAACCTCCTCAACTTCAATCCAAATGCCATGTTCATGTAGACGTTCATGTGGGGGTAGAGGGCATAGTTCTGGAAGACCATGGCGATATCCCGGTCCTTGGGTTCCACGTAATTGACCAATTTATCCCCGATATAGATGTAACCTTCTGTGATCTCCTCAAGACCTGCTATCAACCGGAGGGTAGTGGATTTGCCACAGCCGCTCGGGCCTACGAGAACCACAAACTCATGATCCGCGATGGTCAAGGTCACCCGATCTACGGCCGTAACCTCACCAAATCGCTTTACTATATTCTCCAACGTTATCTGCGCCATTTCGTTGAGTTCCTTAAACGCAATTCACAGAACAGATCCGTGGGGAAGATTGAGAATGAGGGGGAGAAGTTCGCACAAACTGAGAAATTCTCCCCCTTTTCCCTATCGCTACTTCCCCCCCTTTCTCACAAGTTCAGCAATCTTTTCCAGCTCCTTTTTGATGTCCACATTGGGATCAGCTTCCATTTTTTGCGCCAGCTTTCCGAAGGGTCTGTAGATGATACCATCTGCCTTGGTCGCAGGCATGAGCGCTGCATGCTTCATCTGTCTTGCCGCCACGTTATACCTCGGGTGAGCCTTCAGAAATTCTTTATGGCTTGCCAATTTCTGGGCGGATTTTGTCGTTACAATGTAGCCCGTATTCTCACTCCAGTAGGCCGCCCACTTGGGACTGGTCACCCACTTTACGAACTCCCAGGTGGCCGCTTCCCTCTTGGGGTTGGATTTGAAGATCCCAAGCCCGGTCCCTCCGAGGCCCGTGCCATATTTTTTTTGCTTAGGCAGAAAGACCACCCTCACGTCGAACCGCTTACCGATTTGCTTGTCGATTTTTGCCAGGAATGAGGTGGATTGAAACATCATAGCGGTCGTTCCCGCGACAAAGAGCTTATTTGTGGCCTTATGGGTGAGGGGGGGCATGACCTTATGTTTGTGGACCAGATCGGACCAGAACTGGCACGCTTCAACTGCTTCTTTACTGGTAAATAAGGGTTTCCCATTCTCATCCAAGACCTTCCCGCCGTTTTGAAGGATGAGGGCATACAGGAAATAATTAGTCGTGGTGTGCGTGCCGAGGCCCCACTTATCGATTTTACCATCTCCATTGAGATCACGGGTCAACTTCTTGGCATGGGCAACAAGTTGTTTCCAGTTTTTCGGCGGCTTGTCGGGATCCAGTCCCACCTCTTTGAAGGCGTTTGCATTGTAATAGAGAAGGGAGTTGCTTGTCGCGTTTGGAATGGCATAGAGCTTCCCCTTATAGGTGAATCTCTGACGTACCCCTTCGAATATATCCTTCACTTCTTTTTTGCTCATAAACCGATCCAGTGCGAGCAACTTGCCGCTTTCAGCGAACTGAGGGACGCCATACCGATTGGGTATTTCGGTAGCATCGGGTGTGGCGCCTGCGGCGATGGCGGTGGTGATTTTCTGTAGGGTTGCGGTATAGCCGCCTTGGTAGGTTGCCGCCACCTGGATATTTGGATGGGTCTTGTTGAACTCTTTCACCATCTTCTGCCATACCTTTCCCCGATGGCTCGACTTGGCGTGCCAGAAAACGAGGTCTTGCTTTTCCGCCGCACTGACTGGGGTTACCACAAGGCAGGTGGAAAGGGAGAGCCCAATCACACCCGCTGAAATAAGGACAAAAAGTTTGCGTGCTTTTATTCCGTCCATGTTTTCCCCCTTTCATTCATAGGAATGCAGTTGCCGTTCTATCCTCCCTGTTACTGAAAAGTAATTCACCTCCCTTCCCCGTTATTATGTCGGCCTTAGGCCTTCAGTCCCGTCATGGTGATCCCCCGGACAAACTGCCTCTGAGCCACGAAAAAAGCGAGAAGAACCGGGCCCACCACCATGGTTGAGCCTGCCATAACGAGCTCCCAGTCCACGGCGCTTTCGTCAATAAAGTAACGAAGTCCCACGGATAATGTCCGCATCTCATCGATGCTGGTGATAACAAGGGGCCAGAAGAATTCATTCCACACGTGGTAAAAGGAAAAGATAGCCAGAGCGGCTATGGCCGGCTTGGCCAGAGGGATGTACATCCGCCAGAGGATACCAAATCTTCCGCACCCATCAATTCGTGCCGCATCCTCATAATCTTTAGGGATGGTCAAAAAGAATTGCCTGAGCAGGAAGATCCCGAACACGCTCACCATATGGGGGATGACCAGACCGCGGTACGTGTTGATCCAATTTAACTTTTTGATCAAAACAAATGTCGGGACGAGGGTAACGACGGAGGGAACCATCATGGTGCCGAGGAAAGCCAAGAATATAGCATCACGCCCCGGAAATCGGAGAGTTACAAATGCATAAGCCGTAAGGCAGGCAACGGCGACATGGGATGCCGTGGTGAGACCGGTGATGATGCTGCTGTTGATAAAATATCGTCCAAAGGGTGCTGAATTCCATGTTTCCACAAAATTTTCAAAGGCGAGCCGACTCGGGAGAAAGGTGGGTGGATAGATGAAGATTTCATCGATCGGTTTTAATGCGGTCAAAACCATCCAGTAAATGGGGAAGAGGGCAACGGCCGACCCTAAACCGAGAAAAACGTACAAGAAGATACACTTCCGATTTTCCCTCTTCCTCGCAAGCTCTTGATGTTTCCTTATGAGTTCCTCATCCTGATTCATTCCATTTACCCCATCATGCTATCGCGCGTAATGGACTTTTTTGGCCCCGACTTTCCACTGAATCAGGGTGGCGGCCAAAATGACGATAAAGAGAATGTAGGATATGGAGAAGGCGTACCCCATCCTGAAGTCCTGAAAGGCCGTTTCATAGAGGTAGTAGACAATTACATCAGTGGCACCCGCCGGTCCTCCTCCAGTCATCGTGTGAACCATGGAGAATACCTGGAATCGCCTAATCACGGAGATGATCAGGATAAAGAGGGTGGTGGGTGCCAGAAGGGGCCATGTAATGTATCGGAATCGTTCCCACCTTCCAGCTCCGTCAATCTTGGCCGCTTCATAGTATGATTCAGGGATGCTCTGGATACCGGCCAGATAGATGATCATGTCGTAGCCGGTATGTTTCCAGATATCCATAATGATGAGAGAGGGCATGGCCGTTTTTGTATCGGAGAGCCACTGCATGGGCTTGGCGCCCAGTAGCTGGAGGAAGTAATTCAGGAGGCCATTGATCGGATCGTACATCCATAACCACACCGCGGACATGGCAATGATACAGCTGATGACCGGCGCGAAAATGGAAGACCGGAAGAATGCTAGGAATTTTATCTTTTCGTTCAAGGCTAGGGCGAGGATTAAAGCCAAAAACATGGCCGTGGGGATGGACCCAACCATATAGTATACCGTATTCAGCATGACCCGCCAGAATTCCGTCGATGTTACAAGAGAAACGTAATTTCCCAATCCCACAAACGTTTTCACCGGGTTCATGAAATCCCAACGGTAAAGACTGACAAGAAAGGCGTAAAAGGCGGGGAAAAACCAGAAGCAGATTAAAATGGTGACCGATGGCAATAAGTAGAGATAACCGGTGCAGGCCTCTTTCAGCCTTTTCCGCTTGAGTTGAGCAAGGCTCATTTCAGCCAATTGTAAGTTCATCCTCTCGCTTAAGGTCGAGGAATCAGCCCTAGCCAGTTGAGCATTGCCCATGGTATTTCCCCATGACGTTCACAAAAATGTGATTTTGCATTAAGAAGAGGAGGCTGAACAGGAGCAGAAACGGGCCAACCCCAGTTACCATCATGACGCCGATAATGGCTAAGGAGAGGCCTCCGAAGGCCAACGAGAGTAAGAAGTTATCAGCAACGAGGAGGAAGGCCTTCTTAAAGGTCTGGACAAGAGCCAGGTTTTGGGAGAGAAACGTAGGAATGATATAGATCTGCATCAAGAGCCAAATCGCGAGAAGACTGAGGATGAATCCCAAAGAGAGGTTGGCAATCCAGGGGTGAGCTCTCCTGACGTGAAAAAGAATGTAGCAGTCCATTACGAAAATCCCGGTGATAATCACTGAAAGGACAGTGAGAAGTCCGCCCCGCAGGAAATACCTTTTGGCTTGTTTCAGTTGACCCTTCACGTCAGGAATTTTCCCGTTGACCAATTCTCCTGTAAGGGCACTCAGGGTTAACACCGTCACTGGAATAGTAATGATCAAAGCGGAGGAAGCGATAAAGAGCAGATTTGTCAGCATCAAGAAGCCGATATTGTCATACCCGTTTACCAAAACGGATTTCATAGTTTTGACTACCACAACCTCTATTTACCGTTTGAGCGGTGATAACGAAATAGGCTTACATGCGTCCCGTTCCGAAACATTCACTTTATATCATCGAACTCATTGAGTCAATCATTAGTTACCGTTTAAGGATTTCAAAGTGGTCCAAAATCTCATCCCGGGGTTCAATGACTCCCTCGGCATTTTCTCGCCCCACAGTGCGCATTTCCATGTTGAGTTTCCCTTCCATGATGTGGATTCGAAGGTAATGGAGCGTTTTTTCAATCGTTCTGATCGTTCCCTCAATTTTTTGCCGTCTTAATCGACCGAAGCTTCCCCCGCCCCCAGCCGAAACGATATAGTGGATTCCATTTCGATGAATCCTCTGGTAAGCATGGTGGTGGCCGGAGAAAACCACATCAACTCCGTATCGTGTAAAAATCGGTTCCAGCAAGGATGCGAATGTACTTTCCGAACCGCCGTATTTCCGCCCTGAGCTGTAGAGGGGATGATGGCAGAAAACGAATTTCCAGGTTTTCTTCCTCTGTTGGTTGAGCGTCGATTTTAACCAATCAATCTGCTTATTGATGTGATCAAGATCCCGAAAATTGGTATTCAGAAAGATAAGGAGCGCATTTTTCACGTTGAATGAATGCCACTCCCACCCATTATGCCCTCCACCATTGGGGAAGGAGAAGGCTTTGAAATAGTATTCCGACATTTCCTCATGATTCCCCATGACCGGGAAGACCGGGGTTTTACGTACTAACGGGAAAATGGTCTGAAAGTAATCGGTCCATTCGGGGGATGTATCCGATTGGACATGATCCCCAGAGTTGACGAAGAAGTCGGGGATGGAGGGATCCCTCACCATGGCCTCGATTACCATTTTTTGCCTCGTTTGATCGGTCTTTAAGAGGCCTGGAATCATCGGTGCCTGGGTATCACTGATTACAAAGAAATTGAGGTCTTCACGTCCAAAGGGCATTCGAAAACGAATGGGCTGATTTTTCATTTCCGGTAAATTCACCTGTTTGACCCGATAGGAATAGAGAGAGCCGGGAACCAGATTTTCAAGGGAGATATGATGGTAAGGAGATGCTTTACCCTCGGTGAATTGGGTCGCCTTGTTACCGGTAGGCTCCTTGAAGAAAATGAGGGAACCCCGGGATGGGTTTTCTGTTTTCCAGTTAACGGTTACGGAGGTATTTGTTTTGAGCGTCAGATAGGGCGGCCAGGTGTTCGATGATGCAAGACAGGATTGGCCAGATGCGGTTGAGACCAGAACGAGGATAAAAAAAACGAAAAGATAACGTACGGTTTTGATTTTACGGAGATTCATTTTCCTCACTCATACAAGTATAAGACAAGAGGGATCATTTCCCCTCTAATAACCTCTCCAGAAAGGACTTACTCCTCAGAACAGTTCCCTCTATATCATCAAAGCCCAGTAGTTCAAGGCTGAGCATGCCTTCAAAGGACCTCAGGAAAGGAGCGTTGGTTTTCCAGTCAATGGTTCCCGTGCCGAGCTCACCGTGACCGCTGGAGATGCCGTTGTTATCGTTTACGTGAACATGTTTGATGCGGGAGCCGAGGATCTTGATGGCTTTTTCCACGCCACCCTCGAGGTTTGCATGTCCCATGTCAAGGGTGATCTGAAGCGCGGGATTGCCTATTTCATCAACCCATTCAACGAGCTCCTCAAAAGTTGACTGAATACAGCCTTTTACATGGCTAAAATTTTCCAGTCCGATTAGAACGTCATGTTTTTCCGCAAAAATTGCAGCCTCCGCTAAGGATTTCTTAAAGCATGAGATGGCACTTCGTTTCAAGGTATGTAGGCTCAATTGCGGATATTGGGCAAAAGAACCCTTATCATGGATAGATAACTTTGGAGCCATCCCCGGATGGAGGACAACAGTTTCTCCGCCGATTTTGTGGCAGAGGCGAATCGTTTCCTTGAGCTGGTCCATGCTTTCTCTCAAGTGTCCCTCATTGATGTCGGCCAGGTTATTCCCGCCGCAGAAGTGCATTGCCAGGGAGATGTTATTATCCCTGGCAAGAGTATTGATCGCATCGATTTCCCTTGCACTGACCCTCTTCGGCCAAAAGTCGAACACGTTTGACCAGATTTCAATCCCTCCAAATCCATGTTCGACCGCAAATTGCATCGCTTCTCGATAATTCTTTTTCAGGAAAAGTGAATACGTGGACAAGGTCACCTTAGGCACAGTCATACACCTCCGTTTCTGCGGATGCCACCATTAACGTTGAAACTATACAGAAGGACTTTTTTCAATTCGATTTAAAGCCTTGATCGGCACTTTTCCCTCGGACACCCTCTTAATATTATCGGCGAAGAATTCGTAGCGTTTGTGATGAAAGTGGAGTCCATCCGGAGACCCGGCTCTATGAGGAGTGAGGATAACGTTATTCAATTTCCGGAGGGGACTATCCTTGGGCAAGGGCTCAGTTTCAAAAACATCGAGCCCCGCGCCGCCAATCTTTTTTGCTTTCAGCGCTTCAATCAGGGCAGCCTCATCAATGACTGGTCCCCGTGAAGTATTGATTAAGAAGGCATCTTTCTTCATCAAGGCCAGTTCCCTTTGACCTATCAAATGCCTTGTCCTGTCGTTAAGGGGGACATGCAGGGTAACAATGTCTGACGATCTGAGAAGGGTTTCAAAATCCGTCAACTCAATTTCACGATCCGTATCAACGGGACGTGTATGGTATCCCAGGATTCTCATGTTAAAGGCCTTTGCTCGACGGGCGACTTCCCTCCCAATGTTTCCGAGCCCGACGATTCCTATGGCCTTTCCGGAGAGTTCCGCGCCAATACAGTCTATGCCGTTTTCTCTCCTTTTCATCAACCCGTCAAGGGGAATCATGTTCTTGTACCAGCAGAGAATGAAGGCAAAAACGTGCTCAGCTACTGCTGGTGCATTGATGCCCGCGGCGTTGGCCACATAGACACCTCTCTTTGTGCATTCATCGACCAACACATTATCATAACCGGCTCCGGTTTGTATCAGCTTCAAGTTCTTAGCCCGATCGAGGAGAGCTCCGTCAATCGTGTGATGTTCAGGAATGATCGCTTCCACATTCCCCAACTCCTTATCCAATTCCTCTGGAGTCACCACAACGACAGTCCAATCGTGTGGGAACTTACTCAAGATGAGGCGCTTTGTCCGTTCCGGTACCTTCTTGACAATGACAACCTTCATGATTCATTCCATCCAACTCAAGCGAGCACCAGCTCTCAGAAGAGGCCTGTCTCATTTAGATAGATTGAGTAAAGAATATCTCTATATTACCAATGAGCGTCAGCGTCAATGATTTTCTGGGGATCATTGATGAGCAATTTCTTTGAGAGAGAATGATTGCTGTTGAGCGTCGCAACCAGAGGACATCGGTTTTACGTGGCGGTTGAAAGCCAACAGTACTTTCACTTCCCCAGTACCTTCCAACAGCGGACTCTTCGGCTGTTTTCGACGGGATAGAACTCGATTTCTTCTTTCCGGCAGCGATCTTCGACCAATGGGCAGCGCCCCTGGAACTTGCAGCCGGGAGGAGGGTTGAAGGGGCTGGGGACGTCGCCTCCAAGCGGTTCCCATTCCCGGGACCTTCCAGGCTCGGGAACGGGAACGGCTGAAAGGAGAGCCCGTGTGTAGGGGTGGAGGGGTTTGTCGTATATGAGTTCCGCGGGCCCATACGCCATGAGCTGGCCCAAGTACATGACCGCAACCACATCGCTGATATATTCAACGACATTGAGATCATGGGCGATGAAGAGATAACTAAGTCCCAATTTGGCCTGCAAGTCTTCTAGAAGGTTGATGATTTGGGCCTGGATGGAGACATCAAGGGCCGAAACAGGCTCATCACAGATGATGAGAGATGGCTCAACACTCAGTGCCCGGGCAATTCCGATTCGCTGGCGTTGCCCTCCGCTGAACTCATGGGGATAACGGTCATCCACATTCGACGACATCCCAACCATTTCCAGAAGTTCCCCGATCCGTTTCCTTCGCCAACTCCAGTCCCCCTCGGTGTGCGTCCGTAGTCCCTCCTCGATGGACTGGCCGACCGTCATCCTCGGATTGAGGGAACCAAAAGGGTCCTGGAAGATAATTTGCATATCCTTTCGCAGGGTTTTCATCTGTTCTGGAGCGTAGGCGGTGATATCCCGTCCACGGAACACAATCGTTCCCCCATCGGGCTCGAGAAGCCTGAGTATCAGCCGCCCAACCGTCGTTTTCCCACAACCGCTCTCGCCCACAAGCCCTAGGGTTTTCCCCTGACCAATTTCCAGATCCACCCCATCAACGGCTTTGATCCAACCGATGACCTTCTGGAAGAACCCCCTCCGGACAGGGAAATATTTCCTCAGACCCTTTACCGAAAGCACGGTGTGATCGATTCCTTGCTCTGCCATCGCTTTGCTTTGATCCACAGTCTGGACTTGATCCGTCAACTCCTTTTCCCCTGTTCATAGACAATCGGACAGCGGGCAAAATGGTGATCCCCAAAATCGCACATCTCGGGAAACTCACTCCGGCAGCTCTCCTGCACATAGGGGCATCGGGGATTGAAGGGACACCCCTGGGGTTTATAGGCGGGGTCTGGAACGGCCCCAGGTATAGAATAGAGAGTCTCCCCTTTTTTCGCCCGGCTCGGTAGGGATGCTAGAAGTCCCATGGTGTAGGGATGGCTGGGATTGCGGAAAATCTGCTCCACATTGCCGACTTCTGCGATAATACCGGCATACATGACGTAGATCCGGTCCGCAATTTCGGCTACTACGCCCAGGTTGTGGGTGATATACAGGAGGGCCATCTGCCTCTTTTCCTTGAGTTCCCTGAAGAGGTGGAGTATTTGGTCTTGAATGGTGACATCAAGGGCCGTCGTCGGTTCATCGGCAATAACGAGGTCAGGCTTGCAAGCCAGGGCCATGGCAATCATGACGCGCTGCCTCTGTCCCCCGCTGAGGTTGTGAGGATAATCCTTCATGCGTTCTTCCGGAGATGCAATCCCCACATCGGTGAGGAGCTCAATTGTCCTCCGGTGTGCCTCGGCACCCTCCACGGTATCATGGGTGGTAATCGCCTCCTCGATCTGATCGCCGATGGTGAAGACCGGATTGAGGGAGGTCATGGGTTCCTGGAAGATCATGGAGATCTCTTTGCCCCGAATCTCTTGGAGCGCCTCTTCATCGAGCTCTAGGAGGTTTTTTCCCTTGAAGAGGATCTTCCCTCCCGGGATCTCTCCGGGAGGTTGCGGAACCAGCCCGAGGATTGCGAGAGCTGAAACGGTCTTGCCACAGCCGGACTCGCCAACGAGACAAACTGTCTCCCCCTCTCTGATATCGTAGCTCACGCCGTCTACGGCCCTGGAGACCACGCCATCACCATGAAAAAAGACTTTCAAACCTTTAATAGAGAGCAGCAGCTCATTCCCGATTGGCATCGCCCTTGAATCTCATATTGTGAGTTTAATGCCGTTCTTTCAGTTTCGGGTTGAGGACATCCCGGAGTCCCTCGCCAAAGAGGTTAAAAGCCAGCACGACAACGAGAATGGCAAAGCCTGGCACAAATGTCAGCCATGGAGCATCGAAGATAAAATTCTTGCCGTTTGACAGGATATTTCCCCACGTCGCGTCAGGCGGGGGAACGCCAAAGCCGAGGAAGCTGAGGCCCGCCTCTGTCAGAATGGCTGTGGCGATGCCAATGGTTGCCGAGACCAGAACTGGTGCCATCGCATTGGGAACCATGTGTCTGAAGATAATCCTCCAGTCAGATACCCCGAGAGCCTTGGCCGCCGTTACGAAGTCTTGCTCCCGCAGGGACAGGAACTCCGCTCTGACGAATCGTGCCGCTCCCATCCAGCTCGTGAGTCCGATGACGATCATGATGTTGTATATGCTGGCGGGGAGCAGGGCTACCACCGTGAGAATCAGAAAGAAACTGGGAAAACAGAGCATGATATCGATCAAACCCGTTATGAGGATGTCCACCGAAAAGACGTTGAGAAGGAGCACCGAAAGAACCATTGGAACCGGGCGCCCTCCTTTGGAATTTCCCATCCGTATGAGGAAGGTAGCGATTCCGGCGGCAATGAGAACCATAAAGGTGTCAACGGCTATTCTTCCCAAGAAAATATCAATGCTTCCCCGGCCTATAAGGAGAGTAACGACAACGGTTAGTAGGTCTATGCCTCCCCAGCCTAGAAGAAGAAAGGCAAGGAGGTGTCCAAGCCGAATTCGGTTACTGCCGAAGTATCCGGCGATTCCTCCCAGGAATACCCCGATGACCACGGCAATACCCACCGCGACAAAGCCCACGGTCAGAGAGACCCATGAGCCCTGAAGCATCCGAGAGAAGACATCCCTCCCTAGGTCGTCGGTACCGAACAGGTAGATCCCCAGTCTCGGCAACTCACCGGTTTTGAGGGTCTCCAGGTTGGGTTTTGCTAAGGGAGGGCGGAGTTTTTCCTGGAGTCTAACAAGGGCCGGATCAAAGACGGGATTCCTTCCGTAGGTCAAGAAAAACCCTGCCACGGCAATGATGAAAAAGGCAGCAAAAATCATCAACCCGGCCATGGCCAGGCGGTTTTTCCTGAAAAGGCTCCAATTCTCCTGAAATAGGGTCTTTTTCGGTGCCTCTAACCCTCCACCCTGTGGAAAGGTGGAATCGTTTCTCTGATTTGTTCCAATCATAACCGAATCCTGGGATCGACGATCATATAGAGGAGATCCGAGATAAACGTACCAATCAATACCAGTATGGCAGAGATGAAGTTGACCGTGAGAATCACTGGGTAGTCGCGCGCTAGAATTGCCTCGTAGGCCATCCGTCCCATCCCGGGCCAGGAGAAGATGGACTCGATAATGACCGATCCTCCGAGGAGACCGGGCAAGATCAGGCCGAACATGGTCACAAAGGGCAGGAGGGCATTCCTGAGGGCATGCTTATAGTGAACCTTGTCGGCCGGAAGACCCTTGGCCCTGGCCGTCCTCACATAGTCTTGGCTTTCCACCTCAAGCATCTGATTCCGCACGTACCGGGAGAGCACGGCAATGCCTCCCGCAGCGAAAAGAACCGAGGGGAGCAGTAAATGCCACACCCGGTCCATCGCCGGGGTTAACAATCCCCTCGGTGCAAGGCCGAATGTTTCCATGCCGATAACCGGCACATGGAAGCGTGTCACCACAAAGATGATCAGCATATAGGCGAAGAAGAACCCTGGAATGGATATGAGGAGGTAGGCGAGGAAGGTGGTGCTCCGGTCATAGAAACTCCCGCGTCGGATTGCGGCGTGAATTCCTACGGGAAAGGAAAGGGTCCAGGTGATGAGCGTTCCCAGGATGAACAGGGGAAGGCTATTGAGAAACCGCTCGTAAATCTTCTCGAGAACCGGGCGATTATCCTTCCAGGAAACGCTCTTTCCCCTGATGAGGTCATGGTAGAAGTAGAGGTACTGCTCATGGAGGGGCTTATCGAGATGGAATTCCCTACGGAACCGTTCCAAGACTTCCTGGGTAAACTTGGGATTCATGGGGTCAATCTGGCTCGGCTCCCCTGGGGCAAGATGAATGATGAGAAAGGAGATCACAGAGACAAAGAACAGGGTGATAATTTTTTGAATGAGGCTTCGACCCAAAAAAGCAAGCATCCGTCACCCCTCCAGCTCAAATCTGGGAACTTCCTGGAGTTTTATCCACTTGTTGAAATAGAACGTATAACTTCCTGTCTTTGTTGGCTTGATCCGGCCGTATCGAACCTTTCCCTCGGTATCGACCTCTTTAATTACGATGCGTTTGTCCAAAATGGCGGTCCATTTTCCAACGTAGAGGAAGGTGTAGGGTTGTTCCTGAGCGATGATCTCATGGAGACGCTGGCAGTATTGTACCTGCCGATCATGGTCGTATTCCTGACGAATCTTGATGATGAGATCGTCCGCCTCCCTGTTCTGGAATCCGACGAAATTGAGTTGATTCGGCTTGGTCTGGCTCGAGTGCCAGATCTGGTAGAGATCTGGGTCGATGCCCATGGACCAACCCAGTATCAGTGCATCGAAATCGAGCTTGTTCACGCGCTCCTGGATGAAGACCGCCCATTCCAAAACATCGGTCCGCACGTCGATGCCGATTTTCCGCCAGGAGTCCTGGGCTATGGAAAGGATGGCCTGTCGGATGTTGTTGCCCTGGTTGGTGATCAGGGTAAATTGGAGACGTTTCCCATCTTTCTCAAGCCAGCCCCCAGGCCCCCTTTTCCATCCAGCGTCAGCCAGTAGCTTAAGAGCCCCTTCAGGATCATACGAGAGGGAGACGGCAGCATGGTTATAGAAGTCCGTCTGTTTCAGGAAAGGTCCCGTGATCTTTTCTCCCTGGCCGTAAAGTACATATTTAATAATCTTGTCCACGTCGATAGCCATCCCCAGGGCTCGTCTGACCCGACGATCCTTGAAGGGTTCTCTTCGCATGTTATAGCCTATGTACGTGTACCCAAAGGAGAGGCCGGAAAAACTCTGGTAGGCAGGGTCCTTGCTCAGCCGTTCAACCTGATGAGGCTGAACACCATAACTATCCACTGTGCCGGCGTAAAACTCCATTTCTTGGGTCAAACGATCGGGTATTATACGATACGTATACTGTTTATAATTGGGCGGTCCCTCCCAGTAGTCCTCAAAACGTTCAAGTACGATGTATTGATCGGTCTTCCATTCCCGAAAACGGAAGGGGCCACATCCGAGAGGACGGCGGCTGAACTCACTCTGGCGGAGGGTAAACTTTTCTGGATCGAGGCCGCGACGCGTTGCCTCCCGACGGAGAGCCTCGGAATTTAGCAGATGGGCGGGAAGAATGCCCATGTACCAGGTACCCAAGGCCGGGGAATAGAGTCGTTTGTACACAATACGGACGGTCAGGGGATCGAGAACCTCCACTGCCTTGACGGGTTCGTAATCAGCAACCCGGGGAGACAGATTTTTGGGATTCATGATGGCTTCGTATGTGAACCTGACATCTTCCGCGTCAAGGACGTGTCCATCGTGGAATCGGACGTTGGGTCTCAAATGGAAAATGATGACGGGATTGTGTTCCGTGGCCGGGAGGAGTTCTCTCCCGTAAGCAACCCTTTTCCGAGAAAAAGCCTCGGGACTGACCTCGATGAATCGCGCCCCATCAAAGGAAGAGAAATATTCCCCTCCCAAGAGGTCCGAGAGGTGATCGAAGACCTCCTGATCCACTTCCTTGAGGACCAATCGGATCCTTGGCGGAGCTTGCAGGTGAATCGTTACGGTAACTGCCTCTCCCCCGGCGTCCTTCTCCTGCCTTGACACCTCGAAAGTTCTTGCCGGAAGCACCTCAATCCTCTCGATGTTGGCCAGGGACCTCGAGATCCTCTCATCTCTTCGCTCTCTAGTCTCCATTGCCTTGCGGAGAAATCTTGCCACCCCTTCGGCATCTCCCCTTCCCACGGTGGGAATCCAGGCCTCCTCATTGACATAGAAATAGGCCTCCTCGAAGATCTCCCAGTGGGTTGCAAGGCGTCCCCTGAAATTGAGATCTTCGTCGCGGTCTATGAGGCCCTCAAACACCTTGGATTCAATATCACTGCTTGCACTGTCGGCCGAGAGAATGGGGTTTAGTATCTGGGCGTCCCCGATGGAGGCGTCAATGTATTCGTTCAGTCGTTCGGGATTGCCCCGGGTCTGCTCCTCATAAGTGGGTACCCAGAGGTAGGACTGGAGAAGAAAGAGGATGAAGAGCAATGGGATGGCTATTAGAATACGGCGCATGGTATTGACCTTCCTCCCCTCTAGCGAGGTGCAACCAGGACGGAATATCCCATGTTGGCCAGTCTTGCTGCCAGACGGTAGGCCCTCTCCCTGGTGTTGAAGTGGCCCACTCTCACCCGGTAGTAGCGGGCCATCGGGGTCTCGAACACGGATATGTAGACATCGCGGATTTCCCTACCCAATGCATTAGTCAGTTTCACCGCATTGCCCTTATCGGAGAACGCCCCCACCTGAACGGTAAAACCCCTACCGAGAACCTTGCTTTCATTTCTCACGGTATGGGTCCTCTGGTTCAAGACCACTACCTTTACCCTGGCTGTTCCCTTTTCCACCATGTCGATGCTCCTGGCCGCGGCATAGGATAGGTCGATGATCCTCCCCTTCACGAAAGGCCCCCGGTCGTTTATCTTCACCTCGACGGATCTGTTGTTTTCCACACTGGTCACCATGACATAGGTCCCCAAGGGCAACGTCCTATGGGCAGCTGTCAAGTGATACATGTCGTAGATCTCGCCGCTGGCGGTGGGGTTACCGTGGAATTTCTTCCCGTACCATGAGGCGACCCCATATTGGACCATTCCCACGCCACTTCGTTCCTCATAGTGGATTTTGGCCCTTTTAAGGGTGCATGAGGAGATCAAGAAGAGCCCGCATATGATTACCAGAAGATAGTGAAGTATTTTGAAACACTTCATCCCTTTGACCTATGACAATGGCATGGTACGGTATGAAATCTCATCCAGCTTTGTCCCGTTTATGAGGATGAGACTTCCCCTGGGCTGTCCCTCATCGACCTCGATTTGAATGTGCCTCAGGCCAAATCTGTTTTTCAATTGATACAGGTTTTGGTTCTTTTGCCCGTGAATATTAGAAAGATCGAAGGGCGAAACCCTGGCGCGAGGGATTCGGGATTTCCCGTTTTTCTCCATGAGATAAGAAGCCATGTCGTAAAAGAGGGAGGACTCCACTAATTGGCCGAAGGCGGGATGGTATGGCCCCGCAACGAGACATCCCCCCATCTCAAGTTCCGGGCTGGATTGTAATCCAAGCCGGATGACGGGAATCCCCGCCCTATCGAATTTCAGAAAGGCCACCTTGCAGAGCTGAATAGCCTCCTTCAAGGAGAGGGGTGTATAGCGTCCGGAACGATACCATTTTTCCAAGGGCGTCCCTTTCAGCACCAACGTGGGATAAATCCTCACGAAATGGGGGGTCAGTCGGATTACTCGATCGACTGTGTGGGTATATCCGTGAGCATCATCCCCGGGCAGGCCGACCATGATTTGGATTCCCACCGCAAAACCTGCGTTATGGAGAAATTCCACCGCCTTTAGGACATCATCCACCGTGTGGCCCCGCCTTGAACATCGGAGCACTTCATCAACCATCGATTGGACCCCGAGCTCCACGGTCTTAACTCCGCACTCCTTTAAGAGTTGCAGGGTGTGGGGGTCAACATAATCCGGACGAGTAGATACCCTTACCGAATCGATTAAGCCACTTTGGATAAAGGGTTGGACCACCGAAAGGAGCTGTATCTGTACCTTTTTCCCTATTCCCGTAAAGCTTCCGCCGTAAAAGGCGATCTCCCTCCGGAGATGATTCCTTCGTTGGGCTCTCAATTGATCAATGATCATTGCGGCGATTGAACCTAGGGAAATACGGGGATTGGATCCGGTTATAGAGATCTGATTACAGAACACACATTGATGCGGGCACCCCATATGGGGAACGAAGATGGGTATGATAGAAGGTTTTTGAGATGGCCTCCTACCCCTTTTCATCGCTGTTCTCCGGATATTCTTTTCAAGGCTTCTTGAGCCGCCTTCTGCTCAGCTGCCTTCTTGTTTTTGCCAATGCCATAGCCATAGAGTCGGCCGTCGATGAAAATCTCCGCTCCAAAGGTCTTATCGTGCTCCGGCCCCCTCACGTCGGATAATCGATATCGAGGCGAACATCCAAACCGGCTCTGACTGATCTGCTGAACCTTGGTCTTAAAATCACCGTCATCGGTCAATCCTTCAGCGAGTCGGGGCGCAAATTGCTTCTCTACGACCGCGAAGGCCTTTTCCAAGCCGCCGTCGAGATAGACGGCCCCAATAAGGGCTTCATAGGCGTCTGAGATCAAGGAACTTTTCTCCCTTCCGCCCCTCCGCGATTCCCCTTTTCCCAAGAGCAGGTACTGGTTTATCCCGAGATTTTTCGATATGTCGGCTAGGGATTTTTCGTTTACCAGGGAAGCCCGCAACCTCGTTAACTCACCCTCATGGCAATGGGGGAACCTTTCCATGATAAGATGGCTGATGATGACATTGAGGACGGAATCTCCGAGAAATTCAAGCCTTTCATTGTCCCGATATTCCTCGCCGGCCCTTTCATTGGCGTAAGACCTGTGGGTCAACGCCACATCTAATAGATCCGGATCATTAAACTGGTAGGAGATCTTCCCCTGCAATACCGATAAGGCGTCGCCCCTCTCCCTCTCCATTTCCACATTTACCCTCATCATTTCGGCTACGCCCTCAAGTATCTCCCACCGCACACCCCACTACCCTCCCATCTTCGAGGTTCGTCACCGATACCCTGATCTCCCGGTTTACCAAATCATCCTTTCCCTCGATGAGGACGGGTATATAATTCCTCGAATATCCCCTGAGCTTTCCGGTGAGTCTGTCCCGTTTTCTTTCAACGAGGACCTTCAACTCCCGCCCCAGAAAGCGCCCCTGAAAAGCCGCCCTTTTCCGCTTTCCCAGGGCCCGCAGCGTCTCACATCGTCGTTTTTTTGTCTGCGGATCAACCTGATGGGGCAATTCATAGGCCTCGGTGCCCCTTCGCTTGGAGAAGGGAAAGACGTGGAGGTAACCGATGTCCAATTTCTCCAAGAGCTCATAGGTTTTCCGAAACTGTTTTTCCCCTTCTCCAGGAAAACCAACCATGACATCTACCCCGATGTTGAGGGTCGGTATACGATTGGTCAGGGTTTGGACGAGGTCGGCGAAGACGGTTCCATCGTAATAGCGGTGCATTCGCTGAAGGATATCATCATCACCGCTCTGCAAAGGGATGTGAAGATGGGGGCACACTCTCGGGGAGTGGATGATGGTTTGGATTAATTCCGGGGAAAAATCATCGGGTTCGATGGAGCTCAGCCTGATCCTTTGGGGTGCCGGGATCATCTCAACCTTTTTGCAGAGCTCTGCCAGTGAAGAAGGTGGTGAGAGATCGGCCCCGTAGATTCCCAGATGGATTCCCGTCATTACCACCTCTCTGAATCCCCTGTTTTGGAGCCTTTGAAGGTGATGGATCCCCCGAAGGGGATCAAGGCTTCGGCTCCTCCCCCTTGCCCGGGGGACAATGCAATAGGCGCAGGAGGCGTTACAGCCATCTTGAATCTTGAGCAGGGCACGGGTGCGTCGAAAAGACCGATCGATGTCGGCTTCCCCCACCTTGCTCTCCATCGCAATATCGCTTACACTGACCATCGGGTGAGGGCGACTGGCTGGATTTCTAAGGATACCCACAACAGAGGCCTTTTCCGCGTTGCCCAGGACCGCCCCTACCCCTTCAATGCCTTGGACTTCCTCGGGATATACCTGGGCATAGCAGCCCGTTACAATAATCAAGGAAGATGGGTTGAGGCGACGGGCCCTCCTGATCAGTTGTCGGGATTGGTAGTCGGTTCTATGGGTAACGGTACAGGTGTTTACAATATAGATGTCCGCACTTTGGGGAAAGGGAATGATCTCGAATCCGCCCGTCTCAAGGGATGCTTCCATCATCTCGGAATCGAATTGATTTGCCTTGCATCCTAGGGTAGTAATGGCTACGGTTTCAGTCATCGATGTCGCATCCCTTAAGGGTTCAGGTTGGTCAACTCCAGTTCTCCCCTCACTCCCAGAGTCTCTCCTACGATGATCAGAACTCCGATGATACCCCTGATCTTGCTCCCGTAGTCCAACCCTCTTTCAATGTTTTCCCTTCCTTCGACGAGATTACCGACGGAAGTGGCCGCGGCATCGGCCAATGAGGCTGATCTGGAGAGGACACAAACTGCATCGGCCTTTCCGAAGCTCATCGAGTGGCCCACCGTGCCGGAGGAGGAACATACCGCCAAAGGAGTATCCCCTGGCTTGATCCTCAAACCAACCTTGAGGCTCAAGGGGGATTTTCCAGCAAAGACCCCAACAACCCTTTCCTTAGAGGTGGCGATGAAGATATCTCCCCCATTTTCGCAGATGACCTCCGGGGAGAAGGGAATGAGGTCCTTGCCCACGAATTCCGCGATGGCCCCAGCAACGCTGGCCATGGGGCCCACGTTGGCCAATCGGGAGGCCCTAAGCATTTCCTTCACAATCTTGGGTGCATATGGGTCACTTGTCACCGGCCTTAAGCTTGTCCGGAATTCCGGGTGGTGCCGAATATATTCCTCTATCTGCCAGCGATACCTGATTATGGCATCCCTAGTCTCCGATTCGAGCTTTCGTTTCGCCAACAGAAATAGATCCGTTTCCCCTATCGTTACCCGGAATGGGGTGAGGTCCTCGGTTTTGACGAGATTTCGGTATGTCCTCTCTTCAAACATGGGGATTTCATGCTCTTCTACCAGTAACGTTCGACCAACACCTCGGCGATTTGAACCGCGTTGAGGGCTGCCCCCTTGCGAATGTTGTCGGATACGATCCACATATCGATCCCCTTTTCAATGGATGCATCCTCCCTGATCCTTCCCACGAAAGTCTCATCCTTTCCGGCGGCATAGATGGCCAAGGGATACTCGTTCTTCTCTGGATTATCGAAGACCTTGACTCCCGGGGCGTGGGAGAGGATATCCCTTACCTCGTCTGGGGTGATCTTTTTCACCGTCTCGATATTCACCGATTCCGAATGACTATAGAATACGGGGACCCTTACCGTGGTGGCTGTAATCCCAATCGATTCGTCCTCCATGATCTTCTTGGTCTCGTTGATCATCTTTATTTCTTCTTTCGTATAACCATTTTCCGAGAAGACGTCGATATGGGGAACGCAGTTGAAGGCGATCTGGTGGGGGTAGACCTCGCATTTGAGCTCCTGTTGGTTGAATATGGCCAGGGTCTGTTTCTCCAGTTCTCGGATGGCTTCCTTTCCCGTTCCCGAGACGGATTGATAGGTGGAGACAACCACCCTCTTTATTGTGGCTACATCGTGGATCGGTTTGAGGACGACCACCATCTGAATGGTTGAGCAGTTAGGATTGGCTATTATCCCCTTGTGGTTGTAATCAGCTATAGCATGGGGATTGACCTCGGGAACGACCAGGGGCACCTCTGGGTCCATCCTGAAGGCACTGGTATTATCGATTACGACACAACCCTCTTCGGAGGCTATGGGTGCGAACTTCTGGCTTATGGACCCACCGGCGGAAAAAAGTCCGATTTCCATACCCTTAAATGAGTTCTCCCGGAGAACCTGAACCTTCAGCTTTTCCCCCTTGAATTCCTGAATAGTACCGGCCGTTCTTTCCGAGGCCAGAAGTTTGAGGTCCCTTACGGGGAAATCCCGTTCTTCCAATACGCTTATCATTTCTCGGCCGACTACCCCAGTTGCACCAACAACACAGACGCAATAGCCATTCCCTTCCATGACGATCCCTCACCAATTATGTTTGCAATAAGAGGGTGCCCGCCGGACACCCTCGTCTGAATCCATAGTAATATCCACTAATTAATTAATGGAATTTTCCACAATTGTCAATACCTTTAGAGGGAGATCACTGCAAAACTGGTGAAAGGAGCTCTGAGCGGGGAGGAACTCCTTTTTCAGAGAGCTCTAGAGTGAGACCGCGCTCCGTTATCCCATGACGTTCACTTTGACGGTTCCATAACCAGATCGAGGAGAAGTTGTTTGAAATGATCTCCTTCGATAATGTTGAGGCTGATTCCCAGGCTCATAGCGGGGAAATCTCCCATTACCACCCCGCCGAGTTTGACCGCATCCTTCTCAGTGGTTACGATACATTCTGCCTTCTGTATACCCCTTTGAATGATGGAGATATCTTTCCTCGAATAGACATGGTGGTCGGGAAAGATGATCTCCTTCTCCACTTGGGCCCCGGCCCGTTCTAAGAGATGGCGAAAATAAGCGGGGTTGGCGATTCCAGACAGGGCTACAACCCGCCTCCCCTTTATGTACCCCAGGGGCAATCGTTTGCCCCCATTCAGGTCTGTGAGATAATCGGGGCTGTAGGTGCTGTGGAAGATGATAGCATTATTGTTATGGGATCTTATCCTCTCCTCCAATGCCCCACAGGTATCACGTGCTCCTACTTTGGTTAAGATAAAGAGATGGGCTCGCCTCAATTGATCGAGGGGTTCCCTCAAGGGACCCCTGGGGAACAAGTAGCCGTTCCCGAACCCGGTTTGGGAATCCACGAGGAGGATATCTACATCCCGTTTGACCCCCAGGTATTGATATCCATCGTCCAAGATTGCCACACGAGAATGAAACTGGGTAGAGGCGTAGCGGCCCGAGAGATCACGGCGGCGGCCGATGAGAATGGGAATGCCTTCGAGCCGTTGGGCTAACATGTGAGGTTCATCGCCTGCCTCCCCAGGTGAAAGCAGGATTTGTTTGCCGTCGCTGACCACCCCGAAACTCCGCTCCATCCTTCCGCCATATCCCCTGCTCAAGACCACAACGTCCACGCCTTCCCCCTTGAGCAGGTTGGCGATGTATTCCACGGTAGGGGTTTTTCCGGTTCCCCCAAGGGTAATATTACCCACGCTAACCACTTTACAGGGGAGCTGGCTTCCCTTAAGAAACCCGATACCGTGGAGAAAGAGGCGGACCCGAACGCCCAGTCCGTAAGCCGAGGAGATCAGATGAAGGGGTAAGAGATAAGCCCTTTCCCATGAAGGCCCATTTTTCCCGTATATGATCCGCTCGAGAAATCTTTCCCCGCCCATCTTAGCCCTTCGCTTAAAGAGATTACCGAAAAAACGTGAAAAAGAGGCTCTGAGAGCGAATTAAGATGTTTTCTTTAACTATTCTTAGTGAAGCGAACCTTAGAATGATCGAAAAAATATCTAGAGCAGCGAAGAACGACTTTTTCAGGGTTTCCTTAAAGGAGTTGAAATATGGCTTCCAGGGTTTTATCGGTCGCTCCCCTACTATGCCGGATGATTTCGAAGCCGTATTTTCCCATGTTCGACTTGAGGGATGCATCCTCCAAGAGGGTTTTGGCGTGAAAGACCATCTCCTCGACTTCCCTAATCTGAAATCCCGCGCCCCTTCTGAGAACTTCATCGGATATTTCCCGGAAGTGGTCCATGAAGGGGCCGAAGAAGACCGGCTTTTTGAAGAACAGGGGTTCCAGAATATTATGACCGCCTACCCTCACCAGGCTTCCCCCAACGAAGATGAGGGTTCCGAGGCTATAGAATTTGGAGAGTTCCCCCATCGTATCCAAAAGGATGACGACGGCCCCCTCCCTTTCGCCCTTGACCTGGAGGTGGGATCTTCGCTTCCATGGGATCTTTTCCTTTTTAAGGAGAACTTCAACCTCCCCAACCCGTTCGAGGTATCTGGGGGCCAGAATGAGGATCAGATCGGGGTAGTGGGGGGAGAGCCGTTGAAGGACCCTGAGTATAAATTCCTCCTCCCCTCGATGGGTCGAACCCGCGATGAGTACCGGTTGGCCTTCATGGAGATCTAGGGTTTGAAGGAGGGTTCTCTTCTCCTTTTGGGTTATTATGGGAGGCGGTTGGTCGAATTTGACGTTTCCACTGACGGTAACCCTTTTGGGATTGGCTCCCATCTCTATGATCCTTTGAGCATCCAAGCTTGACTGCATGCAGAAGGCGGATATTGAGGCCAAAGGGGAGGTAAAGAAGAAACGAAACCGCTTATACCACCGGAAGGAACGAGTCGAAATGCGGCCGTTGAAGAGCATAACGGGAATCCCCCTTCTGGCCAGTTCCCTGAGGAAACTTGGCCAGATCTCCGTCTCCGCCATGAGAAAGGCCCTCGGATTAACCAGGGAGATAGCCCTCCTTACCACCCATGGGTGATCCAAGGGGAAGAAGGTGATTGCCTGTACATTCGAAGCCCTCTTCTTGGCCATTTCATTGCCCGTTGCCGTCATGGTTGAAAGGAGGATGGGGAGTTCAGGGTTGGTTTGCCTTATCCCCTCGATTACTGGTAGTGATCCCAACACTTCACCCACCGATGCGGCGTGGATCCAGAGGGGTTTTTGATTAGCCACTTCTTTATGAACGCCTTTGTAGCAGAAGCCCAACCTCTGGCTCAATCCCCTTCTATAGTAAGGGGTTGTGATGATTTTGAATGCAAAGAATGGGCTCGATAGAATAAGGCCGAGGGTTAATAGAGAATAATAGAGGGGGTTGATCATCGATTCCCGGCTCCCTTCTCGAAATACCGGTCTGCTCGATCCGTTATTTCCCGCAATCTCCTCTCGAGCAGTAACTTCGCTTGATCGAATGCATCTTTACTCATCTGTTGTGGAACGAGTAAGGGATTCCCGAGAATAAATACCCCTCTCGAGAAGGGATAGGGGAGGAGAAAGTGATCCCAGCTTCGAAAGACCTTTTTCCTTGAAGCGTTGAAGGTGATGGGGATGATGGTCATTCCCGTCCGCCTGGCGAGCTCTATGATTCCGTTTTGAACTCGATACCGAGGCCCCCGCGGCCCATCAGGGGTGATGGCAATATCATATCCTTCCCCAGAGGCCTTTAGCATCTCCCGCATGGCCGAAAATCCCCCCCGGGTGGTAGATCCCCGGATAGACCTAAGACCAAAGTACTTCACGGTTCTGCTGATGAGCTCCCCATCTTGATGGAGGCTGATGGGAATGGCCACCTTTTTCCTTCTATGCCGAGTCGGCATCATCAAAAGCCTGCCATGCCAGAATGCGAAGATACAAGCCTTCCCTTTTCTCCAATGATCGTCTTGCACATGGTCGTTGATACTCTCGATACTGATGCTCCACGAGATGAGCTTGATTATCCAGTAGGCGAGTGGCGGTACTATGGCTAATACGAGGCTGTTGACCAATCTCCTCAATCCCAGTTCCTTCCGACATGTTTTCTGTCCGACACCTCAGTGTTCCTCCGGCATGCGGCGACCACTTCTGCAATACTTTCTCGCGGGATCAGTCCTCCCTAATAGATCTGTCTCACCTTGGCCTTTCGCAGAACGGTTTCCCCGTCGTCCCTGAATTGCATATCGTAGAGTTTTTTATAGGTCCGATTCAGGGCCAAGAGCTCATCATGGGTTCCTTCTTCGACGGTTCTCCCCTTATCAATGACCAAGATGCGATGGGCGTTCCTTATGGTGGAGAGACGGTGGGCGATGAGGAAGACGGTCCGATTTGCCATCAGCCTTTCCAGTGCAATCTGAACCTGAAATTCCGATTCGGAGTCCAGGGACGAGGTGGCCTCGTCCAGAATGAGGATAGGGGCATTCTTGAGCAGAGCCCTGGCTATGGAGATCCTCTGCTGTTCCCCACCGGAGAGCTTTGTCCCCCTTTCCCCGATTACCGTATCGTACCCCAGGGGCAGCTTTTCGATGAAAGCATGGGCATTGGCCACCTTCGCCGCCTCCACGATCTCCTCCTCGGATCTGGTGATATCCCCATATGCGATGTTATTCCTCACGGTATCATTGAAGAGGATGGTCTGCTGAGTCACGATGGCGATATGCTCCCTGAGGGACCGTATGGTGAAGGTCCTGATATCCCTCCCATCGATTGTGATTTGGCCTTCACCGAGGTCGTAGAATCGCGGGATCAAATTTACCAGCGTTGTCTTCCCCGCCCCACTCATTCCAACCAGTGCCAATACCTCCCCCACCTTTACCTCTAGATTGATATCCTTCAAGACGAGTTCGTCCTCGTACTTGAAGGAGACACCTTTGAATTTAATCCCGTCTGAAATGCCGTTTAACGGCACTGCTCCATCGGCATCCCGGATCTCGGGGGTTTTGTCCATCAGTTCGAAAACCCGCGAGCTCGCCGCCAACCCCGCTTGAACGATGTCGTTGACCTTGCTGAGGGACTTGATGGGCTTATACAAGAGGAGGAGGGCGGCCAAGAATGAGCCGAAGGTCCCGGGAGTGGAATTTCCCTTAATCACGCTGTATCCCCCAACCAACACGATGCCGGCAACACCCAATCCCCCCAATACCTCGACGACGGGAGGGGAGAGGGCCTTGATTTTCTGCCTCTTCATGATGACCTTGAAGTATTGGTCGTTTTCGGCGGCAAACCGTCGGGATTCGTAATCTTCCATGGTAAAGGCCTTGACGATTCGATTCCCCGAAATGGTCTCCTGGAGCAAGGAGGTAATGGACCCCATTCGAACCTGGCTCCTGATGCTGAACTTACGGAGTTTCTGGCCGAATTTGACGATGGGAATAGCGGCAAGGGGGAGGACGATGAGGGCAATACAGGCCAATTTCCAATCGCGATAGAAGACAACCGCGGTTAGCGTGATGATAGTAAAGGAATCCCTCAGGACGCTGGTTATGGCGTTGGAAACAGCGCCTTGAAGGAGCCTGACATCATTGGTGAGCCTCGATATGAGGATGCCAGTTGGCGTTTTGGTAAAAAAGGAGAGGGAGAGGTATTGGAGGTGGTGGTAGAGTTGTTCCCTCAAATCGGCCACGATGCGGTGGCCGACATAGTACATGAAGTAGGCCTGGCCGTAATAGAAGACCCCCTTAATGAGATAGAGCCCTACGATGACAATTGGTATGAGGAATAACGTCCTCATATCTTTGTCGAGAAAAATTTTGTCCATAGCGGGCTGGACGAGCCATGCGGTTCCACCGGTGCAGAGGGCGAAGAAGACCATACAGATCATGGCCATGATAACTCTCATCCGGTACGGTTTGATGTATTGGAACAGCCTTTTGTACAATTTCACGGTCATATCGAGACAGGGAGGGGACTATGCCCTTTGGTGAATGATGCGATACAGGATTTGTGCCGCCCTTTGGGATGTTCCCGGGGACCCCAATTTCTCCCTCACCTTACGCAATTCGCCTCTGATCATGGATAGGAGCCGGGGATTTCTGAGCATCTCAGAGGCCTCATTGAAGATATTGATAGGGGAGGCCTGCCCTTGGATAAGCTCTGGTACGATCCTCTTTTCGGCGATGAGATTGACTAAACCGATGCTCTTGACCTTAACCAGAAGCCTCCCTACCAGATAGGAGAGGAATGAGACCTTGTAAACGATGATCATGGGGGTTCCCATAATGGCCGCTTCCAGCGTGGCCGTGCCGGAGGCGGTGATAATAAGATCGCAGATGTTGAATACATCGTAGATATGTTCCCCAACCACCCTGATATCCAGATTGGAGTCCTCAATATATTTTTCGACCTGAAAACGATCGATGGCCGGCGCCAAGGGGATGATGAACTGGAGGTTCGGAAAATCCCGCAAAAGAAGATGGGCGCTCTTGAGGAGAACGGGAAGGAGGTTTTGGACTTCTTCCCTGCGACTTCCGGGCAACAGTCCGATTGTTCTCTTATCCCCGTCCAAGTGGAATTTTTCGTGGGCTTCCTCCTTGGAGAGGTGGGGCTTGACGATATCGATCAACGGATGGCCTACAAATTCGCATTCGATACCCCTTTGCCGATAGAAAGGAACTTCGAAGGGGAGTACTACCAACAGTTTATGGACTAATTTTGCGATCTTCTTGACCCTCCCCCTTCTCCATGCCCACACTTGGGGGCTGATGTAGTAGAAGACGGGGACTCCCCTCTTATTCGCCTCCTTGGCCAATCTGAGGTTGAAATCGGGGAAGTCGATGAGGATGGCCAGGGTGGGTTTTTCCCGCTCGAGCGATCTCTTGAGCCATCGGAACATCCGATAGAGAGACCTCAGCCTGGAGAAAACCTCTAGGATGCCAACCACGGCCACCTCCGAGTTGTCGAAGACAACCTCCATTCCCATACTTCTCAGGTGTTTTCCTCCAACGCCGTAGAAGCGGAGCCTGGGATCCATGGAGAGAACTGCTTTCACCAAATGGGCCCCGAGGAGATCTCCGGAGGTCTCCCCCGCAACGATGAGGATTTTCCTTTCCTCATTGAGCTTCACCCCATAAGGCCATCCACTGTTTTTCTTCTTTCGATATTCCTTTGGATCTGATCGGTAATCCGCAAGGCGACCTCGAGGGCCTTCTTCCCATCCAAACCCGATACTAGGGGTCTCTTTCTATCTCTGACCCTCTCGACGAAGGACCTTATTTCCAGCTCTAAGGGGTCGTTTTTGGCGATTTTGATATCCTCGGCGAAGATGCCGGGGAAGATGGCCCTTCGTCCCTTGCCATCTTTGCTGAGGACGGTAATCCTTTGGGAGACATAATCGATGGAGAAATAAGCAGTAGATTGGAATATTCGGATTTTACGCATCTTTTCCCTGGAGACGCGGCTGGCCGTTACATTTGCGATGCAGCCGTTCTCGAACTCGAGCCGAGCGTTGGCAATGTCCAAATAGGGTGATACGATTGGGACGCCTACGGCTTGAATGGATTGGATTGGGGAATCCACCATGCTGAGAATGATCTCAATATCATGGATCATGAGGTCAAGGACCACATCTACACCTGCCGCTCTTTCCAGAAAAGGGCTCAACCGGTGGGATTCGATGAACATGGGCTCGACAGGGATCCGCTCCAAAGCCATGAAGGCGGCATTAAACCTCTCCTGGTGACCAACCTGAAAGACGAGTTGGTTTTTTTCCGCCATATCGATCAATTCATCCGCCTCCCGGAGAGTAGCTGTGATGGGTTTTTCCAAAAGGACATCGATTCCCTTGTGGAAGAAGTCCTTGGCTACTTGGTAGTGAATGGGAGTGGGAACGGCGATACTGACAGCATCTACCTTATCATATAGATCCTCGTAATTGAGATAGGCATCGGTATTAAAACGCTTGGCCATTCCTCGTGAACGGGAGCTATCGATATCCGCAAGGCCTACCAACTCCACTTCAGGCATTTTGTGGTATTTCTCGGCGTGAAATTGCCCGAAGTATCCCACGCCAACCACACCGAGCCTTAATTTACTCTTCACCTACAGATTCCCCTCTTTGACCCTTCAATGAATTGGACGAGGTGATCCACTTCCGGAATACTGATAATTTCCCCAGCCTTTATGGTCTCAATAGCCTTCTCCAGAATTAATCCCGAATTGAAGATAATCTTGTAGGCCTTCTTGAGTCCCTTGATTGTCTTCTCGGGGAAACCGTGCCTTTTTAGGCCTACCATGTTTAAGCCGTACAATTTACAACGACTGCCGGCGGCAAGGATATAGGGGGGAATATCCTGGGGAACACCGGATAATCCGCTGATAAAGGAATAGGCGCCGATTCGGACGAATTGGTGCACGCCCACTAATCCGCCGATGATGGCGCCATCCTCGATCTCGATATGTCCCGCTAAGGTAGCTGCATTGGACATTATCACTTGGTTTCCGATGAGACAATCGTGGGCCACATGGGCATATGCCATCAGGAAGTTCCCATTGCCTAAGACAGTCTTCCCTCCCCCATGGGTCGTTGCCCGATTGATGGTGACGAACTCCCTGATGACGTTGTTATCGCCAATAATAACATGGGATTCCTCACCCTTAAATTTAAGGTCCTGGGGGACTTCTCCGATGGAGGAAAATTGAAATATCTTACAATTTTTCCCGATCGTTGTCCACCCGGTAATGACCACCTGGGGCCCGATCCAGGTGTCCTTGTCGATGGTGACGTTTTCGTCGATGACTGAAAAGGGGCCAATTTCAACGCCTTCGGCAATTCTTGCACGAGGGTGAACAAGTGCCTTTTCGTGTATCATGAATATCCCCTTGGTTTCCCCTCTACTTCTTATCGCCTACCATGGCCATGAGCTCAGCTTCGGCAGCCAATTGGTCCTCAACATAGGCCTTCCCCCTAAACGCCCATACGGATTTACGCTTTTTTGAGACGACCATCTCCATCCTAATCTGATCTCCCGGGTGGACTGGCTTTCGGAATCGAACCTTGTCGATGGACATGAAGTAAACCGCCTTCTTCCTCGACTTCTCGGGCATTGATTTGAAGGCAAGGACGCCGGCGGTCTGAGCCATGGCCTCGATTATTAATACCCCAGGCATAATGGGTTGGCCTGGAAAGTGGCCTTGAAAAAAGGGTTCATTAATAGTGACGTTCTTTATGGCAACGATTCGCTTTCCCATTTCCAGCTCCACGACGCGATCGACGAGGAGAAAGGGGTATCCATGGGGTAACAGTCCCATAATTTCATTGATTTGGATCATGGGTGTCCTCCAAAGATTGACGGGATGTTTTGCGTCTTACGGTTTGTCCCTTCTCCAGGGCCCTCACCTTGGCCTCCAATTGACCGATCTTCCTCCACATCTCCGGAAGTTTGGGAAAAGTCAGGACTGCTCTCAACTGCTCTTTGTGGGGCAAGGGAGGGGTTCCGGTGACCACCTGGTTAGGAGGGATATCCTTGGCAACTCCTGACTGGGGTCCTACCATGACGTTGTCCCCTATTTCAATGTGATCGGCCACACCGACCTGACCTGCCAAGATAACATTGGCCCCGATCTTGGTGCTTCCGGCGATTCCTACCTGGGCGACGATGACGCTATCTTCTCCTATGGTGACGCTGTGGGCCACTTGGACGAGGTTATCGATTATTACCCCCCTCTTTATGACGGTCTTTCCCATCGCAGGCCTGTCCACCGTGGTATTAGCCCCTATCTCGACATCGTCTTCGATCTCCACGACGCCCGTCTGCGGTATTTTGAAGTTCCGCTTGCCGTCCTTAGCGAAACCGAAGCCATCGCTCCCGATGACAACCCCGCCGTGGATGATCGCCCTTTTCCCGATCCTGCTACCCTCATATATGCAGACATTGGGATAGATGAGGGTATCTTCGCCGACCACTACATTATCGCCGACGAAAACCCCGGGAAAGAGGGTGACTCGATCACCGATCTCGGCATTATCACCGACATATACGAAGGGGTAGACGCTGAGTTTTTTCCCCAGCTTAGCAGTCGGGCTGATCCAGGCACGCTGGTCAACTCCCCTTGATTCATGGGGTCGATAGACGTAAATCTGCAGGATCTTGGCAAAGGCCAGGTAGGGATTTTTCACCCGAAGGAGGGGTTTATCGGCCTCGGTGACTTTCGGGGAAACGATGATAGCCGAAGCCTCGGTCTGATTCAATTGTGGCAAGTACCTTGGGTGGGCAACGAAGGTAATATCACCCTCTCTAGCTTGTTCAATAGGGGCTACGCCGAGGATCTTTACTTCTCCATCGCCGACAACTTCCCCGCCGATCAATTGCGCTAGTTCCTTCAGCGTTTTTTCCATGGATGGGTTCTCCCCCTATTTCTTGTGAGTGGAGTTGAAGATTTGAATCACACGATCCGTGAGGTCTACCGTCTTGGAACCGTAGAGGACGATGGCCTCATTCTTTTCCAGGATGAGGGCAAACTTATCCTCTTCTCCGAGTCTCTTTACCACGGCCGTCAAACCCTTCAGCGTGGCGTTAGTCATATCCCTCTCCTTCCGCTTGAGCTCACTTTGCCTATCCTCTCCCCACCGCTTAAATTCCTTCACTTTATTCTGATACTCCATTTCCCTCTCCTTCTTTGCCTTCTCGCTGAGCATCAATCCTTGGCTCTGGAGCGTTTCCTTTAGGGCCTGAAGATCTTTCCTCCGTTTGACAATTTCTCCTTGAAATTTTTGGAATTCGCTTTTCATGATCTCTTTCGCTTCCTTGCCTGCATCGCATTCATTCAGTGCTCGCTGCATGTCCACAACCCCAATCTTTATTTCTGCCGCACTGGCCACGGCCACGAAGACTAAGAGGATCAAGACCCCCCAGAGAATGGTCCCTATCGCTTTCGTTGTCTCCTTAAACATCTCTTCTTCCCTCAAAAGTCTTTCTTCAGAATTGAGTCCCGGCGGTGAAATCCCAAACACTCTGCTTCTCGTCCTCTTCGGGATTGAGGTTATATCCCCAGTCGATTCGAATGGGACCAAGGGGCGAGAGCCAGCGGATTCCCACTCCCACGGCGTGGTTCCACTTTCCAAAGCTTTCATTCCAGCCCTTTCCCCCATCGTAGAAGATGGCGAACCTGAAGCCGAGTTCCTTGCTCAAGGGAATGATGAATTCCGAGTTGAAGATGACCATATTCTCGCCGCCGATCACCTCTCCGGTTTCGTCCCTTGGTCCGGCCTCCCCATATTCGAAGCCCCGGATCGTATTGATGCCACCGATGAAGAATCGCTCATAGATGGGGACGTCTTTCCCGTCGTATCCCTCAACTATCCCGGACCTCCCCCGCAGATGGAGCACCGTGTCGAGAGGCAGGGGGAAATACCAATTGGTATCGCCGATAGCCTTGTAGAAGGTATTGTCACCCCCTAAAATCCCTCCCGCATTCTCCAGACCGAGGGTGTGTCTGGATCCCTTCGTGGGATGGAAAAAGTCATCCCTTGTATCCCTGGTGGAACTTAAGGTGAGGCTAAACGTATCCCTTTTCCCCTCCTGCTCCCTTATGAAACGGGAGGCACCTTCGGAGACATCGAAGATATCCACCCTCTCAGCCCGTCCCGTAAGTGAGGCCGAGATATAATCCGTTAGGTATCTCCCCAGCGTGAGGTCCGCCCCGACGACATCGGAGTTGTATGTATCGAAGACATCTAACTCCTCCAAATAGACATTGAACCCAGCGGTTGTAGGCGTTCCGAGGAGCCACGGATCGGTGAAACCGAATTTGAATCGTTCGCTGTCTCCTCCCAATGTACCGCTTAGACGGGTTTTATAGCCCAGCCCAAAGAGGTTTCGCTCGGACGCAGAGGCCGTTGCCACCAGTCCTTCCAGTGAGCTAAATCCCGCTCCAAAGGTAATGGCTCCCGTTGGGGCTTCCTCCACCTTGATATCCACGTTGATCTTGTCATCAGTGGTCCCCCTACTGGTGGTAAATTCGACCGCCTTAAAATATCCGGAGGTTTTAAGCTTCTGTCGACCTCTTGTTATAGCTGTTGTGTTGTACAGATCACCTTCGCCCACCTTGAGTTCTCTCCTAATGACCTTATCCCGAGTCTTTGTGTTACCCGAAATATTGATGCGCTCGAGAAATACCTCCTTTCCCTCGCTGATATCGAAGATGATGTTGACGAGCCTCTTTTCCGAATCCACCGAGGTAAGGGGTGCAATTTCAGCGTAGGCGTATCCCTTGTCTCCGTAGACATTGGTGATCCTCCGGATGTTCTTCTGAACTACGGAGGTGCGATAGACTTTCCCCTTCTTTAGGGTTAGCTGCTTGAACAGGTCTTTCCGTGTAATTAGAATGTCGCCCCTGAAGTCGATCTCCCCGACTCTAAATTGTTCCCCCTCATTGATCTTGATGTCGATGTAAATCCATTTTCCCTTCTTGGTTATGGTGATCTTGGGCTTGTCAATTTTAACCTGGACGTATCCATGATCGAAGTAAAAGGCGCTAAGGTTTTGAAGATCCGCATTGAGAATTTCCTCATCCAAGGTCCCTCCTTTCGTTAACCACCAAAACCATCCCTTCTTCTTGCTCCTCATGGATTTTCGGAGTTTCCTTGCTGAAAAGTGTTTGTTACCCTGGAATCGAATCTTTTTGATATACCCTTTTTTCCCCTCTTCGATCATGAATTCGACGTCGACTTGGTTTCCCTCCAGATACTTCGGGCGATAGTTGACCTCTGCCCGATAATATGCCTTGGAGGAGTAGAGCTTCTTGATGATATCAGCGGTCTGTTTGAGTTTCTCCATATTGAAAATGGCACCGGTGGCAATATCGATCTCTTCCCTTATCTTGGAAGTTTCGATCTTCTCATTTCCCGAGATCAGTACATTACGGATGGAGGGTTTTTCCACAACGATGAATATGACCTCCTTGCCCCCTTCCACATCTCTCAAATCGATGATGACATCGGTAAAAAAGTCCATCTCATAGAGGGATTTGAGATCCTTCCTGATCTGCTGGATGGAGAGGGTTTCATTTTCCGTGCTCTTAATGTTGCTTCTGATTACGTCCTCGGTGACCTTCTCGTTGCCCAGTATTGTGATCTTGATGATTTTTTCGTCTTCTCCAAAACACCGGCCGGCCAGAATGAGATAGAGGAGGATATAAACCACTGTTCTTCCACCGAACTTCAGTGCCGGGGTCATATGGATTCCTTGGAAAAGAGATTCTGGCCAAGATCTAAATCTGCAGCGGTTTTGGGTAGTTCTTCATAACAAATAAATGATCCTTTGTAAATAGGCAAAATCCAGGTTGTTTCCATCAGGCCTCCTCAAAGACCTTTCCGTCCACCATCTGAATCCTTCTGGGCATTCGGCTGGCGATCTCATGATTGTGGGTGACCAGGATTAGGGTAACCCTTTTTTCGGTATTCAACCTCATGAGGAGATCATGAATGGCATGCCCCGTTGTGCTGTCCAAATTTCCCGTTGGCTCATCGGCAAGCAGCAGGGTGGGCTCCAGTATGAGCGAGCGGGCCACTGCCACCCGTTGTTGTTCGCCTCCGGAGAGTTCGCCTGGCTTATGGGTTATTCGGTCCTTGAGGCCAACCTCCACGAGGATCTCCTCGGCCTTCGCGGCGGCCTGCCCCCTCTGCATTCCCTGGATTAAGGCAGGCATCATGGTGTTCTCCAGGGCGTTAAATTCGGGCAGCAGATAATAGAGCTGAAAGACGAAGCCCACCTCTCGATTTCGAAATGCAGCAAGAGCCTTTTCTTTCATGGAAAAGAGGTCTTGTCCGCCGTAGATCACCCTCCCCGACGTGGGCCTATCCAGGGTGCCGAGGATGTGCATGAAGGTGGTCTTTCCCACTCCTGATTTGCCATAGATGCCCACCGCTTCACCTGAGGAAAAGGTGAGGGTGATGTCTTTAAGGACATCAACCCTCTTCGGTGCATGGCCGAAGGACTTAAAGAGGTTTTCTACGAGGATTAGGGGATGAATCGCCTCCAAGGGTTTTTCCCCTTTCCACGTGGGTTTTTCACGTTAAACGATTGCTTCCGTTGCCTTCTTTGCCCAGGATGAGGAGATGATCTGACTCGTGGCTTCCAGTCTCTTCCTCGAAGAGGCCTCCTGAATTCCCTCAATGGAAGGGTATGGTCCCGCGACATGATCGAAGTCCGCTTCTTCCAACTCCAGTAGTTCAGCTGTTTTAGTGGTCCTGACGCTGGCCATTCGAGGTCCGTTGAGTAGTAGTGAAATCTCCCCCAGGGAATAACCTTCCTTGAAATAGTCCACGTTAGCCCCGGTCCCGTTTTTTGCGACTTCTCGGACCCCTGGAAGGAGTTTTACTCATAGCGCAAGGCCTCCGCGGGATCCAGCTTCGAAGCCTTCCAAGAAGGGTAGAGGGTTGCCAAGAAGCATAGAATCAGCGCAACGATGACGATTATCACCACATCAACGGGATTCACCTCGGATGGAAAACGATCGAGGTAATAGACATCCCTGGGGAAGACCTCAAGGCCCAAAACTCTTTCGACAAACCCAGCGATCTTTTCCATATTGAAGGCGGCCAGTAGGCCCGCTAGAGCTCCAAGAATGGTCCCGACGGTACCGATGATGAGGCCCTCCATGATAAAGATCTTCATAATGCTGCGGGCCGATGCTCCCATCGATTTCAAGATGGCGATGTCCTTATTCTTCTCCATCACCACCATGATCAGTGTACCGACGATGCAGAAGGCCGCCACGACGACGATGAGGAATAGGATGATGAACATGATCCTTTTTTCCAGCCTCAAGGCGGAAAAGAGATTCTTGTTCATCTCCTCTACGTCCCTCGTCCAATAGGGAAAGCCGAGATTCCTTTGGATAACCCTGGCCACTTCCTTGGCCTTATAAACGTCGTCCACTTTTACCTCTATTCCGGTAACGGCATCTCCCATATCGAAGAACCGTTGTGCTTCCTTGAGGGAGATATACGCGAGGGAGGAGTCGTATTCGTACATTCCCACATTGAAGATTCCCACGACCTTAAACTGCTTCATTCGGGGAGCCATCCCCATGGGAGTTATGGTACCCATCGGGGAAATCACGGTGACGGGGTCATTGAGAAATGTCCCCAGATGCATGGCTAACTCCCTTCCGATAATGATCCCAGCGATGGCTCCGGTTCCCCCTCGCGGCTCTAAGTCACGAAGCGACCCCTCCTTCATGGCCCGACCGATATTGGTTACCTCAACGGCGGAATCGGGTTCAATTCCCCTGATAACAACGCCAGAGACATTGGTTTCCGATGTGAGCATCACCTGATTGTAAATGAATGGGGATGCCGAAACGACCCCCTCATACCCTTTTACCTGTTCAATTAACGCGGAATACTTGGAAATTCCCCCCTGCCCGTGTTTCAATAAGATGATATGGGAAGAGGTCCCCAATATCTTCTCCTTGATATCGGTCTCGAACCCGTTCATTACGGCAAGGACGATTATGAGGGCCATTACCCCGAGAAAGACCCCGAAAATGGAAATGCCGGTAACAATGGAGATGAAGAACTGTTTTCTCTTGGCCTTTAGATATCTTAGGCCAATGAATAGTTCGTATGGCATCGGCATTAAGGGCCTCTCCTCTCAGTTATCCGGTGACCCGAAAGGGTCTATTCCCTTTGGGGCCTCAAAAGGGGAAACAAGATCACCTCCCGTATGGAAGGAGAATCAACCAACAGCATGACTAAACGGTCGATTCCTATCCCTTCTCCCGCCGCGGGTGGCATTCCATATTCCAGGGCACGCAGGAAATCTTCGTCCAAGCGATGACCTTCCATTTCCCCACCATTGCCTTGCTCCAACTGCTTAATAAACCGCTCCCTCTGATCCAGGGGATCATTCAATTCGGAGAATCCATTAGCGAGTTCTTTTCCCCCTATGTAGAGTTCGAAGCGATCGGTCAGATCAGGATGCTCCTGATTTCTCCGAGAGAGGGGAGATACATCGGTAGGATAATGGGTGATGAACGTTGGCTGGATAAGGTGTGGTTCCGCGATTTTTCCCAATATCTCGGTCATGATTTTCCCATGGGGAATCCCTTTTTCCAGCTGAATACCCAACCCTTGGGCGTATGCCAACGTCCCGTCGTAATCTTGGAGGGTTTTGGAATCGACCCCTCCCCACTGTATGATAGCGTCTTTAACGGTTATTCGGTTCCAGGGGGGAGAGAGGTCTATCTTTCCCCCCTGATATTCGAGGGCCAGGCCGCCGAGGATATTCTGAGCTATGAAACAGATCATCTCTTCGGTGAGGGCGATTAGGTCCTCGAAGGTAACATAGCTCTGGTAAAGCTCCAACATAGTGAATTCAGGATTATGCTGAGTGGAGATCCCCTCATTCCTGAAATTTCTATTGACCTCGTAAACCCGTTCGAGTCCTCCGATAACCAGGCGTTTCAGATAGAGCTCAGGGGCCACCCTGAGGTATAGGTCCATATTCAGCGCATTGTGGTGAGTTTTAAAGGGGCGGGCCGTCGCCCCTCCTGGGATAGGCTGCATCATGGGGGTTTCGACCTCGAGAAAGTCCCTTTCGTCCAGGAACTGCCTGATCAGCTGGATTATCTTGGTCCGTTTGATGAAGATCTCCTTTACCTTAGGATTCACGAGCAGATCCAGATATCGCTGTCGATAGCGGGTTTCCACATCCCTCAATCCGTGCCATTTCTCCGGCAGGGGTGTCATGGATTTTGTCAGAAGCCGGACACTCTTGGCATCAATGGTCAACTCATTTGTTTTAGTTCGAAAGGGGGTCCCGGTAATTCCTATGAAATCGCCGATGTCCATTTTCTTGAAGAGGTTAAATGAGTCCTCACCGACCCTGTCGCTTCGAACGTAGACTTGAATCCTGCCCTTCCTATCCTGGATGTGTATGAAGGTCGCTTTACCAAAATCCCTCATGGCCATGATGCGACCTGCCAGCGAGAATGTTTCCTTTACCTTCTTGAGCTCGTCAGGGGTTGCCTGGCCAAATCGATTCACGAGATCCTCGGACGTTTTTTCGGCTCGGAAGTCGTCTGGGAACAGGTTTACGCCCTCTTTTTTGAGTTCGTCAATTTTACGAAGCCTCTGAATCACCAAGGACCGAAGTTCGTCCATAGATCCCCCCTTACTTCCCTAAATCAAAATAAATTATCACTCTTCCTTGGGACCAGTCAAGGGAAAAGCCCGGTTCGGCTTGGATTTGGCTACCAGCCGGAGATGCCACTTAGCGTTGATCATAATCTGTTGCAGGGTGGGTTAGCTCGATCCAGGAATCCTCTGAAATGTCGAGGCAAGGCGCGTTGGGGAGGGAATCATGGAACATGAAATTAACGAATCGTCATAGATTAACTGTTGGAAATTTCACCAATTACATCGTATTCGGAGGCATCGGTCACCTTAAGATTGACCATGCGATCACTCGCCGTTCCCCGGGTGATATAGACCTGGCCGTCGATATCGGGGGCTTGCGACGCCATTCTTCCCTTGAGGAGGTAACGGCTTTCGGTGGAATACCCTTCCATCAGTACCCTTTGAATGGTCCCGATGAGACCACGATTCTTCCTTAAGGAAATGCTGGCCTGGACTTCCATCACCTCTCGGTATCGTTCCTCCTTTACCGCTTCAGGCACATGGTTGCCCAATGAAGCCGCTGGTGTCCCTTCCTCGGGGGAATATCGAAAGACGCCCATCCGATCAAATTGAACTTCCTCCACGAATTTTACCAGTTCACGGAAGTGAGCCTTGGTTTCTCCCGGGAATCCAACGATGAGGGAGGTTCTGAGGGTCAAACCCGGAATTTTCTCCTTCAATTTACCGATGAGTTGCTTCAATTGACCTTTTGTAACTTCTCTTTTCATGTGCTTGAGGATCTCATCATTGATGTGCTGGATGGGGAGGTCGAGATATTTGCAGATTTTCTTTTCCCGGGCGATGACCTCGATGAGTCCATCCTTAAACTGGTTCGGATGGGGGTAGGTATAGAGGAGGCGAATCCATTCGATGCCCTCGACCCTTGCCATATCCCTCAAGAGGGTTTCGAGGGAATTCCCCTTTCCCAAATCCCTGCCATAGGAAGTCGTATCCTGGGAGACGAGGACTACTTCTCTGACGCCAGTGCGGGCAAATTGGCTAACCTCTTCGATCACTGAACCACGGTCCCTGCTGCGATATCTTCCCCTCAGTTTGGGGACCGTGCAGAAGGAGCAGGCCCGTGAGCATCCCTCTGCGATCTTGACATAAGCGGTATGGTTCGGGGTAGAGATCAGGCGTGGAGTTCGGTGATCGTAGAGGAAAGAGGGGGGGGTGTCCACGTAAAGCCTCTGGGAGGGGTGTTCTACCAATCTATCGATGAGGTGGAATTGGCCCGTCCCGATAAAGAGGTCTACTTCAGGAAGCTCTTCCAAGAGCTGGGAGCCATACCGTTGTGGCAAGCAGCCGCAGACGATTAAGCGTCGGCAAAGTCCTTCCCTCCTGTAGTGCGATAGCCTCAGGATAGTATCGATGGATTCCTCGGTGGCCTCTTGAATAAAACTACAGGTGTTGACGATAATAACTTCGGCTTGGTCTTCATCAGGGGTGATGATATAGTGGCCCCTGGATAGAAGGCCCAACATAACTTCCGAATCAACCAGGTTCTTCGGACATCCCAGGCTGACCATGTGTAGCTTCTTTCCCATGCGTGATTCCCAGTTGAGATGTTTTATTATATCGAAGGGCATTCATATTGACAAATCCCCCAGGTATGGTAGCGTAAAACTCAATCCTCTCGCGGGGGCTGACTTTGGAATATGATGTCATTGTCGTAGGTGCTGGGCCGGCAGGCTCGACTACGGCGCGTTCATGCGCTGAGAAGGGGTTGAAAACCCTCTTGGTTGAAAAGGATCGGTTCCCTCGATATAAACCATGTGGGGGATTTCTCTCTTCACGGGTTCTGAAGGAGCTTGATTTCGATATAGGGGGCGTAATCGAGAGCACCGTCTCAGAAGCAAAGTTCAGCTTTCAGTTGCAAGATTCCTTTTCCATCATTGCACCAAATCCCATTGGCTATCTGGTGATGAGGGACTCGTTCGACCACCTCTTATGCCGGAAAGCTCAGGAGCGAGGGGTGGATCTGCGTGAGGGAAGAAGGGTGGTTGCAGTCCGGCAGGATCCTGAAGGGGTTGAGGTTTCCATCGAAGAGGGAGAATCGATTCGGTGCCGTTACCTCGTTGGGGCTGACGGGGCCCGCGGCGTCGTTGCTCTATTAGTCAATGGAGGTGTGATGCGGAAGGCGGGCGTGGCATTGGAGGGAGAGGGGCGTCTACCCGCGGGAATACGAAGAAAATCGTCTTCCGTACATGTCGACCTCGGCATGATTCCCAATGGGTGCGGATGGATTTTCCCCAAGGGTAATTTCGTCTCCTTTGGGATCGGCGTTACTGTTCCGTCAAAAGGTATGAAGCTCAGGAGTCGGCTGGAACGGTTTATCGCTGGTGTAGATTACATCAGGGGGGTGGAGATGGAGAAGGCCTGTTTCTATCCTTTGCCCACCTTCTCCGGCGATAATCTACCATTGTCCAAAGGACGGATCCTTTTAGTAGGGGATGCCGCCAACCTGATAGATCCCCTGACGGGGGAGGGAATCTATTATGCAATAAGAAGCGGCCGGATGGCGACTGAGGCGATCGTAAAGGCCGTAAAGCATGATCGAAAGCGAATTAGCGGGTATCGGGAGTCCCTGAAACGCACACTCTTGGCGGATTTGGGGGTGGCGTTCAGGTTATCCAAGGTAATATATCGATTTCCGAGGTCGGCCTATACCGCGTTCAAATCGAATAAGAGCCTGGTACACCTCTTCCTTCAGATATTGGCTGGCAATGCTCATTACGATATCTTTTCAAGAGGGATGGTAGATGGGATTAGAAGGCATTTAAGAAGAAAGGTGACGGCCATGATGGAGATTTCCAGGCCTAAGAGTGAAGAACACCCCTTTCCCCGGGCATCCATGCCAGTGAGGCGAACTCGTTGAGAAGAAATTTAGAAAAGGCGTCTCAATTTCCTCATCCCTTGAATCGGTTTGACACTCTTGGGATAACATCAGGAAATGATTTAGCTTCCTGAGTAAAAAAGGCTTGACAATCAGCGTGTTAGTCTGCTATAAAGAGTATTGCCTCTCTACGGATTGCGTATAGAGACTTACGATATAGAGATACAGGGTAAATGGGCGGGGGAGACTGATCACCGTAGGGTGATCTTAACCCCTTTTTTTGTTTATAAGCCGGTTCTCGAAAGGGAAAGGACTTCATCCGATTTCAAATCGATAAAGCCACACCTCGAGTAATCGGGGGCCGTCCGCTGGCAACGGAGGCGGAGGGAAAGCCGCGGGTCCAATGCAGAAATGAGATAGTAGGTCGGGGAATGGGGGATTCTTTCTCTATCTATCTTTCATCTAAAGGGACAGCCGGGTTGCCGAAGTTGAAATCGGGTTTGACAATAGTTGCTTGGCTTTCTTTTTTGAAATCCGACGTTGCGGTGTCCCTAACCCCGATTTTTGAGGAACGGCTCTCATGCTAAAGAGAAGGCCGACGATCCCAACGTTCGCAATCGGGTTCGTTTTGACCATGGCCGTCCTCGGCCTCTATTATGCTCAGTGGAGCTTCTTGGAGTCCATTGAGTTGAAGACGTTCGACTTGAGGACCCGATTGAACCAGGCCCAAAAGGCACCCTCCACTGTAGTCATCGTGTCCATCGATGATGAGAGCATTGCTAAGATGGGAAGGTGGCCCTGGCCTCGATCGGTCATCGCCCGTATGATAGATGTATTGGCAAAGAGCGGAGCCAGGGTAATCGGGGTGGACATTCTGTTTTCGGAACCAGAGAAAAATCAGGGACTAAGGGAGATCCAAACGTTGAAGGAAATCTTTCTCTCCCGTTTCCTCAAGCCCAGGCCGACAAAGCAGATGGCGAATTTCTTGAGGTATCTCACGGAGGCGGAAGCCAATCTGGATCACGATTCTAACCTCATTTCGTCGGTGAAGAAGGCCGGTAACGTCATCCTGCCGATGTATTTCACCACGGATTCCCCACTGCCCCCTCCAACAAAATCCCTTCCCCCACATCTCGAGAAGAATAGCCTCAACCATATCACGAAAATGAGGGAAAAGGATGTATACCCCATTGTGGAGGCCAATGATGTCACCGCGCCCATCCCCGGGCTGGTGATAGATTCCGCTGGCATCGGGCATATCAATAGGAGCGTGGATGTAGATGGGGCAACGAGATGGGAGATCCTGGTGATCAAATATGGAGAGTTATATTACCCCTCATTCTCATTGCAGATTCTCATGAAATATTTCAACGCTGAAAACCAAGAGAGCCGAATCATATTGGGAAAGGGGATTGACCTGAGCGGCCTTCTCATCCCTGCGGATGAATCCATGAAATTGTTGGTCCGTTTTCGGGGTTCCGACGGAGGTTTTTCCCGTTATTCGTTCTTCGACGTCCTCAATGGAAAGGTTTCCCCCGTCATATTTAAAGATAAAATCGTCCTTTTAGGAAGTACCGCTCAGGGCATCGGTGATTTTGCCTTGACCCCGGTCTCTTCGAATGTCCCGGGTGTCGAGATTGCCGCCAACGTTATCCAGAACGTCCTGACCAAGAGGTTCTTGGCTAGACCGGCGTGGGCCTCTGGGGCGGAAGTGATAGTCATTCTTATTTTCGGGGGGTTCATTTCCCTCCTTCTCCCCCGAATAAGGGCAAAATGGGGATTGATCCTCATGGGATTTCTCCTTTCCGCCTTTATCTTTGGCGCTTCATACCTGTTCGTTAGGGAGGGGATTTGGATCAAGCTCTTTTACCCATCCATACTCCTGATCGTGGGTTATATCGGGGTGACGTCAAGGAAGTTCTTAGTGACGGAGAAGGATAAGGAACTGGTCGAGGCTGATGGCATTGAGACAAACAGGATGTTGGGCCTCAGCTTCCAAGGCCAGGGGATGCTCGATCTGGCCTTCGAGAAATTCCGGAAATGTCCCGTTGATGAGGACATGAAGGAAATCCTGTACAACTTAGCCCTGGATTTTGAGAGGAAACGGATGATAAACAAGGCCGAAGCGGTCTATCGGCGGATTATGGAAAAAGATGAGGGTTTCAGAGATGTCGGGGAGAGGGTAGACCGCCTCAAGAAGGTGGGGGAAACCATAATCTTCGGCGAGAGGGCCGGCCTCAAGAGGGATCGGGACTTGACCCTGATGATGGAATCCGCTAGTGAAGCGCCCACGATCGGGCGATACCAATTGATCAAGGAGCTGGGAAGAGGTGAGATGGGTATCGTTTACCTGGCTAAGGATCCCAGGATCAATCGGCTGGTAGCCATCAAGACCGTTCGGTTCGGAGAAGCGGTAGATGATTCAGAAATAAAGCCCATAAAGGAGCGTTTTTTCAAGGAGGCGGAAGCGGCTGGACGGCTTTCCCATCCAAATATCGTGACCGTATACGATGTAGGAGAGGATTATGATCTCTGCTACATCGCCATGGAGTTTATTGAGGGGAAAGATTTAACCCCATACTGTAAAGAGGATTCCCTTTTCCCCATGAAGACGGTGCTGAAGATCGGCGGAATCGTGGCGCAGGCGCTGGATTATGCCCATGCTCAGGGAGTAGTACACCGGGATATCAAGCCGGGCAACATCATGATCCTGAGAAATGGGGCGATCAAGATCGCCGATTTTGGCATAGCGAGAATTATGACCTCATCTCGAACCCGGACGGGGATTATTATGGGGACGCCAACCTACATGTCGCCGGAGCAATTGGCGGGGAGGCGAGTGGACGGCCGTTCCGATATTTTTTCCCTGGGGATTGTACTCTATGAGTTGTTGACGGGAGAGAAACCGTTCAAGGGGGAGAGCATAACGGCCTTGACGTACCAGATTGCCAATGAACCGCACCCGTCCCTCCGGGACCATAATCCGGATCTCCCCGATTGTTGTTTGAGAATAGTCGATAAGGCATTGATGAAGGAGGCGGAGAAGAGATATCAGAGGGGTAACGAATTGTTTGAGGACATCCGGGAAGCCTTTGGGCTGTTGGGTTAAGAAGGCGATCACGTTGGGGTTCTGAAACGATGGGTTTCCATTTCAACATTGGGGCGATGACGGATGTCGGTAAGGTGCGGGCTATCAACGAGGACAATTTCACTGCCAGAGAGAATTTGGGGCTTTTCATGGTGGCTGACGGTTTGGGGGGACAGAATGCGGGGGAGGTTGCCAGCAAGATGGCAATTGAGACGATAGAAAGCCACCTGAACGACGAGAAGAACCCACTAGTGGGAGAGTACAAGGAGGAATTTTCCCGAGATACCAACAGGATGTTAAGCGGGATCCGGCTTACCAACTCGGCGATATACGAGGCAGGGCAAAGGAACTCAAAACAATTGGGGATGGGGACTACTATTTCCTCGGTTTTCATCAATGGCGATGTGATGTCATTGGCCCATGTTGGAGATAGCCGAATTTACCGGATTCGGGGAGAGCGCTTGGAGCGATTAACCACAGATCATTCCGTGGTTGAAGAGCAACTAAAACGGGGAGTCATTACGGAAGTGGAAGCTGCGGAGTCCAAGTACAAGAACGTGATCACGAGGGCACTGGGAGCCGAGGAAACGATCGAGATCGATGCCGATGAAGAGGTGCTGCTAGATCGCGATAAGATCCTCCTCTGTACCGATGGGCTTACTGATATGGTGGGGGATGAAGAGATATTGCGGATGATCATCCGCAACGGGGATGATCCGCAGAAGGCCTGCGAGGAACTGGTTGATGTGGCCAATGTCAAGGGGGGGATGGATAATATTACCGCTATCCTATTGTACTGCGAGAGAGATGAGCAAAAGACTGACCTCCTTGAGAGAATCTTTTTATCCGTCAGCGGTGGGTTGAGGAAAGCTTCCGATGCAATCCAGGAGTTTTACAAGCGGAAAGGTGGGGAGGCATCGTCCAACTCTGGAGGGGCAAAGGGGAAAGGAGCGTGTAAGGGGGGTAATGGGAATGGCTAAACTGATATTGAAGTTCAGGGATGCGACGCTTCAGGAAATTCCCATCACGAAATCTGCCGTAACCATAGGAAGGGTGGATAAGAACGATATCAAGATCGAAAATCTGGCGGTTTCCCGACAGCATGCCAAGATTGTACAGGATGGGGGTCGCTATCTTATGGAGGATCTCAACAGCCTGAACGGTACCTTCGTCAACGAGAAAAGGGTGATGAAGTGCATTCTCAGGAATGGTGATGAAATCTTGGTAGGCAAACACATCCTCGTCTTCGTCGATGAGGAGGAAAAACCCATCGAGATGAGAAAGGATATCGATATCTCCCTTGCCGAGAAGACGGTGATACTGGACACCAAGAAACAGCGAGAACTCATTTCCCAAACAGATGCGGAGAAACCCACTATCAGGGAGAAGCCCTCCGAATTGAAGGGGGGCATAAGGATTGTCTCTGGGGAAGCCGGTCAGACGGAAATCGAACTAACAAAGCGGTTAACCATCGGGGGCAAGGGTGACGGTGCCGACATTAGGCTCCGGGGCTTTTTCGTCGCCAAAATCAGCTTCATCATCAGCAAAAGGCCAAATGGATTCTTCATCACCCATTCCGGGGGGAGGAGCAAAACAAAGGTGAACGGTGTGGAGGTTGAAGGACAGCGCGAACTGAAGGATGGGGATATCATCGATATCGGTTCCACAAGGATGCAGTTCCATAGTTATGAGCAAACCGATGGGAAAAGCTAAAGTGATGTCGAGGAGAATACGGACCGGGCGATGCGGGGCGGGGGGAGGGTATGAGGAGATTGGTCTTGTTGGCAGGGGCCATGGCCATTTTGGGAGGAGTGCTGTTTTCGGTTAGGGTCGTCAAAGCCACTCAATATCCCGAGTTAATTCTCTCTCAGGGAATAGAGGAAATGGGCAAGGGAGAATACGAGAAAGCCCTAGAAAAGTTTAAGAGGGCTGCAGAAGCCGAGCCTCGTGACCCGGAGGTTTACTACTATTTGGGGGTAGCCTATTCCCGTTTGAAGGCGTACCCCTCGGCGATAACGGCATTTAAGAGGGTCTTGGAACTGGATCCCAAGAACCGAAGGGTTCAATATGAGCTGGGCATAGCGTATTTCCTTTCTGGTGACCATCAGAGGGCTGCGGGGTCCCTCAAAAAAGCTCAAAAAGATGATCCCTCCAACCCAATGGTTTTGCTCTATCTTGGGGCCGCCTATATGAGTCTGGGGAGGGATAAGGAGGCCGCAGAGGCACTTCGGGCCTGTATCGAGATGAATCCAACCCCCGAGGTTGTCGCAATGGCCAGGGTTTACTTAGACAAGATTCCGGTGAGGGAGAAGCCCAAGAAAAGATTAACCCTTTCCGCTACGTTAAGTTTCCAATATGACGATAATGTGATCCTGAGACCGGAGGGGTTGACAACTGCTGAGTTCATCGCTGACGAGTCGGATTATCGAGGCGTTGGGTTCTTCTGGGGTGAATATCAGTTCCTCGACGGGGCGCCCTGGTTGGGAGGATTCCAGTATTCCTTTTATCAGAGCATTCATACCCGGCTTCACGATTTCGACCTCACCAACAATGCGGGGGGTCTCTACGGTGGATATCGGAGTAAGCTGAAGGAATTTCCCTATAAGCTTCAAGCGGACTATGAATATCAGTATACGTTGTTAGACAGTGAAAGATACTTGGAGAGGCATTCCGGAATCCTCAATCTGAATTTCGTGGAATCGCCCTCTCTCCTCACTCGATTGACATACCGGGGGCAGGAGAAGAATTTCCATAACCAACCACTTCTGGGTCCAGCCGATGACCGAGACGCCTTCAACCATAGGGCAGGGTTGACGCAATATCTGTTTTTTTCGGAAAAGACCCGGCATATCCAAGGGGGTTATTTCTTCGACCAAGACGATGCGGACGGGAGTAACTGGGATTATGAAGGTCATTTGGTCAGCGGCGGATTTTTTACACCCTTGATTTATGGAGTGCGACTTCGATTGAAAACCGAGTACTATTGGCAAAATTTCGATAATACCCACACGACATTCTTGAAAAAGAGGGAGGATAGGGAGTGGACCCAACACGTCTCCTTGGATCGGGATTTTGGGAAATATCTGAACCTCTCGGCTTATTACGTTTACCAAGATCATGAATCAAATCTGGATGTCTTTGAGTATGACCGGAATATCGTTTTTTTAAGCATAACGGGGCGGTACTAACCGAGGGAGGTTAAAATGCATCGCTCTACAAAGGGAATGTCTGCCATGGTTCTGGCTGGCCTTTTTCTGCTCTTTTTAGTCCCAGCTGCCTCGGGGGCGGTAGATGACAAGCCCATAGGCTCCATTACCGCCATCGAGGGTGAGGCCTATCTTTCCCACAAGGGGGATACGGCTGCATTCCCAGCAATGTTGGGGGATCCCATCTACCTCTATGATCACATCCAGACGGAGAGACAGAGCCGCGTTCAGATCCTCTTCCAGGATGAGAGCCTCTTGAATTTGGCAGAAAATACCTACATTCAGATCACGGAGCATATCTATTCCCCCGAGGAGAACAGGCGGTCATCCGTATTTCGTCTCATGATGGGAAAAGTTCGGGCCATCGTGGGGCGATTCTTTAAGGGAGCGGGCTCCAGGTTTAAGGTTTCGACCCCGACGGCCATAATCGGGGTGAGGGGAACCCATTTCGTCGTGGATGCCACCCTCACCGATGAAACCACGGTGTTCTGTATCGATTCGGCCATAGATTTGGTCGTTAGAAACGTTCAAGAAGAAGTTCCCGGCGAGGTGACCCTCACCACGGGGCTTATGACGAAGGTTTTGGAGGGGATGCCTCCCTCACTGCCTGCAGAAGTACCCGATGATCTGATGATGCGACTGCTGATGGATACACGGGTTATGCTGCCAACATTTCAAGGGGGACCAGTGGAATTGAGGGGACTATCAGGAAAGGAGGGTGCTGCAACCGCACAGGAGGTTAGAGAAGTAGGTGAGATGCCGCCCATTCCCGAAGCACCCGATGAACCGCGGTTTGCGCCTCGGCCGGAGATTTCACCTCTTCCACCGCCACCGCCGCCACCACCAAATTAAGGCATGTGGCAATGGATAAATGGATTTACTCTTAAAGAGGAGCATCAATTATGGAAAGCA
>JABAOH010001002.1_pt2 | contig 79527 bp, 69 predicted proteins | sample 7062181 | NCBI WGS metagenome assembly JABAOH01 (sample SAMN14538630, study PRJNA623070) | marine sediment metagenome | biome: marine biome [ENVO:00000428]; feature: marine pelagic biome [ENVO:01000023]; material: deep marine sediment [ENVO:00002113]; isolation source: pool of 5 deep marine... | reverse complement strand
CCCCCTCGTCCGCCGACTGAGCGGCGAGCTCTGATGCCAGGGCAAACAGCAGGGTGAAGGTCAGGACCGTTACGATGCGGCTGGGCGGGCTCGATAGTCTGTCCATCATCTTCATTCCGAGTGTGGGTGGTGTGCAGAGAGTCGGCGATCGTAGACCGTCGAGCGGCCTGACACGCACTAATTGTGCGCAAGGCCTGCTGCGGCGGCTTTCCTTATTCTGCTTGCCCTGAAGGACCTCCCGAGCCGCGGCGCCGCTCGACATGTGGCACCGGTTCTACAGCCGGCGCAGCTACACCGCGGACCCCGACCACGCGACGCCCACCCCCGGGATTCCTCGAGACCTGGTCTCGCGCCGACGGACCGGGCCGGACGCGTCGGCCGATGGTGGGTTCCCGCAACACCACAGGCTTGTTGGGAAAAGCGGATCCCTGAGAGTTGTCTCGTTTATTGAGGTTTCTGCGAATCGGCAGGCGGCACACAGGTTGCACCATGACGCGCCCAGCCGGAGTGCTCGGAACACTCCGCTCGCTCAGCGAATCCCAGACAGAGCAGTCCCAGACCACAGCGAGAGTGGTGGATCAGGTGGAAAAGTACCTAAGCACAGGGACGGTCGCTCGAATCTGTCAGGTCAGTCCGATGACCATCGCGAAGTGGATCGACGAGGGCTCCTTGCCCGGGCACACAACGCCAGGTGGCCACCGCCGCGTTGCCGCGTCCGACCTCGTGCGGTTCCTAGAGCGGATTGGAATGCACGTGCCGTCGAGCCTGCGGCAGAACAGCCGGCTGCGTGTGCTCGTCGTGCATCGCGATCCCGAGGATCTCGGCCGGCTGGCCGAAGCGTTCCTCGCCGCGTCGGACCGCTACGAGTTCCGCGGCACGACGCGGGGCGTCGACGCGCTCCTCTTGGTCGGCGAGTGGCGACCCAGGGTCGTGCTGCTCGACTTGAGCCTGGAGGACGTCGACGGGGTCCAGATATGCCGGCGGTTCTGCGAGCTGGCCGGAGACCATCACATCGAGATCATCGCGCTGACGCCGCAGCTGGACGGTTCGGCCGACGGCGCGGCGTTGGAAGCCGGCGCCGCGATGTGCATCCCACGCGATGCACCGCCGGCCAGGGTTCTCGACTTCCTGGACGGGATGCTGGCTCGAGAGCAGGGAGGCAACAACGCAGTCACCTCGAGTCGCAGGCTCGATGACTGTACGACTGAGGAATGATACCGCGCTCGGCGATCGCGCCGGTGAGTGTGTACCCCCGCCGTGTTGACGGCGAACAACGACCCGCTCCTAAGGAGGAAACGGAAATGAAGAGGATCACAGACGTGTTCCGGCGTCTCTGGAACGAAGACGAGGCCGAGGTCGCCATTGAGTACGGTTTGCTCGTGGCACTGGTCGCGCTCGCGCTGGTCGCGGTCTTCAACCTGTTCGCCGACGAGATCGGCAACTTCTTCCAGAAGATCACGAACCGGATCGCGAACTGCCCCGACGGCACCTGCAACTAGCAGTCGTGCGGCACGGGCATCCGGAGGCGCGCGGTGTCGCTGCCACCTGAGCTCGGGCTGTTTCTGGTCGGCCTGGTTGGCGTAGCAGCTTTGTCCGATGTGCGGTTCGGCCGCATTCCCAACGGCCTGCTGCTGGCGATCGCCGGTCTCGGCCTAGCAGCCCGCCTCGCCATGGCCGGCCCGGCGGGCGGTCTGGTCGCCGCAGCCGGCGGCCTGGCGGTCGGGCTGGCGATCTGGATCGGGCCGTTCGCCCTGCGCTGGGTAGGAGCCGCCGACGTCAAGCTGGTGGCGGCGCTGGGTGCCTGGCTCGGCCCACTCGCCACGTTGCGGGTGAGCCTGGCCACCGGACTGGTCGGAGGCCTAATGGGCCTCGTCTACCTGCTGGTGAAGCGGCGACGATTCGCGCTGGATGCGATGCAGGTACAGCTGTTGCAGTTCCGAGTCATGCGGCGGTTTTCGCCGGGAACCGAGGAAGCGGTTCGCGAACGTGGCATGCCGTACGCCGTGGCGATACTGGCGGGCCTGCTGACGGAGATGTTACTCAGCGGCCAGCTCTAGCGAGAGGGAGTGTCGAAAAGCCGATGAGGCTGAGGTTTGGAAGACGATGCAACGATGAGCGGGGGTCGGCGGCGTTAGAGTTCGCCCTCGTCGCGCCGCTGCTCTTCATAATCGTCTTCGCGGTCATCGACTTCAGCCGCGCTTACTACACTCTCAACGACCTGACGGCCGCGGTGAGGGAGGGCGCACGTTACGCGTCGAGCCTCGAAGACCCGTTGCTGCGTCAGGACGAAGTCAGACAAGTCGTCAGGGATTTCGCGCTTTCGTTCGCCGGCGACACGGTGCTTGACGCCCAGATCGAAGTCACTTTCGAAGCGGAAGGACGCGTGCGCGTGGCGATCAACGATTACCCTTTCGAGTTCCTGACGCCGCTCCCGACTCTCTTGGGACTCAGCGACGTGAATATCAGTCGGCAGGCGATCATGAAGTGGGAGCGAGCACCGGTGCCGTAGCCGGCGCCATGACCCAGGGAAGTGGAGCTTAGCGGTATGTCTGAGACCAGATTCACGATCGTATTCGTTCTGGCGCTGCTGCTCGGTGCGGGCGCGTCGTACGGCGTCTACAAGTTCGTCAACGCTCAGCGGCTGGCGGCCGCCCAGCAGGGGCGAATGGAAACGACGCCGGTTGTAATCGCAACCGCGGAGATCGCCGAGGGTCACGCGGTGGAGCCGAGCCAGTTGGCGGTTCGCTACTTCCCGAATGATGCAATACCCGAGGGCAGCTTCGCGGTCGAGGACAGCGTCGTTGCTCGCGTGGCGCGTGCCCGGATCTACCCGGGCGAGCCGGTCATCGATTGGAAGCTGGCCCCTGTGGGCGCGCAGCCAGGCATGGAGGTCAAGATAACGCCCGGCCATCGCGCGATGGCCATTCGCGTGAGCGACATCGTCGGCATCACCGGACTGATCCGGCCCGACAGCCGCGTCGACGTCCTCGTCACGATGGACGCCCAGCGGGGCGGCCGCTCGCAGCCGATCGGCAAGATCATCCTGCAGAACATGCGCGTGCTTTCGGTGGGCACGCAGATGGAGCGCGGCGATCCGAGCAAGCCGATCATCTCGAGCGCACTCACCGTCGAGGTCACGCCGGAGGAGGCCGAAGTCCTCGCCGTCGCGATGAACCAGGGCTCCCTCTCGCTGGCGCTGCGAAGCTACGGCGACCCCGACCTGCCCGTTACGCCGGGGGCCACGCGGGAGCAGGTCCTGGCCGGGATAGCGGTCCTGCGGCCGCGGCCGACGCCGCGCCCGGTGCGCCGGCAGCCGACGCCGCAGCCGGCGGTCGAGCCCGAGCCTGAGGCAGACACGCGTACGGTACAGATATACCGAGGGACTCGACTGAGCGAGCAAGAGGTCGGCCGTGACAGCACCAGGGCCGATACCACGGGTACCGGCGGCGGCGGCAACCAATAGAACGCACAGGAGTGACCGTTGTGAGCGGACGAAAAAGGACATTACTGCGGATTCCGGTGCTACTCGTGCTCTGGGCCCTGGCGCTCTCCGCCGACGTCGCGTCGGCCCAGATCATCCAGGGCGAGACGGTGACCTCGGTAGACATGGCGATCGGCCGGTCCATCCCGATGACGACTCGGCAGGCGATCCAGCGGGTCTCCGTCGCCAATCCGGAGGTCGCGGACGTCGTCATCATCGGTGAGCGCGAGCTGGTGGTTAACGCCCTGTCTTCGGGTCTGACCGACCTGATCATCTGGCAGACGGACGGCCAGAAGTTCCACTTCCGGGTGTCGGTCCACTCGCCGACCGACCGGATGCAGGTGATGCTCCAGGTCCGCTTCGCCGAGGTCAGCAAAGACTTCCTGCGCGAGATAGGCGCGTCGTTCCTGTGGCGCGATCAGCACAGCCGGGCGGGCACCGGCGCTTACGCCACGCGCCCGGCGACCGACGCCGCCGGTGAGCCCGACATACCCGAGGCCGGCCAGTTCGCCACGCTCCTGTCGATGGGCGAGGTCGAGAACCTGACGGGTCTCTTGGAAATAGCCGAGCAGGAAGGTGACTTCAAGATACTCGCCGAGCCCAACCTGATCGCTGCGAACGGCGAACGGGCGACCTTCTTGGCAGGCGGCGAGGTTCCGATACCCATCGCCCAGCCGACAGCGGTAGGCGGCCTCCAGTCGATCGCGATCCAATACCGTGAATTCGGGGTCCGGCTGTCCTTCGAGCCTGAAATACTCTCGGAAGAGCTGATCAAGCTCAGGATAGAGCCGGAAGTCTCAGCGGTCGACTTCTCCAACGCCATCGTAACCGCCGGTTTCGAGATCCCGGCCTTCCGCACGCGGCGCGCCTCGACGACGGTCGACCTGCGCCAGGGCCAGACGCTGGCGATCGCCGGGCTGTTGAGCTCCGAGCGTCAGAAACTCGTGACCGGCGTGCCTTTACTAAAGGACATCCCGCTGCTCGGCCTGCTGTTCTCGAGCCAGCGTTGGGTGAGCGACGAGACCGAACTGCTCGTCCTGGTGCAACCACTGGTGATCGACCCAATGAATGCGCCCGAGCCACCGGCACCGCCCGGCGGCGGCGACAGTGAACCGGACGCGTAACCCGGAGGCGGCAAGTGAGGCAAACGAACGTTGGCCGATTGCCTGAAAACGGCTGGACGGCACTCATCGTAGAACCTTCGTCCGAGGTTCAGTCGTCGATGGCTCGACAGCTCGAGGCACGCGGTTTCCGCGTCGCGGCCGCGCTGGAGAGTCCCGAGCAGATGCAGGGGGCGATGGACGCTCAGACGGACGTCGCCGACCTGCTGGTCCTGCACCTCGGCGAGAACGGCGATTCGGTAATCGAGCGCATAGAAAAGGCCGCCTCCGAACAGAACACGCGGGTCATCGTCACCGCCCAAGCGGCAGAGGCCGACCTGATCCTGCGGGTGCTGCGGGCGGGAGCCAGTGAGTTCCTGGTGCAACCCGTCTCTTCCGAGGAGTTCGGCGCAGCCGTCGAGCGGGTGGTCAGATCGCTGGCGCCCCAACAGCAGACGCAGGGGCAGGTCTACGCGGTCTACTGTCCCAAAGGAGGGCTGGGTAGCACGACCGTAGCGGTCAATCTGGCGTGCACGCTGGCGCGCAAGCATCGGAACGAGCGCGTGGCCGTCGTCGACGCTGTAATGCACGGCGGCGACGTCAACGTGTTCCTGGACATGAATCCGCGCTATACGATCGCCGACCTGCTCGGCAAAGAGGACCGCCTCGACACTCACCTGCTCGAGAAGGTCTTGGAACAACATTCGACCGGGTTGTGGGTCCTCGCCGAGCCGGGCCACGCGGCCGACGCCAGCGCCGTCAGCGGAGACGACATGATCCGACTGATCGCGCAGTTGCGGCGCGCGTTCGACTTCGTCGTGATCGACTGCGAGCACCAGCTCACCAACCGCACGCTCGGGATCTTGGAGTCGGCAGACAAGATCCTGCTGCTGACAACGTTGAGCGTACCGGCCGTAAGGCAGCTACAACGCGTGCTCGACACCTTCTCACAGATTGGGCTCGCGGACGCCAAGACCTATATGGTCGTGAACCGGCACCAGACGAGCGATGTCTTACAGGTCCGCGACGTCGAAAAGACATTCAAGCGACCGGTCATCTGGCGACTACCCAACGACTACAAAGCGGCCGACGACGCCATAACGCGTGGCAGACCGTTCGCAGCGGCCGCGCCGCGAGCGAAACTGTCCCAGAGCTACGAGCGCCTGGCGGTTTCGCTCAACAACCCCGAGAAAAGCGGGAAGCGGCCACAGTTGGGGTCCCGGATGCGCCGCATGCTCCTGAAATCGAAGAGGCGGTAGCCGATGCCCCTACGTCCCCGAGTAGCACTCTTCGGCTTGAGTTCCGAGAGCCGGTCGGCCAAAGCGGATGGCCGGGGTGGCATGAGTGCGGCGGAACTCGATTCGATTAACGCGCTGAAGCTGAAGCTCCACCGCCAGCTCATCGAGCACCTGGACATCGCGGCGCTCGAGCAGCTCGGGGACGAGCAGAAGATCGCCGCCGAGATCCGCACCGCGGTCGTGGAGCTGCTCCAGCAGGACTCGATCCCGCTCAGCCGCGCGGAACGTGAAGACGTAATCGAGGGGATCCTTTACGAGGTCACGGGGCTGGGGCCAATCGAGCCGCTCTTCCGTGATCCCCAGATCAGCGACATCCTCGTCAACGGGCCCAAGCAGGTCTACGTCGAGCGGCAAGGGATGCTCTCCCGCGTCCCGATGATCGAGTTCCGAGACTACGCCCACCTGATGGCCGTCATCGATCGCATCGTCAGTCGAATCGGACGGCGGGTGGACGAGTCGTCGCCCATGGTCGACGCGCGCCTGCCCGATGGCTCGCGTGTCAACGTGATCATCCCGCCGCTGTCGCTCGAGGGGCCGGTACTCTCGATCCGTCGCTTCGGGCGCGAGCCGCTGGTGATGGAGGACCTGCTCCAGAACGAGACCCTGAACGAGCCGATGGCTTACTTGCTGGAGGGCTGCGTCAAGGCCCGGCTCAACGTTCTGATCTCGGGCGGCACGGGTGCCGGCAAGACGACGCTGCTGAACTGCCTCTCCCGGTTCATCCCGGAAAGCGAGCGACTGATCACGATCGAGGACGCCGCCGAGCTCCAGCTGCAGCAGTCCCACGTCGTACGGCTCGAGACCCGACCGCCGAACGCGGAAGGCACCGCCGAGGTCGTACAGCGCGACCTGGTAAAGAACGCTCTGCGGATGCGTCCCGACCGGATCATCATCGGCGAGGTCCGGGGCGGTGAAGCGCTCGACATGCTGCAGGCGATGAACACCGGCCACGAGGGCTCGCTCACCACGATCCACGCGAACTCGCCGCGCGACGCGCTCTCGCGTCTGGAGACGATGATCCTGATGGCCGGCACCAACCTACCGCCCCGGGCTATGCGCGAGCAGATGGCCTCGGCGCTGGATGTTGTGATCCAGGTCGCACGGCTCTCCGACGGCAGCCGGAAAGTCGCCAGCATCTCCGAGGTCGTCGCGATGGAGGGCGAAATCGTAACGATGCAGGAGATCTTCACCTACAACCGTCGCGGCATAACGAGCGAGGGCAAGGTGGTCGGCCAATTCGTGGCATCCGGTGCCCGGCCTCAGTTCACCGACAAGCTGGAGGTCTCGGGGATTCGGCTGCCCAGCGAGATGTTTGTCTGACAATGCTACCGTACGTACTCGTCGTCGTGTTCCTCGTCACCTTTGGCTTAGTCGTCAGCGGCTATGCCTTTCTCAATCGCCGCGCGCTCGCCCGGCATCTCGCGGCCAGGCGCCGCATCCAGACGCCGGGCTACGACGGGAACCCGGACGTCTCGATTTGGCGCGACAGCGCGGCCAGCGCCATTCCGGCCCTGAACAACTGGCTGGATCAACTCTCCCACACGGAGTGGCTACGGCAGGAGCTGCGCGTCGCCGGGGTCGGTAAACGACCGAGCGAGATCATGCTGGGCGCCGGCGTCATGGGACTCGCTGCGTACCTGATCGGCCTCACCGTCCTCGGGACTCGCCTATTGGCGTTGATCTTCGCGCTACTCGTAGCTGCCACGCCCTACGTCTACATCCGGCGACAGAAACGACTGCGCCTGAACAAGTTCGACGAACAGCTACCGGACGCGATGGACATGCTGGTGAACGCCATGCGAGCCGGCTACAGCTTTCAGGCCGCGATGGAGTTCGTCGGTCGTGAGACGCCCGCTCCCTTGGGCGAGGAGTTCGCGAGATTCCACGAGGAGCACCGGCTCGGCGTCGATGTGCGGACCGCTCTGCTCAATCTCCTGGACCGCGTGCCGAGTGTCGATCTCAAGATGTTCGCCACCGCCGTGCTCATCCAGCGGGAGACCGGCGGTAACCTCGGCGAGGTACTGACGAACATCAGCGCTATGCTGAGAGAGCGTTTTCGCATCCAGGGTGAGCTGCGGACACTCACCGCGCACGTCCGACTCTCGGCAAAGATCCTGGGCTTTCTGCCGATCGCCATCGCCGGTCTGACGCTGATGGCGAACCCGGAGTTCGTGGCGCCGCTCTATCTCGAACCAGTCGGCCGCGCCATGCTCGGGGCCGCCCTAGTGGCCCAGGTCCTCGGCTTCGCCGTTATGCATCGCCTGGCCGATATCGAGTTCTGAGGAGGCAACGTGCTTGACCTCGTACTGATAGGTGTCTTCCTGAGCGTGATGTTGCTCGTGCTCTCCGTGGGCCTGGCGCTGAACTCGCGCCGCCAACAGGCATTACGGAGAGCGGTGCGCGCCACGCGCGAGCGCAATCCACAGGCCTTCCCGAGCTCGGGTGACAAGTTCACGCGGCTGGTCCAGAATGTCTTCCAGCAATTCACTTTCCTATTCCCGGACAGCGCCGACCTGCGGTTGAAGCTGGTTCGCGCGGGTTACAGCGGCCGCTCGGCGCCGCTCACTTACAGTTCGCTGCGGGTGATGCTGCTGATTGTGCTGCCGGTGGTGGGTTTCTTGGTCGGCATGGCGGTGAGTAGCTCGATGCAGACCGCATCCTCGTGGGCGGCCGCCGGCATCGTCTTGTCGATCGTCGCGCCGCCGTACTTCCTGGCCCGGCGCGTGAGCCAACGGTCACAGCGGATCCGCAAGCACCTGCCCGACGGACTCGATCTCATGGTCGTGTGCGTCGAGGCGGGTCTGGGATTGGACGCCGCGATCCTCAAGGTATCGGAGGAGCTGACGACCTCGCATCCCGATATCGCTCAGGAGTTCCGTGTCGTGACTCAGCTGGTCAACGCCGGCGTTCCTCGCATCGAGGCATTGCGAGAGATCGCGAAGCGCACGGGTGTAAGAGAAGTCAATGCCTTCGTCAGCACGCTGATTCAATCGGAGCGTCTGGGAACGCCGATCGCGCGCACCCTGCGCCTGCATTCCGAGCAGATGCGCACCAAGCGACGCCAGCATGCCGAAGAGGCGGCCGCGAAGGCACCGATCAAGATGCTCATTCCCATGGTTCTGTTCATTCTCCCCGCTCTGTTCATAGTCGTGGTCGGGCCCGCCATCATCATCCTTACGAAGGTCTTCTCTGGGGTGGTCCAATGAAGATCTCAGCACGTTCCGTCAGCTTGCCGGTTCTCGCGATCGTCACCTCGACGCTGCTAGCCTGCGCGTCGATGCCGCAGCGCCGCTCCGCACCTCCCGAGCAGGCGCGGCCGGCCGCACGGCTCGACATGCATCTGATCGACCGGCTCGGCGCCAGTTGGGCGATCGACTATGTCCAGGTCTATCTGGATGGTTGGCTGGTTTGGCAGGGGGCGCCGGCACCGGGCGGCGGCTTGCTGGGCGGGCGCGAGCTTGCCGGGTCCGGCAAACAGGAGATCTACGTAAGGGTCGTGGCCACGAGGCACGAGCGAGCGAGGGGCGGCCTGGTCTCCAAACGCGAGATGGTCACCATACGCCCTGGAGCCCAGCGCGTGCGGATCTACGTGAAGCGGGACCCATTAGAGCCTGGGAGTTTCAATGTTTCGCTGGACACGGGATGAGCGGGGGACCACCCTCGTTCTGGTGGCCTTCCTGTTCCTAGCTCTGTTCGCCATGCTGGCCGTCGCCATCGATGTGGCGCGGCTCATAGTGTCGCGAAACCAGATGCAGCTCGCGGCGGACGCCGGAGCACTGGCTGCAGCGGTCGCGGTCCTGCAGGGAGATACACTGGGCGCCCCCGACTCGGCTGTCGCCTACGCGCTGGCCAATCACGCCGACACGGCAGCGATGCTCGAGGACTCGGCGGTCGTGTTCGGCGTCTGGGACCCCGTCGCCACCGCCTTCGAACCACGAGCCGTTCCCTGGAACACCAACGCGCTGCGCGTACGCACCGCCCGCTCCTCGACCAACCTCGTCGCCTGGGTCCTCGGATCGCAGCTGACTAGCGCCCGCGCACAGGCGTTCTCGGTGTTCGCGGCGGCTGTAACCGAAACGACCTGCGAGAAGCCCCTGGCTGTAGGCCGCGGACTGCTCGACACGGACGAAGACGGTGTGATCACCGAGGAGGAACGGATTCTGGCGCTGGGCAAGACGTTCGTCATCAAACCGGCCGAGGCCCCGGAGGACGCTCCGAGCTTCTACTACGCGGTCGTCCTGCCGCCGTACTGGGACGCGTCGACAGGCACCTACGCCGTCCTCAACGACTCGATAATCGGAGCCGGCGCGTACCGGGACAACATCGCCACCTGCAACCCCGACCTGGTCGGCGTGGGCGATTCGCTGCTGACGAAACCGGGGGCCAATTTCGGCCCCACCTGGCAGGGGATGAGGGCACTCTGCGGCGAGATCGACGCCGCCGGTACCTGTAACCCAACGGGCGCCTACAGTCCGGACGGCCTGCCCGGCATCCGGATTATGGCTCCCCTCTGGGACGCCCGGGTGAACCCGATCGGTCGCGTGGCCCTCGAGGTCACCGACATAGCCGCCTTCCGGGTAACGTACGTCTACGTCGTTGAGTCGCATGTCGAGGTCGAGGGCATCTTCATCCGGATGGTGGACGGCGGTGCGGCGGAGCCGGGCGTGGGATTGGTGGAACGTCCTATTCTTGTGAGGTGAGGCCCTATGGCATTGACGAGGAAACTGCTCTGGGAGACCAAGGCGCCGCCGCCGGCCACTCGCGACGTGGTGCCGCTGCTGCAGTCGATCGATCGCCGGCTCGGCTACCTGCTGGTAACTCTCTGGGTCTCTATTGCGGCGGCTGCCGCCTTCTGGGTCATTCAGAAGGCCGTTGTGGTCGCAGGATGGTGAGAGCGGCGTGGCACGATTAGTATCGGTCAGTCGAGCCTCCGATCGCCCCGTCCCGCTCCCCCTATTCCTGTCCGCCCTGGCCCTGGTAGCGATATCGTTCTTCGTCCTGGGGCCGCAGAGCGTCGATCCCGATCTCTTCTGGCATCTGCGGGTCGCCGAGCTGGTCGAAGCCGACGGACCGCGTCCGCTGGTCGACGACTTCTCCTATAACTCGGGCCCCGAGCGCTGGATCCCCTATTCGTGGCTCGCCGAGTTGGGGATGCAGGGTGCCGTAAGGAGCCTCGGGGCCACGGCCCTATTCCTGTTGCCGCTCGTCTGCTACGTCGCCACCGTGCTTTTCATCGCCTTGGCGGTGGCCCGCCGCGGCCGGGCTACGCTGAAGGGCGCGTTGATCGTGGTCGTCTTCGCCGCGCTCCTGCTGCCGTTCGTCGGCTTGAGGCCTGCGACCTTCGCGTTCCCGCTTTGCGCGTTCGCGGTCTGGGCCGTCGCCGGGATGCGTAGAGGCGGCCCGCGCTGGGCGGCGCTGATGGTTCTGGTACCGATCACGGCCCTCTGCGCCAACCTACACCTCTATTTCCTATTCATACCGGCCCTACTGGTCGCCTGGAGCGTCGGGGCCTGGTCGAAGCGGACGTTCTCCGGCGAGCGAGAAGCGCTGGTCTGCGTAGCCATCGCCGCGACCTCGCTGCTAGTGGCGCTCGCCGTCAGCCCGTTCGAGCTGGGTCTGCTCGAGGTGGCCAGCTACTACCTGACGAACGATGTGATGGTGAAGAGCGGGGCGATCGTCGAGATGCGGCCGTTCTACCGCCTCGGCCCTCTGGTGCTCATCGCTTCTGCTATTCTGGTGGGCTGGCCGCTGGCGGGCCTGATCTACCGCTTTCGTTTCAAGGCGCGCTACCGGCCCGACCAAGCCCTGCTGATCCTCGCCATCGTGTTGCTTCTAGCGCTCGGGCGCTACGCGCCGCTGGCGGCGATGATTCTGGCGCCGCTCGCCGCCCGCTACGGCGCCTGGCCGCGACTCGCGCCGGTGACCGCACGCCGTACAAGCGCCGTGGCCGCGGGGCTCATGCTGGGCCTGGCCTTGTACGCAGGCCAGATCTTGATCGGTCGCTCTTTCGGTGGCGAGCTGACCCCGCATCTCGAGTCGAAGTCGGGCTACCCCGTGGCGGCAGCCCGCTTCGTCCGCGACTCGGTGCCGCGAATAAGTGGGCGTCTGGTCAACGAGATGGGTTGGGGGGGCTACCTGATCTACGCGCTCTGGCCCGAATACCAGGTGATGATGGACGGCCGCACCCAGGTCTATCCCGAGGCGTTCTGGCGTGCCGCCTACGTGAACGCCACCGACGCCTCGCGGCTCGAGCTGATCCGGCGGGCCGCGGCCGACGTCGCAGTGTTGCCCCACGGCTCGGCCTGGGCCGACCTGCTCGCCGTCGAGCCCGGCTGGCGCCGAGCGTACGGCGACAGAGTCGCGACGGTCTGGATCAACGGGGCGACAGCGCCTCAGACGGCGACCGGCCCCGGACCTTCCGCCCAGCCCCCGATGCGCCGGTAATACCAGGCGACCGCCGCGCCGCTCCCCTTCCAGATCAGCGGTACCGCGATGATGCTGGCGTAGCCGTCGATGGCGTAGTGCCAGCCCAGATGGACGGAGCCGACGAGGACGACGAACAAGTAACTCGTGTAGGCGATAGCGAGCCAGCGGTGGGTCCGCCAGCCGAGGAGAGCGAACAGAACGGGCATGGCGACGTGGAGGCTCGGCATAGCAGAGATCCCCGCAACCGCCTGACCCGTCGGCGACGCGTAACCCTCCCACAGGTAGCTCTGAATTCTGAGAGCGATCAGAGGGTAGCTCTCATCCACGCCGGAGAGGTAACCCATCAGCGGCGCGAACGGGTCGGGCGTACCTACTACGCGCCCGTAGTAGCAGGGGCCGGCCGATGACAGCGCCGTCGCGGCAACCGTGCCGAGGACGATCCACATCACCGCGTAGCTCACGAAGAACTGGGCGCGTAGCATCCGCTCGCGGCTCCACCCTTGCCAGATCAGCGTCAGCGCCAGAACGACGAACCACGCGTAGTAGAGAGAATCGACCGCCTTCGTCAGGGGCGCGTGGCCCAGAATCGGCTGCAGGAGCTGCCAGGGGTGGTGACCGAAATGCAGCATTCGGTCGAGCTCCATGAGGGCTGGGTCCCAACCGAACGGCTGGATGGCCGGGATGGCCGCTTTGAACCCGACGAAGGCGTCCATGAACGGCACCAGCACCAGGTAGGCGACGAAGAGCCCGGCCACGCGCGAGGGCCTCAGGTCGGTTCGCCAGAGCAGCGACCAGTCCGCGGTCGGTCGGCCGCTCGAGCCCGGCGCGCCCCGCTTTCGAAGTCCGAGACCCTTCTGGAAGGCGAAGACGATGAGGTACGAGGCAACGAAGATCGCCGTGACCAGCAGAGCGAAGCCGGCGGCTCCAAGCAGCGAGGAGAGGGTCAAGCGTAGCGTGACGGGCAACCCGAACGCTGCGCCCGCCAGCCAGCTGGCGGCCACGTAGAGAACGACCAGGGTCACCAGCGGAGCCTCGTCGCGCACCAGATGTCGCCCCTCGACTCCCAGGGGCCCAGACCATCCACTCGACCGCAGACTCATGGGCGGTCCGTCCGCGAGCCCTTCTAACCCCCCTCGTAACGCTTGCGCGCCGCTCTGCGAGCCTCTTCCAGCCCCGCACCGAACTCGGGGTACTTGATCGACAGGACCCGGGCCGCCAAGAACGCCGCGTTCTTCGCTCCGTCCACCGCCACGGTCGCCACGGGTACGCCAGGCGGCATCTGCACCGTGGAGAGCAGCGCGTCCATGCCGCCCAGCGACCCCGAGGTCAGCGGCACGCCGATCACCGGCTTGAGCGTGTGAGCCGCCACCGTGCCGGCCAGGTGGTTCGCCATCCCGGCGCAGGCGATGAACACCTCGACGCCCGCTGCCTCCGCGGCCTTCACGTAGTCCACCGCCAGGTCGGGGGTGCGGTGCGCCGAGAGGACCTTGATCTCGCTGGGCACTCCCAGCTCGTCCAGCGTCGCTTTCGCCTTCTCCACTGTGGGCAGGTCGCTGGGGCTACCGGTGAGGATGCCCACCAGGATCTGATCGCTCTTGGCCATTGTGCCTCCGGGATGTAACTGAGAAAGCAGGGAGCCGAGGCGGTCGTCCGAGCGTAATTTGGAGCGCGGGGCGGCGCAGCCGCCCTTCCTGCAATCGAGCCGCGCGACATGGAGCGAGACGACCGCCTCGGCGACCCATGGCCCTGGAGGGACTCGTTCGCGAAGCGGTGAGCGTGCGCAGCGCGCGAACCACCCCCGACCTTCCCTCGAGGGACCTGACCCAACACTTGAGGCGCCGGGCCACCAATGGCCCTGGAGGGACTCGAACCCCCGACCTTCGGTTTAGGAAACCGCCGCTCTATCCGACTGAGCTACAGGGCCGCGCCGCCAAGCCTACCCAGCCCCCTTGACCCGTGTCAATGGTTCTGAAGGTTATCTTCCATGATCCTTATCGACCGGCAGGATTTCGAGGCCCTGGTCCGGGAAGCGCTGGACGATCTGCCCGACGAGTTCGCCGAGCGGCTGGACAACGTGGCGGTCGTGGTGGAGGAGGAGCCGAACCCGGACGTGCTGCGGGAGCTGGGCTTCGACCCGCACGAGCTGGACGACGAGCTGTTCGGGCTCTACACGGGTACGCCGCTCTCCGACCGCGGGGTCGAGTACTCGGGGCTGCCCGACAAGATCGACATCTATATGGGTCCGATCCTGCGCGCCTGTGGGAGCCGAAGCGAGGTGGTGCGGGAGGTCAAAGAGACGGTGATCCACGAGCTGGGGCATCACTTTGGGCTCGAAGACGAAGAGATGCCGTACTGAGTTGGAGTTCGGGAGTTCAGGAATACGGGAGTCGAGGAATCGGGGGATCTGGGAAGGAGATTAGAGAATCCGAGGCATCCGTGGAATCCGTGGGATTCGGGAATTCGATAATCCCTTATTACTTAGCCCCAACCATGGAGTACAGCATGAAAGCCCCAACCCTACTCGTGCTGGCGGCTCTCGTCCTCGGAGCCGTCCCTTACGCAATCGACACCGTCGAGATTACCGAGTGGCCGGTGCCCTGGGAGGCGAGCCGGCCGCGTGACCCGTATGTGGGCCCGGAGGGCCGCGTGTGGTTCGTCGGGCAGCGTGCCGATTACGCGGCCTATCTCGAGCCTGCCACGGGCGAGTTCCAGAAGTACGATCTGGAAGCGGGGGCTGGCCCGCACAACCTGATCGTCGACGACGACGGCCAGGTCTGGTACGCCGGGAACCGTGCCGCGCACATCGGGAAGCTCGATCCGGCGACGGGCGCCATCACCAAGTACCCGATGCCCGACACCGCGGCCCGCGACCCCCACACCCTCGTCTTCGACAGCGAGGGCGACATCTGGTTCACCGTCCAGGGCGGCAACTTCGTCGGCAAGTTGGAGACGGCGAGCGGTGTGGTGAGGCTGGTGCCGGTGCCGACACCGCGGGCCCGGCCCTACGGCATCGTCGTCGACGCGAACGATCGGCCCTGGATCGTCCTGTTCGGCAGCTACAAGATCGCGACGGTAGACCCGGAGTCGTTCCAGCTGGAGGAGATCGAGCTGCCGCGCCAGGACGCCCGGCCGCGCCGGCTGGCTATATCCAGCGACGGCGCGATCTGGTACGTGGACTACGCCGGCGGCCGGCTGGGAAGGCTCGATCCGGAGACGCGCCAGGTCTACGAGTGGGCGGCGCCCGGCGGCTCGGATTCCCGGCCTTACGCCATGGCAGCCGACGATCGCGACCGCCTATGGTTCGTCGAGACGGGGCTAGAACCGAACCGCATGGTGGGCTTCGACCCGGCGATACAGGAGTTCTTCAGTATTACAGAGATCGAGAGCGGCGGCGGTAGCGTGCGGCACATGTTCTTCCACGCGCCGTCGCGGGCCATCTGGTTCGGCACCGATGCCAACACGATCGGCCGCGCGCGGATCCCCTAAGTCGCTCGCCGTCGCTTCCGGGCGCTGGCCGCGGCGGCGCTCGCCCTCGCCACGGTGGCGCGCCCCTACTCCGACCGGCCGCCGCCGGGCCACAGCGGCGGGTTCGGCGAGCCGACCTGCCACGCCTGTCATGGAGATACTCCGCTGAACGGCGGCCCCGGGACGCTACGGCTGGCCGGCCTGCCGGCCGCCTACCAGCCCGGTGCGCGATACAGGCTGACGGTGTCGCTCAACCAGCCACAGGTACGGCGGGCCGGATTTCAATTGTCGGCGCGGAGTCTGGACGGTCGAGTGGTGGGCGCCCGGCGAGTACAGCGCGAGTACAGCGGGCGCGTCGTCTTCCATTTCGTGGCCAATGCGGCCAATGACGACGACTCGGAGTTCGGTGACCAGATCTACGCTGATAGCGTAGTACTCGATCGGGCTCCAGGCTTCCGGGATTACTCCCACCGACCCCGCTCCGGATCCCATTCACCTGTCTCGCCCGCCAGAACCGGATCCAAGAATCCAGCGACATCCCGATAGCCGTTCGCGAGACTGCCGTCGAGACCCATCTCCTCAGCCAACCTGCGATAGGGTGCCGCCCATGCTGAAGACGGGATTGGCAGAGCCTCGGGCCGCCGGTGGCTGGCGCGTACGTCGAACGTGACCTTGATGGCAGCGCGCAGCCGGGCTCCATCGACCCTGGTGCTCGAACTGATGATGAGCAGGTCGACCAGGTCTTTGACACGGCTGCTCGAGCGGCCGCCCGAGTACTTCCGCGTGTAGGCGTGCAGCTTCTCCGCCACGTGTTGCTCCAACGGCAGCCCCGGGACCTCCACGGGCCCCAACCCCGCAAAACGTAGAAGATCAGGTCCCATCAGGCGGTCCGGCTCCCACAGGGCAGGGTCGCTAAAGCCAACGTCGATGATCGCCGTCTCGAACTGCCTCCCGGCTAGGGTCGCCTCGGCCCTGAACCTGGCAGCCGCCCCTTCCAGCTCGGGATCGGAGAGCCGCGCTCTTTCGATCGCGAAGACGAAGTGGTCGCCGAGCTCCAGCCGCTGGAGAGCCAGGAAATCCTCAGTGGCGGCATCCAGGTCGTCCTGCCGGGCGAGATCCATATCCTTCGTCGCTCGCACCCGGCCACCCAACCGGAAGTCCAGGGCAAGCGCCCCTTTGAGGACCCAGCGACTCGGGGCCACCACGTTGAGTCGTGCCAGCAGCCGATCGAATACGACCAACTTCCTGAGCCGGACAAGCGACACACTGCGACCCCGAGCTTCACGCGCCAGATGGTCTTCCAACGCGGCTCGAAAGCCGGAAGCAGACCGATACCTCAAAACTCCCCGCTCGGCTCGAGGGCACGTTCCACGAGCCGGCGGACCCGCCCAGGTCGGGCACCGGCTGCCTCCCGAAGCTCGCTCGCCGTCGTCATCGCCCTGTCAACGGCATCCCGCACAGCTTTCTCGATTTGTCCCGGCTCGGTGCCCCACTCCGCGGCGTCGAGGATCGACCGGGCGGGACCGGTCACCCGCATCCCCAGCCGACGGACGATCTCATCCTCGCCGGGCGGCCGTTCCGTCGTGTGCACGGTGACCCCCGTGGGGGCCCGATACCAACGCCGGCGACGCGGCAGCGTGACGTGGATCGAATCCGGTACGACGTCCGAGAGGTCGAGCAGCTCGAGGGCGGTCTCGTGGGATACGACCGCCACCTCCGAGCCCGCCGCCAGCCAGGCCGCCACCACGTCTCCCCGCGGCGAGCTCGGATAGTCACGCAATCGGTAAACGCCTCTGTGCACCCGTATGAACCGCCCGTTCTTCGCATGGTGCGACAGGAGGGCCCGGCTGTAGCCGCAGGCCCGAGCCTGAGCGGCAGTGAAGTGGCCGCCCTGCTCGGAGGCGATCTGGAAGAGCTGTTGTCGAGCCGACGTTGCGTCATTCATATGTCAAATAATACTTTATATATACATGACACACAAGCGCGCCTCCGCCACTGATCCGGCCCTTGCTGATATGCGCTATATCGGGGAAGTTCCACCCGTGCCCGCGTGATCGAGCAACGCCTTGCCGTGAGGCCCAGCAAGGAGCGAAGACCAATGAGCACTCGAATCCGGGATTGCCTGGAGACGGGACCGCTGCTGCTGGCGGCTGTTGCCGCTTGCGCAGAGTTCGGGGAACCGGTGATGCAGGACAGCGGCACGACCGCCGAGTTCCGGGGACTCAGCGCGGCGAGCGGCGATGTCGTCTGGGCTGGCGGGAGAGGCGGCGTGTTCGCACGCACCGTGGACGGTGGGGCGACCTGGGCCGTGGACACCGTGGACGGTGCGTCCACGCTGTTCTTCATCGATGCGCACGCGGTGGACGCCAGCACGGCCTACCTGTTGGGCACCGACTTCGAGGGCGGCGAAGCGCGGATCTACAAGACGACGGACGGCGGCTCGACCTGGACGCTGCAGTACCGCGACACGACGCCCGGCGTCTTCTTCGACGGCATGGCGTTCTGGGATGCAGCGCACGGCGTAGCGTTCAGCGATCCGCTGGACGGCGGCCTGCTCATCGTCACCACAAATGACGGCGCGAGGTGGAGTCGGGTGCCGCAGGAGAACGTGCCGCCGGCGCTTCCCGGCGAGGGGGGGTTCGCCGCCAGCGGCACGGCGGTCGCCGTCTACGGGAGCGACCACGTCTGGATCGGGACGGGCGGCGGAACGGTCGCTCGGGTCTACCGCTCCAGCGATCGCGGCCGCACCTGGCAGGTCGCCGAGACGCCGCTCCCCAGCGGCCCCACCGCCGGGATATTTGGGATCGCCTTCCGCGACTCGCTTAACGGTGTCGCCGTGGGCGGCGACTACACCCAAAGGACCGAGCCCGGCGCCAACGTGATCCGCACCGCCGACGGCGGTCTCAGCTGGACGAGCGCCGCCTCCTCGCTGCCCGCCGGCTGCCGCTACGGCGCGACCTACGTACCCGGCACGCGGGCCCAAGTGCTCGCCGCGACGGGCCCCTCGGGCTGGGGGCTCTCCCGGGACGACGGTGCGACCTGGACCGTAGTGGATACCGTGGGGTACAACACCATCGCTGCCGCCCCGTCGGGCGGCGCGCTCTGGGTCGCGGGCGTGGAAGGCCGGATCGCCCGACTCTCCAAGTAGTTATCCCCGTTGACCTTGAGGGTGGCCGCCCCGAGCCCGGCGGCGCCTCCCAAGACCACCCCCCCGCCACATAACCGAGACGCTGTAGCCAACGCCCTGCGGGCGTTTCGCACGCCATCCCGCCGCCGGGGCAACCAACTCGGGGGAGCCCATCATGGAGGAGAACACGCCGAAGTCCGCGGAAGACGCACTTCACAAGATCAAGACCTTCATCCTCAAGCAGATGCAGGAGGGTGCCGATAAAGAGACCGTGAAGGTCAGGCTGATGGCCAGCGGCGTCCGCGAGGAGGTCGCCGGCGAGTTGGTCGAGCAGGCCTTCGCAGCCTCACCAGAGCCGGTCGTAGACGAGGCTTTCAAGACGCACTCGCTGCTACCGGCGATAATCGGCGGCGGCTTGGCTGCGGTGGCCGGCGGCCTAATCTGGGGTCTCATCGTGGTGACGACGGGCTACGAGATCGGTTGGATCGCCTGGGGCGTCGGTGTGCTGGCCGGGACGGGCGTCGTGATGTTCGCCGGCGGACGCAAAGGCCTGCCGCTACAACTCATCGCCGTAACGTCGGCGGTGCTGGGCATCCTCATCGGCAAGTACTTCACCTTCTACTCGGCGCTCAAGGAGTACGCCGCCGAGGAGTTCGGTGCCGAGGTGGTGGCCCAGATGTCGATGCTGTCGCCCGGTGTGGTCCAGATCTTCATCGAGAGCGTGGGCGCCATGATGAGCGGCTTCGATGCGCTCTGGGTAATACTCGCCGTCGGAACCGCCTGGGGCATCCCAAAAGCGAAGGGCCTTCAGCCAGCAGAAGCAAAGTAGGAGTACGAGTACGATTGCGATTGCGAGCACGAGCACTCGCTCCTGCTCCTGCTCGTAATCGCGATTGTACTCGTACTTGTAATCCTAGTCGACAAAACCAACCGACCGGCAATTCCCCCCGCACGCGCAGCAACCGGAAGGAGAACAGAACGATGCGCAGGAATCGGGTTGAGGGGATCCGGGATAAATACGATCCCGCTGGCGAGTTCTGCGTCGAGCCGAAGCGCCGCACGGCGCTACTGGCGATCGAGGAGGTGCTCGGCGGCCGCGAGGCAACGACCGGCACGCCAACCCCTGAGCTACCGGCGTCCTTACCGACGCCGCCGCAGGCGGTGCCGCGGACAGGAAGAGCGGCGTCCCCGTGGGTGACGCGGCGCCGGCGGCGACGCAGGAGCAGGCGCGCCAAGCGGCGGCCGCTGATCGTCGCCGCGACGTTGGGGCTGGCGCTTTGCATCGGCGCGCTCGTCGGCTCGGGCGCTTTCAACGCCCGCGACCGGTACAACGCGCAGCTTATCGCCGCCCAAGAAGGCGCCGCCCAAGTCTACGAGCTGCCGGAGGTTCAGGGTCACCCCGGCGCCGCACCGTCGCGGGAGCGATCCGGCTCGATCCGTGAGTTTTTGGGCATGGCGAGCGCTTTCTAACGACTTACAGCTACGAGGTGCAGCCGGAGGCCAACCAACAGGGCGTAGTTCCGTTCTCCTTCCTACGCCGCCCCTTCGGCTGCACCGAGTATCCTACCGCGCTCACGGTTGCCTGAAGAGGAACCCCAGGTAGCCTTCCAGCCAGAAGTAGTCCGACTCGTCACCGCCGCGCAAAACCATGTGGAAGCTGAAGCCGATATTGACGGCGAAGTGCTCGGTGACCGGGTACTCGATGCCGGTCCCCACCTGCAGGCCGCCGTCCCAGCGGCGGGCCGAGGTCTCGCGCTCTTTCGACACGTAAGCACCCAGCCCCAAGAGAGCGAACGGGTAATACGGCCCCCACTGGCCGAGCGCCTTGGCGAAGGCCTGCATTAAGATGACGCCCTCGTTATCGGCGACGCCGGGTCGTTCGGCGTCGAAGGAGTGGAAACTGAGCTGGCCGCCTACGCGAACCAGCGGTGAGACCGGGTACTCGCCGCGGCCGCCGGCCACGGAGCCGGGATCGTGGTAGACGTTCATGTTACCGATCGGCCAGCCTGCGCCCAAGAAGACGTTGACGTAGAAGTGGCGCGGGTCGGGTTCCGCCTCCTCCTGCGCCCGGGTCGCCGCCGGGGCGAGTAAGATTAGCAGCAGCGAAGTGAGCGCGAGCCGTCCGCTCATTCCGTTTCGCTCCTCCGGTCCGTCCCGGTAAGCGTGCTCACGTAGGCGGTGAGCAGGCGCGAACGCAGGTCGCCGACGCTCCTGTCGCGGCTGCGCAACAGCGCAGCGTAGAAACGCTCGGCCTCCTCCAGCTGGCCGCTGCGTAAGAGAGCGATCGTCCCACCGTCGTGCAGCTCGTCGGTCGTTATGTAAGCGTAGCGGTGGGCCTCCGCCTCGAGCAGCCGCTGGGCGGCGGCTGCTGCCTCCTCGAAGCGCCAGCCGGCGAGGCCATGCCTAAAGATGACGACGTCGCGCACGACCTCGGGCCCGTCGTGCCGGTCGATGAAATCGAGGGCCGAGCGGAAGAAGTCCTCGGCGGCGAAGCCGGCGGTGCCCGCGTGCAGGTCGCGGTCGACCTCGCGCAGGTCTCTCAGCCAGACCGTCCAGTCGGCCGGCTCAGCGTCGACCTCGAGCAGCGCCGCCCATGCCGCCCGCCGCTGGCGCGCCTCGCCGACGGCGGCCGGCATCCGGGCGCTGTCGGCCGCCTCGAAGCCTGGGTTGCCATTCAGCGCCGAGGCCACGGCCAGCGCGCGCAGGCGCGGCAACGCCGGGACCGGCGGCGGACCTTCCATCGCGGGCGCGGCGCGCCGGCCGAAGAAGGGTGCCGTGAACTCGAACGGCTGGATCGGCAGGTAGAGGAAGCCGGCGGCCGCCCGCTCGAGGAAGCGGACGCGCTCGGCCATGAGGTCGAGCACCGGATAGAAGTCGGAGTTCGGCTGCTCCCAATAGTCGAGCAGCGGTGCGAGGGCCGCGCGGTGGGTGAGGCGCGTGCTCTCCAGCGCACTGGGCCTGATGAGGTCGGAGCCACAGTAGTCGGCCACGATGTCCGGGAATCGGAAGACGGACCAGTCGGGCGCGGGAAGCTGGTCGGCGACGGTGGCGACGACGAGCATGTCGGCCGCCTGGGTCAGGAAGATCTCGTAGTCGCCGAAACTGTGATGGATCGCGGCGAGCACGCTGAGCACGAGGCCGTCATCGATCTCGTAGAGGTGCAGCCACTGACCGAAGACGCCGCCCTCGGACAGGTAGCCCGTGATGTGCGCGTAGAACTCGGCGGCGAACAGGCTGGCGATCCCGCTGACCCACGGGTTCGACGGCTCGGAGAAGATCACGTCGTACCGGCGCGGCGTCGAGGCGAAGTAGGTCTTCGCGTCCTCGATCACGATCCGCGAGCGCGGGTCGTCGAAGACGCGCCTGTTCGCCGGGTAGAGGACCCGCGACGCGTTGATCATCTGCGGCTCGATCTCGACGGTGATCACTTTCTCGAGCCCGGGCGCCCCGAGCAGGAAGTGGGACGACATGCCCGAGCCTTGGCCGATCACCGCGGCGACCCTAGCGTCGGGGTTGTGGGCTAGGGTGAAGAGCGGCGCCAGCGACTGGGTCGCGGCGTCGGTCATCAGTGGGACACGCAGCACCGAGTCGTTGCACGGCTCGAGCCAGGACGCGGCGAGCGAGGCGTCCGGCTTGCCGTTGGTGCGGAGCGTCAGGTCGCCCGTGACCGCATGTCGGTCGACAGAAACGGTGGCCGTGCGCCCGTCCTTATAGAACAGCTCCTCCCAGGTGCCCGGCTCGGCGATCGTGCCGTAGCGGTAGACGCCGCTGTTGAGCAGCCGGTGGTCGAAGTTCTTGGTGAAGGCGCCGACGGCGAAGGCGACGACGGTGGCCGCGATACCGACGTACGAGAGCCGCAGCGCGAACGGGCTGCGCCGGCGGTCGATGAAAAGGATCACGGCACCCAGCGCCATATCGAGGGTCGCGCCGCCGACGATCAGACCCTTGAGCCCGATGAGCGGCATCAGCAGGAAGCCGGCGGCGGCGACGCCGACGATGGCGCCGAACGTGTTCACACCGTACACGCCGCCGATCGACCGCTCACCGGCGCCGGCGACCAACAGCGTGCGGGTGATGAGCGGCAGGGTCATCCCGGCGCAGAACGATGCCGGGAACATGATGGCCAGACAGATGGCGTAGCGGGCCAGCGTGAAGCCGACGTAGCCGCCCTCCGAGCGAGCGAACGTGCTCATCAGGTCTGCGGTCCAGTAGAACGAGGCGCCGTAAAGGCCGAGGGTCGCCAGGGCGCAGATCCCCATGGCCAGCTGCACGACACCCAGCGCCCGCAGCGGGTAGCGCCAGCGGTCGGCGCGCCGGCGCACCCAGAACGCGCCCAGCGCCAGCCCGAGGATGAAGGCGGAGAGCATCAGCTCGAACGAATGGGTCGCGCTGCCCAGCACCAGCGCCAGCATGCGCAGCCAGCCGATCTCGTAGGCGAACGATGCGACCGCCGTCCCGAACGCCACCGCCAGCATCAGCCGCACCAGCACATCGGCGGAGAGCAGCGAGGCGCGGGCGTCGGCGGCGACCGCCTCGACCCCCGTCTCCACCTGCAGCACCTCCTGCGCCGGGTAGCGGCTGGCCACGGCCGTCGTGATCCCGGCGACGACGACGTTGATGACGGCGGCGCTCAACAGCGTGCCAGGCAGACCGACGAAGCCCAGCAGGAAGAACCCGGCGAACAGGACGCCCACCGCGGCGCCCAGGCTGTTGGTGAAGTAGAGGATGGCCAGCACGCGGCCCGGCTGGGCCCCGGGGCGGCGCAACACGCCGGCGGCCATCAGCGGGAACGTCGCGCCCAAGAGCACCGACTGCGGCAGGATGAGGGTCGCGGCCAGCGTCCACTTGAAGAGGTTCAACAAGCCGGAGCCGGTGAGCGCCGGGAATACGGAGTTGTAGGCGACGCTCGTCGTGGCGCCGAAGATCTCGTGGAAGAAGAGACCTATGACACCGGCGATGAGCTCGGCGCCGACGTACCACTTGAGCGGATCGTGCAGGCGCTCGGAGCGGGCGCCGGCGATCAGCGCGCCCAGCGCCATCCCACCCAGGAAGATCGCGATCACCAGGACCTGCGCGTAGGCGCTGTGCCCGAGGAACAGCGCCAGGTAGCGCGACCAGATCATCTCGTAGATCAGGCCGGCCGCTCCCGAAAGGGTGAAGACCGCGTACAGGGTGAGTCGCATGTTCCGCATAGGCTCGCTCGCCGGGCGTAATAGGTCTCGCTGATGTGTTTCGGGGTTTGCGCCGGCGGGAGGGGAAAGGGGCGCGCGCGGGTTATGCGAAGATACCGAGCACGAGGCGTAGGGTCAAGTCAGGTACTGACTTAGGTGATCTGCCGCAAGTGACGTCGGGGCAGTCGTCTCGCTCCGGCCTCCCCCGCGCTCCCGGCTGCGCCGGGATCGCGGGGTCGCTAACACCAGCTCCGCTCGACGACCCGCCCCGACGCCCACCTGGTCCAGTGGAATCCGACGGTCCTGTCTTTACGTTCCGAATGGCCTCCCGCGCGATGCTTGCGCCCGCGCCGGCGCGATCTGAGCAGGCTCGAGGCGCGTCCGGTCCTGAGCGAAGCAGCCGGGCGCCATCAGGTTACCGACTGACGTACAGGGGACGTGCTGAAGGCTCAACGAGTGACCGAGCTCGTGCGCGAGAATGCGGCGGCCGTCGGTGGCGGGGTCCTGCGGGCCGATGGGGCCGTTCTCGGGGAAGATGACGGCGCCGCGGAAATCGAGATAGACACCGCCGGCGAAGTTGCCGAAGTCACGGACGATGAAGACGTTCCACTTGCCCGGCAGCACGTTGTCACCCGGCAGGATGGATGCGAGGACCTCCCCGGTGATGGGGATGGCTCCGCTCAGCGCCGCTATGAACGACGTCCCGTCGAGGGCCGGCTCACGAACCACCGACTCGACGCGCCAGGTGATGCCCGCCTGCGACCATATCTCGTTCACGCCCTCGAACAGCACGGCCACATCGGACTCGGTCAGCGTAGCGTCGAGCGCCGCGAACTGCTCCGACTCGAGCAGATGGACCCGGACATCGAGCGTAATATTCTCGAGCTCACCGGGGTCGCTGATCGTACCCGCGCCGTCGCTACAGGCGACGGCACCGAAGGCGAGCAGCAGAATGGGAGCGATGCGAGNNTGAGGAGTGTTCTAGTTCGACTCACGGACGTGATCCTAGAACAGACTGTAGCTGGATCCGGTTTCGGGGGGACGTGGGGCGCCCGAACCATGCCGGGAGGAGCCGGGGGACCGACGAGCGGAGCTGGTGTTAGCGACCCGGCTCAGATCCTCAGGAAGAGTCTGTGGGTGGTCTGCTGGACAACCTTTCGGGAACCACGGACCTCGACTGCCGGGTCGGCCGGAGCGAGCGGTCCCCCGGCTCCGACCTCCTGCCTACCGAGAAGACCGAGTCACCCGAAGCGTGAGTATCTCGTAAGCTCCGAGCTCGATCGCGCCCTCGAGCAGCTCGAGTGTGGCCCCCCGGACATCCGCTCGATGCACTAGCAGCGGGCCGCCGCCGGGACCACGCAACGTGACCGCATCGGTCTCCTGCCCCGGATTGTAGAGCCGCACGATGGACCCGGAGCCGTCGGCGGCAATCTGGAGCGAGGTGACGACGGCGCGCTCGGCAGCGATGGTGAACGGCGGGTCGACGCGCGGCGCGGCGCGCTCGGCAGGTACGGCGATGAGCGGCTGGGCGATCCCCCTGGCGAAGCGTTCCGCCTCCGCCTCGTCGAAGCTGCGGTGCGGGCGCAGCGAGTAGCGGAACTCGTGGGGGCCGTCCTGCGCCGCCTTGTAGTTGGTCTCCCAGTAGTTGTTCATCGGGTAGGAGAAGAGCGTGGCCGACGGCTCGATCTGCTCGAGCCAGCCGGCGACGATGGCGTCGGTCCTGATGGCGCCGAATTGGATCAGCGGCGCGTCGATGCTGGTGAACGTGACGCCGGCATCATCGCCCTGGATCGCCGCCCAGCGCTGCAGGCTCATGTAGTTCTTCGATGAGCCGGGCAGCTGATCGTCCTCCAGCCGGAAGGAGCCCCAGGGGACATCGACCCGCACCACGGGATCGTCGATGTCGAAAGGATAGCGGTAGAGCACGGCCTCCGGATCGTAGACGAGCGACTTGTCGATCGTGTTGATGATGTCGACCCGATCGAGGCCGCCGTACAGGCGGAACTCGCTGCAAACGCCCGAGCTCGCCCCCGGCGCCGCATCGGCGACCACCTCGAGGCTCGAGACCAGGGGTCCGCGTTCCTTGAGCCTGACCGTGACCGGGCCGGCCGCCGTCGTCGCGTCCGCCGGGTCGCGGCCCGCCACGTAGATGTACTGGTTGAGCCCCGGCGCGTCGGCCACCAGCTCGCGGGCCGCCGGGCGGTAGACCAGCGAGCCGACGGTCCCGCGCAGCGTATCGACCTCGAGGCGAAGCTCATCGTTGGCGATCACATTAGCCGGTAGGCCGGGAGCGGGAGCGGCGTCGACAGCACCGGGCTCGATGAGGAAGCGTCGAGCACCGAACGCAGGGACATGCTCCGCCAGGAACGCCAGCTCGCCGCTATTCAACCGCTGCGAGAGCACACGGCGGCCCGACTCATCCAGCACGCGGTCGCCGCGCCGGCTGACGTCGGCGTCCAAGACCACCACATCGGTCCGCGGCCAGCTGGCCGTGTTGATGATGTCGATCGCGGCGGGGCTCGGGTAGTGCGCGACACGACCGGCCAGGACCCGGTCGCGGAGGCGCGCCGCCTGCGCTACGGCCGAGTCGGCGAACGCTTTCTTGTGCTCCCACTGCGACAGCGTGAACTGGGACAGCGGTTCGCTCACCGAGTTCCACGAGCCCCAGGTGTGCTCGTAGTAGAGCACGACGCTGCGCCACGCCGCGTAGACCTCGTCCGGCGGTAGCGGCGCCCCCAAGATAGCGGCGAGCGCCTCGGTCTGGGCCAGCGCCTCGGCGGTGCGCCGCACCAGCGCGGTCTCGCGGGCCGACGAGGCGGCGCCGTCCTCCCAGTGGCCGGTGAGGTCGCCGCGGAGCACGGGCAGCCGGTCGCCGTAACGCTCCTCGAGCGTTTTGAACACGTCGGTGACGTTCGAGATGATGAGGTGCGGCGAAACGTAGCGCTCGTTCCAGGCGCGGACGGCGTCGGCCAGGTCGGGGTCGGGCGGCCCGTTGTCGGATCCGATGTTGTAGCGCAGGTAGGTCATGTCGTACGGGTAGCCCTGCTCCGCCAGCTGCTCCACGTACTTGAAGACGCTCACCTCGTCCAGCGCCTTGGTGAGCTTCGAGTAGCCGAGCCCGCTGTGGAAGAGGGCGTAGCCGGCGCCCGAGACCCAGGTGAGCAGCCGCTCGTCACCCGAGGGCGACTCCCAGTAGAACGGCCGATCGCCCAGCGCCTCGGAGAAGTAGCCGATCCGGTGGCCGAAGTTGGGGCCGATGGACAGGTAACGGATCCCGTGCCGGGCGAGCGCGGGGACGAGGCCCCAGGTGAAGCCGGGGATGTCGGAGAGCATCGCCGACTCGACGGGGACGCCGCTCCAGGCGCCCAAGCGCTGCGACGCCTGGAGGCTTTTCATCAGACCCTCCGACGTCGCTATGCCGGTCAGCAGGTTGGCGTACATGCCGTCCAGGTGGATCCAGCCGCGGCGGATCCCCTGGCGCAGCCGCTCGTTCTCCTCGGCGCCGTGGGTCGCCAGGTACGACTCCACCGCCCATAGCCCTTCCGGGTGCCAGACGAAGCGCGCCTCCTCGGGATACGACGCGCTGGCGGCGCCGAGGCGCAACGCCTCCTCCAGGTGACTCCACTGCAGCCGCTCGACTTCGTCCTGACGATGGGTGTAGCCGATGTCGAGGTGGGTATGATGGATGAGGTAGACGTCCATCCGCCGGACCGGCGCCACGGCGAACGTCGTTTCTGTACGATGATCGTCGACCTGGAACCCGAGTGCGACCTCGGTCTCGCGCTCGACCTCGGGGACCGGGATCTGGTAGCGCCGGTGACCGAGGCCCACCCTATCATCTATCCGCCCGATGGGGCTCGCCATCCGCACGCGTCCCTCGTCAGCCAGGTACAACAGGTCGACGCGGACGATCTGCCGGTTGCCGTCGTCGCCGCGCAACAGGGCTGGCGCGTTCTCGAGTCTGATCTGCGGCGTCATCGGCTCCTTGAAGATCATGAACCAGGTGGGCACTCCGGCGCTCTCACCGGCGACCTTGATCTTCAGCGCCCGGTCCTCGGACAACAGCGCCCGAGCCACGTGCAGGAAGATGAAGCCCATGGCGTCGTCGTACTTGTCGATGAGCGTGACCCTGAACTCGGCCCGGACGCCCGACTCACCTTCCCAGATCAGCGTGTCGCCGGCCGCCGCGTCCCTCGGGTTGCGGAACGAGAGCCCGGGCTCGCCGTTCACGAACAGGTCGAAGCGACGCGGTTCCTGGTGGACGTCGATCGCCGCCATGATCACGAAGACGGTGGCTTCGCCGTCGAACGAGTCGGGCAGCGGCGCCGTCTCCCACTCGATGTAGCGGTCGCGGTCCAGCGAGCGGACGAGCAGCGAGCGCTCGACGTAGGGCAACGGCGAGTGGTAGCGCAGCTGCTCGCCGCTGAGGGTGCGGGCGTAGCCGGAGAGGTAGGGGCTGGGGAGGTCGATGCGGGTCGTTTGGCCGGTCGCGGGGTCGGGCAGGCCGATGGCGATGGGGATGGGGATGGGGATGGGGATGGGGATGGGGATGGGGATGGCGATGGGGATGGCGATGGGGATGGGGATGGCGATGGCGATGGAGATGGGGATGGAGATGGAGAGGCGGTGGGTCATGAGTCGTCCTCGGCTTTCGCCCTCGGGCCGCGCGAAGCGAGGCCGGGGATCGCGGCGTCGATCGACTTCAGGTGGAGATCGCGCTGTGGGAAGGGGATCGTGATGCCGGCCTCCTTCAGCGCGTCGTGGACGGCGAAAGTCGCCTCGCTCTGGATCCTGAACCAGTTCTCGAAGTTCGCGGTCCAGAACCGCAAGGAGAAGTCGAGGGAGCTGGCGCCGAAGCCCTGGAACAGGACGAACGGTTCCGGGTCGTCGAGGCAGTCGGGCTGGGCGCGCGCCACCTCCAGCAGTAGCTCTCGCACCCGGTGCGGGTCGGTGCCGTAGGCCACCCCGACGGCGACCTCGATGCGGCGCAGGCGGTCGGAGAGGGTCCAGTTGGTCACCCGGCCGGTGATCAGGTCGCCGTTGGGGACGATGACCTCCGCGCCCTCGAGGGTCCGCACCGTGCTGGCTCGAATGCCGATGTGGGTGACCGAGCCGCGGAGCCCTTCCAGATCGATCGTGTCACCGACCTGGATGGGACGCTCGAAGATCAGGATCAAGCCGGATACGAAGTTGTTGATGATCGCCTGGAGCCCGAAACCGATCCCGACGCCCAGCGCGCCGGCCAACAGCGCCAGGCTGCTCAAGTCGATGCCGGCGGCGGCGAAGGCGATGAAGATGCCGAGGCCGACGATGACGTATTGTGACAGCTTCGAGACGGCGCCGGGCACTCCCCGCGGCAATGCCAGCCGCGGATACACGTCCTGATCCAGGACGAAGCGGGTGAAGCGTGAGACCAGGACCGCCACCCAGATGGCCAGTACGAAGGCGAGCACATCTTCCAGCGAGACCGATAGCGTACCGACGGTGAGCGAGGCCTGGAGCACGGCGACGACGACATCGTAGGTGGGCCAGAAGAGGTCGAACCGTTCCAGGGTCAGCCCCAACCACGAGGCGATCCCGGCGAACTGCGCCACGCCGACCGCGCGACGGATCAGTAAGGTCGTGTTGCGCCGGACCGAGGCGACCGCCTGCGCCGTCTCGGTGCGCAACATCAACCTCACCATCACCTGCACCACTTCCACGGCGGCGTACATCGCCGCGGCGATCATCACGCTGGCCAGCGTCCCACTGGTGAGCAAGCGCGCCAGGTCGACGAAGCCCAGGATGTTAGCGAAGATCGCCGCTCCGAACAGCACCAGCCCGACCCGGGCCAGGCGCAGTCCGGCGCGGGCCCAGCGCTTCTGCCCCTCAACCGCCGCCGGACCGGGGCCTCTGAGGAACCAGACCAGACCCACCAGCGCCAGCCCGGTCATGGTCAGCAGTGCGAGGCGCTGGATGAGCGTGCCCTCCGGCAGCGACGTCAACAACTGGTCGACGAGCCACAGCGCCGCGAAGACATAGACCGGGCGTCGCAGGGCCGGGTGGAGCAGGCAGGGGAGCAGGCGGAGCACGGGGATGAGGGCCAACAGGCGACCGAGATCGAGGACGACCAGCGGGGCGCCCGGGTGGAAGAGCCTCTGCGTCATGACCATGACGAGGATCGTCACCGCGATGGGACGATCCAACACCCGGGCCGACGCCTCGAGCTCCGGATCCTCGGCCGCCCAGCCCTTGCTGCGCCGGCGCAGCCCGATTACCCCGGCCAGCACGAGCAGGAGCACGATCCCTTGAACGGGGAGACGGCCCGCAGCTCCGTCAACGAACCGCAACAGCCCGCGGACGTCTTCTCGCAGCGACTCTCTCACCGCTGCCCACATCTCGGCCACCTGCGGAGCCGCGATGGCCCTCCAGATGGGGAGGCTCTCCGGCGAGAGCAGCCCCAGCCGCGCTTCCTCCTGGGCGGCCGCGACCCGTGCCAGCACCTCGCCGGCCTCGCTCTCCAGCTCGGCGACCTGGTTCTGCAAGGTGAGCACGATCTCGAGTCGCGAACGGAGCTGCGCCTGAACGCTGTCGATGGAGGCCAGGACCGACCGGACGACCTCGACGGCGGTCTCGGGGTAATCCTGCTCGGCGGCGGCCTCGGACGTGACGCGCCAGGTCGCCCGCAACTGACCCAATCTCTGGCTCTCCCGACCCAAGGCGCCCGCACGCGCGCTCAGCGTGCTCTGCCACCTCTGCAACCGGCCCCGATAGTTCGTCCACTCGTTCTCCACGCTCTGCAGGGCACGGCGCGACAGATCCTCCGGCTGCTGGCTGGCCGGGTCGTCCGCCAACTCATCCCGGATGTCACTCAGCTCCGGCAGCCTATCCTGCAGCTCCTCGATGGCGGGATCGGCCACCACGGTAGCCCGGATGCGGCGGAGCTCCTGGCTGGCGCGCTCCGCTTCGACGACGATCTCGGCGGCGGCTATGGCGGTGGGTTGCCGGGGGGCCTGCGCGGTGTCGGCGGCCCCCTGCGCCTGGCCTTGTGTCTGCGTCTGCGGGCTCGGCCGCGCCCGGGCTGCGGGCGGCGCCGTCAACGTTACGGCCACGACCAGGGCCAGTGAGGTACCAATGCGGAGCATAGGGGGCTATTCCCTCGTGTTATCGAGTCTTCTGGTCAAAAGGACCGGCGTGTTCGAGTCGGTTCGGGACACTATCTCCGAGGGTCGGCCGCGCCGCAAGAGCCGCGCGTGGGTGGGCGCTGGGCGGTCGTCCCGCTCCTTATCTCCCTCCCCATCGCCATCGTCATCGAACTCGATGGCGATGGGGATGGCGATGGGGAGGGAGACGGAGATGCAAGGGTGTAGGCAACTGGGCGGGTCGGCCGGAGCGAGCGCCCCCCTGGGGCTCCGACCCGCGAAACCCGCGACAACCGTACGCCGTCTTGATGTATCAAACGAGAGTGTACCCCAGTAATCGTTCTGACTACGAGGTAGCGATGGGCTCACTCTGGCAGGACCTGCGGTACGGCGTTCGGACGCTGCTCAAGCGGCCCGGCTTCACGGCGATAGCGGTCGTCACCATCGCGCTGGGGATAGGGGCCACGACCTCGATCTTCAGCGTCGTCAACGGCGTGCTGCTCGAGCCGCTGGCGCTGCGCGAGCCCGGGCGGCTCGTCTTCCCCAACGTGATCGGTCCCCGTGGCTACGAGATCTCGCTTTCGATCCCCAACTTCAAGGACTGGCGCGAGCGCAGCCGCTCGTTCGAGACGTTCGGCGCCAACATGTCGAGGCGGATGACGCTGACCGGCATCGACCGGCCCGAAGTGCTGCTGACGCGGTTCGTGTTGGGCGACTACTTCGAGACGCTGGGCGTGGCGCCGATGATGGGCCGCGTCATCGCGTCAGACGAGACCTGGGCGGGCGCGGCGCCGATCGCCGTGGTGAGCTACGGGTTCTGGGAGCGGCGGCTGGGCGGCGACCCGAACGCGCTGGGTCGCACCATCAAGCTCGACGGCGAGACGTTCGAGATAATCGGCGTGATGCCGGCGACGTTCCAGTTCCCATCGGCCGAGAGCGAGGTCTACATGCCGATGGGCTACATCTCCCAGTACCTGTGCTGGGAGATTCGTGGCTGCTCGCAGGGCACCTGGGCGGCGGCGCGGCTACGGGAGGGCATCGACCTCGAGATGGCGCAGGCCGACATCGACCGCGTCACCCGGCAGATCGCCGAGGAAGAGGGCGAGCCGGTGGCCACCGCGCAACTTCAGATGCTGACCGACGTCTTCGTCGGCGACGTGCGCACACCGATCCTCATCCTGATGGGCGCCGTCGGGTTCGTCCTGCTCATCGCCTGCGCCAACGTGGCCAACCTGCTGCTGTCGCGCGGCGAAGGCCGGCGGCGCGAGCTGGCGGTGCGGGCGGCGCTGGGCGCCGGCCGCGGCCGCGTGGTCCGGCAGCTGCTCACCGAGAGCGTGGCGCTGGGCGTCGCCGGCGGCCTGCTGGGCGTCGGGCTGGCCTACGCGGGGATCCGGGTCCTGGTGCCGGCGATCGCCGACAGCATCCCGGACGCGGCGATCTCGCGCATCGGGCTCGAGCCCGCGGTGCTGGCGTTCACCTTCATCGTCTCCTGTTCGGCGTGGCGCCGGCGTTGCGGGCGTCGGCCCAGGGGCTGGTGGGCGAGCTCAAGGAGGGCGGCCGCGGCGAAACGGTGGGCCGGGGCCGGCAGCGGTTGCGTTCCGGTCTCGTCGTCGCCGAGGTGGCGCTCTCGCTGGTCCTGCTCATCGGCGCGGGCCTGATGATCCAGAGCCTGCGCAAGCTGGGTGACGTCGACAAGGGCTTCGTCGCCGAGAGCATCTTCACCGGCCGGGTCTCGCTGCCCCGCAGCAAATACGACGGGAAGGAAGTCGCGTGGCGCTTCTTCGACGACCTGCTGCGTCGCGTGCAGGCGCTTCCGGGCGTACGCACCGCATCGCTCAGTCAGATCGTGCCGCTGCAGGGCAACAGCTGGGAGCAGGGGATCGTACCGGAGGGCACGCCCCGCGAGCCCGAGAACGTCCAGTCGGTCCTCTACTACATGGTCACGCCCGACCACTTCTCGACCTACGGCATGACGCTGCTACACGGTCGCGGCTTCAGCGAGGCGGACCGCGACGGCGCGCCGCTGGTCTGTATCGTCGACGAGACGCTGGCCGAGAAGTTCTGGCCCGGCGAGGACCCGATCGGCAAGCGCGTCAACTTCGAGGAGGGCGAGGGCTCGACCGAGGAGGAACCGGTCCTGCTCTGGCGCACCGTGGTGGGCGTGGTGCGCAACGTCCGGCACTACGAGCTCGAGAGCCCGGCGCGCGTCACCGTCTACGTGCCGATGGCCCAGAGCGCGTCGATGTGGAGCACCGCCATGTTCGTCTCAGCCAAAACCGAGGTCGACCCGCTACGACTCGCCGAGCCGGTGCGGCGCGAGCTCGCCGCACTCGACCCCGAGGTGCCGCTCTACCGGATCGAGACGATGGAGGGCTACGTCAGGGAGGCGATGTCCAACGGCCGGCTGGTGGGTGGGCTGCTGACCGTGTTCAGCATCCTGGCGCTGGTGCTGTCCGCCGTCGGGATCTTCGGCGTGATCTCGTTCTCGGTCGTGCAGCGGCTGCGCGAGATCGGCATCCGCATGGCGCTGGGCGCTCACGCCGGCGACGTGCTGCGCATGGTTACGGGGCAGAGCCTGCGGGTCAGCCTGGCCGGCGTCCTCCTCGGCCTGGTCGCCGCTTTCGCGCTCACGCGTCTCTTGTCGAGCGTCCTCTACGAGGTCGATCCCGTGGAGCCACTCACCTACGCCGGTCTCGCCGCGTTCCTGGTCGCCGTCTCGACGCTGGCGGCATACTTGCCGGCGCGCCGCGCGACCCGGGTGGACCCGGCCACCGTGCTGAGAGAGGAGTGAGGCGGCGAGATTCGGGAATTCAAGTCCCCGATCACGAGGACACGGCTTCTCTAAGAAACTCGTTGACCTTCTGTCCCGCTCGGTAGTGCTTCATAACGTACGAGTCGAGATCGTTTCGCAGAAGCAGGGTCGTGTCCTCGTAAGTCGCGTAGTAGTAGAACTCCTTGTTGGCGATGAAGGCGTAGCGTTCCGCGGCCTCGGCGAACTCCTTCGCCAACCGCTTGTTCCGCTCACCGCGCAGCTCGCTAAAGAAGTCTCTGAACTTAGCACCCTCAATCGCGCGGGCGAGCGATTCGCCATCGCGCACGATCGCCTGCCGGATCTGCTGCACGGCGCGAGCGTCCGGCTGATAGATACCGCCGCCGATATCGATGCCGTCGGCGCCGAACTTGAAGAACAGGCCTGGGTAATTGACGTCCTTGCGGCCGCCTCGCTTGATGACCGCCGCGACGAACGTCTTGTAGGGCGTCTTGTCCTTCGAGAAGCGGGTGTCGCGGGCGACCCGAAAGATCGCGTCCTTGGGATCGATGGCGACGGCGGGATCGAGCTCGGCTACCTGCTCGATTATCTCCGCCACGAAATCGTGGAACGGTCGCTTGACGGCTCGTTCGTATTCCTTCTTGTGGGCTTGGAACCACTCCCGCGTGTTGTTGCGCGACAGCCCGCCGAAGAAGTCGATGAACTCCTGGGTGAAGTACGCCATCGCACGTCACCTACAGGTCATCACGCTCGAGCCGCCCGGGTGCATGTAGTAGCTGCAATTGCCGTCGCTGCCGGTGCCGCCGAACAGCGTCCTACGCGTCTGACCGCCGTACATGCCGCCCTGGGCGCCGGCCGCCGCCGCCGCGGCGACGTTGAACAGCGCCGGCCCGCCCTCGTAGCCGCCGATCCCCTGCCAGTCCATCCAGTAGCGGCCCGGGATCACGGCGCCGAAGATCCGCTGCAGGAAGGCTACTTCCTGCGGGTGTAGCTCGCGGCCGTTGATGAAGACGCCGGTCCCGCTGCCCGAGGCGTCTGGCTGCAGCGGGCCGCCCAGCTCGAGGCCGGGGAAGATCTGCCCCACCGTGGGTCCACCCTCCATCCCCCAGAGGCCGGATACGTCATCGTACCAGTAGCGGCCGGGCGGAATCGTCGCCGCCTGAGGCGGGATACCCATGGTCTGCATTACCGCCTGGATCTGCTCGGCGCCAACCAGCTGACCGTTGACGTAGACGCCATCGTCCTGTGCGGTGGCAGTCGAGCCGGTCAGCAGCACGCAGAGGGCGATAAGGGTCGTCGCGCTCGCTCGCATCGGGGGACCTCCTGCTTCCTGGGGAGTCTGCTGGGGTGAGCGATCGGTGCAAGATACGGTGGGACGCCAGCTCGGCCAAGATTGCGAGTTAGGCGAGCGTGTCGGCGTCTACTTGCAAACCCTCGCACAACGCACCATTTTGATTCGTTCGGCGGCGCTTGTGGCCGCCGCCCGCCACNNCCCGCCACTCCCCGCTGGACACCCGCCCGACGAGAAGCCCGCTGAGACGCCGATGGAGTAGGCAGGCCCAAGCCGGAGGTTCAACGTCATGAAACGCGCCGCCCTGTTCGCCTTGGCCACCGCCGTCCTCGCCGCTTGTGACCAAACCACCGAGCCCGAGGTGACGGCCCCGATCCAAGCGCCCCAATTCGCGACGATCAACGTTCCGGGAGACTACTCGACTATTCAGGCGGCCCACGACGCCGCGAGCTCCGGTGACACCATCCTGCTGCAGCCGGGCACGTACGTCGAGCAGATCGAGATCAGCAAAGCGATCGTTCTGGGCTCGCTTTACCTGACGACCGGCGACGAGAGCTACATAGGCTCTACTATCCTCGACGGCAACAATCGCTCCTATACGATCGCGATCCCGTCCGGCGCGGAGGACGGTGCTACCATCCAAGGTGTTACCATCCAGAACAGCGACGACGGCATCACGCCGCGCGCCAGGTTCAACCTGCTGAACTCCCGGATCACGGACACCAGCGACGGCGTGGACTACGAAGACGGCAGCGGTGGCCTGGTCCAGTTCTGCACGTTCGAGCTCAACAGCGATGACGGCATCGATCTCGACAATTCCGTCGACATCGTCATCCAGGACAACATCATCCGCAACAACAACGATGACGGTATCGAGATCCGCATGCAGAGCCACAGCGGGCCGACGCTGAACATCATCATCACGCGGAACGTGATCCACGGTAACGGAGAAGACGGGATCCAGCTCATCTGGTACGATACGCCGACCGATCGCTTCTTCGAGATCAGCTACAACTACATCTACGACAACGTCGACGTCGGCATCGGCATGATGGACAACTCGACGACGAGCGAGGACTTTCGGGCCGCCAGCATCCCCGAGCGGATCAACATCTTCAACAACACCTTTGCCAACAACAGTCACGGCATCACCGGCGGCGACAACACGGTCGTGCTCAACAACATCTTCGTCGGTCACCCGGTGATCGCGGTCAAGAACGTCGACGGCAACTCCGAGCTGGCGTACAACCTGTTCTTCAACAACGGGACCGATAACAGCGGGTCGAACGTCGACGGCGGCAGCAGTGTCTTCGCGGATCCTCTGCTCACCGCGAACCTCGAGCTGCAGGCGGGGAGCCCGGCGATCGACGCCGGTACGGCGTTCTACGTCTGGCAGACAGAGACGGTCCTCGACCTGCCGGCCAGCGCGTACTCCGGTGCGGCGCCCGACATGGGCGCGTTCGAGTTTGACAGCGGTACGGGGCCGCCGCCCGACCCGCCGGTCCTGGCCTCACCCGCGGATGGGGCCGTCGACCTCGGCCTGACGCCGACCCTCACGTGGACCGGAGACGGCGACAACTTCACGGTCCAGGTCGCGACCGACGATGTTTTCAGCAACATCGTCGACGCCGCCACCGTCTCGACGACGGATTATACGGTGGCCGCCGGCGCGCTGGATTATTCGACGACCTACTTCTGGCGCGTGAACGCTTCGAACGCCAATGGCACCAGCGATTATTCCACCGTCTGGAGCTTCACCACCGCGGCCGCCAGCGCGCCGCCCGACCCACCGGTCCTCACCTCTCCGGCTGACGCGGCGACCGACGTGCCGCTGGAAGCGATCCTGGAATGGGCCGGCACGGCCGACGATTTCGATGTCGAGGTGGCAGCGGATGCGGGGTTTGCTTCTATCGTCTTTTCCACCAACACGGCCGCGACCACGGTCACGCTGCCGCCGGGCACGTTGGACTACGAGACCGTCTACTACTGGCACGCACGGGGCAACAATTCATTCGGCGCGGGAGCCTTTTCCGACCCCTTCTCCTTCACGACCGTGGCGGCGCCCGACACCGAGCCGCCGAGCCAGCCGCAGAACCTTACATCGCCGAGTCAGACGGGGACGACGGTAGATCTGGTTTGGGACGCCTCGACCGACAACGTCGGCGTCTCCCACTACAACATCTACCAGGATGGCTTCTTTATCGGCAGCGAGTCGAGCACCAACCACACCGCCACCGACTTGACGCCCGCGACGTCGTACGACTTCCAGGTCTCAGCCCTCGATGCCGCCGGCAACGAGTCGTTGCTGAGCGAGCCGCCCCTTTCGGTGACGACGCTGGACACGATCGATCCCACCGCGCCGGGGACGCCGACCCTCGATTCGAAGACCGACGTCACGGTCTCGATCAGCTGGACGGCAGCCACCGATAACGTCGGCGTAACCGAATACCGGGTCTTCCGCGACGGCGCCCTGGCCGGCACGGTCGCCGCACCGACGACGTCGTTTATCGACTCCGGACTCGCGCCGGCGACGACGTATACGTACCACGTGACGGCGCTGGACGCGGCCGGCAACGAGTCGCTGGCCAGCGGAACCCTCGATGTCACGACCGATCCGGGCCCCGAGCCCACGATCCACGTCGGCGGCATCGCGATGCAACTGCGTAAGGCGGGGAAGTGGAACATCGGCAGGGCTGTCATCAGCATCGTCGACGAGAGCGGCGCCCCGGTTGATGGCGCGACGGTGGTGGCGCAGTGGAGCGGGCTCACTTCGGACCTCGACTCCGGTACTACAAGCGGCGGAGACGTTCAGTTCGACTCCGACAAGGTGAACAACTCGCAGTCCGGCCAGTTCGTCATCACCGTCACCGATGTCAGCGCCAGCGGCTTCGTCTACGATCCCACGGCGAACGTGCAGACGGAAGGCTGTATAGATTCGGCGGGCAACCTCTGTTCGGCAGAACCGCCGGACACCGATCCCCCAGCCGCACCCGCTTCCCTGACGGCGACGCCGGGTGAGGGAACCGTCGCCCTCGATTGGCCCGACAATACTGAACCCGACTTGGCGAGCTACTCGGTCCATCGCTCGACGACGAGCGGCGGTCCCTATAGCCTCGTCGTCGAGGGGCTGACGGACAGCCAGTACACCGATACCGGTCTGACCGGTGGAACGACCTACTTCTACGTCGTTACGGCAAAGGACACGAGCGGCAACGAGTCCGGTAATTCGCCCGAAGCCTCTGCGACGCCGAGTGATCCCCCCGCGCTCTCGGTTCATGTGGCCAACATCAGCGTGGCGATAGTGCAACATGGAAGGAACTACTACGGCAGCGCCACGGTGTCGGTGGTCGATCAGGACGGCCTACCCGTCGCCGAGGTGGAGGTTGTCGGCGACTGGACCTATAACTCAGCGGGCATCGGTGCCAGCAGTGGGACGACAGACGGGGGCGGCGTCGCGACCGTCGATTCTGCCAAGCAAAAGGCAGCGAGTGGAGATGTCTTCACCTTCACGGTGACCGATCTCATCCTCGCTGGATACACTTATGATGCGGCGAGCAACGTGGAAACCTGGGATTCCACTACGGTGCCGTAGGGGCAGAACGACCACGCGCGATCCCGATGAAGACGAACTCGAGCGTCCGCGTCGATGAGGACAAGAACAGGATCTACCTGTTCCTCGAGGGCTTCCACGACCTGGACGAGGCGGTGCGGATGCGCGAGGCATACAGGGAGGCGATCGCTGGCTGCCGACCCGGCTTCACCGTCCTGGCCGACGTGACGCGCTACAAGCCCGGTGCCGCCGAGGTACAGCAGGTCCACGCCGAGGCGGTCAAGCTGGCCGAGGACGCCGGCATCCGGGCAGTGGCGCGGGTAGTGGGAGAGACACCGCTCGGCGGCATGCAGATCGACCGCATCGCCCGGACCGAAGGCGGTTACGAGGCCCGCAACTTCGCCACCTACGACGAGGCCGAAGCCTTCCTGGATAGCTTGATCGAGTAGACCACGTCAGGCAGGGTTGGTGCCGCGGGGCAGTCGTCCGAGCGTAGTTCGGAGCGCGCGGCGGCGCAGCCGCCGTCCCGCAAACGAGGCGCGCGACACGAAGCGAGACGACTGCCCCGCGGCACCAACCTACTGTTTTGACTCAGGTGTATCCTGGTCGAGTGTCTCCCAGGCACCTTCCTCTGTCTCCCAGGCACCTTCCTCGGTGTCGAACATGCTGATCATAAAAATGACGGTGCCCTTGCCGATCCGCCCCTCCTCCTCCTGGAGCTCGCCCAGCTGGCTCTGGTTCAGCCGGGCGAGCTCGATGTTCGCGCTGGGAACTTCGGTAGCCTCAGCCTGGGGGTCGGTGAGCGCTTCGTAGGCATCCATCAGCTGGCGGCCGCTCCAGACGAACTCGGCGTTGGACAGGCGATGCCGTTCCAGCGACTCGGCCAGGACGAGCCGGGCCCGCATGAGCTTGCCCACGGACTGCAATCCAGACATGACCTCGCCGAACCCTGGCTCTTCCCCGCCCTCCTCGCTGGCCTCGGTCTCCTCGATCAGCTGGTTCAGCTCCTCGGCGAAGACGGCGACCTCCTCCCAGACCTCGTCGGTAACCGAGAAGAAGGTCCAGGCCTGCGATTCGCTCACTACCCCGTCCCCCGGCGGCTCGAACGGGTACTGCTCGGCCAGCTGCTCGAACCTCTCAGTCGCCTCGCCGTGGGCGGCGAAGCCGCCGATCTGTTCCGAGATGAAGCGGCCGGCGAAGAAGAAGAAGACCGCGGCCGCGACCACGACGACGAGCAGCGCCACGCCGCAACCGATGAGGATCTTGGCGGCGGTGGGTATGCCCTCACGGGCCGGCGGATAGGGGGGCGGGGGCGGCTGCTGCTGGTAACCAGGCCCGCGTCCGGGGCCATAGGGCGAGTCGGCCATCGTCGATCCCTCCGTTGCTACAGCATCAGGTGGCAGAGGTAGGCGGTTAGCACACCCAGGTAATTGCCGAGCCCGTAGCCGATCAGGGCCAGCATGATCGAGACGGGTACCAGGTCCTCGCGATGGACGGCGGCGGCGACCGGCGCCGAGGCCGCACCACCCACGGCCGAGACGCTGGAGACGGCGGCCATGCTCACATCGATCCTGAATAGGCGCGCGCCTAAGATGATGAAGACGAAGTGCACGGCGATGCAGACGAACCCGGCGATGAGGAAGAATTGGGCACCGCCGATCTTGGTCAAGTCCGCCTGCGCGCCCATCATCGTCATATAGATATACGTGAGTGTCATGGCGACGGGCATGGTGCCCGGCACCTTACTGAGCCCCGTGCCCGAGAGCGCTATACCCAGCGTGGTAACCAGCAGGATCGCCCAGGTACCCTCGGTGAGCACCGGCTCGACCTCGGGCAGGAACCCGGCCAGTCGGTTAGCGATCAGCATCGCGGTGAAGGCGAAGCCCACCAGGGTCAGAATATCCTTGAAGTGTATCTCCTTGCTCTTCTTTTCGACGTCCGCCGTCGCCTCGAAGACGTGATCGATGTCCTTCTGCGAGACGCGGGTGAAGCGGTTGAACCGCTCGGCCCAGCGCTTGCAGGTGAGGATGATCGGGAAGTAGACGACGTAGACGAAGTTGTCCACCAGGACGACCATGCCGACCATCTCGCCGGGCGTGTCGAGGCTCTCGGCAACGGCGGCCAGGTTGCCGGTCCCGCCGATCCAGCTGCCCGCCAGCGCGCCGTAGCCGCGCCAGGTATTCTCCGGCAGCCCCTCCTTGAAGATGTAGAACGAGATCGCCGCACCGATGACGATCCCGAACGAGCCCAGCACCATCACACCGGCGCCGCGCCAGGCGACCTTCATCACCTCGCGGATGTTGATGTCGAGCAGCATGATGACGATGAACATCGGCACCGCGAATGAGCGGAACGTGGTGTAGATCTCGCTCGACCTGGGTATGACGTTCAGGTTGCTGAGGAAGATGGGCGCCAGGAAGATCCAGATGATCGCCGGCAGGATATCGAAGATCTTCCACTGCGTCTTCTTCTCCAGCCAGACGAAGAAGACCGGGATCATGGTGATGACGGCCATCACCCCGACGAGGTCGGTGAAGATCGGTTCCGACGGCATCACTCCTCCGGATCAGGATCGCGGGGCCCCGGTGGCCTGGCGCTCGAGCGCCTATTGAAGGCCGGAGAGTAGCACGAGATCGGGGAGACGTAAAGTGGCACCACACTACGGTCGGTCCGCCATCGCGGCGGATGTAACCACGCGATAAGCGCTGGTCACAAAGTAGCCGAACCAGCCCACGATTCCGAGAAGCTTGAACCCGTCTTCAAACAGGTGGTGCCACGACAGTATGCTCTCGGGAAACCGGTCGACAGCCAGTGACAACCCGAACATCCCGAGGGCAAGCACTAGGAGGAGATAGTTAGTTCTCGGGAGGTTGTTCTTGAACGTGGCAAGATAGCCCATTACCATCGCCGCATAGACGGGGAACAGAATGCGCTCCGAGATACCAAGGTATCTTGGGATAATCCTCTCGTGCAGCAGAAAGAAATCGTCCAGCAGAAGGACCGCGGTTACGAGACCCGCAAACAGGAAGAACGCCGGCCACTCCTGTTTCACACCTCTCGCCCGCAGCACCGCGGAGGCGAAGAAACAGACACCCGCACAGCCAGCCCAAACCAAGATACCTATGTTGGAAAGCACTCCAATGAAGGGATTCCTGCCCAGAATCGCTGCCGGATCCCGCGTGAAACGCGATATCGGTATGTCAGCCTGTATGCTCAGAACCATTGCCGTACCGAGCAGAATGAGCGTTGGAAGGTAAAGCCCAACGAGAATCGGGAGGAGAGCTCGGAACTGATCGGAATGCCTCGATGTCACTCTAGACCCCCTCAGCACGCTGACGCCCAGCCTCCCGACCACCGCCGATGTGATTGTGGAGTCCGAGCTCACTCGTTCGCGCGGTTTGTGGCGCGATGCGCCACCCGGCGCCTCTCTAACGTAGAGCACTCCCGTCAACCCGCGAAAGAGCCGGCGACCCTTGGGGGGCCGCACCCCGGGACCCGGCGCGGTGCCGGATCCCGGAGAGCGGCGATGCTGTGAACTGCCGAGTCCTGCTACTTGTCGAACCGGTCGCTCAGGTACTTGCTGACCAGGTCGCGGGCTCCGAGCCCGAAGGCGAGGGCCGCGCCGAAGGCGGCGGCGCCGAGCAGGACAAGGAAGCCATTGGCCACGATCTCCTCGCCGATCCTCAGCTGGTTCAGCGCGATGGCGAAGGTGAAGATGATGAGCGCGAAGCGTGAGATCGTGGCGACGAGGCCCGCCTCGGCGATCCCGGCGTTGGCGGCCGCCGTCCGGACCAGCGCGGCGACGAAGTTGGCCGCGTACAGACCGACGACGATGACGACGACGGCGACGATGATGTTCGGGATGTAGAGCAGGATCTGGTTGAGCAGCTGCGACGCGACCTCCAAACCCAGCGCGTTCACCGCCGTCACCAGCACGATCAGCATCACCAACCAGTAGACCAGCACGGCGATCAGGTCGGACGCCGACTGCTTCACCTCGCCCTTGGCGAGAAACTCATCGATACCGGCCCGGTCGGTCAGGGTCGTGAACTTGACCAGCTTGAGCACGCGGGCGACCGCGGCCTTCAGCAGCTTGGCGATGATCCATCCGATGATCAGGATGACGATCGCCGCGAGGATGTTCGGCAGGAAGTCGCCGATTCCGCGCAGAAAGGCGCCAACCGAGTCTACGATGATGTCCTGAATCTGCATAGCTCACCTCTCGCGTCAGGAACACTTGTGCACGACGTCCGGCTCTCGATTCTCTATCTGTCAGGGGAATGGCTGCCCCTTCCACAGTAGGGCCAGCTCGTGGGACGGGCAAGCAGTTGTGGACCGGTCCTGCGAACCGCTACGAATTCTGCCACGCTATATATGTCGCGCTGCTCGCCGACATGAAAAAAGAGCCTGGAGTAAGGCACCGCCCGTCAGCCAGGCGGCACCTTACTATCAGGCCCCCGGGATCCCGTCTACTTCTGCGGCTGCGGGATGACCCTCAGGTACGGCTTCTTGGCCACGAACCCGGGGAACCTCTGGTACGCCTCCTCATCGCTAACCGCGGTGCCGATGATCACCTCTTCGCCGTTCCGCCAGTCGGCGGGCGTCGCCACGGAATGCTCGGCCGTGAGCTGCAGCGAGTCGATGACCCGCAGTAGCTCGTCGAAGTTCCGGCCGGTGCTGGCCGGATACGTCAGCGTCAGCTTCACCTTGTTGTCCGGGCCGACGACGAACACCGACCGCACGGTCTGGGTGTTGTCGGCGCTCGGGTGGATCATGTCGTAAAGGTCCGAGACTTTGCGGTCATAGTCGGCGATGAGCGGGAAGTTGAGCGCGTGACCGGTCACGTCCGCGATGTCCTGCGCCCAGCCCGTGTGGCTGTCCAGCGGATCGACGCTGAGGCCAATCACCTTCGTGTTCCGCTTCTCGAACTCCTCACGCAGCGAGGCTACCCGGCCCAGTTCGGTAGTGCAAACCGGGGTGAAATCGGCCGGGTGTGAGAACAGCACTGCCCAGCTCTTACCCTTCCACTCGTGGAAGTTGATCTGCCCTTCGGTGGTCTCGGCTGAGAAATTGGGGGCGTCGTCGCCCAGACGAATGGCCATGATTCCCTCTCAGGCTGGGGGTACTGCGATGTAAGCCGGCACACCCTGGATCCGGTCGCCCGCTAATGAGAATGATTATTGATTTTAATGGGGAGGGGCCCGCACAGCAAGCTTTCGCTTTGGGCGGCCCCAGGATCGGCCAGCCCACAGGAAGTCAGTGGAGCATCGTCCCTGCTCCACGCCATTCGCCCCGCAACATCCTCCCGTTCAGCCAGACGTACAGCAGCCCTGACATCCCGATCAGCATCTCGACATACTCGGCGAGCTTGCCAACAAGGTTGTCGAAGCGTCCTTCGATCGAGATGTAGTCGAGGGGGAGATCCACCGACGCGTGCCCCGCGATAACCAGGAACCAGGGCAGCATAATGAGCGGCACGCCAATTTTCCGAAGAGCAGGGCGAGTCGAGACCCAGATACCAAGCAGCCCACCGAAGCCGAACGCAACGCGGAAGAACTCCGTATGACCGTGGAGCCCGCGGATGTTGTGCAGTGTGAAATCGTCCAGCACGTTAACTTCCGCCAAGGATGTCGGAGTCGCGAAGCCGAAGAAGTACTGCCCCCACGCGACTTCTTCCATAGCGGTGAAGAGAAGGCCGACCGAAAAGACAGCGTAGAAGCCCACTAGCCAACCCGGCTCGCGGTGCTTCCTGCTCTGCAGCGTGAGCACCGTTCCAAGAATCCCGCCAATCAGCAGGAACAGGAAGGTCAGTAGCTCTATCGGATGGTTCTCGCCCCGCAAGGCCAAAGCAGCGGAGCGAGTGGTGTCCACAACAAGGGCGAGGCTGTAGCCGAATATCAGGATGAGCGGCAAAAGGCTGACCGTCTTCACGGAAGCCGAGCCCAGATCGTAAGTCGTCTCAGCGGCCTTCAATTCGGTGGCTAGCCTCGTAATCAGCCGGTTCAACGAGTCACCTCCTGGCACTTCTCGAAGCGAAATCCAGTGCTGAGACCTCATGCCGCGCACAACGGCGGCCAAACCAGCCAGACAATAATCCGGGCGAAACGCTTCGATTACAAGTATGTCGGGGTGGGCCCTTGTGGCTCTCAGAGTCCAGCGTCTTAGGTTGACCAAGCGTCGCCAGGTGCCATACACGAATGCCGCGCGTTCCTGCGCGCGGCGTTCGTCTCCACCCGCGACCCTACGATATGGCTAAAGCGGGAGACGGGACTCGAACCCGCGACCCTCAGCTTGGAAGGCTGATGCTCTAGCCAACTGAGCTACTCCCGCGTCCTAATAATACCGACCATGGGGCGGGAGGGACTCGAACCCCCGACCTCTGCGATGTGAGCGCAGCGCTCTAACCAGCTGAGCTACCGCCCCGGTTTCGGTAAGCGGGAGACGGGTCTCGAACCCGCGACCTCGAGCTTGGGAAGCTCGCGCTCTACCAACTGAGCTACTCCCGCGTCTGGCCGGCTCCGACGTGTCGTGCCGGGCCATAAATACTGCTCGGCACCCTACCGGCTGACAAGGGCCGGGGCTTACTGTCCGCCGCTGACCGGAATCTCATGTCTGCCGAAATTTCCCTTACCCGCCTCCGAGACCAGCACCTCCAGGGTCAGATCCCGTCCTAGCGCCGACTCCGGGACGGTCAGCCGCCCCCTGAACATGCTGGTCTGGCCGGCGTACTCGAGGTTCGTACTCGAGACGACCTCACCGTCGGCCTTGAGCCGCGCCACGAATTCCTTTCTGTCGGCGTCCCAGAGGCCGTCGGGCTCGATGCCGCAACCGCACATCCCGCGGACGCGCACGCGCACGTCGAACCTGTCGCCGACCGGCGCCAGCGGCTCGGGGCTGAGGATCTCGACGATAAAGCCATGGAGCTCGAGGACGACGCCGTCACCTTCCACATGGCGGCCGGGCACGAGCAGCATCTGCTTGCTGGCAGTCTGAATCGCCTGCGGGTAGCCCAGCGGGCCGGCCGCCGAGATAACCACGATGGTGGGCTCGGTGATCTCGAGCTCGGCGAAGAATCCGGCGGCCCCCTCGGTGTCGTAGACCGTCATGTCCCGGGCGTGCGCCGTGCGCATGATTAGCTGCGTATCACCGGTGCCACCCTCCTGCACCCCCCGGGCGAGGAACACGCCGGTCTCGGCGTCCACTATGGTCACCCGCGCGCCGCCCACCCCGCTGCCGATTATCTTCGCGTCCCGCGCGGTCACGCGGACGGTGACTCGGGTTGTCGTCTGAGCCGCGGCTTCGGCCACTCCCGTGGCGATGGCAAAGACCAGAGCGAGGGTGAGCATCGGTTTGTTCATGAAGCCTCCGTGGGTTCGGTGCGTCAGTACGCCTGTGCGTCGGTGAGTTGGACCGTCGAGTCTGCCGGCGTACCGACGTACCGACTACCATCTGATCAAAGCAGCACCCCAGGTGAATCCAGAGCCGAACGCCGTTAGCGCCACCAAACTGCCCCTCCGAATCCGCCCGTCCTCCACCGCCTCGTGCAGCGCGATGGGGATGCTCGCCGCCGTCGTGTTCCCATACTTGTGGATGTTGCTGATCACTTTCTCGTCGGGAAGGCCCAGCGACTTCTGTACCGCCTGGGTGATCCGCTGGTTGGCCTGGTGCGGGATCACGTAGTCGATGTCGTCCAGGCTCAGCCCGACATCCGCCAGCGCCTCCTTTACCGCGGCCGGCATCTTCACCGCGGCGTGCTTGAACACCTCGCGCCCCTCCATCATCGGACGCGTCAGACCCTTCTCGATCTGCTCGGGCACCAGCCACGGCTTGTAGCGCGAGCCCGGCGCCTCCATCCACAGCTTCTCGGCGTGCCGGCCGTCGGCATGGATGTTCACCGACAGGACGCCCCGATCGCCATCCTCGGTCGGCCCCAGAATCACCGCGCCCGCTCCGTCGCCGAACAGCACCGCCGTGTCCCGACCCGCTGTGGACAGTATCAGACCCGTCGACTGTACCTCCGTACCCACCAACAGGATCCGCTTGTACATACCCGTCCGGATCCAAGCGTCGGCGACCGACAGCCCGTAGATGAAGCCGCTGCACTGATTCCGCACGTCCAGGCAGGGGACATTCTTGATACCCAGCTTACGCTGCATGAATACGCCCGAGCCTGGGAAGTAGACGTCGGGGCTCAGCGTCGCCACGATTATGCAGTCCAGATCACCAGCCTCCAGGCCCGCACTCGCCAGAGCCCGCTCCGCCGCCTCTTTCCCCAGGTCCGAGCTCCCCGTCCCGCCCTCGACCCAGCGCCGCTCGGCGATCCCCGAGCGCTGGACGATCCATTCGTCGCTGGTATCCATCCACTGGGTGAGATCTTCGTTAGTTATCACACGTTCAGGCACGTAGTAGCCCGTCGAGACCACCTCTGATCGTAGCATAGCTTACCGTATTGAGGTCAATGTGCGCTCGCCACTCGCGTGGAGTGGACCGACGTGATAATCTACGGCGTTCCTGACGTCTTGACGACCGGGAGGGAGGACCCGTTGGCCAAGACCAAGAAGGCTGGCGCGACAAAGAAGCGTTCCGGGGCCAAGAAGAAGGCGACTGGCGGCGCGGCTAAGAAAGCCAAGCCCAAAGCCAAGGCGAAGACAAAGCCGAAGGCCAAGGCCAAGCCCAAGGCTAAGCCGAGAGCCAAGGCCAAGGTGGCCCCCCGGGCCAAGGTGGCCCCCCGGGCCAAGGCGGCCCCCCGGGCCAAGGCGGCCCCCCGGGCCAAAGCTGCCCCGCGGCCGGAAGCGGCAGCAGAGACGGGGGAGGTCACGCCGCGGGCAGTGCAGGATGCGGTGGACCGCGGGCGGGACTGGCTGGGCGAGCGGCGCGACTATTTCGGGTACCTGGCGCGGCGCGACAGCGGCCGCGGGGCGCCGGAACTGGCGTGGCACCTGCGGGGCGATCTGCGGGCGAAGCAGGGCCCGGACGGGAGCTGGGAGGAGGGCGGCGACCTAGCGGTTACGGCGGAGTCGCTGTGGCGGCTGCTGGAGCTGGGTATTGCCGGTGACTCTCCGGTGGTTGACAAGGCGCTGGACTGGCTGTACGGGCGGCGCGACCAGGAGGGTGCCTACGGCTCGGGCTGCACGCCGGCGCGTCACGAGGGGCGGATCTGCGAGCACTTCATCAGCGGGTTCTTCAGCGCCGGCCCGTCGGACGAGCCCCAGGAACTGACGTTGAGCAACGGTCAGAGCGTGACCTCGGACGCCGGGGCGCGCTTGCTGATGTCGGAGCGGGCACTGCGGTCGGCGCTGCGGGCGCGTCCGGCGGATCCGCGGGCGCAGGCGTCGGTAATGGGGCTGCGCGGTCTGCCGCTCTACCTGGAGTACGGTGGCCAATACACGCCTGCCGTCCTGGTCGGCGCGCTGCAGGCGCTGGCGTGGCAGGACGGGGCGCGGTGCGCGGAGCTGGAGGCGGGCCTCGAGTCGCTGGCCGGCGCGCAGGAGGAGGAAGGCGACTGGCCGAACGTGGAGTTCTTCTTCGTGCTCGAGGCACTCTTGGAGATCACCCACCCGGCCACCGATCATATGCTGCGGAATGCGGCCCCGCGGTTGCTCGATACACAGCACAAGTACGGTGCCTGGGGCCGACGTCACCTGGGAGCGCAGACCTGGATCGCGGTGCAGGTGTTGGAGCGGATCCAGAGTGCGATGCGGCGCGCGAGATGAGGGCTCCGGGGCGCCGGAAACCCTTGACGCCCACCCACCCTAATCTTAGTCTCAGCCCGACTTTCTAGGGCATATCGCAGCTCCAGACCGGGAGGACGATGCTCACCCCGCGCAGAGCGTTCACAATCAGTCTGTGGGGAGCGGTCGGGGTGGCCTTGCTGGCATTCGTCTTCCAGGCCCCGCGAGCCGGACGCCCTACCGCCGCGGATCCGGTCCTCGCGGCCGCCGCCGTCGCGCAAGGCGGTCAATTCTCGCTCGACCCTGACACACTGGTCGGTTGGGGCAGGGGCCCTGTCCAGCCCCTCTTCTTCAGCCATCGCCGCCACGCCGGCGTGTACGAGATCGAGTGCCTCTACTGCCATTCCAACACCGACATCTCGCCGTGGGCATCGATGCCGCCGGTGGAGCTCTGCCTGGGTTGTCACCGGGTGGTGAAGGCGGCCAGCTCGGAGATCGCCAAGCTGCGCGGCTACGTGGAGCGCGGCGAGCCGATCCCCTGGGAACGGATCTATAAGGTCGCCGACTTCGTCCAGTTCAATCACGAGCGCCACGTGCGGGCCGAGGTCGAGTGCCAGGAGTGCCACGGCGAGGTGGAGGAACACGACGTGCTCTGGCGGTGGTCGCCGCTGACCATGGGCTGGTGCCTGGAGTGTCACAAAGAGCCGGGTGAGGACGAGGCCAAGCTGGCCGCAGCAGCGCGCAACGCGGCCCGTTACACCGAAGAGGGCCGCGAGTCACACGGCCTGTACCCGAGATCGATCGACTCGCAGTACGGTGTATTGAAGGGTCCGATCGATTGCGCCGCCTGCCACTACTAAGGGGATGCGGGAGCCTCACTAGATGTCGGAGATCAAGCGTCGCGACTTCCTGAAGGTCCTCGGGCTGACCGGTGCCAGCACCGGCCTGGTGGGCTGCGCGCAGGAGCCGGCGAAGAAGCTGATCCCCTACCTGGTGCAGCCGGAGGAGATCGTCCCCGGCATCCCGACCTGGTACGCCAGCGCCTGTCGCGAGTGTCCCGCCGGCTGCGGCGTTCACGTCAAGGTCCGCGAAGGCCGACCGATCAAGGTGGAAGGCAACCCGAACCACCCGGTGAACGCCGGCCGTTTGTGCGCGCGGGGGCAGGCAGCGCTCCAAGGGCTCTACAACCCCGACCGCATCACGTCACCACTGCGGCGCAACGCGGAGACCGGCGAGTTCGAGCCGATCGACTGGGACGAGGCGGAGTCCGTCCTGGCGGGTATGCTGCGGACCATGCGCAGCGAAGGTCGCTCGGACTGGCTCTACCTGATTAGCGACGGCGCGGCGGGCACGCTCGACCGCCTGTTCGACACCTGGATGGACGCCGTCGGATCACCGAACCGAGTGATCCACGAGAGCTTCGACGTCGAGCCGATCCGCGAGGCGAACCGCCTGACCTTCGGCGTGGCGGAGATCCCGCGTTACGAGATCGACGGGGCCGAGCTGGTCGTCTCGTTCGGCGCCGGCTTCCTCGAGAGCTGGGTCTCGCCGGTGCAGTACGCGCGCGGGTTCTCGGCGTCCCAGACTTTCCGCGACGGAGGGGCAGGCCGCTTCGTCCACATCGGCCCGCGCCTCTCGCTGACCGGCTCGAACGCCGACGAGTGGGTCGCGGCGGGTCCGACCGGCGCCATGCTGATCGCGCTGGCGATGGCTCGGGTCCTGGTAGCGGAGGGGCGGGCGGGCGCCCGTGGCGCCGCGGTGCGGCCACTGGTCGAGCCGTTCACGCCGGAGCGAGTGGCCGAAGCAGTTCGCCTCGAGGCGGCGACGATCGAGCGGCTGGCCGTCGAGTTCGCCGAGGCGCCCTCGAGCATCGCGCTGCCCCCGGGAATCGAGGGGACGGACCGTAACGCTACGGCGGCGCACGTCGCGGTGAACCTGCTGAACTACGCGGCCGGCAACGTTGGGCGGACAGTGCGCTTCGGCCCCAACGTGGTCCGGCGGCGTGCGGCGCGCGTAGCGCGCATGCAGGAGATGGTCCAGACGATACGGGACGGCGGCGTCCAGATGCTGATGGTGCACGGGACCGATCCCGTCCACACGACGCCGGCGGCGCTGGGTTTCCGCGAGGCGCTGGCCAGCGTCGAGATGGTCGTCAGCTTCTCCAGCTACATGGACGAGACGGCGGCGCGCGCCCACCTGATCCTCCCCGATCACACGCCGCTGGAGAGCTGGGGCGACCATGAGCCGGAGATCGGGGTTCGCACGCTGATGCAGCCCACAATCAACCCGATCTTCGACACGAAGAGCACGGGCGATGTGCTGCTGTCGCTGGCGGCGCGCCTGGGCGGTGAGGTAGCCGGCAGCTTCGACTGGCCGGACTACCGCGCCTACCTGCGCCACGCCTGGCAGGAGGTGGGGCGCGAGTTCGCACCGGGCTCCGATTTCGAGGAGTTCTGGCGCGGCGCACTCGCGGACGGCGGCGTCTGGCGCCAGGTCGCTACCCAGCCGGTGACGCTCAATCCGGCGGTTGCCGGAGTCAACCTCGACGAGCCGACGCTGGACGGCGACGCGAGCATGCCTTACATGCTGCTGACCTACCCGTCGCCGGTCCTCTACGACGGACGCAGCGCCAACCGGCCCTGGCTCCAGGAGTTACCCGACCCTATCACCAAGGTCGTCTGGAACTCTTGGATCGAGATGCACCCCGAGGTCGCCGAGCGACTGGGCGTCAGTACCGGCGACGTCGTCGCCGTCAGCTCGCCGCACGGCCAGCTCGAGGCGCCGGCATTTGTCTACCACGGCATCCGACCCGACACGGTGGCCATACCGATCGGCCAGGGCCACGAGCATCTCGGCCGCTGGGCCCGGGGCCGTGGCGTGAACCCGCTGGCGCTGCTGCCCGCGGCGGCGGACGAGGCCTCCGGCGCTACCGCCTGGCTGACGACGCAGGTCGCGTTGGCCGCCACCGGCGCGAGCGTCACGCTGGTCGCCACTCAGGGCTCACACGATGACCTGGGCCGCGAGATCGCTGAGGTGGTGAGCGTCGCGGAGGCCAGCGAGGCGGAGGAGCACGCTCGAGAGGAGCTGGAGCGCGAGCCCGAGGCGCTGGTCGAAGCCGCCGAAGACGCCGACCCCAAGAGCCCCTACCGCTGGGGCATGGCGATCGATCTCTCCAGCTGCATCGGCTGCTCGGCCTGTGTCACCGCCTGCTATGCCGAGAACAACATCCCGGTCGTCGGCGCCGAGCTCTGCGCCCAGGGCCGCGAGATGGCCTGGCTAAGGGTCGAGAGCTACTACGAGCACGTGTCGGACGGCGCGCACGGGAACGGTCACGGCGATTCGCAGGCGGCGGAGGACGAATCGGCGCCGCTCGTCGTGCACTTGCCGGCGATGTGCCAGCACTGCGGCAACGCGCCGTGCGAGCCGGTCTGCCCCGTCTACGCGACGTACCACAACCCGGAAGGCCTCAACGTCCAGGTCTACAACCGCTGCGTCGGCACCCGCTACTGCTCGAACAACTGTCCCTACAAGGTCCGGCGCTTCGAGTGGTTCGACTACGACTTCCCCTTCCCGCTCAACCTGCAGCTCAACCCGGATGTCACGGTGCGCGAGAAGGGCGTGATGGAGAAGTGCACGTTCTGTGTGCAGCGCATCATGAAGGCGCGGAACGATGCCGACGCCGAGGGCCGCGATGTGAGTGACGGCGAGGTCACCACCGCCTGCGCGCAGACCTGTCCGGCGGAAGCGATCGTCTTCGGGAACCTCAGGGACCCGAACAGCCGCGTCTCGCGGCTGGCGCGCAGCGGCCGCGCTTATCACATGCTGGGCGAACTGAACACTCGACCCGCGGTCACCTACCTGAAGGCAGTGTCCCGCGGCAGCGAGGAGGCATAGATGGCGAGCGTCGCAGGGCCGGCGCGCACACCTTTCGCGAGGGTGAGCCGCGACATCATCGGGGCGCTCTGGGATTCAGACCTGCGCTACCGGGTGATGATGCTCGTCCTGCTGACGGTGATCGGCTGGGCCGGCGTCGCCTGGATCTACCAGATCAAGTACGGCATGGGGACGGCCGGCATCACGCACCCTGTGATGTGGGGCGTCTACATCACGAACTTCGTCTTCTGGGTCGGGATCGCGCACTCGGGCACGCTGATCTCGGCGATCCTCTACCTGCTGCGCTCCGGCTGGCGCACGACGATCAACCGCGCCGCGGAGGCGATGACGATCTTCGCCGTGATGACGGCGGGCCTCTTCCCGCTCATCCACCTGGGACGCGTCTGGTACTTCTACTTCCTGGCGCCCTATCCCAACCAGCGGCTGCTGTGGCCGAACTTCCGGTCGCCGCTGATCTGGGACTTCTTCGCGATCAGCACCTACTTCACGATCAGCCTCTTGTTCTGGTACTCGGGCCTGATCCCCGACCTGGCGACGATCCGCGACAAGCTGACGGGCGCCCACGGGCTCTGGGGCCGCTTCAAGGAGAAGCTCTACAGCTACCTGTCGCTGGGCTGGAGTGGAACAGACACACAGTGGAGGAACTACCGGCGCGCCTACCTCTACATGGCGGCGATCGCGACCCCGCTGGTGCTGTCGGTGCACAGCGTCGTGTCGTGGGACTTCGCCATGGCGATCACGCCGGGCTGGCACTCGACGATCTTCGCGCCGTACTTCGTGGCCGGCGCGATCTTCTCGGGGATCGCCATGGTGATCACGCTGTCGGTGCCCTTCCGCTGGGCGCTGGGCCTCGAGGACTACATCACCGAGTACCACTACGACAACATGGGGAAGCTGCTGCTGCTGACTTCCCTGATCGTCGGCTACGCCTACGTAGCCGAGTACTTCATGGCGTGGTACTCGGGCGACCCGGCCGAGTGGGAGAGCTTCCGCTGGCGCGCGGTGGGCGACTATATGGGGCCGTTCGTGATTATGATGACGTGTAACGTCCTCATCCCGCTGCTCTGCTTCTCGCGGAAGATCCGGCGCAACATCGCGGCGCTGTTCGTCATCTCGATCTTCGTGAACATCGGGATGTGGTACGAGCGTTTCGTGATCATCGTGACGTCGCTGGCCCACGAGTACAGCCCCGGCGCCTGGGGCCTCTACAAGCCGTCCTGGGTCGAGCTCTCGATCACCGCCGGCAGCTTCGCCTGGTTCCTGTTCTGGTTCATGCTGTTCGCCAAGACGCTGCCCGCCATCTCGATCACCGAGGTCAAGGAGTCGATCGCGGAAGGCGTCTGGAGCCCGGGCGACAAGAAGGAAGAAGCGTGATGGCAGCGCGCGAGACCGTAACGGCGACCTACGACGACATTCACACGGTGGTCGGCGCCGTGCGCTCGATCCGCGAGGAGGGCTGCGAGGACGTGTCGGTCTTCGGGCCGATCATGGAGACCGAGCTGGAGGACGCCATCGGGGCGCCGTCCAGCCCGGTCCGGCGCTACGCGTTGATCGGTGGGCTGACCGGCTGCATCAGCGGTTTCGCCCTAACGACCTGGTCCTCCTATTACTACCCGCTGGTCGTCGGCGGAAAGGCCCTGGCTTCGATACCCGCCTACGTGGTCATCGCGTTCGAGATGACGATCCTGTTCGCGGGGATCTCGGCGCTGATCGGCATGCTGATCCACAATCGGATGCCGACGCTCACGCTGCACGCGGCGCATCAAGCGGGCTACACCGACGACCAGTTCGGCGTCCGCGTCGTCTGCGAGCCCAGCCGCACGGCGACGGTCGAGGAGATGCTCCGTAGTTACGGGCCCGGCGAGGTGCGCGTTGAACGGTAGACGAACCCGACCGACCCTCTCCGTGCTGGCCGGTCTGGCCCTGGCCGCCGGCCTGGCCGGCTGCCGCGGTACCGAGATCGAGGACGCGCTCGGCAAGGTCTCGTGGTTCGGCAACATGCGGGACCAGGCCGCGGTCGAGCCCTACGAGGAGTTCCCGCGCCTGCCGCCCGAGGGCACCGTGCCGGTGGGCGCCGGCGCGCCGCTCGCTAACCTGCCGGACGACTACGAGCGGCTTACGAACCCGTTCCCGGCGACGAGCGAGTCTTTGCAGATCGGTGAAGAGCGGTACGACATCTACTGCTCGGTCTGCCACGGCCCGGAAGGCGCCGGCGGTGGCAGTATCGAGGGGCCGTACCCGCGCGGGTTGATCAACGAGCTGGTCACGCAGCGGGCGCGCGACCTCAGCGATGGCTACATCTTCGGCATGATCTCGGCCGGAAGAGGGCTGATGCCGAACTACCGGCGCATGCCACAAGAAGAACGCTGGCACATCGTGAATTACGTCAGGGAACTGCAGCAAGCGTCAGAGGGGAATCAGTAGGGCACAGACGATGCAGACCGAGACCGCCGGCTACACCGACGAGCAGGTATTGAACCGCATAACCGGACGCATCCCCGGCCGGGCGCTTACAGTGCTGGGGACGCTCGTCGGGCTGGGATTCATCGGGTTCGTCATCGGACTGTTCGCCGCACCGCAGCGCGTCTGGCAGGCCTACCTCGTGAACTTCCTCTTCTTCTCCGGGCTCGCCGCGGCCGGTGTGCTGTTCGGCGCCGCGATGCAGCTGGCGAAAGGGCACTGGGGGAAGTCGATGCACCGGGTCGCCCAGGGGTTCGGCGCCTTCCTGCCGGCGTCGTACCTGCTCTTCCTAGTCCTCTACTTCGGGAACAGTCAGATCTTCCCCTGGATCGGGAACGCGGTGAACACCGAAGGGCATCCGCTGCCCGAGGCCTGGTTCAACGTCGGCGGCCTCTTCCTGCGCGGCGCCGTCTTCCTGGCGCTGCTCTACGTTCTATGCCTCGTCTTCATGTACTACGCGCTGCGGCCCGATATGCCCGCCGCCGCCTCCCGATTGAGCGGCTGGCGTCGCGCGCTGACGGATTGGATGGCCCGTGGCTTCAAAGGCGAGGAGCAAGAGGCAGAGCGGTCGCGCCGGATCCTGGGACGCCTGGCACCGATCCTGGCCCTGAGCTACGCGGTCATGCTGAGCGGCATGGCCGTCGACCTGATCATGTCGCTGACGCCCGGCTGGCTCTCGGTTCTGTATCCGGCCTACTTCTTCATCGGAGCCTGGCTGTCGGCGCTGGCCGGCCTGGCGGTGATGGCGACGCTGTTCCGCAGGTATCTGGGTCTGGACTTTTTCGCGGCCAACCAGTGGCACGACCTGGGTAAACTGATCTTCGCCTTCTGTATTTTCTGGGCCTATCTGTGGTTCTCGCAGTACCTGCCCATATGGTACGGCAACATGCCGCGCGAGACGCTCTTCATCGAGGTGCGCTCGCTGCCGCCGTGGCAGGCGTTCTCGATGAGTTTCCTCGCCTGCGTGTTCGTCATCCCGTTCCTGCTCCTGCTCTGGCAGAAGGTGAAGATGGTGCCGCCGTACCTGGCGTCGGTCGCCGGCCTGATACTGCTGGGCCTGTGGCTGGAACGGTTCGTCGCCGTGGTCCCGTCGATCTGGACGGGTGGCGGTGTGCCGCTGGGACTGATCGAGCTGCTGATGACGCTGGGGTTCCTGGGGCTGTTCGGGATCTGCTACGCGTTGTACGCGTCGACGTTCCCGCTGCTGCCGCTACACGACAGCATCATAGTAGGAGCGCCGCGCAAAGGCCCTTACTGATGGGAATTCGGGAATCTGAGAATTCGGGAATTCGGGATTCTGGGAATTCGATAATTAGGAATCCGTGGAATCCGTGGAATCCGTGGTATCCGTGGGATCGGGGATTCGGGGATTTGGGGATTGAATAGATGAATCGGTCGTATCCGCTGGTTGAGATTCACTACGCCCTCTGGGCAGTGCTGACGGTACCCATCGGGTTCGCCGGCATGTTCTTCCTGATCCCGGGTCTCATCTTCGAGGTCGGGATACCGCTGCAGATCATCGCGGCGACCTTGATCTTCTACATCGCGAAGCTGACGCAGGGGGCGCGGGCCGCCTGGTTGTTCGGCCTCGTCCTGCACACCGCGCACATCCTGGGCGCCGTCTACTACATCCCGCGCCTGCACGCCTTGCTCGGCTGGCCGTTACTGCTCGCCAACCTCTACTCGCTGATCGTGCTGCTGGTCTACAGACAACTCTGGACGCAGGCGCCCGCGGTGAGGCGAGCGTAGTTGGTCGGAGCCGGGGGAGGCCGGAGCGAGGCGACCCGCCCCGACGCCCAAAAACCCGGATGGAGAGATCCGGGTTCGCTACACCGAGAAGTATTTCGCCTCGGGATGATGAACGACCAGCGCCGCCGTCGACAGCTCGGGAATCAGCGCCCCCGCCTCGGTGAGGTCCATGCCGAGCCTTTCCCGCGCCGGTAAGAGCTCGAAGACGATGCGGTGTTGGCGATGGTCGGGACAGGCGCCGTAGCCCCACGAGTAGCGCAGGCCGCGGCCGGGGTCGATCCCCAGCTCGGCGCGGATCCGCGCATGGACGTACTCGGCACCCGCTTCTGCCAGGCGGACACCGAAGCCGTGCAAATAGTAGCCCTCCGAGTAGTCGCCGCCTTTCATCAATCGATCCGATTTCTCCAGCAGCGCTGAGCCTACCGAGACGATCTGGAAGGCGACCACATCGCGTTCGCCGCTGGCGCCCGGTACGAAATAGTCTGCCAGGCTCAGCTCATCGTACTCCTGCTGGCGTGGGAAGTCGAAGCGCGCGATCTCACGTTCCGGGTCCTTCGGGTCGTAGATGACCAGATCGTTCCCGTCCGAAGACGCGGGGAAGAAGCCGTAGGCCGCCTGCGTCTGCAGCCACCCGCCGGCCAACGTCTCGCGCTGATAGCGCTCCAGCCGCGGCTCGTACTCATCCTTAAGCAACCTTTCCCACTCGGCGCCCTTCGCGTTCTTGGCGCCCCAGTGCAGGCGGTACAGCGTATTCAGGTCGATGAGCGGGAAGAGCTCGGCCAGCGGCAGGCGCTCGAGCACTCTAACGCCCCAGAACGCCGGCCGCGGGACTTCGATATCGCGGGACGGGCCACGCGGGCCGGCCAGCCCGGCGCGCATCGCCTTCGCCCGCTGCTGCAGAGCCTCGCGCTTCGCGACGCCCTCGCGAATCTCGTCGACCCGCGCGCGGGTAAAGTCCTCGCGGCCCGCCGGGTCCTGCAATGCGTCGATCGTAGCGAGCCCGGCAAAGGCGTCCTTGCAGTAGAAGAGGCCCGCCGGGTAGACCGTACCGCTCTCGCGGTCGATGTAAGCGGCGTTGCGAACGAACGACGGGTTGATCGCGGCGCCGCCGACCAAAACGGGATAGTCGAGTCCCCGAGCGTGGAGCTCCTGCACGCAGAGCGGCATCTGCTTTGATGTAGAGACCAGCAGGGCCGAGAGGCCGATGGCGTCGGCGCCTACCTCTTCCGCCTTGGCGATGATCGTGTTGACCGGTACCTGCTTGCCCAGGTCGTAGACGGTGTAGCCGTTGTTGCTGAGGATCGTGCCCACCAGGTTCTTGCCGATGTCGTGGACATCGCCGTAGACGGTGGCGAGCACGACCCTACCCTTCGTCTCACCTTCCAGCTGATCGAGGTAGGTCTCGAGCCGCGCCACCGCCTTCTTCATCACCTCGGCCGACTGCAGCACGAAGGGCAGGATCAGCTCGCCGGCGCCGAACTTGTCGCCCACCTCCTTCATCGCCGGCAGCAGCACCTCGTTCAGGACCCCGACCGCCGCCTGGTTGTCGCCGCCGCGGCCGTCGATCGCGGCTGCGACGATATCCTCGATCCCCTTTTTCTTCCGGTGAAGGATCATCCAGTGGATGACTTGCTCGGTCGTCATCGTTGCGGTGGGATCGACCAGCTCGGCCTCTTCGATCGTGTGCTCTTGGAAGTAGGCTATGTAGCGCGCCAGGGCATCGTCGCGGCGATTGAATATCAGATCGTCGGCGAGCGCCCGCTGTTCTTCGTCGACCTCGGCGTACGGGATGATGTGAGCGGCGTTGACGATCGCCATGTCGAGGCCGGCCTCGACGCAGTGGTGGAGGAAGGCGGAGTTGAGCACGGCGCGGGCCTGAGGCTGAAGCCCGAACGACACGTTGGAGACGCCGAGGCTGGTGAAGACGCCTGGCAGCTCCCGCTTGATCGCGCGTATTCCCTCGATAGTATCGACTGCAGAGTTCCTGAACTCCTCATCTCCCGTTGCCAGCGTGAAGGTGAGGGCGTCGTAGATCAGGTCCTGCGGCCGCAGGCCGTAATCGTCCAGGCAGATCTCGTAGATGCGGCGCGCGACCTCGAGCTTCCGGTCGGCGCTCTTCGCCATCCCTTCCTCATCGATGGTGAGGGCGATTACGGCGGCGCCGTGCTCCACGGCGAGCGGCAGCACCGAATCGATCCGGGTGCACCCGTTCTCCAGATTGATCGAGTTGATGATCGCGCGGCCCGGGTTCGCCTCGAGGGCCGCCTCGACGACATCGACCTCCGTCGTGTCGATCACCAGCGGCGCCGGCACGCCCTGGGCGAGCAGCTTGACCAGGGTGCGCATCTGCTCGGCCTCGTCCTGTCGCTCGGTGAGCGCCGTGCAGACGTCCAGCAGGTGGGCGCCACCCTCGACCTGCTCGCGACCGACCGTCACGATCTCATCGTATTCGTCCGCGAGCAGCAGCTGCTTGACCTTCCGCGAGCCCTGGCTGTTCACCCGCTCGCCGATGAGCGTCGGCGCCGGGTCCTGGGCGATGTCGAACGCCTCCATGGCGCTGGCGACGCGGGGCACGGTCTTTACAGTGCGGGCCAGCGGCTCGGCGCCCCAGACGCGCTCGACCACCAGCTTCAAGTGGTCGGGTGTCGTTCCACAGCAACCGCCGACGATGTTGACGCCGAACTTGCGGACGAACTCGTCGTGCGCCTCGGCCAGCTCCTCCGGGGTGAGGCCGTAGACGGCCACACCGTCCACGTTGTGCGGGATGCCGGCGTTGGGGATCACGCTCACGGGTAAGGCCGTGTTCTCGCACAGGTAGCGGATCGGCTGCCGCATATGCTCCGGCCCCGTAGAGCAGTTGAGGCCGATCACATCTATTCGCAGCGCCTCGAGCGTGACCAGCGCCGCCTCGATGTTCGTCCCGAGAAGCATGCGGCCCGAGGTGTCGAGGGTCGGCTGCACCTGGATGGGGCGCACGACGCCCGCCTCGCGCAGCGCCTTCCTGACGCCGGCAACCGCCGCCTTCATCTCCAGGATATCCTGCCCCGTCTCGATGATCAGCAGGTCGACGCCCCCGGCGATCAAGCCCTGCGCCTGCTCGCGAAAGACCTCCAGCAGCTCGGCGTAGGTGATGTTCCCCAGCGTAGGGTCGGAGGCGCTGGGCAAGTAACCGGAGGGCCCGATGCTACCGGCAACAAAGCGCGGTCGATCCGGCGTCGCGAACTCGTCGGCGGCCCCCCGGGCGATGCGGGCGGCGGCCTCGTTCAGCTCGACGATCTTCTCAGAAAGCCCGTACTCGGCGACGCTCAAGCGGTTGGCACGAAACGAGTCGGTCTCGATGACATCGCAACCCACCTCGAGGAACGATGCATGGAGGTCATGAATCACATCGGGTCGCGAGAGCACCAGATGATCGATGCAGCCTTCGAGCTGCGGACCGCCGTAGTCCGCCGCGGAGAGCCCCAGCGCCTGGACGCTCGAACCCATCGCCCCGTCGAAGACAAGGACTCTCTCTCTCAGCGTCTCGATGTACCGGCTCTCACCCACTACTCTCTACCTCCATCGCCATCGCCATCCCCATCCCCATCGAGGGGGATGGCGATCGCGAGTAGAAAAAACCCCGCAAACGGTCTTNNCTCTACCTCCATCGCCATCGCCATCCCCATCCCCATCGAGGGCGCTGGCGATGGGGATGGCGATCGCGAGTAGAAAAAACCCCGCAAACGGTCTTCCGCGCGCGGGGCGTGAATCGGCAACTCACGTAACCTGTCCCGGCACTTTAGACCTTTGGTTCGGCGGCCACACAGCCGCCCGGCGGTGGCAAGCGTCCACAAATCCGTCCGCCGGAAATAGCTCGCTTACTCCGCTCAAGTATCGCTTTAGCCGGGTGGCGGGTCAAGGATGGTTCCGGTCCGGCGAGCGGAAAAGCTTGCTCGGACAGTGAAAAGCCATTATTTAGGGATCGAAAACGTAACCGGCAGCACGCTTTCCCCGCCGCCGAGCAACGAGAATAGGAGGAAGGATGATGAAGGGAGCTCGACTGGGGTTCGCATTATTGGCGCTGGCCGTCACGCCGGTGACCGCCTCTGCTCAGTGGGGAGCCACCCGGCTGCTGACGGGCCCGGACGCGCTAGGCCAGCGGCAGATGGAAGTCCGCGGCTACATCAGCATTGCGGAGGAGATAAACGTCTTTGGCGTCTACCGCCGCGGGGTGGGAGGCAACATCGATTTCGGCCTGCGCGCCGGCTACACGGGCTACGCTGACGGCGGCTTTCACCTGGGCGGCGACCTGCGCTATGAGTTACCCGTGTCGGGGACGCAGTTGCAGTTCGCGCTTGCCGGCGGCGTCCAGGCTAGCTTCATGGACCTGGCCAACGTGATCGCGGTACCGTTCGGCGTGTCGATCGGAGCGGACGTGAGCAGCGGCCCGCGCTCGGTAATCGTTTACGCCCTGCCCTTCCTGGAGTTCGTTCGCATCGATCCGGACGGACCCGGTTCCGATACGGAGTTCGAGGGCGGGGTTGAGCTGGGCAGCGAGGTGGAGATCGTGCCGGGCTGGATCGGCAACGCGGTGCTGTCGATCAGCTCGCACAACGACGACGAAGTCCAGCTGGCGCTAGGAGTTATCTGGCGCCGCTGACTCGGTATGCGGTGATCGGTGTGCGGCATCCGGTGCCGCACACCGATCACCGCATACTGCACACCGATTTAGAACGCCTCCCTCATCGCCGTGCGGATCACACTGCCCACATTGGGCGTGCCGGGCGGTAGCAGCTCCGGGTTGCGGAAATCGGTATCGAACCACCAGTCGCGCTGCGGCGGCCGGTAGTATGAGCCGTTCCAGGTGCCGGTCGTCTTCTGGCTGGTGAAGGGGCTGATCAGGNNCTGATCAGGGCGCCGCTGTAGTGGAAGATGATCTTGCTGCCGTCGGATTCCCTCCAGTTCTCTAGGAAGCGTGGGAAGTTCTCGATCCCACCGCCGTACCAGTCCTGGTAGAAAGTGTCGGTACCGTCGGCGGGACAGCCGCTGTCGTGGTGGTCGCAAGGCGTTGGCCAGTGGCCGGCGATGACGCCGGCGTTGACCCAGGTTTCACCTGCCCGCCGGTAATTCCATACGTCGCCGCTGACCCAGCTCTCGAAGAAGATGCAGGGCATATCCTGGGCGACCAGACCGTCACAGTTATCGAAGATGCCGTCAGCGGGGATGTTCTCTTGGTCCTTCCACTTCTGGGAGAGAATGGTGAGGCCGTCGGAGGCCAGCGCCGCCGGCTGCTTGTGCGTTTTGTTGTAATTACCCTCGACGTAGAGCGGCCAGTCGGTGGCAAAGGTCAAGCGGTTGGGTAGCTCTTCACCCTCCTTGACGCGCAGCGCCGGATCTACCGTAGCGTCGAGCAGGATATCGCGTACCTCGCTGGGGTAGCCGTCGATGGTCGCCGGTAGCCTGAACTCCACGTACACGATCTCGGCGACCCGGTCCTCGTCGTTGCCGACCCAATCATCCAGCTTCTGAATGTCGATGGTCAAAACGTCTTTCAGTTCCTCCTCGCGACCGTCGTAGAAGGCCGACCACTCCCAGGTCACGATCTCGCAGAGCGCCGGCTTGCTCGGTACGATCTGGCCGTCGCGGATCACCGTGATGTCGGGCCACCACTTGACGGCGCCGACCCAACCTTCGTCCTCGTAGTCATCATCATCATCATCGCCACCGCAGACACCGTACCTATTCCTGATGAAGTCCAGATCGACAATCAGGTAGGTGTCGGCGTTCCAGGCGAACTTAACCGATCTTTCAGCGGAGCCGTCGGCGTCTTCGAGCGGCCGAATCAGCTCGTAGGGCGGCACGCCGTCGGGCAGCGGCAGACTGAGCGAATCGACGTCGAAGGCGTCGGTCCTCAAGCGACCGGCGAACTGGAGCTCGCTCTGCGCCTTGAAGGCTTCGGCGCCCGGGATCGTGCGGCTGTCGAAGTCGAAGGGGACGCTGTCGCGTGTTACCGGGTTGAAGATAAAGACGCCGTCATAAACACGGTGGAAGTCCTTACGGTCGTGGAAGACTTTGTTCGGCGTGGTGATCATGTCCATGTACCACGCGTTGTTGGAGCTGAGGTAGATGTTGCCGTTGGAGTGGACGCGCCCGACGAAGTCCATCGGCGGCCCGTTGGTCGCCTCGAGGTCCTCCTCGAAGAAGACGCCGAACTGGAAGATGGGGATCGCCTGGGCCTTCGCGTCCAGGATGACGCCCGACGTCGTGCCGCTGGGGTCGGTGACCAGCGAGACGATCTCGACGTTCTGGGTCAAGGCGTACAGCCCCTCGTACGGCCCATCGGTGATCGTCTCGACCACGGCTGTGCCGACCCTGCCGGCCGCGAAGCTATCGAAGTTGAATGGCTCGAGCACGGGGGGAATCATGTCGGTCAGCTCGTCATCGCCTAGGAAGCCGTCCTGGAGGGCGAGCTTGAGCTGGGCCAAAGCCGCTTCCCCACCGGCCTCAGCGGCGAAGAAGGCCCGCCCCTCGTGGTACTCCATGGCCGCCGCCCGAACCGAGGACATCGCGGCGGTCCCCATCGCGGCCACGATCAGCCCGATGACGGCGAGCACAATGATCGTAGTTACCAGAGCCAGGCCGGAGCGACCGGCGGCTGGCGATCGGATCGTCTTCGATAGCTTCATGTCAATCACGCCCTAATCCTTATCGCGTTCTTGAACTGCACGGCGGGATCTACAAGCGGTCCTTCTCGTAACGCAGGTTCCGTGGCGCGACCAGCCACTCGAACGTCTTGCGTAACAGCTCTCCGTCATTGACCAGCGGGTGCACCCGGTCGGCCTTGGCCGTTATCCGAACCCTGACCGCGACGACGTCGTCGTAATCGTTACTGTCGTCGGCGTCAGTCGGGTTCGCCAGCTCGCGCACGTCGCCGTCGGCGAAGACGAGCTTCACATCGAATTCCTCGACCCCGTAGGCTAGTACCTGGCCCTGCGGCGAGCCGTCTAGATTCAAGGCGACGGCCCGCATCAGCCGATCGCCCTCATCGAGATAATAGACCGTCGCATCCAGCTCCTGGACGTAGGTCGAGAAGCGATCGATGCTCAGTCCGTCCATACCGGCAGGTCGGCGCACGATGCTCGACGCGTCGGTGAACGTCAGCTCGGCCGAGGTGTCGCTCACCAGGCTGGTGCTGAGAATGAGTGCGAGCCGTCGCTCGCCCGGGACCTGCAAGCGGGCCAGCTCTCCACCTTCGAGGTCGAAGGGAACGTCGGGCGTCCTCAGCACCTCGATACATTGCGGCCCGCAGGTGCTGCCTGGCAGCAGCGGGTTCTCGTCACCCGGCGGCGGAACGATGGTGTGGGGCGGAGCCAGCTCGGGCAGGTAGGGCACGTTGAGGATCACCAGGGTGTCACCTAATGTGCCGGGCCAGACATCGACGGTCCCGAAGGACGCGGTGGTCTCGATCCCGATGCCGGCGCGCTGCAGATCGTGCCGCAGCGAGATGCCCACGTAGCGACCCGTCCGCGTTACCACATCTCGCACGTCGTTGCTCTGCAGGGTGCGCAACTCGCGGATCAGGTAGTTCACCGCCGCGCCCACGACTATGGTGCCGAGGGTCAGTGCGACGAGCAGCTCGACGAGCGTGAAGCCCATTCGCGCGGCACGCCTCGACTGTGACCCCATAACCGCCAGTGAACGCAACACTAATCCCCTACGTAAATGATCGTCACCACTTCTACCGCCCGGGTCCGTCCCAAGGGACCGGGATAACCCACCTTCACCTTTACGCGCACCGCGTCGACGACGCTCGCATCGGGCGCCACGTCGACTACGCGGAGGAAGCCACCGCCCTCATCGAGCTCGCCTTTCTCGTTGATCTTGGCCGGGTCCTCGGAAGCGAGAGCCGCGCGGTCACGAGTCTTGATGTCCTCCATGTAACCCAAGGCGAGGGACGCAGCCACGGATCGGACCGCCGCCTCATTCCTCAGCGAGGTCAGGAAGACACTGGAGGTCGACAAGACCACCACACCAGCCGACAACAGCACGATGGCGACCAGCACAGAGACCATCCCGTAGCCGCCTTCACCGCCCAGAATGCGCCGCGTCCTCATTCCGACCACCCCCCGCCTCTATACCTCCAGGCGCGAAACGCTCCCGCCCCGCTGATCGACACAGCAGCCACAGCCGAAGGATCATCCTCGTGGGTCAAGAAGATCACGCCACCGGTGCCGGCAGGCACGATCATCCCACGGCTATCGAACTCGACCCGGTCGCCCTCCAGCGTGATCGGGTCGCTCACCGATGCGCCCAATGGCCCCGCCGCCGCATCGCCGAACCCGAAGACCACACCCTTCGGTAGGTTCACGCCCGGGATACCACCGCTCGATCCACGGGTGACCAGCCGGCTCTCGTGAACCTCATCAGCGGTACCCTCGATCGTTCCGCTGCGGCCCGGACTCATATCCACATAAGCCGTATAGAAACCCTCACCTTCGACAAAGCTGACCCGCACCCGCCGCTTCACCGCGATCGCCCGCATGCGCACTTTCTCCAGGTCCCGTGTCAGACCCCGGGCACCCAGGTCGACCTGCAGCTGAGGGCTCGTCTTAAGACCGCGCGGCACCGCCACCGCCACCACCACGGCCAGCATGACCATCACGACGACCATCTCGATGAGCGTGTAGCCGCGCCTGTCTCTCGTCACCAATCCTTCTCTTCGCACAAGCGGTCCCACCTCGCGCCAGCCCGTGTCGGTCATTATGACCGATCAACGCGGCGCTTAGCGCACCTGCGAACAGCAAGACGTCTGTTCGATTGGGCCGCCCGGCCTCGAACGGCGGGAAGACGTCAGGGGAAAGCCAAGCTCCGGACCGCGGGTACCATGACCCAGCGGCCCGTCACCTTATGAGGGGGCAAGAGTTGGACCAAAGGGCGCTGGGTTAGCTCAATAGGACGGCGGAGGGGCGAGGTGGTCGGTGTGCGGTCCTAAAACGCTTCCCGCATCGCAGTCCTGAGCACGTAGCCCACGTTCGGGGTGCCTGGCGGTAGGAGCCGCGGATTGCGGAAGTCGGTGTCGAAGGACCACTCGCGCTGGGGCGGCACATAATAAGTGCCGTTCCAGGTGCCGGTCGTCTTCTGGCTGGTGAAGGGGCTGACCAGGGCACCGCGGTAGCGGCAGATGACCATGTCGGAGTTGGACGCCCCTCTCCAGCGCTCGAGGAAGCGCGGGAAGTTCTCGATGCCGCCACCGTACCAGTTCTGGTAGTAGGTCGAGCTGCCGTCGGACGGGCAGCCGGAGTCGTACCAGTCGCAGGGCGTGGGCCAGTGCCCGGCGAGGACCGCCGCGTTGACGGTGGTCTCGGCGGCGTTCTGACGGACCCAGTTCCAGTTCTCGTAGGCGGTGCAGGGATTACCCTGCGAGACCGTGCCCTCGCAACTCGCGACAACCGCCGCGCTCGGACTGTTGATCCCGTCGTCCCAGGCGTTAGAGAGTATCGTGATCCCGTCGCCGGCCAGTGCCGTCGGCTGCTTGTTCACGTTGTTGTAATTGCCCCTGACGTAGACCGGCCATTCCGTGGCCACGGTCATTGGGTTGGGCAGACTGCCCCCGCGGACGAGTCGGATAGCCGGGTCGACGGTCGCATCGGGGATCAGGTCGGCCGCATCCTGGGGGTACGTGTTGATATTGGCCGGTACCACGAACTCGACATAGATGAGCCAGGCAGCGCGGGTGCTGTCGGCACCCGACCAGTTGGCGAGCTCGATTACGTCGATGTTCAAAACGTCCTTCAGCTCCTGCTCGCGACCGTCATAGAAGGCCGACCAGTCCCACTGGAAGATCCTGCACACATCGCTGGCGCTGGGCACCTGGAGCCCTGTGGGGCGCTGCACCGTCAGGTTCGGCCACGGGGTCTGGTCTACGCCCGTACCGGTCATCCCGCCAAGCAGCCACTTAACGTTGCCGAAGATGTCGTCAGCGAGCTGCCCGTAGTTGTCGGACTCGATCTCGATTTCGATCTCGAGCACGTCGGCAGCGTCGCCGACGAAGGCCTGGAAGGTGCAGGTCGACATGGTGCCATCGAACTGCCACTCGTCGCCGTCGATCCTCAGCGTCACTCGAGAATCGAACTCGTCACAGGTCAGCAGCGGGTGGCTGGCCGTAAAGGTCACCCAGCCGGCGCCGGGGTAGACGGGGCTGTGCTGGGTAATCATGATCTCACCGCTCACCTCGTCGGGCGGTGCGCCGGCCGCGCCGCAGACCGCTTCGCGGCGCCGGAGGTCTGTCAGATCCACAGTGACATACGTGTCGGCGTTCCAGGCGAACTTCACCGACTTTTCCGCCTCGCCGTCGTCCATCTCCCGAGGCCGAATCAGCTCGACCGCCGGGACGCCGGGCGGCAGGGGCAGGCGCAGCGAGTCGACGTCGAAGGCGTCGGTCCGCAGCTGAGCGTTGAACTTCGCCCAGCTCTCCGCCTTGAACGCCTCGGCGCCGGGGATCGTGCGGCTGTCGAAATCGAGAACCACGCTGTCCGTCGTCACCGGATTGAAGACGTAGACGCCGTCATAGACCCGGTTCTGGTCCTTGCGGTTATGGATCACCTTGTTGGGCGTGGTGATCATCTCCATGTACCAGGCGTTGCGCGAGCTGAGGTAGATGTCGCCGTTCGAGTGAACGCGTCCGACGAAGGTCATCGGCGGCCCGTTGGTCGCCTCGAGATCCTCCTCGTAGAAGACGCCGAACTGGAAGATCGGGATCGCCTGGGCCTTGGCTGCCAGGACGACGCCGGACATATTGGCGCCCGGGTCGGAGGCCAGTGAGTAGACCTCGACGTTCTGAGTCAGCGCCCAGAGGCCGGAATAAGGCCCGTCGGTTATCTCCTCGACGACTGCCGTATCCAAGCGCTGTACGGAGAAGCTGTCGAAGCTGAACTCCTCGAGCGCCGGTGGGTTGATGCCGGTGAGCTCGCTGTCCGAGAGGTAGCCGTCTTGGAGCGCCAGCTTGAGCTGGGAGAGCGCCACCTCCGCACCCGCCTCGGCGGCGTAGAACACGCGGGCCTCGTGGTACTCCATGCCCGAGGTGCGGACCGTGGTCATCGACGCCCTCACCGCGGCTGCTACCAGCACGGCCATCACGGTGAGCACCAGTAGCGTCGCCACCAGCGCCAGGCCGCGCCTGTCAGTCAGACGGCCGGCGGCCCTTTCCCATCGTGAGCCGCGCCGCATAGTGTCCTTCGCCATAGCGCCTCCTGCTCCCGCCATTCCTTAGCGGTTCCTTTGATACCGCAGGTTGCGGGGCGATATCGTCCACTCGTAGTCGCGCTTCACCAGCTCCCCGTTGTTGACGCGCGGGTCCACTCGATCGGCGGCCACGGTCACCGAGACCCTGACGGCCACGATATCGTCGTAGTCGTTCGAGTCGTCGGTGTCAGTCGGGTTGGCCTGGTCTAGCTCGTCACCATCGAAGAACACAAGCTTCACCTCGAAACGTTCCACGCCGTAGGCTAGGATGTCGCCGACGGGCGAACCATCCAGGTCCATGCGCACGGCACGGTGGAGCTGTCCCTCGGCGTCTACGTAGTAGATGATCGGCACGAGCTTCTGCACGAACGTGCCGGAGCGCGTCAACTGTAGGCCGCCGCTCAGGCCCGCAGCCTGCCTCAGTATGAGAGGCGCTTCGGTGAAGGTCGCCTGAAACGTGGTATCGGTGGCGTCGACCAGGTCCTCGATCAAAATCAATCGCCGCGAGGCGCGCACCTGCAGTCGAGCCAGGTCGCCCGGCTCGATCTCGAGCGGTAATAGCGGGCCTTTGAGCAGGTCGATGCAGCGCGGGCCGCACGTGCCGTCCCCCGTCAGCGGGTCATCGGCCCCTGCCGGCGGCACGAGGGAGTGCACCGGTGCGGGCTGAGGGAGATACGGCACGTGGAGCACGACCAGCGTATCGCCGTAGTCGCCGGGCCAGGCTTTAACGGTCCCGAAGACGACCGTGCTCTCGATGTCGATGCCGGCTTTTTGGACGTCGTGGCGCAGCGACACGCCGATGTAGCGGCCGTTGCGGCTGACGCTCTGGCGAATCTCGCTGCCGGCCAGCGAGCGCATCTCCCTGAACAGGTAGCCCATCGCGGCGCCCAGAACGACAACGCCGAGCGTCAAGGCGACGAGTAGCTCGATCAGCGAGAAGCCGCGCTGGCGACGCGCCGACACGCTGGGAAGAGTCCGCACGGCTAGTTCCCCGAGTAGATGACCGTCACCATGTGAACGGTGCCCGTCCGCCCGAAACCCGACGGGTATTGCACCGACACCGTCGCCCTCAGGGCGTCCGGCACGCTGGGCTCGGGGATCACGGTCAGAGTCCGCAGGAATGCGCCGTCGGCGGCTACAGTCCCGGTCTCGCTCACCGCTACCGTGTCTTCGGAGACCACGGTCTGCGGCACCCGCATCTTCACCTCCTCCATGTAGGCCACCGCGATGGACGTGGCCCGAGCACGCTCCGCCGCATCGGTCTGCAACGAGACCATGTAGGCGCTCGAGGCGGAGATCGCCACGACGCCGATCGCCAGCAGGACCATGGCGACCAGCACCGACACCATACCGAAGCCGTGGTCCGTGTGTACGAGAGCCGAGTACCGTTTCATCGCGTCCATTCACCGCCGCGCAATACCCAGGTGCGGAACGCGCTGGCACCCGTGATCGTCACCGCCGACACCGAGGAATTGATCTCCTCGTGCATCAGGTAGATCACGCCGCCGGACCCGGGTGGCGCTACCATGCCCCGCGAATCGAACTCCACGTAGTCACCGTTGGCGAGCACCAGGGCGCCCGAAGCGTCGTGTCCCGCCGGACCGCTGGTCGCTATCCCGGTCCCGAATTGTATTCCACTCGGCAACTTCACCCCCGGTATCCCGATCCGCGAGCCACGCGCCAGTAGCCGGCTGGCCTGCACCTCGGCGTCGTTCTCCGTTATCGAACCGGAGCGCAGCGCCGTCGTGTCCATGAAGGCGCTGTAGAACCTCTCCGACTCGTAGAAGCGGACCCGGACCCGGCGCTTCGCCGCTATCGCCCGCATGCGCAGCAGCTCGAGGTCGCGGGTCAGGGCCCGGGCCGCCAACTCCACCTGCCTGCTGGGACTGGGTTTGAGGGCGCGAGGGACGGCGACCGACGCCACCACCGCCAGGAGCAGCAAGACGACGATCGTCTCTACGAGGGAGAAGCCGAGCCTGTTACGCAGCATTGGCGCCCGTTCGCGACCCCTGTGGGGACGTTACGCGTATCCCGTTGAGACAAGCCCACATAGGCGCCTCGCCCGCGCTTTGGCCGAGCGACGCGACAGTTATCTAGCGCCGCGGGACACAGCTGGGGGAATACCCGCTCAAGATGCGGGCAGCGCTTGGGCCGGTCAATGGCGGCGCTCTGCCGGGCTCACTTGGCGGTTGCAAGCGGAGTTGCAATCCGCCAGAGGCCGGGCCGCGGCCGTCCCGAGGCCCGCGCCACAAGTCTCTGTACCACAGCTTCTTACGCGTTCGGCGGAACGCGGCCCTCACCTTGCGTGTATCGACTTAACGATGCCCGGTACCGGGACATCTAATGATTGGCCGAGGAAGACCTCGGTCCGCCGGACCTCCCACCGGATGTGCCCGCCAGGAGCGACAGGAAAAGTGCCGTTCATAGAGTTCCAGCAGAGTCTCTACAGGCTGAAGAGCGGGGAGAACCTGGTCGGCTCGGATGAGACGGCCAGCATTAGGCTCGCCGAGCTGGGTGAAGGGTACCGCGTCGCGATCAGCATCGAGGAGTTCGGTGCGTTCGCCTGGGCCGTGCAGGATGCGGGCCCGATTGCGATCAACGATCGCCCGTTGCAGCGCGATCCAGTCGCCCTGTTCAACGGGGACCGGTTGTCCTTGGACGGCCGCACGATCGTGTTCATCGATGACGGTGGGGAGGACACGGTCAAGTTGGATGCACCGGTGCCCGCGGCGATAGCGCGAACCGTAGCCGAGTCGGAGGCGAATCCCGGCGCGGTAGCGCCGGAGCTGCTCCACCGTGTGACGCCACCCGAAGAGGAACGCAGGGTCGTCGCGGTTCTGCGACGGATAGACAACAATCAGTCCTACATCATCGACCGAGCCGGCTTCAGGATCGGCCGCGAGAAGCGCAGCGATCTCATCATCCCGGACAGAAAGATCTCGCGCTTGCACGCCGAGATCACTTATCAGAGAGGGCAATATCTGCTGCGCGATCTCGGCCGTACAAAAACAAAGGTCAACGGCCGCAAGATCAGCGAGCCGTACAAGCTTCAAGTTGGGGATGTGCTTCAGATCGGGAAGTACCAGTTCGCCTTCTTGAGGAGGGTCGCTTCAGGCGAGGACATCGTTAAGGAGACCGAGATTACTCCGGTCCGCGCCGCTGTACCCGACGCCGTCACGGTCGGCTTCACCGGCCCCCGCGGCAGCCGCGCGCTCTCCTGGATTCTCTACCTGGCCCTCGCCGCCGCCGCCGCCCTCATACTGCTCGGCTGAGGCGACAAGCCTAGTTGCCGCCGGTGACCTCTTCCACGGCCGCCTCGGCACTGTCGGCCGCGGCCTTCATTGCCTCACCTGCACGGCGGCCGCGCTCGACCATGTCTTCGCCAGCCTCTCTCAAGTCCTCGAGCTCGTTGAGCGTCTGCTCGTACAGGTCCTTGAAGTCCGTCTGCTGCCGGTCGCGCACGTAGTAGCCGACCGCCACGCCTATCGCGAAGACGATGAGCTTTGGCAGCAGCCACCGTATGATTCTCTTGCGTCTCTCAGCCATCAGTCCTTACCTCCACGTCTGTCAGCGCGGCTCGACATCCTGGGGAGGGAACGTCTCTTCGAGGTCGACTTGCTCTTCCTCCCAGAGCCGCTCCCATCCGGCCTCTTCGCCTTCGACCAGCCGGGCATCCACTTCGCGCTTGAGCTCGCGCCACACCTCTTCGCTGAGCAGGCCACGCCGTAGCGCTTCATCCAGCGCCGAGCGCTCGGCGGCGAACAGCTGCGTGCTGACGCGCGCCAGTTGCCGTCGCCGTACCGCGCCATGGTCCTCGGTCAGGCTGGCCAGCGCGTCGGCGTTTTCCTCCCGTACCGCCTCGAAGTAGCGGTTCAGTTTGCGATATAGCGAGTCGGATATCTCGCCGCGCCCGTGCAACCACTCCAACTCGTTGAGCGCCGCACGCGCCGCCATCGCCAGCCCCTGCGCGCGCTCGAACTCCTCCTGCAACTGCGGGCGGCGGACGAGACCGAGGCGGCGTAGTAGCGGCTTGAGCGTGATTCCCTGCACCAGCAGAGAGAGAAAGACGGCGCCCAGCGTAATCGCCCTCAAATGATCGACCTGTGCCACGAAGACCGGCAGTCCCAGGGCCAGCGCCACCGGGATGCTCCCGCGCAGACCGCCCCAGTTGACCACGTGGACCCAGCCATCGGGCAGTCGCCGGCCCGAAAGGAGTCGGTACCCGCCGATGGAGCCGTAGACGATAAGCGCGCGGGCGACGAGCATGGCGACGAAGACGAGCCCGATCTGGCCGGCATAGCTGAACAGGCCGCCGCGCTCCACTGTGAGCCCGATCATAAGGAACAGCAGGCCATTGATCAGGAACGCCGCCACCTCCCAGAAGTGGGTGAGGCTGAGGCGCGTGCTGGGGCTCATGGAGAAGATGCGACCGTAGTTCCCGATGATCAGGCCGGCGACGACCACAGCGATGACCCCGGACACCTCGAGCCGTTCGGCGACGAGATATGCGCCGTATGCCAAGGCGAGCGACAAGCCGACCTCGATCAGGTTGTCGTCGATCACCGAGTACAGCCGGTGGGTGAGGTAACCGAGGACGAGGCCCACGAGCGCACCACCTGCCACCACCTTGACGAACTCGACGATCCCCTCCGCGACAGTCACCGCGTCACCACCGACCCAAGCCAGCACGATGACGTAGAGGACGACGGCGACGCCGTCGTTGAACACCGACTCGCCCTCGACGATCGTCTGCAGCCCTCGCGCTACGCCGTACTCCTTGAAGGTCGCCAGCACCGATACCGGGTCGGTCGGGCTCAGCATGACGGCCAGCAGCACGGCGAGCGGGACGGGCAGCGCGAACAGCAGCAGGAAGGCAGCAGTCAGCAGTGCCACCGAAGCGAGCGTGCCCGGCAAGGCGAGCAGCCCGACGGGCGTCGCGTACCGCTTGAGCAGCTCGAGGTCCATGTTGATCGTCCCCTCGAACAAGAGCGGCGGCAGGAAAAGCAGCAACCACAGGTGGGGATCGACCGGAAAGGCCGGGACCTCGGGTAGCAGGCCGACGAACACGCCTGCCAGGACCAGGGCGATGGTGTAGGGCAGGCGGACATACTTGACGATGATCGCGACGACGATCGCGACCACGAGCAACTCGACGAGCAGAACGGTCTCAGACATCAGCGGTTAAGGTAGCTGAGGCGCCGGGGCAACGCCATCACTTGCGGCAGCGACCGGCAGGACAGTAGCATCGCTGGCGCATGGACAGCAATCTCGCGATCCATCTGGAGAGCATCCACAAACAGTACGGCACGAAAGTCGCCGTCGACGACTTCGACCTTTCCGTACCGCGGGCCATCATCTGTGGCCTGTTAGGGCCCAACGGCGCGGGCAAGACGACGACCATCCGCGTCATGCTTGACATCATCGGAGCCGACAGTGGCAAGATCGAGCTGCTGGGCCAGCCGCCGACACCCGAAGCCCGCGACCGCATCGGCTACCTTCCGGAGGAACGCGGTCTCTACCCTAACATGAAGGTGCTCGAGCTACTGGAGTTCCTGGGCGAGCTGAAGGGGACCCCGCGCCGCGTCGGCCGCCAGCGCGCGCGCCGCTGGCTGGAGCGACTCGAGTTGGGCGACTGGACCGAAAAGAAAGTACAGGATTTGTCCCGGGGAATGCAGCAGAAGGTGCAGTTCATAAGTACCGTGTTGCACGAGCCGGAGTTGCTGATTCTCGATGAGCCGTTCTCCGGTCTCGATCCTCTGAACGTCGATCTGCTGAAAGAGATCGTGCTGGAGGAGAAGAGTCGCGGTGCCACCGTTTTGTTCTCGACCCACAACATGGACCAAGCAGAACGGCTGTGCGAGCGCGTCGTGATGATCAAGGACGCTCGCAAGGTGCTGGATGGACCGCTGGCCGAGATCAGGCGCGAGGCCTGGCTGGCCGGTCAGCGGCAGGTCCTCTTGTCGATGGAGGGGGGTGCTGGACTGTTAGACGACCACTCGCTCGTCGCCGACGTGGAGGACCGCGGTGTCTGCTTCGCGGTTTCACTGCAGGAGGGCGTCGAGCCACAGCAGTTGCTCGAGGCGGCGGTGGCGGCCGGCGCTATCGTCCACCACTTCCAGGTGAGCGAACCATCGCTCCACGAGATCTTCGTCGCCCGGGCCCGTGAGTAAGCTGATCGCCGTCATCCGCCGCGAGTATCTGGCGCGCGTACGCAGCAGATGGTTCATCGTGATCACGATCATCGCACCTCTCCTTATGATCACAGCGATGGCGATACCCATCGTCTTCATGGCCCGGGAAAGCGAGCGTGTCCTGTCGATCAGCGTGGTCGACGAGAGCGGCCAGCTACTTGAGGAGCTGCTGGCGACCGAGGCGTTCGAGGAGGGGCGCCTGCGCTACATGCCGCCGCCGGGCGGAGAGCCCGGGACGGTCATAGCGTCGCTGCGCCACCGGGTTCTGGACGGGCAGCTCTCGGGTTTTCTCTACCTGCCCGCCGATGTTCTCGAAGGGGGGGAGATCGAGTACTGGGGGCGGGACGTGGGCATGACGCTGGTGAGGGCGACGCTGGAGCCCGCCACGACCACCGCGGTGAGGCGGCATCAAGCGCGGACGCTGGGGCTGGACCCGTCAGCCGTCGCACGGCTCACACGGGAAATCGAGGTCGCCGCCTACCGGGTCACCGAAGAGGGCGCTGCGCGCGACGAGGCTCAGAGCGCAATCGTCGCCCAGATCCTCGCACTGATAATCTACATGGTCGTCCTGCTTTACGGAGCCATGATGCTACGCGCCGCCGTGGCGGAGAAGGCGAGCAAGACCGTCGAGGTCATTCTTTCGAGCGTGCGGCCCTGGCAGTTGATGCTCGGCAAGACGCTGGGCGTGGGAGCAGTGGGGCTCACCCAAATCGGCATTTGGCTGGCGGTCGCCGGCCTGCTGCTGCTCTACGCCGCGAGCGCTCAGGCGTTCGCCGATGTCGGGTTCATCCAGAACCTGCCAGTCGGAATCGACACGCTCCTGCTATTCGTGGGCCTCTTCCTCACCGGCTATTTCCTCTACGGCGGCCTGTACGCATCGGTGGGCGCCGTCGCCAGCAGCGAGCAGGAGGCGTCGCAGTTGCAGTTCCCTGTGACGCTGCTGGTGATCATCCCGCTGCTGATCATACCGATCGTGCTCGAATCGCCGACGAGCAACGCATCGGTCGTCCTGTCTTGGATCCCGTTTTTCACACCGGTCTTATTCATCGCGCGCCGCGCTACGCGCTCGGCATCGTCGAGCTGTGGGAGATCCCGCTGATCTTCACCCTGCAAATCGTGACGATCCTGTGCATCGCCTGGGTCGGCGGTCGCATCTATCGCGTCGCCTTGCTGATGACCGGCAAGCGCCCGACTCTCCGGGAACTGGTTCGCTGGATACGGCACGGCTGATGAACAACGAACGACGACAGCCGACGGCACTCGAGGCATTCTTGCCGTTCATCTTCATGGCGCTGCTACTAGGCGTGGGCTACGGCGTCTACCGGCTGCGCATCGAGGTCCTGCTCATCGCGGCTGCGGCGGTCGCAGGGCTGGTCGCGGTTCGCCTGGGCTACACGTGGGCAGAACTGCAGTCAGGGATCATCGAAGGGATCGCCAAGGCGCTGCCCGCGGCGTTGATCCTCGTCTGTGTGGGGGCACTGATCAGCACCTGGATCGCCGCGGGAACCATCCCGCTGCTGTTGAGGCTGGGACTGCATACCATCTCGCCGCGCTTCTTCCTGGTCACGGCCTGCGTGTTGTGCTCGTTCGTGTCGCTGTTCACGGGAACGTCATGGGGGACCGTTGGCACGATTGGGATCGCGCTGATGGGCGTCGCCGCCGGGCTCGGCGTGCCGCTGGGCGCTGCGGCCGGCGCTATCGTCGCCGGAGCTTATTTCGGCGACAAGCTGTCACCGTTCTCCGACACCACTAACCTGGCTCCGGTGGCGGCGCAGTCGAACCTGTTCGACCACATCCGCCATATGCTCTGGACCACCGCGCCCGCTTGGACCCTGGGCCTGTTGGTCTACCTGGTGGTCGGTCTGCAGGCCGAGCCCGCCGCGTCGCCCGAGCGGGTGGCCGCGATCCTCGATACGCTGGGCAACGCTTTCGTGATGAGCCCCTGGGTGCTCTTACCGCTGCCTGTAGTCCTCTACTTCGCGGTGCGAAAACGGCCAACGATACCCGGAATCCTCCTGGCCTCAGCGCTGGCCGGCGTCATCGCGATCATATTTCAGGGCGAGTCGATCAACGACGTGGCGGAGGCGGCGGTGACCGGTTACGTGGCCGACACCGGCGACCCCGCGGTGGACGGCCTGCTCTCGCGCGGCGGCATGGGGCCGATGATGGAGGTCACGCTGATCGTCTTCGCCGCCTTCTCGTTCGCCGGGATCGCGAACCGGGCCGGCCTGCTGGACGTCGCCCTCGGACACCTGATGCGGCTGACGCGCACCACGGGCCAGCTCATCGCAGCGACGGTCGGCTCGACGATCTTCACCGCGCTGATCACCGGGTCGAGTTACCTTACGATCCTGCTACCGGGCGAGCTGTTCGCGCCCGCCTACCGGAAGCGGAACCTGGCGGCGAAGAATCTGTCACGTACGCTCGAGGACAGTGGCACCGTGGTCGTGCCGCTGATTCCGTGGTCGGCCGCCGGTGTCTTCATGGCCGCGACCCTCGATGTCCCGACGCTGAGCTACCTGCCGTGGGCCGTCATGAATTACACCGGCTTTCTGTTTGCCATCCTCTACGGGTTCAGCGGAATCGGGATTGCGCCGCGGGTCCGTGAGGATGAAACGCTTGCGGGGAGTTAAGGGCGGTGGTCAGTGGGCGGTGGGCGGTGCGATCGATAGCACTATGTCTTAGTCGCCACGCTAAGACCTGCAAATCAACAACTTGTCATCGCATTCACACCTGACCACCGACTACCGACTACCGGATTCACCCGTGCTCGACCTCGGGAGTCGGCAAGCGCCGGGTAACGATGACAAGCACGCCGGCGATGATCACGGCACTGGCGACCAGCACGCGCGGGCTCAGCGGCTCGGCGGCGAGTGCCCAACCGAGGAAGACGGCGACGATCGGGTTGACGTAGGCGTGGGTGATGACGCGGGCGGGTGTCGAGACCTTGAGCAGCCACAGGTAGGCGCTCAGGGCGATGATCGAGCCGAGCACCGTCAGATAGGCCAGCGCGATCACCGAGCGGAGCGACACTTCGCCGAACTCGAGTGTCTGCCACTCCCCAAACGCTGAGCCCACCACGACTAAGATGACGCCGCCGGTCAGCATCTCCATCCCGGTTGCCTGGGCCGGAGAAGCGGGGAGATGTCCCTCGCGCGTATAGAGCGAAGCGAACGACCAGGCCAGCGTCCCAAACAGAATCACGCCTGTGCCCGCCAGATCGATTCGCCCGGCGCCGGCAAGCTGCTCTGGCCCGATCAGGACAGCGACGCCGGCGAAGCCCAATAGGATCCCCCCAAGTACCTTGAGATCGGGCCGCGGCCCACCGTAGAACAGCCAGTCGATCAGCACCATCCAGAGCGGGCCGACGGCCACGATCAGCGCGGCCGCGCCCGACGGCACCCGCTGCTCCGCCCAAGAGACGCCGCCAACGCCGAAGACGAGCATCGCCGTACCGACCAGCGCCGCCACCGCCCAGTGAGAGCGGGCCGGTCGCGGCGCACCGCGCAGGCGCACCCAACCGTACAACAGGGTGCCCGCCGCCAGAAAGCGAGCACCGGTCATCAGGAACGGCGGTAGGGTCTCGATGGCGAAGCGGATGGCGAGGTAGGTCGACCCCCAAATCAGGTAGATGGCAGCGAACGCCGCGAGCAGGCCCAGTCGCGTGGGCCCGCTGGCGGCCGCTAGGCTCCCCGGAGGAGCTGCTGCGGATCGAGGAGAGCTCTGGTCGTGCATGGCGATAGCGCTACGCTCGCAGGTAGGGTCACGCGGCGGGTAAAGCAAGGGTGCAACGAGACGGTGCTCTCGGCTGGCCGGTGGCGCGCTCGGGCCGCGCTGGCGCATATTGCCTATGCCATGTGGACTACGATAAGGCAGACCCCGATCGAGCGTGCCCAGGAGCAGGCCTCGCAAGTCGAGGGGGCAGTGGGGCGTGTCTGGGCGGCCATCACTAGTGGTGGCGCGCTCGAGAAGCTGATCATCTTCCTCATCATCTGGCTCGCCCTCTACGGCCTGTCACGCCTGATCCGTCGCGGGATCGACGCCCACATAGACGAGATAACTCGACGCCATCAGCTGCGGAAGGTCGTCAGTTACGGTTTCTGGATCGCGCTGATCAGCGCGGGCGTCGTCCTGTTCGCCGAGCGCCTGGCGCTAGCGGACATCGGCACGATCCTCGGACTCATCGCCGCCGCCGTCACGATCGCCCTCGCCGACGTGGTGCGCAGTTTGGCCGGCTGGATCTACATCAACTCGCGCCGCGGTGTGGAGATCGGCAGTCGCATCCAGGTCGAGAACCTGATCGGCGACGTCATCGACATCGGCTTGCTGAAAACGACGTTGCTCGAAGTGGGCGAGCCGCTGGTCTACGCGATGCAGTCGACCGGCCGCATCGTTACGGTGCCGAACAGCGTATTCCTCAACAAGAACGTCGTCTCGTCGGCGACGGTGAACCCGCTGGTCTGGCAGGAGATCCAGGTGCTGGTCACGTTCGAGAGCGACTGGAGGCGAGCCCGCGAGATCATCCAGGATGTGGCAACGGAGCTTTACGAGGAGATCGTGCCCGACCTCAGGGCCGGGTTCCAAAAGCTCGAGCGCGAATATGCCTTCCGACTCGGCTCCACCGCACCGATCGTCTACACCACCATTGCCGACTCGGGAGTGATGCTGACCCTGCGTAACCTGACACCGGTGAGGAAGCGCCGCTCGACAGTCGACCGCATCTCCACCGGAATCCTCAACCGCTTCGCCGAAGAGCCAGCCATCGAGTTCGCCTATCCCACGTATCGGGCATTTCGGTTGGGCGAGGATTCGGAATTGCTGCCGCCGCCCCCGGGTTAAGGCATCTCACTATCCAATATCCCACATTCAGTATCCGAGTCCCAAGGACAATTCAAGGGTGACGTACCGAGATCCAACGTCCAGCACAGCGATACTCTCGACCGTTTGGGCGTCGAACCTCGGATCTTGGTCCCTGCTAGTCGAGCAGTCATCGAGATTTGGGAGTCGAATGTGGGATATTGGATAGTGAGCCCAATAATGAAACCGGCCGCCAGCACGATGCCTGACGGCCGGTCTAGGGGTCTGGCTCAACCGACGCGACGCCTCATGGCGCCGCCGGGGCCTACTACCCCCGGACAAGGCCGGTAGTTAGCCTATACCGCCTCGAGGCAGTCGCTTTGCCCGTGCCGGTTGGCCAGGTAATTCAACGGACACTGGACCACCTCCTTTCGTTTAGGGTTCGCGCCTAGGGCACACATTGAGAAGCGACGAACCACGTCGCCCATGCCAAGCTAGGGATCCGATCCCTCAACTGCAAGGATTTCAGAGCTTTTCGGCTTAGATCGGGTGCCGAGCCTCGCCTGAGCGGCCGTAATCGCTGGCGTACCTTGACGCGACCGTAGCCGGCCAAATATTGTGACGCGCCGACTATTAGAGCCTCGACCACCTTTCTGACATGCGGAGGAGTCATGGCTGAGGTACAGGTCCCAGATAACCTGCTCTATACAGAGGAGCACGAGTACGTGATGAGGGTTGGCGACGA